>Ga0335081_10020553_pt1 | contig 10678 bp, 10 predicted proteins | sample Lox_Sample_35_FD_206713 | JGI IMG/M metagenome (GOLD analysis project Ga0335081, IMG submission 206713) | Soil microbial communities from Loxahatchee National Wildlife Refuge, Florida, United States - Lox_Sample_3.5 | ecosystem: Environmental > Terrestrial > Soil > Wetlands | place: USA... | reverse complement strand
GCCCGCCTTGCTGCGTCGGCCGCGAGCGAGTTCGGCAAGATCGGCTGAGCAGGCGCGTCGCTTCCAGCGCTGGAGCGAGCTGCCGCCCGCCCACTCACTTCGGTCAGTGCCTGACCGGATTTTGTATGCTGTCGGTGGATATGGCGGTCGATGGCGTAGAACATGGCCTCGACCCCTTAGCGGACTGACGATGCGCGTACCGGGGCGTTCGGCGCTCATGCCAACCGCCGCCGCACCTCGGCGAACACGGCCTCGAACATCGCCGGCGTCAGCTTTCCCGTGTTCGTGTTGTAGCGGGAGCAGTGATAGCTGTCGGCGAGCAGCAGGCCGCTCTTGAGCGCGTGCAGGGCGCCGTGAGCGAAGGGATAGGCCGTGCGCCGCTCGCCTTGCGCTGCCAATACGGCCTGATGCGCGATGGCGCCGAGCGCCACGATGATCTTGAGGCGCGGCAAGCGCTTCATCTCGCCGGCGAGGAAGCCGTTGCAGCCTTTGATCTCGACCGGCTCGGGCTTGTTCTCGGGCGGGACGCAGCGGACCGCATTGGTGATGCGGCAATCGATGAGGCGAAGCCCGTCATCGGCGCGCTCGGCGTAGTCGCCCTCGGCGAAGCCGAACTTGGCGAGCGTCCGATAAAGCAGCACGCCGGCGAAGTCGCCGGTGAAGGGCCGGCCCGTGCGATTGGCGCCGCGCAGACCTGGCGCGAGGCCGACGATGAGAAGACGTCCCTCGCTGCTGCCGAAGGAGGGCACGGGCGCGTTGAACCAGTCGGGGAATTCCTCGCGCTGGGCCTTGCGGAAGGCGGCAAGGCGCGGGCAGAGCGGGCAGTCGCGGGCGGGCTCTTCGCTCGCGATCGCAAGGGCGAAGAGCGTCACGTCTGCGAGTTCTGATGCGTGTTCTGCGTCGCCACGGGCTCGCGGTGATGGACGCGCATGATGCTCGGCGCCAGCTCCTGCAATTCGACGAAGTTGTCGGCTTGGCGCCGCAGCTCGTCCGCGACCATGGGCGGCGACGAGCGCGTGGTCGAGACGACGCTGACGCGCACGCCTTTGCGCTGCACCGCTTCGACCAGCCGGCGGAAATCGCCGTCGCCCGAGAAGAGGATGATGTGGTCGAGATATTGCGCCATCTCCATCACGTCGATGGCGAGCTCGATGTCCATGTTGCCCTTGAGCTTGCGGCGGCCCATCGCGTCCAGATACTCCTTGGTCGGCTTTGTCACCATCGTATAACCGTTATAATCCAGCCAATCGACCAGCGGCCGGAGCGGCGAATATTCCTGATCCTCGATCAACGCCGTATAGTAAAACGCGCGGATGAGGCGCCCCTTCGCGCCGAAGAGCTCGAGGAGGCGCTTGTAGTCGATGTCGAATTGGAGGGAACGAGCGGCTGCATAGAGGTTGGCGCCATCGATGAACAAGGCAATTTTCTCTTGCGGGTAAAAAATCATCCGATGCGCTCCATGACTTCTTGCAGGCGAAGCGATGAAAGAATGATGACAGGATTTGCGCTGAACCTGCGCGCGGCGTCAAGCCGCACTTTGTGGCTTTTGGCGCGCGAGATCATCGCTGCGGCGCAGCCTCGAGCGCCATGATATTACTGGGACTCGGCGCCAATCTCCCAAGCGCGATCGGCCCCCCTGCAGCGACGCTCGAGGCGGTGCTGGACGCACTTGCCGCCGCGGGGGTGATCATCCGGCGCCGCTCGTCCTGGTACCGCTCGGCACCGGTGCCGGCGGGCGATCAGCCCTGGTACGTGAACGGCGTCGTCACGGTCGAGACGCCGCTCGATGCGCCGTCGTTGCTGGCGCTCCTCCATCGCATCGAGGAGCGCTTCGGTCGCGTGCGGCGCGAGCGCAACGAGCCGCGCGTCGTCGACCTCGACATTCTCGACTATCACGGCGCGATCCGCGCCGAGGATCCCGTCCTGCCGCATCCCCGCATGCATGAGCGGAGCTTCGTGCTGTTGCCGCTGCGCGAGGTCGCGCCGGACTGGCGCCATCCCGTGTCGGGCGCGGCCCTGCCGGCGCTGCTCGCCGCGCTGCCGCCGGACCAGGTCACGGAACGAATCTAAGGGATTGATGGATTAGTGATACTCTATTGAAATAAAAGGATATTTTGCTTCCTTTCAAAGCCGCTTCTGAGGCGGCTTGCGGCGTCTTGATGTTGCGGTAACACCTGCTCCTCTTATATATTGCAAGACTCGTCTTTCCCTCCGGGAGAAGTGCTGGCATGGCTCGCGTCACCGTTGAAGACTGCGTCCTCAAGGTTCCCAACCGCTTCGAGCTGGTGCTGCTGGCGGCGCAGCGTGCGCGCGACGTGGCGTCGGGCGCACAGATCACCCTCGAGCGCGACAACGACAAGAATCCTGTCGTCGCGCTGCGCGAGATCGCCGACGAGACGATCGCACTCGACACGCTGCAGAACGCCCTCATCAAGGGTATGCAAAAGCATGTCGAGATCGACGAACCCGAGGAGGATGCCGAGATCGAGATCGGTGCGCAGCAATGGCCGACCGAGCTCGCTCAGCCGGTCGGCATGGAAGAAGAGGATGACGCCGCCACCGACGAGGATATCGGCGACGAACTGTTCGTCGCCGATGACGATGCGGTGGGCCTTGGCGACGACGTGAACCCGGACCTGGCCGAAGGCGGCGGCCCGACCCCGGGAAAGACCCCATAGATGCGGCACCGCGGCGCGCGTCGTCTCTGGCAGCGCGGGCTCGCCTGTTTGGCGGGGTGACCCGCCGATGATCCGGCAATTTCAGCTGGTCGAGCGCGTCAAGGCCTATGATCCGCAGGCCGACGAGGACGCGCTCAACCGCGCCTATGTCTTCTCGATGAAGGCGCATGGCTCGCAGCTGCGCGCCTCGGGCGATCCCTATTTCTCGCACCCCGTCGAGGTCGCCGGCATCATCGCCGAGATGAAGCTCGACACCGCCTCGGTGATTACCGGGCTGCTGCACGACACGGTCGAGGACACGGTGGCGACGCTCGAGGATGTCGAGCGCATGTTCGGCCCCGACATCGCCAAGCTGGTCGACGGCGTCACCAAGCTCTCGCGCCTGGAGCTGCAATCCGACCAGACCAAGCAGGCGGAGAATTTCAGAAAGCTCGTCCTCGCCATGTCCGAGGACATTCGCGTCCTCCTGGTGAAGCTCGCCGACCGCCTCCACAATATGCGCACGCTGCATTTCTTGAAGGACGAGGAGCGCCGCCGCCGCATAGCGCGCGAAACGATGGAGATCTACGCGCCGCTCGCCGAACGCATCGGCATGCATGAGATGAAGGACGAGCTCGAGGACCACGCCTTCGCCGAGCTCCATCCCGAGGCGCGCGCCAGCATCATGGCGCGGCTCGCCTTCCTGCGCGAGAAAGGCGAGGGCCTGGTCGAGCGCATCATCGAGGAGCTGCAGGAGACGCTGACCGCGGCCGGCATTGCCGCCGAAGTCTCGGGCCGCGAGAAGACGCCCTATTCGGTCTGGCGCAAGATGCAGCAGAAGAATGTCGGCTTCGAGCAGCTCTCCGACATCATGGCGTTTCGCGTCGTCGTCGACAGCGTCGAGCAGTGCTATCACACGCTGGGCGTCATCCACAGCCGCTACCCCGTCGTCCCCGGGCGCTTCAAGGACTACATCTCGACGCCCAAGCCCAACAATTACCGCTCGCTCCATACGGCGGTGATCGGCCCCGAGCGCCAGCGCATCGAGGCGCAGATCCGGACGCAGGAGATGCACGAAGTTGCCGAGCTCGGCGTCGCCGCGCACTGGGTCTATAAGCAAGGCGCGCCCAAGACCGAAGGCCGCCAATACCGGTGGCTCCGCGAACTCCTCGACATTCTCGAGCATGCCTCGGACCCACAGGAATTCCTCGAGCACACCAAGCTCGAGATGTTCCAGGACCAGGTCTTCTGCTTCACTCCCAAGGGCGATCTCATCGCGCTGCCGCGCGGCGCGACCCCGGTCGATTTCGCCTATGCCGTCCATTCCGTCGTCGGCGACACTTGCGTCGGCGCCAAGGTCAATGGGCGCTTGGCGCCGCTCCGGACGCAGCTCGCGAACGGCGACCAGGTCGAGGTCATCACGTCGAAGGCGCAGACGCCGTCGCCGACTTGGGAGCGCTTCGTCGTCACCGGCAAGGCGCGCGCCCGCATCCGCCGCTTCATCCGCACCCAGCAACGCCAACAATATCTCGATCTCGGCAAGGCGATCCTGCAAAAAGCCTTCCGCCACGAGGGCCACGACTTCCAGGAGAAGGCGCTGGAGCAGGTGTTAAAGACCTTCAACTGCACCGACGTCGAGGACCTCTACGTCGCGGTGGGCGAGGGGCTCGCCACCGGGCGCGAGGTGGTGCACGCGATCTACCCGCCGCGCCCCGACGCCAAGCCCGCCAAGGTCGTGAAGCTCTCGACCGCGCGCGGCAAGAAGGCGCTCGACAACGCCGTGCCGATCCGCGGCCTCATCCCCGGCATGGCGTTGCACTTTGCCGGCTGCTGCCACCCGTTGCCCGGCGACCGCATCGTCGGCATCGTCACGACCGGCAAAGGCGTCACCATCCACACCATCGACTGCGACGCGCTCGCCAACTTCTCCGACACGCCCGAGCGCTGGCTCGATGTCGCCTGGAACAGCAAGGGCGACGGCGACGGCCATGTCGGCCGCATCAACGTCACGCTCGGCAACGAGCCCGGCAGCCTCGGCAGCCTCACCACCGTGATCGGCAAGCAGGCCGGCAACATCACCAATCTCAAGATCACCAACCGCTCCACCGATTTCTTCGAGATTCTGGTCGATATCGAGGTGAAGGACGTGAAGCACCTCACCAACATCATCGCCGCGCTCCGCGCGACGCCGGTGATCAATTCGGTCGAGCGCACGCGCAGCTGATGCGACGGCTCCGTCTCGGCGTCAACATCGATCACGTCGCCACCGTGCGCAACGCCCGGGGTGGGCGCCATCCCGATCCCGTGCGCGCGGCCGAGCTTGCCGCCGCCGCGGGCGCCGACGGGATCACCGCACATCTGCGCGAGGACCGCCGCCACATCCGCGACGAGGACATCCTGCGCCTGATGCGCGAGATCGACCGGCCGCTCAATCTCGAGATGGCCGCGACCGGCGAGATGCTGGCCATCGCGCTTCGCCACAAGCCGCATGCCTGCTGTCTCGTGCCCGAGCGGCGCGCCGAGGTGACGACCGAAGGCGGCCTCGACGTCGTCGGCAACCGCGAGGCCCTGGCGCCGGTCGTGGCGCAGCTGGGCGGCGCCGGCATCCGCGTCTCGCTCTTCATCGACCCGGAGCCGCGCCAGCTCGACATGGCGCGCCAGGTCGGCGCTCCCGTGGTCGAGCTTCACACCGGCGCCTATTGCGAGGCCGAGCGCGCGGCGCGCGCGCGAGAATTGCAGCGCCTCGTCGCCGCGGCTGCGCATGCCGAGTCGATCGGCCTCGAATGCCACGCCGGCCATGGTCTCGCCTACGACACGGTCGCGCCCATCGCCGCCATCCCGGCCGTCGTCGAGCTCAACATCGGCCACTTTCTCGTCGGCGAAGCCATCTTCGCCGGTCTCGAGAGCGCCATCCGCCGCATGCGCGCCGTGATGGACGAGGCGCGCGCCGTCGCTCGCCCATGATTCTCGGCATCGGCAACGACCTCATCGACATCCGCCGCATCGAAAAGACCATCGCGCGCTTCGGCGACCGCTTCCTCGATCGCGTCTTCACGTCGCTCGAGCGCCAGCGCTCCGATCGCCGCGCCAACCGCGCCGAGAGCTACGCCAAGCGCTATGCGGCGAAAGAAGCCGGCTCCAAGGCGCTCGGCACCGGCTTCCGCCGCGGCGTCTATTGGCGCGACATCGGCGTCGTCAATCTCCCCGGCGGCCGCCCGACGCTGGTCCTCACCGGCGGCGCGCTCGAGCGCCTCAAATCGCTGATACCGCCCGGCATGACCGCTCGCATCGACGTGACCTTGACCGACGAGCCGCCCATCGCCCAGGCGATCGTCATCATCAGCGCCGAGCCTCTTCCCCTCTCGGGCACCACGGGAGAAAGTGGCGCGGGCGAAGCGCGCGCCGGCTGAGGGCCGCCCTCAAGGGGCATGCGCAACGTCATGGGGACGCGCTGACCAACCAAAACGCCGCTGTCAGCGGCACGGTGTCGCCTTGGCGATGAGACGCGAGCACACGCCGCATCGATGCCTGCACCGCGTCGCGGGCCGCCGGCGGCTGGCCCTCGATCGCGCGCGCCGCCGGGCCCATCGTGAGCGCGGCCTCGATGGCGGCATCGAGCCCGCGCCCACCGGCGAGGTCGAGCTTTACGTCCAGCCTGTCGAGACCGATCGACGAGAATCCGGCGCTCGCGAGAATGCGCCGCAGGCGCTCGTCATTGGCATAGGCGAAGGGCCCGGGATCCTCCGGTGCCATTTTGGGCAGCGGCGGCACATGCTCGTAAGCCGCATTGAGCGGCAGCATGATCCAGGGATTGTCGCGGGGCGCGCGAAAACAGACGAAGACGAGCCGGCCGCCCGGTCGGAGCGCGCGGCGCAGATTGGCAAAGGCGCGCTCGGGCTCGGCGAAGAACATCACTCCGAGGCGCGACGCCAGGAGATCGAAGGCGCCCTCGGCGAAGGGATACGTGGTTGCGTCCCCTTGCACCAGCGTGACGGGCAGCCCCGGCTCGACCCGTGTCGCCGCGTGAGCCAGCATCGGCGCCGAGATGTCAATGCCGAGCACGCTCCCGCCCGGCAGCACGCGGCGCGCGAACTCGATCGCGGTCTCGCCGCAGCCGCAGCCGATATCGACGACGCGCTCTCCGGGGCGCACCGCGGCGCGCGCCAGGAGCGCCGCCGTGATCGGCGCGAGCAGCGCATCCTGCTCGGCCTGGCGCTCGACCCAGCGCCGCCCGGTGGGCCCATTCCAGAACTCGACCTGCCCAGCGTTGCGCCCATCCGCCTTCATCGCTCTCACCTCGGCTGGTTGCGCCGATTCTAGCGAAGGCAGATGACCGACGATAGACCACGGATGACAGAGAACGCGATCTGTCGTCTGTCTTCCGTCCTCTGTCACCTCTGTTTGGCGCGATCCTTCGCCGGCGCCATCGCGTGCGTCAGGTTATGCGCGGTGTTGATGAGCGCCACATGCGAGAAGGCTTGCGGAAAGTTGCCGACGAAGCGCTTCCCCGCGGGATCGTATTCTTCGGCGAGCAAGCCCACGTCGTTGCGCAGCGCGATCAGCCGCTCGAAGAGGCGCCGCGCGTCGTCGAGGCGGCCTTGCAGGACGTAGTTGTCGGCCAGCCAGAAGCTGCAGGCGAGAAAGACCCCCTCGCTGCCGGTGATGCCGTCAACGACGGTGTTGGTGTCGTAGCGGCGCACGAAACCGTCGCGGAGCAGGTGCCGCTCGATCGCCGCGATGGTGCCGCGGACGCGCCGGTCCTCGGGCGGCAGGAAGCCCACGAGCGGCAGCAGCAACAGCGCCGCATCGAGGTCGCTCGAGCCGAAGGATTGCGCGAAGGCGCCGAGCTTCTCGTTGTAGGCAGCGCTGCAAACCGTGTCGTGGATGCGCTGGCGGAGCTTCCGCCAGTCGTCGAGCGCGCCGTCGACGCCGAACTCCTCGGCGCTCCGGATCGCACGGTCGAGCGCCACCCAGGCCATGACCTTCGAGTGCGTGAAATGCCGGCGGCCGCTGCGCACTTCCCAGATCCCCTCGTCCGGGTGGTCCCATATCGTGGCGAGATGATCGATGAGCTCCTTTTCCACGTCCCAGGCGGCGTCCCATTCCGCCAACCCCGCGCGGCGCGCCTGGTAGAGCGAGTCCATGACTTCGCCATAGACGTCGAGCTGGAGCTGCTTTGCGGCGGCGTTGCCGATCCGCACGGGCTTCGAGCCCGCATAGCCCGCGAGCCAGTCGATCTCGTATTCCGCCAAGCGCCGTTCGCCGGCGACACCATACATGATCTGCATCTGTGAGGGGCTGCCGGCGATGGCGCGGAGCAGCCACTCGCGCCAGGCCTTCGCCTCTTCGATGAACCCCGAGGACGTGAGCGCGTAGAGCGTGAAGGTCGAATCGCGCAGCCAGCAGAAGCGGTAGTCCCAGTTGCGGTTGCCGCCGATCCGCTCCGGCAGCGACGTCGTGCCGGCGGCGACGATGCCGCCGGTCTCGTGATGCGTCAGCGCCTTCAGCGTGATGAGCGAGCGCAGCACCGGCTCCGACCATTCGCCGCAGCCCGGATAGCCCTCCGACCAGTCCGTCCAGGTCTTGGCGACGCCGAGGACGGCGGAAACGCCGTCGAGCCGGGCGGGCAAGGGCCGGTAGGAATGGGTCCAGGTCAGCGTGAACGCCAGCTCCTGTCCCGCCGCAATGGTGAAGTCCGCCAGCGTCTTCAGGTCCTCGCCCCGCGTCTCGACCGGCGTCGAGAGGGTGAGGCGGTCCGGTCCCGCGACCATGGTGAGGCGACCGTCGTCGAGCCGCGTCACCCAGGGCACCTCCGAGCCATACATGAAGCGCACGATGAGCTCCATGTGCAGCGCGACCCGGCCCTCGAGTCCGCGCAGCACGCGGATGACGGCAGCGCCGTCGGGTCGGCGGGTCATGCAATCGATGACTTCGACCCTTCCGTCCGCGGCAATAAATGTAGTCTCCAGCACGAGCGTGCGCGGTCGATAGCGGCGCGTGACGCGGGCGGCGCGGTCGACCGGCGCGATCTGCCAGCGCCCGTTCTCGGGTCCGCCCAGGAGCGCGGCAAAGCACGCCGCCGAATCGAAGCGCGGAAAGCCCAGCCAATCGATCGACGCGTCGCGGCTCACCAGCGCCACGGTCTCGCTGTTGCCGATGAGTGCGTAGTTCTCGATCGGGTGTACCGCGCCCGGAAGCGCCGTCAAAGCCTCTATCATCGCTTCGCTCCGCGCGAAGGCGCGCGCCAAAAGCCGGCGCCGCCGGTGGGTCTCTCGCCTGCACTAACGCTGGAACCCGCGGCAAATCCCATGCGCCCCGACCGAGGCGCCTCGGAACCGCTTCCGTTCGGAGGATAGGCCCGCTAGCCTTCCCGCGGATCACGCGCAGGGGCATCGTGCAGCATCGGCGAAGCTGGTGCGTTTTTCTCATCGGTCTCGGCACCGGCATCGTCCCGCTGGACAGCGCCGTCAACATCGCCTTTCCCGCCATCACCCGCGCTTTCGGCGGTCCGCTCCAGTCGATCCAATGGCTCGTCATCGCCTACGTGCTGACCTATGCGAGCCTCTTGCTCGCCGTCGGCCGCGCCGGCGATCTCTTCAGTCATGCCGCGGTCTTTCGCTGGGGCCTCGTCTGGAGTGCCTTAGCGTTGCTGCTGTGCGCGCTGGCACCCACCTACCCGATGCTGCTCTGGGCGCGCGTCGGGCAGGGGGTCGGGACGGCGCTGGTGCTTGCCTGCGGGCCAGCACTCGTGACCGGCTTCTATCCCGAGGGCGAGCGCGCGCATGCGCTCGGCCTCTACGCAATGATGTTCGCGGCGGGCGCCGCGGCCGGTCCCATCATCGGCGGCGCGCTTGTCGGCGTCTGGGGCTGGCCCGCGGTGTTCTGGTTCCGCGCACCGATCGCCGGCATCGCCGCTCTGCTGCTGCCGCCACTTCCACGGCAACCGCGCGCCAGCGGGACGCGCGCCTTCGTCGATCTCCGGGCCGCCGTCCTGCTCTTCCGCTCGCTCTCCTTCGCGCTCATCAATCTCGGCAGCATCCTCGTCAATCTCGCGAGCTTCGCCGTGCTGCTCCTTGTGCCCTATTACCTCGTGCGGATCGGCGCGCTGAGCAACGCCGTGGCGGGGATTGTGCTGGCAACCTGGGCGGTGGGCACCGTTGCCGGCTCGCCGGCGGGGGCAAGCCTCGTGCGCCGCTGGGGCGCTCGCTCTGTGGCGACCGCCGGCACGCTGCTGGCGGCAGCGGGGCTTGCGCTCACCGCGACGGTGGACGCCCAGGGCGACCTCTACCGTCTCGTTTCCAGCCTCGTGCTGCAAGGCTTCGGCCTCGGCCTCTTCCAGGTCGCTTACCTCGACCTCGTGACCGGCACGGTCGCGCCGAGCGCGCGCGGCGTCGCCGGCGGCCTCGCCATGCTGACCCGCGTCCTGGGCTTCCTCATCGGCGCCTCGCTGCTCGCATCCATCTACGCCCTGGCCGAGCGCGGCGCCGGCGGCACGCCGGCGGATGCCTTCCTCGCCGGTTTCCGCACGACCTTTGCGGTCGCGGCAGCTCTGACGCTCGGTGCCGCTTCCTTCGATCTATTGGCTCGATCGGGGCGCCGCTCCAACGATCCTCAATAAGACAATGAGGCAGCCGAGGCGCCTCTCGAGGCGCTCGCGTGCGGACGGTCGGTGCTTCCGCCGGGCCTTGCCGCAGGCGTGGCGCTTTGGTCGCCCGCATGGTTGTGAGAGACGCTGGATCGACCTAGACTTCGAGAGCGACGATGCAAAAAGGCGCGCGAGGCGGGAGATGGGTTTCGAGACAGCCTTGGCCGAGCGCATCGAGGAGATGGTCGATGCCTGCACGCGCTGCGGCAAATGCGTCGAGGTCTGCCCCAGTGTCAAGCCGGCCGGGATCGAAGATACCGCGCCGCAAGGGGTGATTGGCGGGGTGGTCGACATTTTGCGCGGCGGCAGCGGGTCTGAGGCATCGCGCCTCTGGGCGCAGTCCTGCATGCTCAGCGGCGAGTGCGTCAGGGCTTGC
>Ga0335081_10020552_pt1 | contig 10678 bp, 6 predicted proteins | sample Lox_Sample_35_FD_206713 | JGI IMG/M metagenome (GOLD analysis project Ga0335081, IMG submission 206713) | Soil microbial communities from Loxahatchee National Wildlife Refuge, Florida, United States - Lox_Sample_3.5 | ecosystem: Environmental > Terrestrial > Soil > Wetlands | place: USA: Florida... | reverse complement strand
AAGACAGGTATGATAACCCCATCTTTCTGGGGAAGTGCGCGCGCCTGATCGTCATAGGGAAACTCGAGTGTTTTGCGCGCCTCATGATCGATGAGGCGATCGACTGTGATTTTGTTGGTGTCGGCGAGCGTGCTCATGTCGCCGGCTATTTCGATCAAATCAGCGAGCGTCGAATTGTCTTTTATTTCGTAAATCGCGGGTGTATTGACAGAACCGGAGATGGCGACCAAAGGGCCAACGTGAGGGATATAAACAACGTCGCCCGACTGCAGACGGACATCCTTGGATTTGTCGCCCTTGATGAGCAGATCGTAGAAGTCAAAAGTACTAACGGTCGATCCATCGCGCCGTAGTTCGATGCGTCGCAGCGACCCTTGCGGAGTTGGGCCACCCGAGGCGAAGATCGCGTTTACCAACGTGCTCAGCGAACTGATGGTATACGTTCCGGGATAGCGCGCGTCCCCGACCACGAATACTTGAATGGAGCGAAGCCGCCCGACATTGACGGCAAGGTTAAAATTCTTGAAAGTTCTCGAAATCTGGCGGCGAAGGTGCTCCTCAAGTTCGCCATAGTGAACTCCTGCAACCGAAACTTGACCCACCTGAGGAATGTAGATTTGACCGGACCGGTCCACCACGACACGCAAGGCTGCCTGAATTTGACCCCAAATCGTGATTTGTAATTCATCTCCCGGGCCGATCACATAGTCGCTGGGCACTTGGGAAAGATCGATTGGGGCGAATGTACTTGGGGGCTGTTCAAACAGGGATTGTCCGAACAAAGGCAGAACGCGCCCCGCGGTGTCCGCGACCATCTGCTCGAATTCAGTTTCAGGCCAGGGCTGGTTGTTCACGCGCGGAGCCTGTGAGGGATTAGCGGGCGGCGTGCGCGAAGCGTTTAAGTCAGGGTTGAAAGATGCTGGCGATTTCAATTCCGGTACCAGAACAGGTGCCGGCGAGTATTCGGGGGCGCGACTGCCGGAACCTTGGGAACCCGCACATTCCGCGCTTCCCGCTTGCGTCGGATCAGAACAATCGACCGAACCTTGCGAGGATGCAGGTTGAGAGAGAGGATCGAACGACTGCGAATAACCACATGCTACGGAAACGACCAGAAATAAAACCAGCCGCCATGTTTCCATGTGAATTCAGGCTCTCCGAATCATCCCAGGCCGCACACGCCTGCGCGTACATGGGCCAGTTGACGTCTGTTTCTCCAAACGAACTGCAATGCTCGACTGGCGTCGTTCCTGGGTTCAGTAGCCACTTGAATCGGAACCCATTGCTACGAATGCCGTGCGAGCGATGATTTGTAAATCGAGCACGAAACTCCAATTACGGATGTAGTACAAGTCGTATTGAAGCCGATCGATGATTGACGTGTCCCCGCGGAGACCATTGATCTGGGCCCACCCCGTGATTCCTACCTGGCAGCAATGCCTCATGTTGTAACGATGAATCTTTTCGCGGAATTTCGCGACAAAGAACGGCCGCTCGGGTCGTGGCCCCACAATACTCATCTCTCCACAGATGACATTTACCAACTGCGGCAGTTCATCGAGACTGAACCTTCGCAAGATCGCGCCAATCGGAGTAACACGAGGATCGTCTCGTGTGGTCCAGATGGTGTCGCTCTCTTCCCGGTTGCTGCAATACATGGTGCGGAACTTGATCATGTTGAAAGGCTTGCCGTGGCGGCCAACGCGTTCTTGAAGAAAGAAAACCGGCCCCGGCGAACCCAGCTTCACCATGACGGCAATTACCAGGAAAAACGGACTCAGAATGACTAACCCGAGAAGTGCCGATAGGAGATCGAAAGTCCTCTTCAGAACGGTATAGGCAAAGCTCTCAGTCGGAGAGATGGCCAGGCTCATGATCTGTAGCCGGCCAGCCTGAAACAGTTTGTCCTTCAGGGACAGACGTGGCCCGAGGTCGAAGATTGCCCGGACGGGTTTGCCCAGACTTTGAAAGCTCTCAACGAGCGATGAAACCTGTGAGTAGCGTTTCGCTGGAAGAGCAACGACGACTTCTTCAAACGATAGCTTTTCGACACGCGAAGGCTCCGTTGCAGTAATAACGGGGGCATCGTTCACTGTCACAGGTTGTCCCGGAAGCTGCAAATAAGCCTCAATTTGACATTGAAAAAGTGGCGTGCGGCGGAGCAGTCTGACACAGCGGCGTGCATATTGGTCAGTTCCAACCACCACAATTTTTTCGCATTGGCCGCCCCAATTCGCAGAGGCCGACGTGAGCCGGAACCAATTTCTTGTTGCGACTACCAGGAGAAACAAGAGCAGGTTACTGAGCAGGATGAAGGTCCGGGAAACGATCAGGTCCTGCACGAAAACAAGGAAGGCTGATTGCAAGAGGAAAGTCGCGAAACATGCGAGAAACGCCGCTTGAATTCCGGTGTACTCCCAGAACAATTCAGCAACGGTGGAAAGCTTGTAGTACTCGGCGGCAACGATCCAGACCAGTTGGGTAAAGAGCAGCAGGATCAGGTGATATTGCGGAGGGATCGCACGGTTCATCGGAACCGACGCGGCCGCAAGCGGTAGACGCGATGACATCCCGAATGCGAACGACGGGAGAAAGTAAACCAGCCCCCGCAGTAAAAGATTGTAGTAAAGAATTCGTGACATCATCCCGCGACCCTTTGCGGACCCGTGAACGCTCCAGATTTATCGATCGTGCTCGACCTAAGATGGGATTTCGGGCAGGTTGGTTCTATGGACTACGGAAAAATTCTTCCGTTTGGCGGGGAATCGATTCGCCAATTGTTCGCATCGCATACCAGTTTTGATGTAGAGGCGCTGTCGGCATTTCTGAACTAAGCCAATAGGTTGCGGAGCCCGCGAGTCCCCCAACATAGCCAGTGTGCAAATTATGATTACAATGCGCGAAGCCAAAGGAAACGCTCCCATCAGGTCCAGAAAATAATTCTGATTCCTGCCATCGAAATCTTTCATCCAATTTTTGGTGTAAGTAACGTTGACCCGACCAACTGCTCAACGTAGAATGCGATCCACGATGTCAGAAAGCCGTAATCGCCGGAGCACCTGCTGTTGCACTTGTTGTTGTTGTTGTGCACGCGTGTGTTCTGGCGCCGGGGGGCTGCTGACTTAGTAAATTTCTAGATATCGGCACTTATCCAACCCACCGCCAGAGAAAGCTGGCGGTGGGTTTTTTCTTTTCAGGCGAAAAATATGGCGAATGAGACAAAAGAAACAAAAGCACAGCGGGTTGAGCGGCTGAAGCGCGAGAAAAATCCCTGGGAAGGGCTTGAAGAGATCCGGCGGTTTGCGCGCGAAGGCTTCTCGTCAATTCCACCGGAATGGCTCGGGACCTACTTTCGTTGGTGGGGCGTTTATACCCAGGGCGATGGAGCAGGCGTGGTTGCCGGCCAGGGCGGCGAAGGCAAGGCATTGCCGTATTTCATGGTGCGAATCCGCATTCCAAACGGCCTGCTCACCTCACAACAACTGCGCGCGATTGCCGGTCTTTCGCAGAATTACGCGCGCGGCATTGCCGACCTCACGGTTCGTCAGAACATTCAACTTCATTGGGTATCCATCGAGTCACTTCCCGAGGTTCTCGAAGGCTTATGGGCAGTGGGACTTAACACGACCGGCGCTTGCGGCGATGTGACCCGCAACATCACTGGATGCCCGGTTGCCGGCGTGGACGCGCACGAAATTTGCGACGCCTCTCAACTCGCGCTGGAAGCCAATCGGCTGCTGGCAGGAAATCCTGATTTCTATAACCTGCCCCGCAAATTCAAGATTTCGATTACTGGCTGCCGTGTCTGGTGCACATATCCTGAGATTAATGATGTGGGTTTGACCGCGATTCATCGCACGCTGAACGGCAAACCCGAGATCGGGTTCTCGTTACGCGTGGCGGGTGGGCTGTCAACTGAACCGCATCTGGCTACGCGGCTCAACGCTTTTGTGCGATGGAAGCAGGTGCCGCAGGTAATAAAGGGAATCGCAGAGCTGTTCCGTGATTCGGATCAACTGCGTGAGCATCGGGAACGCGCGCGCCTCAAATTCCTCTTTCTGAAACACGGTTGGACGGCCGAGGACTTTCAGAAGGAACTCGAACGCCGGATTGGATTCCGGTTGGAGCCTGCCGTAGAAGAACACCCGCCCGACGATGTATATCGCGACCACATCGGAGTCTATCCGCAAAAACAAGTTGGTTATTCCTACGTCGGCGCATCCGTGCTGCGCGGCCGAATTTCGGCCGAACAGCTGCGCGCATCGGCTGACCTCGCTGACCGCTTTGCCGATGGCCAACTGCGCACGACCAACATGCAGAACTTGCTGGTTGTAAACGTGCCTTCGCTGAATGCCCCCTCAGTGGCGAAGGAACTCGATTCGATTGGGCTGCGCGTGGGTGGCTCTCCGTTTTGGCGGGGAGCGATCGCCTGTAGCGGTACTGAATTTTGCAAGCTCGCGATCACCGAGACCAAGGGGTTCACGCGCTGGCTCGTGGAAGAACTCGACGAGCGGCTGCCGGGATTCGACCAGCACTTGAAGCTGCACGTCACGGGCTGCCCGAACAGCTGCGGACAGCACTGGATCGCCGACGTGGGAATCGAGGGCAAAAAGATTAAGCATGAGGGCCGGTTGGTTGACGCGTATTACTTCTTCCTCGGCGGCGCCGTTGGATTGCATCAGTCAACGGCACGAGCCGTTGGCTATCGCTGCGCCGCGAGCGACGTGCCCGAGGCGCTCGAGCGGTTGTTGCGTGTCTATTTGGCCGATCGCGAGGCGGGCGAAAACCTTCGACATTTTTTTGCGCGCCATTCCGCGGATGAATTGCGGAATTTTCTGGCCGGACGAGCGATGGAAGCTGTTGCGCGCGATCTTCCCGCCGGACCCGTACCACAAGGAATTGAAGGCTGAGGAGAGACACAATGCCAAGACTCTTCCCGATGTTTTTGAAGCTCGAAGATCGCCGGGTGCTCATTGTGGGCGCGGGCGCGTCCGCCGAAGCAAGGATTGGCGAGGCAGAGCTTGCCGAATCCACGCTTATCGAATCCACGCTTATCGAAACAAAGATTGCGGACCTGCTCGATACCGGCGCGCGAATCAAGGTCATTGCCTTCGAAACGAGCGAGACGATCGCCAAATGGGCGCGAGCAGGGCTGATCGAACTCGAAGAGCGCGGATTCATGGCTGACGACCTCAACGGAGTTGATCTCGTGATTGTTGCTAGCTCCTTGCCGGCTCTCAACCAGTTGGTCTTTTCCGAGGCACAAAGACAACACGTCTTGTGCAACGTCGTCGATGTCCCGGAGCAGTGTGATTTCTTCTATCCCGCGATCGTCAAGCGTGGAGATTTGCAGATCGCGATCTCCACCTCAGGACAAAGTCCATCGCTGGCGCAACGCCTTCGTCAGCAACTGGAGCGGCAGTTTGGACTGACCTACGCGAAATGGGTGGCGGAACTCGGAGAGACGCGCCGCGAAATTCTGAAGAGCCGGCTGACCTCTGAACAAAAACATGAACTGCTGAAATCGTTGGCGAGCCGCGAAGCATTCGACGCGATGGTCGCCGGCAGCGAAACCGTACAGCACGCGGAAGAAGGAGTCGCATGAAAGGCCGAGTCTATCTGGTGGGCGCGGGTCCCGGCGATCCGGAGCTGCTTGCGGTTCGTGCCACGAAGCTGCTGAAAACAGCAGATGTGGTCCTGTACGACGACTTGGTGTCGCCCGAGATTCTTAAACTCGTTTCGCCGCAAGCGCGATTCGAAAATGTTGGCAAGCGCTGCGGAAAAAAGGGAATCAGCCAGCAAGAGATCAATTTTCTGATGATCGAGTTCGCAGCTTTGGGGTTGAAGGTGGTGCGGCTGAAGAGCGGTGACCCGCTGATCTTCGGCAGGCTCGGTGAAGAAATCGAAGCGCTGCGCGCGTCTGGCATCGAATTTGAGATTGTGCCCGGTGTTACTTCGGCCTTCGGAGCGGCCGCATCGGCGCAGATTCCGCTCACGCATCGCCACACCTCGCATGCGCTCGTTCTGCTAGCTGGTCATCGCGCCAATAAAAACGATGAGGATGACTGGCGCAAGTTCATTTCGAGTAGTGCAACGCTCGTGATCTACATGCCAGGGCAGAACTATGCCGAGATCGCGACGCGCCTGCTCGCCGCAGGGGCATCGGCAGAGACATCATGCGCGATCCTGTCGCGTGCGACGACACCTGAGCAGCAAACATTCGTCACCAGCGTGGGAAGCCTGCCTGAGGCACCTCATCTTCCCGCGCCCACGCTTCTTTTCGTTGGCGAGGTCGTGAGGTTTTCTTCCGAAACGCAGCCTCAATTTGCGGAAGCGTCAGCGTGGTTGAACCAGGCAATTCGTACCGTTCCCGAGGAGGATTGGCTCGCATGATTGAGCAGGACTTCGATCAACTGAAGCAGCAGATCAGTGAGATTCAGCCAGTCGCCGAACACTGGAGCGCGCAGCAGGTCCTGCGCTGGGCATTCGACAAATTCGGCAGCAAGGTGGCGATCTCTTCTGCGTTCGGCGCTGAAGGCATGACGCTGATCGGCATGGCCTCGCGCATCCACCCGGCTTTTCGCTTGTTCACTGTCGACACTGAATTTCTTTTTCCCGAAACTTATAACTTGATGGACCAGATTGAAGAGCGTTATGGGATCCGCATTGAGAAGCTCTATTCGCTACTCTCGCCTCACGAGCAGGAGCATCAGCATGGGCCCGCGTTGTGGAGCAGGGATCCGGACCGGTGTTGCGAACTTCGCAAGGTGGAACCACTGCGCCGAAAGCTGGCTGAACTCGATGCCTGGATCACGAGCATCCGGCGCGATCAAACGTCATTCCGTGCAGGCGCGCGCAAAATCGAATGGGACGCGAAATTTGGCCTGGTAAAGATCAATCCCATCGCAGACTGGAGCACCAAGCAGGTGTGGCGCTATTTGCATGACCACCAGGTTCCCTACAATCCACTGCACGACCGGAACTTTCCTAGTATTGGCTGCACCCACTGTACGCGCGCCATTCGGGCGGGCGAGGATCCGCGCGCTGGGCGCTGGTCTGATTTTGCAAAGACCGAATGTGGCCTGCATGTGATCGAGCCGGCGGCAAGCCCGAAAGTGGACTGCATGTAGACCCCAGCCTTCTGCTGGAGCCGCTCAGCGCTAGTCCGCACCAATCCGCACATAACGCACGCGCACGAATTGTCAGCAAATTCTTGTTGAAGTGCGACGATCCTATCGATTTCCATCGATCTTCGGCGCTATGATGACCCAGCCGCGGCCGCGAACTCTTTGATCGCGGGAGCGTCAACTTTCCAACAGATCTCCCACACGGAGCATGAACCTCTACGACCTTCGCCGCTTAGGATTCTTCGCAACCTTATTGTTATTCAGCTCTCTCGGAACCTCGCAGCAATCCGCTCAAGATACCCAAACGATCTATACGACGCCGTTAGCGACCGGCGTGAGGCTTGATCCGGTCGGCGATACCATCGAAGTTGGAAATATGCCACTCGCCATGGTATTGGCGCCCGAGGGAGATAAGCTCGCGATCTCTCTGAGTGGCTGGCGGCAACAGGGGCTGCAAATTGTCGATCTGAAGTCGAAACAAGTAACCCAAACGCTGGAGCAACCCGGGGCATTTCTCGGCGTGACATTCTCGCGAGACGGGAAAAGCCTTTATGTTTCTGGCGGCAATGAGGATGCGATCTTCTGCTACTCATGGCGCAACGGAACCGCAACGCTGGAGCGAAAGATCGCGCTCGCCGAAAAGCCGGCAGACAAGCCTGCCTCGCGATATCCAGCAGGTATTGCCGTTTCGCGCCTCGGCAACTATTTGTATGTTGCAGAAAATGTCGGCGATAGTCTCGCGGTCGTCGATCTCGACAAAGGCCAGGTTGTTCAAAGATTCCCGACCGACCACTACCCCTACGCGGTCAATGTGACGGCGAACGGCAAAGTGTTTGTTTCCGCGTGGGCGGCCAATACGATTGCGGAGTTCAAGGTCAAGCCGGATGGACAATTAGTCCCGATGGGAAAGCTGAAGGTCGGACCGCGTCCCTCGGCGCTCGTTTCGAACCGTGACGGATCGTTGTTATACGCCGCTTCAGCCGGAACCGACCAGATCGCCGTCGTCGACACGCAGCGAAATAATGTTCTGCGCTACTTGAGTGATGCTGCCCCCAATGGGCCTTCCGAAGGCAGCACGCCAAACGCACTCGCTCTCTCGAACGACGAATCGCGTTTGTTCGTTGCCGAGGCTGATAACAATTCAGTCGCCGTGTTTGATGTCTCGCGAAAGGGCCCCCAGTCCGCCTCGCGTCCGATCGGGCGCATCCCCGCCGACTGGTACCCATCCGCCATTCTCGACGTTGATGGACGGCTTCTCGTCCTGAACGGTAAGGGACATGGAAGCCACGCCAACCCGGATGGACCGATTCCCGGCCAGAAAGTTACTACCCGGCCTTTTGGCTACGATCTTGGACAACTTACCGGCACGCTGCAAATTTCGACAGACAATTTTTCGTCAGCAGAATTGGCCGAGTATGCGAAGCGCGTCGCCGATGCGAACAACTGGAACACTCCCCGCTCCGCCGCAAAGTATCCGCCCTTCAAGCACGTGCTTTACATCATCAAAGAGAACCGAACCTACGATCAGGTTTTCGGCGATTTGAAGGAAGGTGACGGCGATCCCTCACTCGTGTTTTTTGGCAATGCGGTTTCTCCCAACCATCACGCCCTCGCCCTGCGTTTCGGACTCTTCGATCGTTTCTTCACCAATGCCGAGGTGAGTTCGCAGGGGCACATCTGGTCCACGGCCGCATACGTGACCGACTTCGGCGAGAAGGTGATTCCCTCCGCCTACTCCGATCGGCGTGAAGGCGTGGACGGAGAGGAAATCGACGAGCCGCTCAATGGATTCCTTTGGACTCTGGCGCGGAAAAAGAAAATCACCTTTCGTGATTATGGCGAGATGATGAAGGCTCCGGGAGGTTGGCCGGTCACCCAGCGCGAACTCGCCCCTGACATCAGCCCGACCTACCCGCCATTCGACCTGAAAATCACTGACCAGGTACGAGCCGACGCCTGGATCGCCGAGCTGCAGAATTTTGTTCGCAATGGCAACATGCCAAGCCTCGAAATCATGCACCTGCCGAGTGACCACACGGCAGGGGGACGTGCCGGCTTTCTAACTCCGCGAGCTTACATGGCTGACAATGATCTGGCGCTCGGCAGGATTGTCGAAGCTCTCTCTCGCTCGCCATATTGGAAAGACACCGTGATTTTCGTGCTGGAAGATGATTCCCAAGCGGGCCCAGACCACGTCGATTCCCATCGGTCACCGTTCCTTGCCATCTCGGCATACAACCGGCCCGGGACAATTCACCGGTTTGCCAACACAACCGATGTTGTCGCCGCAATCGAAGATATTTTGGGCCTCGATCGCCTGTCGAAGTTCGATTACTTCAGCCGTCCACTTGCCGACATCTTTGCAGCGACTCCAGACCTCTCCCCATATACGGCGATTACGCCGGAGGCAAACAGGAACGAAACGAACCCTCCGGCTACTCCTGCAGCAAAGCTTTCAGAGACTCTCGATTTCAGCGCTCCTGATCGGGTGAATGATGCGGTTTTCAATCAACTGCTGTGGCGCATGCTGAAAGGAGATCAGCCATTCCCCGGCTTTCAGGCAAGGTCCGCATTGCACAATTACCAGGTCGGCCGATAAGCAGAAGTTTGTAGTCCATCCTTCTTTGGACTGGCCAAACTTTGGACCTCCAAGCGCTTATCGCTGCCCGCCCTTGGCCCGCAAGAGCATGGTCGCCCACATTGTCGTTTGTCGCTTTGGTGACGGAATCTGCACATGCACTCACATGCACTAAAGACACATTGACGCTCTCACCCATTCCAAATAAATTGCCCGCAACGTTGTTCAATCCTCCGCGCACGTAGCGGCAGACTTCACTCCTCGGGACTCCATAGACCCAGGGTCATTCCGCGCGACGCGCACAATCACGCACTCTGCCGGTCAGTGCCGGCGAAGTGCTATCTGGCGCGACGCCCATCGTCTCTTGCACCACGGCCTAAGGCCGGAGTGTGTCTGGCCGACCAAGGAGAATGATCATGAAGAAAGCGAAGGGAATTAGTGTGCCTTTGGTGGTACTGACGTGGGTAATTGCGGCAATGGCGCAGCAGGATCCCGGTCCGCGGTCCGGGCCGCCGGGTGCGGGTGGAGGATACCCAACGCTCAGCCCGAACCAGTTGACATTCTTCACGCAGGCAACAGAGCGCTTCCAGGAAGTCGATTCTGTCTCAGGAAATATCGAAGCTGGCTCGGGACTCGGGCCAACCTACAACGGGAATAGTTGCACTATTTGCCACGCGCAGCCTGCAGTGGGCGGAAGCAGTCCGGGACTGAGCAGTCCTCAGAATCCCGTTCCCAATCCGCAGGTCGCATTGGCCACGCTAGACGGAGCCCGGAACGCTGTGCCTTCGTTCATTACCAGCAACGGGCCAGTGCGCGAGGCGCGATTCGTCATGAACAGCAATGGGACCCTGGATGGTGGTGTGCATGACCTCTACACAATCGCAGGACGCTCCGACGCGCCGGGATGTAATCTCGCTCAACCGCCATTCGCACAGGAACTGGCTGAAAATAATGTGATCTTCCGAATCCCAAC
>Ga0335081_10020551_pt1 | contig 10678 bp, 10 predicted proteins | sample Lox_Sample_35_FD_206713 | JGI IMG/M metagenome (GOLD analysis project Ga0335081, IMG submission 206713) | Soil microbial communities from Loxahatchee National Wildlife Refuge, Florida, United States - Lox_Sample_3.5 | ecosystem: Environmental > Terrestrial > Soil > Wetlands | place: USA... | reverse complement strand
GATTTCCTGGCGGCTGACCACCTCGCCGTTCTTTTCCGCCAAGAGAATAAGCAACTCAAGAGGAATTCGCTCGAGCTTTTGCACTCTGCCGCTGCGCCGCAATTCAAACCGGGAGCCATCCAGCTCGAACTCGCCAAATTTGTAGGTACTCGGAGACAAGACCTTCCCCTCGCGAGCAGGACGAAACTATAGCACCAGTCGCGTTTGAGCTGCGTAACATTGTGTAAATTCAGCAACTTGCGGCTTTATCTTTCTTCACCAAAACTTCACCCGTCATCCATTGCCACTCCTGGCGAACGCAGGCAAGATGCGCTGCGAAATTCGGAATTCTCAAAAGGAGATGGCATGCAAACCGGGTTCAAAAAGATCACTCTAGCTCTATTACTTGTTGCAATTGCCACCACGCTCACCTCTACGGCGAGCGCAGCGTGTGGCAATTTCGATAAGCCCGCAACGCTTCATCATCAATCGTGGGATTTGGGCGTCCTCCAGCCAGGTTCTTTGCTGCAAATTTCGGATCGCGATAGTGATCCCATCGTCGGCATGTGGCATGTAACTTTTACTGCCAAAGGCAACGCTGAAGGTCCGCCGGACGGCACCCCTATCGACAACGCCATGGTCGTCTGGCACAGCGATGGAACCGAAATTATGAATTCCAACCGTCCGGCACAGGATGGAAATTTCTGTCTTGGCGTGTGGGAGAGAACAGGTAGGTCCAGCTACACATTAAACCATATGCCTTGGCAAGGGAACGATACCGAGAACGCCCCGAGCGGGATCGGGAACCCCCAAGGTGGAGCTCAACTTGTCGAGCAGATCACCCTGGGATCGGATTGCAACCACTACAGCGGATGGTTCACGCTGGACGCCTACGACACATCAGGTAATAACGTTGCCCACATCGTCGGCGTGATCAAAGCAACCCGCGTCACCGTAAAGACAAAGGTGAAAGATCTGCTTTGAGGAATCGGGGAGGCGGCTCAGGGCGGCGGGATCGTCGATCCTCCGCCCTGCCTGCTTGATATCGCGTGCGATTCGGGAGTCAAGCGGGTTGGCCTGTTGACGTGTCCGGCGACCTTGATGGATGCTGCGTCATGCAAAGAGCGCTGGCTCAGCTGGCGGCTTTTTCTTTTTCGCTGAGGTGGCCGTTGCGGGCGAAGAATCGTTCGATGAAATTCGTATCGGTGTGGCCGGCGCGGAATTCTGGATCGGCGAGAATTTTGCGGTGAAGAGGAATGGTCGTAAACACGCCTTCGATGATGAACATTTCGAGCGCGCGCGACATGCGGGAGATGGCTTCGTCGCGGTCTTTGCCGCGCACAACGAGCTTCGCGATCAGCGAATCGTAATACGGCGGAATCACGCCTTCGGCGTAGGCCGCGGTATCGAGGCGGACTCCGGTGCCGCCGGGCGGATGGAATGTGGTGATCTTTCCTGCTGATGGTGTGAATTTTTCCGGATGCTCGGCGTTGATGCGGCATTCGATGGCGTGGCCGCGGTGAACGATCGGACCGTGCAGAACGTTTTCGAGCCTCTCGCCAAGCGCGATGAGGATTTGGCTCTTCACGAGATCGACGTCGGTGACCATCTCGGTGACCGGATGCTCGACCTGGATGCGGGTGTTCATTTCGATGAAGTAGAGCTTGCGGTCCCTATCCATCAGGAATTCGATAGTGCCGGCGTTCATGTAGCCGATGTCGGAGAGTGTGCGGCACAGCATCTGGCCGATTTCTTCGCGAAGTTGTGGAGTGACCTGCGTGGAGGGTGATTCTTCGAGCAGCTTTTGATGGCGCCGCTGGATGCTGCACTCGCGTTCGCCGAGGCTGGCGACTGTGCCGTATTGATCGGCGAGGATCTGAAATTCGATATGGCGCGGGTGCTCGACGTACTTCTCCATGTAGAGATCGCCGTTGCCGAATGCCGCGGCAGCTTCGGATTGGGCAGCATTAAAGAGATTGGGGAGTTCCTGTTCGGAGCGGACGATGCGCATGCCGCGACCGCCACCGCCGGCGGAAGCCTTGATAATCACGGGAAAGCCGACCGTGCGCGCCCACTCCAGAGCTTCGCCTTCGCCGCCGAGAACGCCTTCCGAGCCGGGAAGAATCGGGACTCCGGCTTTTTTCATGGCGGCGCGGGCCTTTTCTTTTTCGCCCATAAGGCGCGTGACTTCGGGCGGCGGGCCGATGAATTTGATGTTGCAGGTCTCGCAGACTTCGGCGAAGTTGGCGTTTTCCGATAGCAGACCGTAGCCGGGATGGATGGCATCGACATTGGCGATTTCGGCTGCGCTGATTACAGCCGGAATGTTGAGATAACTTTGAGCGAGTTGTGGCGGGCCGATGCAGATGGCTTCATCGGCGAAGCGAACGTGAAGCGAGTTGCGGTCGGCTTCGCTGTAGATGGCGACGGTCTTGATAGCGAGTTCTTTGCAGGCGCAGATTACCCGCAGGGCGATTTCACCGCGGTTGGCGATAAGGATCTTGTTAAACATTGACTGGCTGACCGGCAAAAACCATTAACCACGAAGGACACCGAGGTACACGAAGGAACTCATAGAAGGATTGTTTCATCATTTCTTTGGCCGGATGGCAAACAGCTCCTGGTTGTATTCAATTGGCTGGCCGTTTTTGACCAGCAACTTCACGACCTCGCCGGCGACATCGGCTTCGATTTCGTTCATCAACTTCATGGCTTCGACGATGCAGAGCACCTGGCCCAATTCGACGGAATCGCCGGGTTTAACAAATGGCGGCGAGCCAGGCGATGGCGACTCGTAATACGTGCCGACGATCGGCGAGCGGACCATGTGCAGCTCTTCCGAAGGCGCGGCAGGCGCGTCCGTGGTTGTCGCGGGCGGAGGCGGAGGAGCGGATCCCGGCACCGTGGCAACTGGCACCTGCAACGCGGCCTGCGCTGCCGGCACGGCAATGATTCGTTCGGTCTGGGCGGCCGGGGTTCCGCGCTTGATGCGCACTTTGACATCGCCGCGTTCGAGTTCAAACTCGGTGATGTCCTTCTCGATGAGGAACTCGACCAGCTCTTTGAGCTCTTTTTGGTTCATGCGTGAAGTGACGCAGATTCCTGTGAGGCCACGATGACATCCCTCCCCGCGAACTCCAGCCTTCTTGCGCCACGGAGTCAAAAACCGTTTAACCGCAGAGAACGCGGAGCTACCACGAGAACGCAGAGCACACAAAATGCGCGGTCGCCATCCCGCGCAATTAAGGAAACTAACTCAGAGCGTCAGCAATTCTTTGGGACAGGCAGTCAGAATCTCGCAACCTGTCTCCGTTACAACGACCGTGTCTTCGATGCGAATTCCCCATTTGCCGGGCAGGTAAATTCCAGGTTCAATTGTGATGACCATCCCCGCCTGCAAGACTTCCTTTTGCGCGGCGGCAATTCTTGGAGCTTCGTGAATCTCGAGGCCCACACCGTGGCCAGTTGAATGCGTAAAAAACTTCGCTAACTTTCGATTATACAGCAGCTTGCGTGCGGCATGGTCGACCTCGCTACAGCTGGCTCCGGGCTTGACGGCATCGAGCGCAGCTTGCTGGGCCTCGCGAACCGCCTCATAACTTGAAACGGCCTCCACCGACGGCTGGCGAACGTGCACGGTGCGCGTCATGTCCGAACAATAGCCCGCGAGTATAACACCGAAGTCGCAGACCACGAATCCGAGATCCGGGATCGAAGCGTTCGAGGCGCGACCGTGGGGCAGAGCCGAGCGTTCGCCACCGGCGATGATGGTTGGAAATGACATTTGCTCCACGCCTGCTTTTCGCGCGGCGAGTTCGAGTTCACCGGCGAGTTCCGATTCGGGAATCCCGGGACGAAGATTTGCGGTTATGGTGCGAAATAACTTCACGCCAAGCTGGCAAGCGGCGCGGATGCGGGCAATTTCGTCGGCGTCTTTAATCATGCGCAGGTTTTCGACAATTGCCGGAGTTGCAATCAGAGTTGTGCTTCGGCCAAGTGCTTTGGCAAGAGTTGCGCGATCGCCGACGGTCATGTGCGCGGCTTCGATCCCGACGCGGCGCAGGTTCTTGCGTTTTGCAAACCATTCCGCGGTGGCGGCGAGGGCGGACTTTTTTACAATTTTGACGCGGGCGCCTTTGACCTCTTCTTTCGCTTGCTGCGTGTAGCGGCCGTCGGTGATTAAAATTCGGTCGCGCGCAGTAATGATGAGAATGCCGGCGCTGCCGGTGAATCCGCAGAGATAACGAATATTTGGCAAATGCGAGACGAGAAGGGAGTGCAGACGGTGCTCGTCGAGGGCGGTTTGCGCGCGGCCGAGGCGGCCGTGGTAATCCATAAATTCAGTGTAGCAGTCTCGAACTAAATGGCGGTCTGAGGCTACGTGACCTTAGACAGAAGAGGTCGTGCTAAATTAAGCTCCTTTTGATTCATCGACTTAGGCCTACAGGGAATTGGGTAGATTTCCAGAGGGAGAATTAGGATAAACTTACCTTGCTGCGTTTGCCGCAACCGCGGCCCCAGGGTGGAACAATGACGACTGGCGTTGACCGCGCCGTAGAGAAGGATACTTGTCAAAAGTTAATCAGTCTCGGTTATGCCCGTTCCAATCGCGTAAGACTTTATGGTCAGGAACTGCAGTTAGTGTCGGATCCGTTTCCGCATCACGATGGAGGATTTGCGGTTGAGGTGATGTCGAAGGCGGAAACTGTGTCCCGGACGATCAAGCTACCGCTTCCAGTTCTAAATGTAGCCAGCAAGAAATTGATGAAGCGGACTGCGTAAGTTCGCACAATAAAATCCTACTCACTGGCTGAGTAGCGCTTCGTACCATGCGCTGCCCCGGCTTTCGGCAACGTCCGCCAGGCGCTCGCCGATACGCGAAGCTATCTCCAGAAGAGTTGTGCCGCGGTCGATGTAGTCCGGCATCTTTCGGCGAATCTCGGCCATTTTCTCGGGGTACTCGGAGGCGAGGGTGGCGAGGGCGACTCCCCCGAAAATCAGGCTGCCCGCACGCTGCCCTTTCAGCAGAGAGATAATCGCGATTGCGCTCGAACCTGCCAGCACGGCTTTCTTCCAGTTTTCCATTTTCTTCTCCGCTCGGCGAAGCTTCCAGTCTACACAGCTCCCGTTTTCTGTGCTCTCGCCATGGTGTCTCGATATACTGCTGAGTCTCCGGAGGACTTGGATGCACAAACTAAATCGCGTGATTTGCTTTTCGGTTCTGGTTTTCTGGTCATTTTCAGCTGTTGCGGAAGGCAAACCGCGGGCGCGCGATTTGGGTGTGCCGTTTGATGGAACACCGGGGCCGCTGAACGCAATTACCGATGTGAAGGGAGTTGAGGTCGGCGAGACAACGCTGATTTCGGGTGAGGGCAAATTGAAGGTTGGAGTTGGACCGGTGCGGACGGGAGTTACCGCGATTTTGCCGCGCGGAAAGGAGTCGAGAGATGCGGTGTTTGCGGGCTGGTTCAATCTGAACGGCAATGGCGAGATGACCGGAACGCATTGGGTGGAAGATTCGGGCTTCCTGGATGGGCCGGTGATGATTACAAATACGCACAGTGTTGGCGTAGTACGCGATGCGGTGATTCAGTGGAAGGTGAAACGCGGTGATCCTGACATGGAGGGCTATTGGTGGTCGCTGCCGGTTGTGGCGGAGACGTGGGATGGATACTTAAACGATATAAACGGGTTCCACGTGACCGCGGCAGATGCGATTCATGCACTCGATTCGGCGCACGGTGGCCCGGTGGATGAAGGAAACGTCGGCGGCGGAACGGGGATGATTTGCAACGAGTTCAAAGGCGGGATCGGAACTTCTTCGCGGGTGCTGAGCGCGAAACAGGGCGGATATACGGTTGCGGTGCTGGTGCAATGCAATTACGGCGAACGCGAGCAGTTGCGGATTGCGGGAGTAAATGTCGGACGCGAAATTGCCGCGCCGAAAATTTGGGAGGACGATACGGGATCGATCATTGTGGTGGTCGCGACCGATGCTCCGCTGATTCCTACCCAATTGAAACGCGTGGCGCGGCGCGTGGCGCTTGGACTTGGGCGCGACGGAAGTTATTCGGGGGATGGCTCGGGCGACTTGTTCATTGCGTTCTCGACGGCGAATCCGGGCGCGATTGGGCCGAAGGGGCTGCACCAGATCACCATGATGCCGAATGACGAAATGGATCCGATCTTTCTCGCAACCGTGCAAGCGACGGAAGAAGCGGTTGTGAATGCGATGGTCGCGGCGGAAACAATGACCGGAATCGATAACCACAAAGTGATTGCGCTGCCGCATGATCAGCTGCGCGCAATTTTGAGGAAGTACAACCGACTGGTGCAGTGATGGCGGGTTCCGGCCAGGTTCCGTGTTGTCCTTAATACCGCACTGCCGGAGGACAGGCATCGTAAGGTCGCTCTCGGATGCGCAAAGCGCACCCGTTCGGGATGACATCGGGTTGAGCTATATGTGAACGCGTGGCCAGACTGCATGTGAGTGCAAGCTGACGTTAAGTCCCTCTCGCGTCTGCGGCGCGTTCGGGATGACATCTCGTTAAATTTTTCTTGATTACGATTCTTGTTTGCTCGCTGAACGAGTGTCGACACTCTTCGACCTCAAAGCAGTGCGGTTCTTATACTCGATGTGAAGTGGAAATAGTTCATCTTGTGGCGCTGTACCAAAAGATGCACAGCTGTACCTCCGAGTGGTACTAAATACGTCTTGACCAGATTTCCGGCCAATCCTATATTCCCCACCAGAGTTGTTCACTTCGCCTAAGTAACCGGGTAAGGGTTTCGTTCCACCTTGGGTTCAGAGCCCAAGGGCCATTCCACGAGCACTCGCGCGAGTCCAGCCCAGGCTGCCGCACGCGCGAAGTGACGAGCCTTACGCGCGCCTTTTCTCGTCCCCAACAAGTTGCCGGCTACACGTGTGCGCAGCCGGCTGAGGAGATGACGAATGAAAAATTCGAATACGATACGTGTGTCTCTATGCATTGGCTTGCTGATGGTGTCGCTCACAGCGGCGGCGCAACATGATCCGGGGCCGCGCCCGGGTCCTGCCGCGGCGGGCGGGCCAATGCCGAATATGAGTGCAAACCAAATCGCGTTTTTCACCCAGTCGGCAGAACGTTTTCAGGAGATGGATTCGGTTTCGGGCACGATCGAAGCCGGCAGCGGCCTGGGACCGACGTTCAACGGCAATAGCTGCACGATGTGTCACGCGCAGCCGGCCATAGGTGGCAGCAGTCCGGGATTGAGCAGCCCACAGAACCCGGTGCCAAATCCGCAGGTGGCGCTGGCCACTCTGGATGGCGCGACCAACACGGTGCCCCGGTTCATCACCGTGAATGGACCGGTTCGCGAAGCGCGTTTCATTCTCAATTCCGATGGATCGCTCGATGGCGGCGTGCATGGTCTGTACACCATCACTGGACGCACCGACGCGACCGGTTGCAAGATGGCACAACCACCATTTGCTCAGCAAATGGCCGGGAACAATGTGATCTTCCGCATTCCAACTCCGTTATTCGGGGGCGGATTAGTTGAAAGCACCCCAGACGCCACACTGCAGGCGAATCTCGCAAGCACGGCGGCGGCGCGGGCGCGACTAAGAATCGGCGGAACTTTCAACACCAGCGGCAACGACGGGACGATTACCAGATTTGGATGGAAGGCACAGAACAAATCGTTGCTGATGTTTGCCGGCGAAGCCTACAACGTGGAAGTCGGTACCTCGAACGAACTGTTCCCAAACGAGCGGGCCGTGGTTCCAGGGTGCACGTTCAACGCTGGGCCGGAAGATGCCAGCAACCTGACCAACGGAAACAACAGCAGTTCCAATTTCGGAACCATGGTTGGAACCATTTCCGAGATGTCGGCTGACATCATCAACTTTGCCGCCTTCCCGCGAATGCTGGCGCCGCCAACGCCGGGCCCGAGCACGTCGTCAACGCAGAATGGCTCGCGCTTGTTCAGCAGCATCGGTTGCGCGTTTTGCCATTCACCATCCCTCACCTCAGGCAATTCGGTCTACACCGGGTCGAGTACGGCTTATCAACCGTATTCGGATTTCGCGCTGCATCACATGGGTCCGCACCTGGCGGATGGAATTGTGCAGGGCGTCGCCGGGCCGGATGAGTTCCGCACGGCGCCGTTATGGGGCGTCGGACAACGGCTGTTCTTCATGCACGACGGCCGAACCTCTGACCTGATGCAGGCGATCCTTGCGCACGCCGGAGCGGGGAACGACTGCCGAGGCGAGCATTTCACCCGGCTGAATCAGGGAAATTGCGGATCGGAAGCCAACCAGGTGATCCAGAATTTCCAAAACCTCAGCCCATCGCAGATTCAGGACATTCTGAATTTTCTGCGATCGCTGTGAGTTAGTTGATAGTCAAAATCCCCACCCTGCCGCAGAACAACGCGACAAGGGTGGGGCGCCCGCCTTTTTTTAAAGCACTCAGCATTTCAGCACTCAGCATTCAGTACCCGAGAATTGGGAATCGATCCCAAAATCCCCAATGGCTGACTGCTGAGTACTGACTGCTTCAACCTATGTACCCTGGCGTGTACTTCTCCGCATCGCCGATTTTCCCCATCATGTTCTTAGCCGCAATTGCCTAGTCACCCACTAACTAACTCGAAAGCCGAAGTCTCTGCTGTGAACAGCTTCGCAGTCGAAAGGCGCCACTCGCTTCGCCAGAAGGTCAATACGCCTGCGTTCGCCAGTTTCGATGGTGTCACTGGCGGCATGATCCTCGACTTGAGCGAAGAAGGCATGGCTATGCAAACCGTAACCCCACTTGAAGCACACACCCAAGTGCCGATGCATATTTCATTAGGCGAGCCGGCGGTGTACCTCGAAACCACGGGATACGTAGCCTGGGCGGATGCGCTGGGACGGGCCGGCGTGCGATTCTCCGATCTTCCTGAAGAGGCGAGGACACGCTTGCGGGAATGGCTGGACCGGAATGCGTCGGCCCCGAGTTGGAAAGCGCCGCGATGGGTAGTGCGGGAAACGGCTATGGCGCGAGGAGTTGCTCGCGAAGGGAGAGACAGGGCGATGGCATTGAGTCTGGAGACTAATCCTGAGGGCGCCAGTGACTCGACGCCATCGACGACGGTGCAGTACGAGTTCAAATCGCTGGGCGGAGACTTGAATGCCGCGCTGAGCTTGATCGTAAGCCGGGCATGTGCGATTACACGCGGTACCGGCGCGGCGGTGGCCTTGGCGCAGGATCGAGGTATGATCTGCCGCGCGGTTGCGGGAAGTGGCGCACCGCCGATCGGCACGAAGGTGAGCCTGGAGGCAGGTTTCAGCGGGGAATGCATTCGCCTCGCGCGGGCGTTGCGCTGCGATGACACGGACAGAGATTCGCGCATTGACGGCGAAGTCTGCCGCCAGCTCGGCATTCGTTCCATTCTGGCTGCGCCCATTCTTTATGAACGCGAGATTGTGGGCCTGCTCGAAGTGTTCTCGTCCGGAGCTTACGCATTTGATGACGGCGACTTAGCCGTAGTTGAGCGGCTGGCACAGACAGTTGTCCTCACCTTGAGCCGCGCGCAAGTGCTGCAGCGGGAGTAGTTTCGCACTCGCTCGCAGATTAATCTCAAATCAAAGAAGACGTCATCCCGAATGGGCGCGATAGGCCGCGCACGAAAGGGATCCCTCGGCGGAATGCAGCAGCAATGGCGTGAATCGCGGAGACTGCATTCTTGATCGATGCCGACGTAAGGTCCCTCTCTCGTCCGCTTTGAGCGAACGAGTTCGGGATGACACGTTGGGAGCTTCCGGACGCTAACGAAGAATCCGAGTTTTACCGGAAGCTGGCGCTGCGGTAAGTCTGGCGGAAATCGGCGCCTTCCATCTTTACGATGCGGCACATCTCATGCAGACGGGAGCGCATGCGCTCGCCGATGCGGTCGCCTAATGTTTCCTGACTGGCGGCATAATTTGCGGCTTCGCGATCACTGGCGCGAAGAGAGCCGCGACGTTCGCGCTCGGCAAGGTCGGGGAAATTGGTGGTGATGATGGTGGTGCGATTGTCGTTATAGCGCGTGTTCAGGATCAGGCTGACGGTGTCCCATACCCATTCGGTAGGCTTAACCGCGCCGAGTTCGTCGAGGACGAGAACTTCGGTCTGAAAAACCGGGCGCAGGACCTCGAGCTCCGTGATTTTAACTGTGTCATTGTAGGAATTCTGAATTTGCTTCAGCAGTTCACGGTAATCGTAGAACAGGCACGGGATTCCCTTGCTGACGATCAGCTCCTTGATAATTCCCACTGCGAGATGAGTTTTACCCACGCCGATGCTGCCGATGAGCAGCAGTCCCGTGTTGTCCAGGGGATATTCTTCGACAAATTTGCAGGCTTCCATGCGCGCCCGCATTAAGTTCGCGTGCGGGCCGTCGAACTCGAAGTTTGAGAGCTCGCAGTGCTCGTAGCGCTTGGGAATTCGGGCAGAGGCGAGCAACGAATCGGCGCGAGACTTGAGGCGGCACTCGCAGCGAACCACGCGACGCTCGAGATTCGACGACTTCCAACCACTTCCACCACAAATGGGACAAACTTCGGCGGCGACGGTCATGAACAATCTCTATTTTGAATGTGCACTGCGGAGGTGAATTTGCGCAAGTGGTTGACCGTTGAATCTCTGTGCACATCCTGTGGAGTTATGGAAAGTTTGTGGAGAACGGGAAGACA
>Ga0335081_10020550_pt1 | contig 10679 bp, 8 predicted proteins | sample Lox_Sample_35_FD_206713 | JGI IMG/M metagenome (GOLD analysis project Ga0335081, IMG submission 206713) | Soil microbial communities from Loxahatchee National Wildlife Refuge, Florida, United States - Lox_Sample_3.5 | ecosystem: Environmental > Terrestrial > Soil > Wetlands | place: USA: Florida... | reverse complement strand
CCGGTGTGCGGACCGCTATGCGCCAGCTGCTTGACCGCGCCGCAGACGGGCACGGCAGCACGCTGTTCATCGTCGGTGACGCCGGACTGGGCAAGACCACGATGCTGGAGTACGCGCTGCGGCTGGCCGAGGGGCGCTTCCGGTGTGCCATCGGCCGGGGCGACCGGGTGGAGGCGACCTTGCCCTTCGGCCTGATCGGCCAGGCGCTGGAACCGTTCTCCGATTCCAGGCATCAGGGCCGCGCGCCCGGCGCGCCGGACCTGCGGGCCGAGGATCGGTTCTACGACATACTCCGGCGCTTCCGGGAGGCCGCCGTCCAGCCGCTGCTCCTCGCCCTGGACGACCTGCACTGGGCCGACCCTGACTCGCGTACCGCGGTCCATTTGCTGTGCCGGCGCCTTGCTCCCCTCCCGCTGGCGGTAATCGCCACCGCCCGCCCATGGCCCGGCGAAGCTCTGGAGTCGGCGCAGGAGCTGGCCGTCCAGGGGCTGGCCGGCGTCGAGCGGCTCCGCCCGCTCAGCCCGGCCGCCGCGAGGACGTTACTGCTCGCCGCCGCCGGCAGGCCACTCGACGATGCCCTGGCCGGACGCGCGCTAAGACTGTGCGGCGGCAACCCGCTGCTGCTGCACCACATGGGCGCAGGCCTGCGCCGGGGCGAGGACCCGCGGGAGGGGCAGACGGCCTTCCCGATCGCCCGCTTCGCCGGCCTGGGCGAGCCTGGGCAGCGCTACCTGCAGGCGGCCAGCGTGCTCGGCACCCGGTTTCGGGCAGTGACCGCCGAGGAGATCTGCGCCCTGCCGACGGATGAGATCCATCGTGTTCTCCCCGGCCTGTTCAGGTCTGACCTGCTGCGCGACGGCGGCCAGGGATGGACGGAGTTCACCCACGCCCTGGTCCGGCAGGCCGTCTACGAAGACCTGGCGCCGCCACTGCGCAGGCGCCTGCACGAGGCGGCCTTCCGAACCCTCGTCCGGCGCGGCGTCCATCCAGCCGAGGCCGCCGAGCACGCCATCATCGCCCGCCTGACCGGTGATCCCGAGGCGGTGGCCGCGCTGGCCAGGGCGGGACGCGAGGCGCTCGGGGCAGGCGCCGTGCGCACCGCCCGCCGCCACCTGGAGGCCGCCAGTGAACTGGCCGGCGACGCCGCCACCCCCGACCTGCGCCTTGACCTCGGCAGGGCCCTGATTGCGGACGGTGCCGCGCACGCTGCGATCGGCGTTCACCAACGGCTCCTGCTGCGCTCGGAACTGGACGATGCGACGAGAATCACGGCGCTTGGCCGGCTGGCCCGGGCAGCGTTCATCGCCGGACAGGTGGAGCTCGCGGAGTCCTGCTTCGAAAACGCCGTAGGCCTGGCCGGGGAAAGCCATCGCGATCTCGCGCTGCAGGCCCTGCTCGACCAGGCCTTCTTCAGGCTGGTCGACGGCCCGAAGCCCACGCTGCCGCTGCTCGAGCGCGCCCGGCGGTCGGCGGCCAGGCCGCCAGCACCGCTGGGTGCCTGCGCCGAAGCGGCCTGGGGCGCCATGGCCTATTTGTGCGGCGACAGGCAAGGCCTCGCCGCGGCCGAGAAAGCCGCCGAGCACGCCGGGTTCACGATCACACCGGCGGCGGGTGGCGTGCACTGGGCCTGGGACCCGGTCATCCTCCACGCTCAGCTGTGCACCTGGACGGAGCGGTTCGCCACGGCGGAGCGGCTGTTCCGTGAGGTCCTTGAGCAGGCCGAGCGGCTCGGTGAGCCGATGCTGATCGCAAATGCCTCCTTCACCTGGCTGGACTGCCTGTGCCGCCTGGGCCGGCTGGAGGACGCACTCGGCGTCTCGGACCAGCACATGGAGCTGGCAGAGCTAGTGCCGTTCATACTCCCGCTGTCGGCCGCCTACCGGGCGATGGTGCTGGTGCAGATGGGCCGCCTGGACGAGGCTTCGAGCTGGCTCGAGCGACTGGAGTCGCTGCCGTCCGGAGGCCGCAGGCTGTACCTGGCCGAAGGCACCAGGCTCCGGCTGCGCGGGGCGATAGCGCTGCGTACCGGAGACCTCGCTCTGGCGTGCCGGTGTTTTGCCAAGCTCGAGCAGCAGGCCGTCACCTGGGGCCTGCTCGACCCCTGCCAGATCCCGTGGGCGGGAGACGCTGTCGAGGCCTACCTCGCCAGCGGGCGCGAAACTGATGCCCGGCGGGTCATCGCATCGCTGGAGTCCCGCGCCGAAGCGGCGCCAGGCCGGTGGCCGGAGCTGATCGCGGCTCTCGGCCGGGCGATCCTGGCGGAACGGTCCGGGGACCGGGCCCTGGCCGAGGAGAAGTTCGCCTCGGCGCTCGGCCTGGAGACCGGGATGCCGTTGGCGCGGGCACAGACGCTGACCGCCTACGGCGCCTTCCTGCACCGCGGCGGGGCCACCTCGCGCGCCCGCCCACCGCTGGCCGAGGCCGTGCGCATCGCCGAGGCTTGCGGGGCCGAGTGGCAGGCGAACCGGGCACACGCTGAGTGGCGGCGGGCCGGCGGGCGCCGCCGGGCCCGGCGGCCGGACGAGCTGAGCCCGCAGGAGACGGCCGTGGCCCGGCTCGCCCAAGCGGGCCGCAGCAACCGTGAGATCGCGCAGCAGTTGCACCTTTCTGTGAACACCGTCCAGACCCACCTGGCCCACGTCTACCGGAAGCTCGGCATCCGCCGCCGCTGGGAGTTGACGGCCCGCGACGACCTCCGTCCGCCATGAGCACGGAAGCGCTGGCTCCTGTGCCGACCGGGCGCCGGCTTTCAGGGGCAGGTCTTCTGGTATGCCGGACCCGGCAGGTACTGTGTCCATTCGGCGGGGGTGAAGGATCTTCCCGCCCAGGCGCAAAGAAATGATACGGGGTTCGTGAGGTAGCGCACGCCCCACAGTTGAACGACGCCATTGCTCGGCTTGCAGTCCCACGGCTTCACGAGCGTCGACGGAATACCGGCTGCCGTTACCGGGCGGCATCCGCGTCCGCTCGGCCGCAGAATCCGAATCAGCACCCACCAGCTCCTCAGCAGCGGCCGGTCCGAGGACGTTGCCTGCTGAAGCCGGGCCGTCATCTTCTTGGCCTGCCAGGAATCGGCCCGGATGTCATTCTGTCCGGCGGTCAGCAACGCGGCTGGGTAGGCTGTCCCGTCCACGACGTTGTGGTAGGGCGAGTAGGCGGCCAGCGCCCTGAACAACTCCGGATCCTCCACGGTGCCGTACTCAGGCGTGTTGAACCTCCCGTTCGTGCTGGTCTCGGCGCGCAGCGAGTCCATCACCGGCACCGCTGCTACCACGACGCGGGCGATGTCCGGCCGCTGGGTGAGCACCGCACCCATCAGCAGTCCTCCGTTGGAACCGCCCATGATCGCCAGCCGCTCGGGACTGGTGATCCCGCTGCTGTAAAGATAATCCGCGCAGGCGACGAAGTCGTCGAAGCAGTTCTGCTTGCTGGCGAGCCGGCCGGCGTGGTGCCACTCCTCGCCGAACTCGCCGCCGCCGTGGATGTTGGCCACCACGTAGACCCCGCCCTGTTCCAGCCACAGCAGCAGCTCGGGATCGAACCGCGGCACCAGCGAAGACCTGCCACTCACCTCCATCCCCCTTCTGCACGCGGTCCATCACCTAGCGACCGTCGGGAGAGGCGGACAGGTAGTGCTCCGCGATCCGCTCGTCGGCGAAGGGGCCAGCGAGGTCAACGCGATCAGGCGTCTCACCGAGCGCGGGACCACACCTGCTGCCGGAAGCCCGCGGGATCAGCGCAGCGGGTGTACCAGAACCCAGAGCCGTCGTGACGCCAGACGGTGCACCCGCCGGACAGGAGCCGCTTGTACGTCGTCCTCTCGGACCTCAGCAGCTCCTCGACCCGGGCCCGCAGTGCGTCCCGCCAGGGAATCCCGCCGAAGTAGGTACCGCTGCGGTGCTGCTGGGCCTTACCCCGATGATCGCCCAGGCGCCGATCAGCGAGCTAACGGCGAACAGCAGGTTGGCCCAGCTGACCCGTTCCTCCCGCCGCGCGGCCACCATCGGGCGATCTCAGGGTTCGACGATATTGAAGCCGGGGTCGCCGGGCTGCAGGACGCTGAATAGGGAGGCGAGCTGGCTTTGGTCGCCCGTGGCGGTGAGCCCGTTGCTGCGGGCGGCGTCCATGTTGCCCTGGGCGAGGGCGGGCAGGGCCGCCGCCGGAATGGTAAGGGTGAGGCCGACCGGCTTGTCGCTGTCCTTGATGGAGGTCAGGACGCCGTTGCGCAAGGTGGTGCGGTAGGAGGTGCCGTGGTCGGGGAGGTCCCAGCGGATGGCCAGGTCGAGGTCCCAGGCCTTGGGCCCGTCTACCTGGATGGCGAGGGCGTCGAACAGCATTTCCGGGCTGAGGTGGGAAACGATGTCCGCCGACGCGGTCGCGGCCGGGGTGCCGAAGTTGCCGGTCCGCAGTTCCATGGCGGCAGAGAGGAACTCGCAGCGCCAGGTGCCGTTTTCTGAGCCGTAGCCGAGCTGCTCGAAGACGTCGGCGAGCAGGCTCTTGGCCTCAACGTGGCCTCGTTCGGAAAACACCACGTGGTCGAGGACCTGAGCGGCCCAGCGCAGGTCGCCCGCTTCGAAGGAGCGGCGGGCCTTAGCCACGACCTCGTCCGCGCCGCCCATGAACTCGACGTAACGGCGGGCGGCTTCCTGCGGCGGGTGCGGCCACAGCCGGGCCGGGTTGCCGTCGTACCAGCCCAGGTAACGCTGGTAGATCGCCTTGACGTTGTGGCTGACCGAGCCGTAGTAGCCGTGCGTGTGCCAGGCCTGCTCCAGGGCCGGCGGGAGCTCGATCATCTCGGCGATCTCGGGTCCGGTGTAGCCGAGGTTCAGCAGCCGCAACGTCTGGTCGTGCAGGTAGGCGTACAGGTCGCGCTGCAGGGACAGGAACTCGATGATGTTCCCCGTCCCCCAGGTCGGCCAGTGATGGGAGGCGAAGAGCACGTCGGACTGGCCGGCGAACAGCTCGATCGCCTCGGTGAGGTAGTGCGCCCAGACGTGTGGGTCGCGGACCAGGGCACCGCGGAGGGTCAGCAGGTTGTGCATGGTATGGGTGGCGTTCTCGGCCATGCACAGCGCTCGCATGGCGGGGAAGTAGAAATGCATCTCGGCCGGGGCCTCGGTGCCGGGAGCGAGCTGGAAAATGATCCGCAAGCCGTCCACGGTCAGCGCCTGGCCGGTGGCCGTGATGGTTACGGTTGGGTTGATCAGCGTGGCGGTGCCGGTCGAGGTGGTCTGGCCCAGGCCGGCTCCCACTCCGCCCCGCGGGCCACGTGGCAGGGCGGCGCCGTACATGTATCCCGCACGGCGGGCCATCGCGGTCCCGGTGTAGACGTTCTCCGCGATCGCGTGCTCGACGAAACCCTCCGGCGCGATGATCTGAACGTTGCCCGCGTCGACATCATCCTGGGACACCACCCCTTTCACGCCGCCGAAGTGATCCACGTGGCTGTGGGTGTAGATCACGGCCACGACGGGCCGGGCACCGCGATGTTTCCGGTACAGCGCCAGCGCCGCGGCTGCGGTCTCGGCCGAGATCAGCGGGTCGATGACGATGATCCCGGTGTCGCCCTCGATGACGCTCATGTTGGACAGGTCGTACCCGCGGACCTGGTAGATCCCGCCGGTCACCTCGAACAAGCCATGCCTGGCCACCAGGGCGGACTGGCGCCACAAGCTCGGATGAACCGTCTCAGGCGCGTCCCCGGTAAGGAAGCTGTAGGACCCGTTGTCCCAGACCACCTCGCCCGCCTCATTGCGGACGACCGCGTCCCCGGCATCGACAAGCCCCCGCTCAGAGGCCTCGAAGTCAGCGGTGTCCCCAAAAGGCAGCCCTGTACTGTCAGGCATTCCTGACCGTCCCTTCCATCACACGCCCCAGGTGCTTCTATCCACGAGGTGGAACCCTCGCCTCTCGCAGCACATCACAAGCCAGGCCCGGCGCGCTCACCCCCCGAGGATGAAAAGGACGAGCCGCCGGGAGCGCGCTCTCGTCGGCGCCGCCGTGATGACCGTGGCCGGCACCCTCACCGTGGCGTGCCTCAGCGGATCGTGAACGCGAGGACCGCGCCCACGCCGGTCAGGCCGATGACGATCCAGGTGACGTAGTCGTTGACGACCCCGCTCTGGAACCGCCGGATCGGGCCGGCCAGCGGCAGGTCGGGCTCCGGGCCGTGCCGCAGCACCGGGATCCGGCGCCGGTAGAGGGCCAGGCCGGCCAGGATCAGCGCACCGGCGGCGGACCCGGCCCCGTTGAGCACGTATGCCAGCGTGACACCGGTGCTTTCCGCCGGGTACAGCGCCGCCGGGTGGGTGACAGGCTGGCCGAACAGGACCGCGTTGCCGTAACCGGCCTGGTCCTGGAAGCGGACGGCCGCGTGCTGCACGGCCGGCCCGAGGTGCGGGAGCAGGCCGGCCACGACCGCGGCCGCGGCGAGGAGCGCGGGCGGCAGGATCATGGTCAGCGGGACGGGCTGCCGGCCTTGCTCGGTCTCGGTCTTTTCCTCCGACGCCTCCCGGGCCGTCTCTGCATCTTCCGCCGGCAGGTCGCCGAGGCCGTAGAAGACGCCGCCCGCGACCCGGAGCACGGCCCCGCCTACCAGCACCGAGCAGGCCGCTTGATGTGCCGTTCCCTGAAGCAGAACAGCGCCCCGGTCACCGCGGTCGCCAGGCCGAGCACCAGAGCAGTTCCGCCACGATCGCCGTGAACGCGGCGGCCACCTCCACCCCGACGAAGAAACTGATCAGCGCGATCGTCCCGGAGGAGTCCACGGCGCCGGGCGTGTTCCCGAGCGGCAGAATGTTGCTCAGGTAGGGCAGGCCCAGGGCCACCGCGCTGAGCTCGATGCAGGCGAACCCGCCCGCGCCGGCGGCCTCCACCGCGTCGGTGACGGCCACCGGGCTGACCCGCCTGAACACCAGGAACTGCCCGGCCAGGTAGAGGAGGATGAACGCGGTGGCCAGCACCAGGCCGCCCTGGAACCCGCCGGACGGGCTGGTCTGGGCGTGCGAGGCCAGGTACCAGCCGATGACGACGGTGGGCCCGGTGAAGGCCAGCGCCATCATCCGGACCGCGTCGCTGGTCGGCGGGACGTCCCGGCCCATCGCCTCGTCGATCCCGGCCCGGTCCCGCTCACCGCGCAGGTGCCGCAGCACGGTGCTGACGCCGGCCGCCGCCACGAACAGGATGAACTCCTCGCCGACGGTGTCGATCCCGCGGTATTCGAAGTTGATGGCCGACACGACGGCGGTGGCCTTGGTCTGGGTGACCGCCACCTGGTTGATGATCGTCCCGTACGGGCCGGGATAGTCACCGAAACCAGGCAGGCCGGTCAGCCCCCACAGGTAGAAGGCGACCAGGCCGGACCCGGCGATCAGGAAGGCCCACCGGCGCGCCGCCGGGCTCACTCTTCCCTCTTCCGGACCTTGGCCAGCACGAGCAGCAGCAAGATGGGCAGCGCCACCGCGCCCACGGTCAGCTCGGACAAGGTGACGTCGGGGGCCTGGAAGACCATGAACAGCAGGGCCAGCAGCAGCCCGTAGGCACTCAGGACGATCGCCTGGCGGACCGGCTGGCGGGTCAGGACCACCGCGGTCGCCCCGGCGGCCACCAGGATCAGCACGGTGACCTGCACGGTGTCCATCAGCGCGGGCGGCACCGCGGCGGGGGTGCCGGCCGCGAGGACGCCGGTCACGGGGCGTCCCCCGGGGAACGGGACGGCGGGGGCAGGCCGTCCGGGCGGCCGCGCCAGTCGCCCTGGTCCCGGATCCGGGCCGCCCGGACGGTGGCGTGGGTCAGGAACGGGCCGGCGATCACCATGAACGCCACCGCGAGCAGGGTCTCACCGGTGTGCTCGTCCACGCCCTGCCGGACGAAGACCGCCAGCGCGACCAGGACCGGGGCCACCAGGGCGGCCGGGGTGACAAAATGCAGCTTGCGGTAGGCACCCCGCATGACCAGGATGCCCAGCGCCGAGGCGAGCACGGTCGCCGCGGCCAGGCCGAGGAGGACGTCGGCGGCGATCTCCTGGATCACAGCCACCGCTCCAGCGTCCGGACGAACACCAGGCCGCTGCCCAGCAGCAGCGCGGCCAGCAGCACCGGCAGCTCGAACTCGGCGGGCCGCCCGAAGCCCTGGGCCAGCAATATCAGCACCATGACCGCGATCGAGCTGACCACCTCGTAAGCGACCACGGCCTCCATGACCGTGCCCCGGCACATCACGATGCCGGACGGGGCGACCCCGGCGAGCATGACGACGGCCGCCACGATGAAACCGCTCACCGCCCGCTCCTCTCTGGTCCAGCACGAGCCGGTGCACGACCATGACGTCACGGTCCCGGTCGAGCCCGAGCACGACTGTGTTCGGGGCCAGGGAGCCGGCCCCGACCAGGAGCACTCGGCGCGTGACCCCCTCATCGCTCCGGTCCCCGAACGGACCGGCAGGTCCCGGAACCCGCTGGCGGGCTGCTCACCACGGGCCAGCTGACGCGCCAGCGCGGCGAAGACCAGGACGGTGTCCCCGAGGACCTGCCCCGGCAGCCGCAGGGCCGGGACCAGCCACCGGATCCGCATCCGGAACGGGTCGCGGCCTGGTGCCCGGCCACCTCGGCCAGCAGCGCCCCGAGCGCGGCCGCGCCGGCCCCGGCCCCGAGCTCGGCCAGGCCGATGGAATCGTCCACCGCCACCCACAGGCCCATCAGCAGCACCCACCAGGCCAGCCAGGCGGCGGCCCGCCGGGCGAAGGGGATCGCCGCGGCCTGCCGTGGCGCACGGCCGACGATTCGCCCGCGCTCATCGCCCGCTCCCGCCGCGCGCCCCGGCCGCGAGGTGGCCGGCCGCGCGGGCGGCGACGGCCATGATCGTCAGGGCCGGGTTGGCCGCACCCTGGGTCGGCAGCACGCTTCCGTCGGTGATGTACAGGTTGGGCACGGCGAAGCTGCGGCCGAACTGATCCACCACGCCGCTCCGCTGGTCCCGGGCCATCCGGGCCCCGCCGACCAGGTGGGCGTAGCGCTGGATGGTGATGACCTCATCCGCGCCCGCGCCGTGCAGGATGTCCTCCATCACCGACTGCGCGGCCGTGGCCAGGGCGCGGTCGTTGCCGCACTGAGAGTAGGCGAACTGGGCCACCGGCAGCCCGAGGCGGTCCTTCTCGGCGGCCAGCGTGACCCGGTTGCCGGGCAGCGGCAGGAACTCGCACAGCGCGCCGAGCGTGGCCCAGTGCACGTAGTCGCTCATGTACTCGCGCAGCGCCCCGCCCCAGTGCCCCTGGGCCGCGACGTGCTCGGCCCAGGTGATGGGCAGCGGCGACACGGTCTGGATCGAGAACCCGCGCCTGGCGCCTCGTCCCGGGTCGGTCTCGTAGAACTGCTCGCTGCTTACCTCGGGTGGCGGCGCCTTGTACATCCGCACCTCCGCGTCGAACCGGCCCGCGGTCTGCGGCGCGCCCTGCACCATCAGGTACCGTCCGACCTGGTCGAAGTCGTTGCCGACGCCGTCCGGGAACCGGGGGCAGGCGGAGTTCAGCAGCAGCCGGGGGGTCTCGATCGAGTACCCGGCCACGGCCACCATCGCGGCCCGCTGGAACCGCTCCTTCCCGTCCCTGACGTAGTGCACGCCGAGGGCGCGCCCGGTCTCGGCGTCGATGGCGATGCGGGTCACCATGGCGTCGGCCCGCACCTCGGCGCCGTGCGCGAGCGCGTCCGGCACGTGGGTGATGAGCGGGGACGCCTTGGCGTTCACCTTGCAGCCCTGCAGGCAGAACCCGCGGTAGATGCAGTGCGGCCGGTTGCCGAACCGCCCGTTGGTGATCGCGACCGGCCCGACGCGGGCCTCGACGCCGGCGGCGCGCGCGCCGCGCAGGAAGATCTCGCCGTTGCCGCCGACCGGGTGCGGCCGGTACGGGTAGCGGTGCGGGTCACCCCACGGCCAGTGGTCGCCGGCCACCGGCAGTTCCTGCTCGATCTGCTCGTAGTAGGGCCGCAGCTCGGCGTAGCCGAAGGGCCAGTCCGCGCCGACCCCGTCGGCGGTCCGGGTGACGAAGTCGCTGGGGTGGAAGCGCGGCGTGTAGCCGGCGTAGTGCACCATCGACCCGCCAACGCCGCGGCCGGAGTTGTTCGACCCCATCGGGACCGGGTCGGTGCCGTCGATGACCCGCGGCTCGGTCCAGTACAGCCGGTGCGAGCCGGCCTCGTCGCTGACCCAGTCCGCGTCGGGGTCCCAGAACGGGCCCGCGTCCAGCGCGGCGACCCGCCAGCCGGCCCGGGCCAGCCGCTGCAGCAGCACCGAGCCGCCCGCCCCGCAGCCCACGATGACCAGGTCGATCTCGTCGGTGTCGGCGAACCGCCGCATGCACCGGCGGAGCCGGTGGTTGGTCCGGGACCCGTCGTTCGGCAGCAGCCAGGCCGACTCGTTGCGGTCCCGGACGCCGGGGGTCACGCCGGGCATCATGCTCCTTCCCGTACCGGGTCACCGGATGGCCGCGCGTCCCGGACCTCGAACGGCTCGAGCCTGCCCGCCCCGGCGTTCTTGTAGCCGCGGGGGTAGGCGGGACCAGGGAAGCCGATCTCGTTCCAGGCCACCGGGTGCGCGTACAGGGCCGTGCACGCGTAGCGGGTCCACAGGCTCCACGCGTGCGCCGCGTTCAGCCCGTGCCAGTCGCCGGACTTCAGATCCTGCACG
>Ga0335081_10020549_pt1 | contig 10679 bp, 16 predicted proteins | sample Lox_Sample_35_FD_206713 | JGI IMG/M metagenome (GOLD analysis project Ga0335081, IMG submission 206713) | Soil microbial communities from Loxahatchee National Wildlife Refuge, Florida, United States - Lox_Sample_3.5 | ecosystem: Environmental > Terrestrial > Soil > Wetlands | place: USA... | reverse complement strand
GGCATGCGCGCCCAAAGTTTCCATCGTCGATTCTGATAAATTGAGGTATTGAGCTAATGCTTGCGTGAGATGGTGGACCAAAGCGGATGTGATATTGAGGGAAGAGGTCTACTTATCAGCATATGTAGTGGAGAATACCATTCCTATATTCATTTCATGGAGGTTTTTTGCAAGTGGGATGAGCAAATCAACTTGAATGACATCCAGCGCATTTTGAATCTACATTACTGATTAGGGGATTAAGCGAGGGGTCATACCATGGACAACCGTTCTTGACTTGCTTCAGCAAGTGTTTCTACCACAGATAACTCTGCAGCACTAAATGCATCCATATCAAGTCGAACTTGCTGAATATGTTGCCTCACGCTCCGAATATCCCCCTCAAGAAGGGCAAGGTGATCGGCAACTGTCGTCGCCGAGTCCCTTGTCAACATCTGCAATCGCACCAACGCCCCAAGCAAGTCCCTCGTGAGGTTGGTCGCGTTGAAAGTCAAAACCGAAAGATTCTCCTCCAGTGAATCCGTAAACGCGTTCCAATTCCGCTGCACAACGCGCTGCTCCCGCTCCCGTGCCAGCGCATCCTCCAACTCCATCCTCAGAATCTCGACCAGCCTCGCCTGCACAACCGTCAAATTCGAGTGTAATTCCAATAATTGGTCTACATCAGCGAACCCACAAATGTGTGTTGGAACCCTTCTCGACCTCATGTCGTCCAATCCAGCATACATTGGCAACTTCACGGAGATTTCCACTGAATGTCGTCCACCAATGATCCTTCCTCGCAAGAGCTTTGACACACTCATTGCATCGGGCCTCGAAACGACATACCCCCGGCGTCTGTCCAATTAAATCTAATTCGCAAATGGTCAATTTGATCGCGAATTCGATGCGATCGGAGTCAGGGATGTCAGCGGGCAACGTCTTGCAGTGCTGGACCAGGGCGGTAGCTGCTGTTCGGTAGCACGTCGGTTTTCGTGCTAGGGTGGCGAGTGTGTTGAGGACATCGGTTAAGGCGGGTGGGAGGGCGGCGTTGGGCGACGGGAGAGTATCGAGCGGGCCATTGCTGAGGCCAAGTGAGAGGGTCAGATGGACGAGAAGAAGGGACAACACGCCCCTGAGCCACATGGTGACGGTGGGCTTAGATGCAATCTGGGACGATAATTTCCGTTTGCCGTGCCTGCGATGCAGGTTGGCGCAAGCGCGGGACGTGTGCATGTGGCTTGCGGCTCCATCCCGCTCGATCAAATCTCCCCCCAATCAACCGGTCCACACAATGGATCGCGTATATAAAGGGGAGCCCCCGCCCATCGTCCCCCAACATTTTAGTCTCCTCAAACTTAAGGGGGCTGTTGGGGATGTCTTGCTACGACGGTACGCATGGGGGTTCCCTTTCTACGATTTCATGAAATTATGGAGTATGAAAGTTGTTATGACGGAATGACGATCATGTTTATGGCATTTGACGTGATGATGACTGGGACACAAATAAAAAAACAAAAAAAAAAGCCCCGTACCGTCGTAGCAAGACATCACAGACCAACTTTTACTTCGTTGGGGAAGTAAGGCGATGAAGTTGAGCACAAAAAAAGGGGATGAATTAGACTCTTGGATAGTAATAAGAACGGCGACGGTAAGGGGTAGATATGATAAATTGCAGTATGTCATCCGAGGTCATAAACTCATTTCGGGACTCGGTCCTGTTCTGCCCCAGTTAAAGCTCTTATCGGTCCCCTCCCGCATGTGGATGCGGCGGAGAGTTTCGGCGACTCAGCTGTGGTCAATTGACTTGACCTGAGATAGTCAGTGCGGCTGCTGTAATAATGACGGCTTCCTCTCACAATCTCACCGGCTTTATTTGAAATTATCGGGAGTTAGAGCCCTTAATGCGTGAGTCACTTCGCGATCCCTCCCAAAATTGATCAATGCCGTCCCCTCACCAATGAGCAGCTCTCAGCTTCGCCGGTTACCGCCAGCTCGTCGAGGGCGACGGCCGGCCGCTCAAGGATTAGACAGGCCGTCTCCTGCGGAAATTTACGAGGACCTGCTTGATGAAGCGCTTCGAAATACGCCTTCGGCGGCTGAGGGCAGACCATTGAAAAGGCGACGGAGTGCGCGGGGCGGGAAGGAAGTCATTGTAGTAGACGACTCCGAAGATGATGGAGGAAAAGAGGAAGGAAAGGCGAAGGAGATTGTGGTAATTGAGACTTCGTCGAGTCAGGATGATGACAGCGACGACGACGAAATGGAGTGGGATAACGTCGATTTGACAGCCGTCACTGCTCTCGATGTCCCCGGAGCGGGGTCGCCGACATCTCCAGCTATCCGAGAAGTAACATTAACGAACACACCTCAGGCCAAGCAAATGTTCTCGCCCAAACGAAACATTCCACTGAATACTTAGGAAGAAACGGGCGTCTACGACCCGTGGCAACAAAATCATTCGCCAAATCCGTCTCGAAGCCCATAAAATGTATTTACTCGCCCTCCTCGGCTCATTCCGCCATTTAAACACCCTCCTCTCCTCACCCGTCCTCCTCAAACCCCTACGTCCATTTATCCCCCCTGCGATCGCGAATGCATTAAAAACGGGGCCGGAACATACCCAAGCCCACCGGTCGATTGCCTTTCTCCGCGGGTTGAGGGAGTTAGTTGCGCTCTGGTCACAAAGCTGGAAAGAAACAAAACAAGGATGGCGGCGGCCGAGGTGGGTTGATGCGAAGGATCTTGGAAAAGTATCGCGTCTCTTGGGGGAAAATGAAGGGTTAACTTTTTTTTTAGATCCCCGCGTATTTGGACTTGATGCAGTCCAATTCTCTGGATATGCTCGTGCAATCTGCAAAAGCGAAGGCGGGAAGTCGTGATGTAGGAGCTTGGCTATTTACCTCTCTCCTTCGCAGTATCGGCATCGAAGCCAGATTAATATGTTCCCTGCAGCCATTACAATTCACTTTCCTCAGCGAGGGCCCCCGACAATCGTTTCACCCCAGCATAGGCTCCGAAGAAACACAAGAAGCTGAGGCAAGTCCCGAAATGTCCCGAGAAAAAAGTCAAATCAGCATATCCTGCACCGAGGACCCCCCACCGCGGCCATCTCGAACATCCACTCGCACCCCACGTTTTCCAAGTTCAACGCGAGTCGTGCACGTCTATAGCACGCCCACCGAATACATTGCTTCAACGCAAACGTATTCCCCCAAACACCCTTTCTTCTGGACCGAGGCATGGGATATCGCCTCGCAAAGGTGGATTGCCATCGACCCACTTGTTGGACGAACAGTCAATCAACCATCAAAGATTGAACCGCCGGGGTCAGCTGCACCCCGGGAATCCAGTGCTATGGGCGATAATATACTTTCGTACGTTGTAGCGTTTGATTCTGCGGGATTTGCGAGGGATGTTACGAAACGGTATGCCAAGGCTTTTTATGCCAAGACGTGGAAATGTCGTGTTGAATCACAGGGCGGGGAAGGATGGTGGACTCGAGTTATCAACTATCTCGATCGAATGGAACCTTTAGTACCGCCGGGCTTGAGATTTGTTTTTTGATGGCGTAGGATCGCGATCAGTTGGAAGACGTGGATTTGGCGAATCATGTGTTGAGGGAACCTATTCCGAAGAAACGGGATGATTTCAAGGGCCATCCATTGTACGTACTTGAACGACATCTCAAGAAAAACGAAGTGTTGGCACCTGGGGCCGTACATGTCAGTGGGTTCACTTCAGGGAAGGGGATGAACGTTAAGACGGAATATGTGTATAAACGAAAGGACGTAATCGGCTGTTACAGCGCTCGGGACTGGTATCGTCGCGGGAGAATCATCAAGGTATTCTTCATCTTCCGTTGTCTAATGGTTTCAGGAAGGAGAACAACCCCTTAAACGAACAAAGCGCAGTAACAACCGTAAAGAAATTTTGTTGTCAGATGACAACGACACCGAAGAAGATATCGGCACTTGCCTTTACTCTGAACCACAAACAGAGCCCTTCATCCCACCCCCCGTCCAAAATGGCCTCATCCCCAAAAACAAGTACGGAAACATAGACATATACGTCCCTTCCATGGTCCCCCATGGCGCCGTCCACATTATCCGTCCATCCATAGCGCTGGCCGCACAGTTCGCCGGGGTAGATTACGCGGATGCCGTCACTGGATTCGATTTCGTTAAACGACGGGCGAGTGCCAGGGTTAATGGGATTATTGTGGCGGAGGAGAATGTTGAGGGACTGTTGGTGGTCTGGGAGGGGATGATGGAACGGGTTGTCCATGAGGAGGAGCGGAGAAGGGCGGAGAAAGTTTTGGAGCGATGGAGACGGTTTATAGTGGGGTTGCAGATTAGGAAGAGGTTGGAGGAGAGACATGGGAGGGTCGAGGAGACAGTGAGTGACGATGATATTGAGGATGTTGAGGGTGATGATGGGGGAGGAATTTTTTTGGCTGATCTTCAAAGGTCAAGTATTGGCATGACGAGTCGGATGGCCGTGGATCAAACTGCCAATGTTGAAGAATATACACATCCAAGGAACAACAGGGCTATTTTTGAGGAGGTAGTTGACAGTTCGAGATTGGGCATCTCAGATGGTGGGGTTATAAATGGACAAAACTACCAAGAGGGAGAGGATGAATCACGTGCAACAGAGATGGACGATGATTGTGGTGGAGGTTTTACAAGGGAGGAATCCGGTTCTCACAGAGGAAGTTACGAAAACGGAAATATAGCGGCCAATATTGAAGACGACAGTGACGAAGGCGGGGGTTTCATATACGAGGATGAAGATGGCATATTGTAAACCGGATCAAGAGACCCTGTAACCCTCTATGACATAAAGCAAATATAAGTCTTTGAGGCAAAACTAGTGTCTGGGTCCGGATTTGCAGGAGTGTTGACGGCAGTCTTGGACCAGGAGGGAGTAACGATAGACTGCCCCATCACGGTCGGCCCTCCATTGCGTCCAACGTGAGAGCTCAAACCCCGCCGGGGCCGTCTCCCCCACGGCTGGGTTGTCGAACGCGAGTATCTGAGCCATTTCGCCATTATGCTACGGCGGACGATATTGCTCCATGCTGGATTGTCGCAGATGAGGATCTGGGGCGAAAATTCGTGATCGACAGCCCCCCATTTATACGGACAAGGAACGGAGACGAGGCCGGAGATGGCGGGGGTTCTGCCGCCTGGATGGACGGAACACACTGCACCAACAGGGCACAAGTACTACTACAATGCAGCCCTCAAAAAGTCGACATACAAACGACCAGCCCTCGAGCCTCCGCCAGAACCTGCCAAACCGACGCAACAACAAACTCCGCCAGCTGTCACACCCCAGCAGCCACTAGCAATCCCAAACACGGCGCTCAACATACGAAAGCAGGACAGTGCAGTCCCTCTTTCAGAATGGTCCGCAGAAATAGCTGTTGCGCGTCCCCAGCAGCAAGAGCCCTCCGCAATCCCGAGAATAACAGAGGAAATGTGGAAAAAACTCGAAGATCGACCACGGAAAAAGTTCCCATATTCCATGATTGAACGTGGCTAACGAGTTGTTATAGAGCTAATATCCCTGGAGCAGAACCCTGGGTCCAGGTAACGACAAAATGGCGGCGGACATTCTACCATAACCCCGAGACGGGCGAGTCATACTGGAATGTCCCGCAGAGCATTCGCCCTATCGTCGAACAAGTCCAACTCGAAGCGGCCCGCGCCAACGCAGCACCTTCCGAATCAGAAGAAGAAGAAGACGAGGATGAATACCCCGAAGACGACCTTCCCGATGAGCCAGAGCAGCAGGAAAAGGGACTAGAGCTCACCGAGGACGATATTGCCTGGCAAATAGCGCAGATGCAAGAGGAATATGGTGGAGCCCAGGAAGTTATGATGATGGAGGAAGAGGAGGAACTCGACCCTGCTACGAAACGACAGGTGTTTATTTCCCTCTTGGAGGAGAAGGATGTGAATCCGTTTAATACTTGGGAAACCGAGATGCCTAAAATCGTTCATGATCCACGGTATTCAATGCTCAAAAATACAAAGCAACGAATGGAAGTTTTCGAGGAATGGACGCGAGCCCGAATAGCAGTAATGAAAGAAGAAAAGGCCCAGCGAAAGAAAGAAGATGTACTTTACCGTCCCTTACTGTTCCCCGAATTTCAAAAAAAAATGTTATCTTGTCCAATTGCTAATGGTGTAGCCTAAGGAGGCATTTTTGCGCTTCTTGACCGACAAGGCAGATACCAAGGAATACTGGTTTGAATTCCGCAAAAAGAACCGCAAAGCCACTGAATTCAAGCACTGGGGCACTGAAAAGCAAAAAGAAGATTTATGGCGGGATTGGTGCGCCCGCACAAAAATGTCGCGGGAAAAGCGCGAGGCAGAGTTACTATCGTGGATGCGGACGTTGAAGGGTTCGCAAGAGGACATTCAAGATAAGGTACGGATGGATGTACGATATTGGGTTCTGGGAGATGAAAAGGATGATATTGTCAGAGATGCATTGCGTGGAGGGTCATAAATAGGGCCTCAACTACCAAAATATCGTAGGATTAAATTACCTAACTCAAGTATGGATTGCTGCCTCGGATTTTAAGCGATATGTGAACAGAATATCTCCTCCTTGTCTCCACATCTGCGTCCTTATGGTCTGTAACGTCCATTTCGGAGGGACGACCTTCAAACGTTAGACATTACTTGCAGCCACGAAGGTTACCTTTTCCTGACAGAGAAGTTCAAGCCAGGTATCCGGCTGATCCTTTCTATCTTTAGGAATTAGATCTGATTCAATCCGTTCTGCAACATATGCAACAACCTTCCGTGCCCTCAACATTCGATTCGCATTTAATCTCGAGTTCCTTCCCATCAGTCCAAATCAACCACGACGAGGACATACCCAACGAGTACATCCGGCAAGGCCGACGTCGAATGAGGTTTCAACGAAAAATTAATCTTGACAATCTCCTTCTTCGGCAGTTTATCAAGAAGTAACAGTTCACCCAGCCAGCCAGGCGCAATACTCTCCAAAATATCAATATCCTTACCGATACTGCCCACTGTCCCCCGATACAAATCCATACTCCCATCAACACTGAACCTCGGTTCCGCAATAATTATAATTGTCTCCGGGGAGGGACGGATCACAGGCGTATCATCACTCCCACTTGGATTCATTGCGCTCCGTAACTTTCCATCTTCCAACACGGGGATTTTAGAGATAGAATTTAGACTCGCTTGGTCGGATGACGTGGGTTCTCTTGGTGAATTGAGGGCGGTTTCATAAGTTTTACGGATGGCGGAAAGGACGTCGGAGAACATGTATGGTTTTTCTTTTACCGTAGAGGCAGCCCCGTTGGTCGTGCCGTTTGCACCTTGTTCATCATCAGCTTTTTCATCTTCTTTTTCGGCGCCGTTCGCTGGTGGGGAGGTTAGGTCATCCGGTTTATCGGGTTTGGGAGACACGAGTTTTTTGGCGCCAAATGATTTTAAGCGGCCCATGAAGGTGGATTCTTTGGTGTGTTCTACTGAACCAGGGAGTTCTTGTTGTGGATACGGTGTCGTGGCCGGCACGGCAGCACCTTCTTCACCGTTCGCAGCCAGGGGACTCAAAAAGTAGTCTCTATTATAGCTTGTTATTAGTATTTGCTTGCTTGCTGGTGGTTAAGTGAAGCATACCCAGGATATTCACTTTCAGAGAGAATTGTGGTTCGTCCGGGAGAGAAGTCGAACGTCGGAGCTGGAGTCTCAAGACCGATCGCAGGACTCATATCAGGCGCCACCAATACCCTCGTCGTCAAAGTCGCCGCCAAACGCGCTGGCGGCGGAATATTAATATGTAGAGGATCCCACAGAGAGTCTTCCTCTTCCTTCTTCCTCCGCTCGTCCGCCTCATATTGTAACGTTCTCATTAACTCTCGATCTTTTGCTAACTCCGCCTCAATCAGGTTTGCAAAAAGATACCGTAGGACCCATTTACCGATATTGATCCGCTGGTCAGTCTCGTCTTTGTAGCCCATCTCATCGCGGTAGATTTCTGCGTCAAATGCACTTCGTTCATCGAGCATGACGGTGATACTTCCAATCCGAGTGTCGACGGTACACCAATTAGGTATATTTTCGTTCGAATTGACTTGTTTTTCCACTTCGTAAATGTCTGTTGTCCCGTAGGACTGCAAGTGTTTGCACTCAATGATATCCCAGAGAGCAACCGTATGAGAAGTATCCAGCGTCAACACTCGACGTCGATCGTTAAGGAGAATGTGTTTTATTAGTCCGTGTTGGCCGGCAATCGTGGCGTCCGGGTCTTCGCGAACGGGGACGATATGATGTGGTTCCTCGGGCAAATGACGGACGTGTTGTTGGGGAGAGGGTGGGGCGGCGGTGAACACGGATGCCACGTCTTGATCTTTATAGGAGATGGGGCCCATTTGGAGGATTGTATCGTGGACAGATGTTAGGCGGAGGAAGGCTTGGGCGGGGATGATAGGGTGAGGTGGGCTCGATGCGCCTGTAGGACGATGGCGGGAGGCGGAAGACGAACGATGGCGGATTGTTCCGCCCGAGAGAGGAACGGGATCCCAATCTGGTGTGTCGAGCCATCTGTTTATACTTGACGAAGAAGTCGCTGACCATAACCTATTTCCAACACCGACAATCTTTGTTACGCCGTGGTGTTCTTTGTAAACGGCCACACATTCTGCGTCATCGATATCACATACCCCCCGAATATCCGTTTTCGTGACTAACCCGCCTCGATCTCCTGCATGAAAAACTTCTAATCGCGGATGTAGGGAATATAGCGCCCACACAGAATCCGCATGCATCGTAAATGTATGAAGACACCGCCTCGTTGCCAAAGACCACAACTTAATCGTCGTATCCGATGAAGCAGTCAACATTGTCCGTCCATCATCCGACAACAGAATCGATCGAACATTATCCGTATGCCCCACAAACTTGGTAATCCGTTTACCAGACTTGGGGTCCCATATTCGCACGACCTTTTCGGGTCCCCCGGATGCGAGAATACCGCCTCCGGTGCCGAGGGCGTAAACGCTGCCCTTGGGGCCCTGACTGTCGTCGCCGACGGCGATTCGTTGGATTTCGCCTTTACCGTTTATGTCCCAGAGGATTATTTTGCGGTCGAGACCGCCCGAGGCAACCCATTCTGACGTGTCTCCTGGGGAGGCGAGGCATTTAACGTAGTCGGCGTGGTTGCCTAGGGTAGCAGGGATTCCTTGGTCCGCGGAATGCGGTCGCCATAATTTGACGGTCATATCGGATGAACATGATATCACTGTAATCAGAACAATCCCCCCTAGGGAATAAACCTGACTGCGACTGGTGTGCAAGAAGAATATCATTGACCCAATGCGTGTGCGCTTGGACCTGAGCTCGAAACGCCGTGGGCGGAATCTTCAATTAGACAAACCTCTCTCAATCGAGCTACCCTTGCAGTACCATTCACATCCCACCCGCGAGCGCGATCCTTCTTCCCATCGACCAACAAAGTCGTCCTGTCGCCATCGTCATCGATAATTTCGCCATGAACACGCCCATTCGGCTCCTCGCTCTCCCGCTTCCTCAACTGTAAATTCAAGTCCCATGCGCTGACCATGCCGTCGCGCCCGGCTGAGTACAAGATACCCCGGCCACCATTCCCGCTATCGTTGTTGGCTGAGCGGGTTGTCGGGTCGATTGCGAGGGAGTTGATGCCGAGGCGGTGTCCTGGCTGTGCCTGTGAGACGGGGAGCACGTATCGAATCCGATTCGGGGCGTTTGCGGGGGGCATCTTGATTTGTGGAGACTCGATATCCCAGATACGCAAGAATCGGACAACAAATGGACCGCGACCTATTAGACAATCAAAGACATTGGCCGGGCAATGAGCCGATAAGCTTGCTCGATGCCTTTCGACTGTCTTTCAGTCGGCTTGGTGCCGGTGTCACGAGGGGAGACGATGCAGACACAGAACCTGGACGGCCTCGACGGAAAAGTCAATTTCGCCCACCGCTGGCGTGGGCGGCTGGCCAATGGCGGACGACGGAATTTGATTTGCCAGGTTCGTAATTTCTTCGGCCGACCTGCCAGATCGTATGGCCTGGTTGTGTGCTGAATGTCGAGATTGCGACTTTTCTGACCACCTAAGATACTTTCCGGCCACACCGTCAAGTTCACGGACCGTACCACATTAATATAAAATTTTGGTATAGGACTTTCGATTTATCTCACAGCAAACACTTTTGCAATCAAACACCATTATTATCATCTACAAAAAACCTTTTACTTCAGATAAACTGAGCAAGCTTGCAAAAAGAATACAAACATCATTAATACCATCTATGAAACAAAAAAACCCTTTTGTTTCAGATAAACTGAGTAAACTTACAAAAGAATACAAATACCATTAATATCAGCTATGAAATAAGAAAAACCTTTTACTTCAGATAAACTGAACAGACTCTGTAATCTCCGTCTAAACTCATTTAACTTCAAATTGATCAAATCTTATATAAAGCCTTGCAAATTCCTTAACCATCTTGTGTAACAGAGTTTTTGACATAAGCATGCTTTTCAACAAATGCCGGATCTTCAAATGTTTTATCTTCCACTAGTTGTTTAAACCACCAAGGAGCAGACTTGTCTTCGGTCGTCAAACATCCCTTTATCATATGCGTAAGAACTCCTAAAGTCGCTTAA
>Ga0335081_10020548_pt1 | contig 10679 bp, 10 predicted proteins | sample Lox_Sample_35_FD_206713 | JGI IMG/M metagenome (GOLD analysis project Ga0335081, IMG submission 206713) | Soil microbial communities from Loxahatchee National Wildlife Refuge, Florida, United States - Lox_Sample_3.5 | ecosystem: Environmental > Terrestrial > Soil > Wetlands | place: USA... | reverse complement strand
CGCCGGCTTGCGGCGCCGGCGCGAGCTCGTCTTGCGTGTGGCGACCGTGCCGGTCGCCTCCAACAGCGCGACCCGGGTCTCTCCCCGGTCGACGCTGACCAATACTTGCTTCTTCAATTAGATCCAGTCCTTTGAGGGAGTGTAGGTCCGCGCCGCCGCGCGGCGGGCGGGACCTCGTCGTGCTGGGCGCGCACGCGCTGCGCAGGCTGCGCGCGGACCGAGCCGCGCGCACGCCTCCGGCAGCGGGGCGTAACAGGGCCGACAGCTCATGCCACAGCATCGGCATTACGAAACGAGTCCTCGACTCTTGGCTGCAGCGACCATCCGAGCCTGGATGTAGACCGACTGCAGCAGGCCAAGGGCGATGAAGGTGACCAGAACCGATGAGCCGCCGTAGCTCATCAGCGGGAGCGGGACGCCGGTGATCGGCATGATCCCGATTGTCATCCCGGCGTTGACGAACACCTGGAACATCAGCATCGCGAGGATGCCGCCGGCGATCACGGTGCCGTACAGGTTCTTCGACATCGTGAGGATCCGCAGTGCCCGCCAGATCAACATTGCATATAGCGATAGCACGACGGCCGCGCCGGCGAACCCATAGGTCTCGCCGACGACCGCGAAGATGAAGTCGGTCGTCGGCTCGGGAAGGAAGTGCAGGCTGGCCTGCGTCGCGTGCGCGACACCGAGGCCCGTCTTGCCTCCCGATCCGACCGCGATTAACGACTCGGTGATCTGGTAGGTCTGGTTGCGGGGGTCGTGCGAGGGATGAAAGAAGCCGAACAGCCGCTGTTCCTGGTAGGGCTTGAGCACGTGCACGCCGAGCGCCGGCGCGGCCACCATCACGAGCACGATCACAGCGACGAACAGAAACGCCAGCACGGCCAGTTGCTTCCACGTCGTGCCACCGAAGAACAGGACCGCCAAGCCGATCGCTACGTAGACCAGCGCCGTGCCGAGGTCCGGCTGCGGGATCACGAGCAGCGCCGGCACGATCGCGAGCAACATCACGAGCGCGGTCGTGCTGCGATCCTGCAGCCGGCGCGAACGGTCGACGAAGAACGCCGCCAGCGACACGATCAGCAACACCTTGCCGAACTCCGAGGACTGCAGCTCGAAGAACGGAAGCGGAATCCAGCGGCTTGCGCCCTGCACCCGCGGCATCCCGAGGACGACCACGTTCAGCGCGATCATCAGCGCGTACAGCACCATCTTGAACCGCCTCAGCCGCGAGTAGTCGATCAGCGCCAGCGCGACGGCGACCGCGAGGCCAAGGCCGACGTAGATCGCCTGGCGCTCGACGTAGTAGGTCGATTGGGTCGCGCCCTTGAGCGTGACCAGCGAGCACGCGACGATTCCCAGCGCGGCCAGCAACAGCATCGGATCGACCATCAGCAGCCGCCGCGTGCGCGCGGGCGCAACCTCCTCGACGACCGGCTGGATCGCTGTCGCGGTAACGCTCACAGCGTCTGCGAGCTCCCGGGCACGTATGCCCCATGCTTGCCAAAGAACCACTGCGAGAGGATCTCGCGCGCGACCGGCGCGGCCCCGACCGCTCCGAACCCGCCCTGCTCGACCCACACCGCGACGATGATCGGCTTGCTCGTCACCCATGACGGCACGAAGCAGACATACCAGGCGTAGTCCTGCTGGCCGTTGTACTGCGCGGTCCCGGTCTTGCCGTATACCTGCTCGGGGAAGTTGCCGAACACGTCATCCGACGTCCCCCCCGCCGTCTGGGCCGCGTCGTGGAGCCCTGCGCGGATCGTATCGAGGTACAGCGGATTGATGTTCAAGTGGCGCGCCGCGGGCGGATCGATCTTCTGCAGCACCGTCCCGTCCGGCGACTCGATGTCGGCGCCGATATGCGGGCGAACGATCGACCCCCCGTTGGCGATCGCCGCATAGGCGGTCGCTAGCTGCACCGGCGTCACCTGGACGTCGCCCTGCCCGACCGCGAGGTTGATGTTGTCGCCGATCGACCACGGGCGGCCGTCGGCGATCCCGCAGCTCGGCACGTGCTGCTTCTGCTCGCACTCGAGCTCGAGCCGGTCGACGCGCGCGCGCCAGGCTGGCGTCGGCAGGTTCCCCGCCGATTCGCCCGGCAGGTCGACGCCGCTCCTGCGACCGATCCCGTACGCGCGCGCCCACTGCTGCAGCGCGCCGCCGTTGGGGTGTGCGATCGGGTCGGCGTTGAGCAGCGCGCCCAGGTTGTAGAAGAAGACGTCGTCCGAGACTCTGATCGCGTTGACGAGGTCGAGCACGCCGTTGGCGGCCCCGCCCGCATTGTGACGGCACTGCCCCTCGATGCAGAACTGCCCGCTGTCGTCGTAACTCTCGTCGACGCTCCACGCCCCGCTCTCGAGCGCCGCGGTCGCGGTGATCGGCTTGAACGTCGACCCGGTGGGGCCGACGCTCTGGATCGCGCGGTTGAGCAACGGGTCGTTGGAGGCGGGGCCGAAGTCCTGGCTGTAGACCGACTCCGGCACCGGTTTGGTGAAGACGCTGGCGTTGTAGGTGGGCAGCGAGCCCATCGCGTAGATCGCGCCGTTCTCAGGATTCATCGCCACGAACGCGCCGCCGTTGGCGGGGTAGTTGGTGTCGATCGACTGCTGCAGCGCCGACTGACCGACCGCCTCGAGGCTCGCGTCCAGCGACGTCCGCAGCGTCGACCCGGCAACCGGCGCCTTCTGCGACAGGTAGCCCTGGAAGTTGCCCAGCGCGTCGACCCTGACCCGGTCGGCGCCGTCGACGCCGCGCAGGTACTGGTCGTAGGCCTCCTCGAGCCCGGACTGGCCGACGCTGTCGTTCGGCGACACGCCGCGGTTGCGCTTCTCGGCGACCTCGCCCTTGGTGATCCGGCCGACGATCCCGAGCACTTGCGACGCGACGTCGCCCAGCGGATAGGTCCGCTGGTAGATCTGCTGCACGCTGACTCCGGGAAACGCGCCCTGGCGCTCGGAAAGGTAGTAGAGGACGGCACTGGGGATGTCGGTCGCGACGGTCGCGTTCGCGTACGGGAGCTGGACGTACTCCTGCGCCACCGAGCACGCGATCTGTGAGATGTGAAGCACGCCGTGCCCGTTCACCGGGCAGCTGACGCGGTTGCTCGAGATCCCGAGCACACCGGCGAGCCGGTCATACAACGCTGCGTCGGCACGCGGCGGATGGGCGAGGCCCGCATCGGTCAGCGGCACCGGCAGACCTGGCGGCGACACCTCGACGGCATACGCCCGCTGGCTGGAGGCCAGGATCGTGCCGTTGCGGTCGATGATGTCTCCGCGCGGGGCGGCGATCTCGACGTTGCGCACGTAGTTGACGTTCGCCTGCAACCGGTACTGATCGGCGGACAGCACCTGCAAGAACCACAGGCGGAAGAACAGGATCGCGAAGATCGCGAGCGAGAACGTGCCGACGACGGCCACCCGCAGCGCCAGTTGCGTGGTCATCGGCGGCCGCTGATCGGGCGGCGGCCGGAACATGTCCGAGTCAGGCACCCCGCGCACGTCGGCCCAATCGCTCGGAGGGACGCTGCAGGGGGCTCAGACCGCCGGTCGCATACGCCCGGCGCCGGCGCCGATGCGGATCGTCGGGCAGCGCCGGCCGGACGATGCGCCGCACGAGCGCGTATACGGGCAACGCGATCAACGTGTTGACGAGCACCGTGATCACGATCTGCTGCAGCAACAGGAAGCTGACAGGAGCGTCGACGCCGAGCAAGAACTGGATCACCGCCATCCCGAGTCCCGCGAACGCGGTCGCCGCGGCACCGGCCGCCAGCGGCACGAGCTCGTGCGAGGGGTCGCGCAGCTCGTGCAAGCGCCCGGCCCAATAGCCGATCGCGATGTACAGCAGCGAGGTGACCCCGAGTGTCTGGACGAGCACCAGGTCGATGAACAGCCCCGTGCCGAAGCCGAACAGCGCTCCGGCGAGCGAGCCGCACAGCAGTCCCACCGCCATCACCGCGAGCGGCGTCACATCGGCGCTGACGCCGAAGATCGAGAGCTGCGAGATCACCGACTCTTGGATCACGACAGCGACGAACGCCAGCGCTATCAAGCGGATCGCAAGCCGGAAGGCGTCGCTCACGGTACCTGTGCGCGCTCGAGGCCGGCTCGCGGATTGGTCAGGATCTGGACGACGTCTAGCCCGCGCAGGTCGGCGCTCGGTGTCACCTGGATGTTCCCGCTGCTGATCTCCTCGTTGGTGTTGACCGACGAGACCACTCCGATCGGAATCCCCTGCGGGTAGAGCGACTCCAGGTTCTGAGACTTGAATCCGGCGGTGCTCACCAGCTGGCCGACCTGCGGCCCGGTCATCGCCTGCTGGGCATTGGAGATCTGCAGGTCCTGCAGCACAAGCTCGTTGGGATTGCCCACCGCCGGCACCAGTTCGCCGGTGTCGCCGTTGCGGTCGAGCACCTGCGCGGTGACCGAGACGGTGTGGTCGGTGATCAGCGACACGACTGACAACGTCGGCCCGACGAACGAGATCGTGCCGACGAGCGCGTTGTCGCCGATCACCGGGTCGCGCAGGCGCACACCGTCGTCGCTGCCCTTGTCGACCTCGACGGTCTCGTACCAAAGTGCCGGATCGCGCACGATCACTTGCGCGGTGACGAGATCCCGAGCGCTGATTCCGAGGCGCTGGTCCAGGCCGAGCTCCTGGCTCATCTGTCGGTTTAGCAGCCACGCGCTGCGGTAGCGCGCAGCCTCCGCCTCGTAGGTCTGAAGCTCGCGACGCAGCCCGTCGACCTGCGACTTGGCGTGCAGCGTGTCGGAGACCCAGCTCGCGATGTTGCGCACGGGCTCGAGCGCCCTGCTGGCGCCGGCCTGCAGCGGCGAGAGCACCTCCGCGATACCCCGCTGCACATTGTGCAGCGGGCTGGTCTGCGACTCGCCGAAGTAGGCTGTCAGCAGAATCAGGGAAACGCCGACGAGCACCGCGAGCACTGCACGCCGTCGCCGGATCTGCTTGTCATGCACGGGATGCGTGTCTCCAAGATGTCGCTCGGCGCCTTGCGCACGGCCAGGTTGCGAAACCTAGTAGCGGCGACGCCGGTTACGTGAATTCTTGCTCGAGCGGTGGATCGCCTCGAACTCCTCCAACGACCTTCCCGAGCCCACCGCCACGCACGTCAGCGGCGACTCGGCCAGGTGGGCCGGCATCTGTGTCTCGTGGCGCAGCCGCTCTTCCAGCCCCTGCAGCAGGGAACCGCCGCCGGCCAGCATGATGCCGCGATCCATGACGTCGGACGCGAGCTCGGGCGGAGTGCGATCGAGCGTCTCCTTGACCGCGTCGATGATCTGCGAGACCGGCTCCTCGAGCGCCCCCCGGATCTCCTCGCTCGTCAGCACGACGGTCTTCGGCAGCCCCGAGACCATATCGCGGCCGCGGATCTCGGCCTGCACCTCCTCGGACATCGGGTACGCCGAGCCGATCTCGAGCTTGACCTCCTCGGCCGTCTGCTGGCCGATCAACAGCTTGTACTCGCGCTTGACGTAGTTGATGATCGCCTCGTCGAGCTCGTCGCCGCCGACTCGGATCGACTGCGAGACGACGATCCCGCCAAGTGAGATCACGGCCACCTCGCTGGTGCCGCCGCCGATGTCGACGACCATCGAACCGGTCGGCTCGCCAACCGGCAAGCCGGCGCCGATCGCGGCCGCCATCGGCTCCTCGATCAGGTAAGCCTGCCTTGCGCCCGCCGACAGGCAGGCCTCCTCGACAGCCCGCTTCTCGACCCCGGTGACGCCGCTCGGGACGCAGACGACGACCCGCGGATGCGCCCAGCGGTTCTGATGGACCTTCTGGATGAAGTGCCGGAGCATCTCTTCGGTCACTTCGAAGTCAGCGATCACCCCGTCCTTGAGCGGCCGGATCGCCTGGATGGTGCCGGGCGTGCGGCCGAGCATCCGCTTCGCCTCGATCCCGACCGCGTGAACCTCGCCGGTCCGCGAGTCGACGGCGACGACGCTCGGCTCGGACAGCACGATGCCGCGTCCGCGAACGTAGACGAGCGTGTTCGCGGTTCCCAGGTCGACCGCCATGTCTCGGCCACCGAAACCGGTCATGTACGTGAAAAAGCCCATGCAGTGTCGAACATGCAGTATCGAGAGTAGAGGAAAGGGGATGGACGGCGTGGCAGGTTCCTGAAGGCCCCACGGAGGCAGCCAGCTCCATCCGTTGGCTGAGTGTATCGGACAGGCGTGCGCCGACCGTCTGCCGTCGACCCGACCGAACACGAAAATTCCTGGAAAACAGCTAAACGCGCGGTAAAGGGAAGAGGAGGCCGGGAGCGAGGTCCAGGAGCGTCGCCACCGGCAGCCCGACGACGTTGGAATAATCGCCCTCGATCGCGGTCACGAGCGCGGCACCGCGGCCCTGGATCGCATAACCGCCCGCACGTTCGCGCCATTCTCCGCTGCCGACGTACCACGTTACGAGCGCATCGTCCAGCGCCCGGAAGCGCACGAAAGTCGTCGCCGCGGCCGTCTTGCAGCCGCCGCCCGCGACTACGCACATGCCGCTGACGACGGCGTGTCGGGCGCCCGAGAGCGCCCGCAGCGTCACCCCCGCTGCCGCCGCGTCCGCCGGCTTGCCGTAGATCCGCTCGCCGATCGCGACGACCGTGTCGACGCCGAGCACGAGTGACTCCGGCCGCGCATCAGAAGCGACCGCCGCGGCCTTGCGACACGCGTTCTCGACCGCCACCTCGCGCGGCGGCCCCTCCTCGAGCTCGTCAACCGCCGGGACCCGGACCGAGAAGGCGATCCCGAGTTGCCCGAGGATCGCGCGCCGCTGCGGCGAGGCGGAAGCCAGAATCAACCCCACCCGGCAGCGCCCGCGTCAACCGCTTTGGAGGGCGGGAGCGTCAAGCAAAGCCGGGGAAGAACAGCGCCACCTCGCGCGCGGCCGACTCGGTCGAGTCTGACCCGTGAACCATGTTCTGACCGACGGAAATCGCGTAGTCGCCGCGGATCGAGCCGGGGCTTGCCTCGAGCGGATTGGTCGCGCCGATCACCTGACGCGCCGCCTCGACGGCTTGCTCTCCCTCGAGCACCATCGCGACCAGAGAACCGGAGGTGATGAACTGCACCAGCTCCTCGAAGAACGGCTTGCCCTCGTGCTCGGCATAGTGGCGCTTCGCGTGCTCGCGCGTGATCTTCATCAACGACAACGCCACGAGCCGCATGCCCTTGCGCTCGAACCGAGCGATGATCTCGCCGGTGAGCTGGCGCGCAAACGCATCGGGCTTGACCAGAATCAACGTTCGCTCCATGTCGGGCTGCTCCCTTCGAGGTCGTCGGCGGCGTTCAGGGGCGGCTCAGGGCCCGGAGGAGCCACCGAGATCGCCGGCGGGACCGGCGACCGGAGGGCCGGCGACCGGATACTCCGCGGAGGTCTCGCGCCGACGCCGCGGACGCCGGGGAGCCGATGAGACCGCGCCGATCTCGGCCTCGCAGTATGGGCAGATCTTCCATCGCGGGTCGAGCGGCTTGCCGCACGCCCTGCACGGGTCCTTGAGCTTGCGCATGCAATTCGGGCACCGCAGATAGTCTTTCTCGACCTCGTAATCGCAGTGTGGGCAGAGGTGGTACCCGAGCTCGGCCAGTCGCGCTTCGGCCGCCTGCATCTCGAGCTCGCGCTCGCGCACGTCGTCGAGGAACTCGGGCGGCCTGATGATCATGTAGACGATCGTCCCGACGTACGGGAACAACGACGTCACGGTCGCGCAACCGACGAGCATCGGGTCGGCGATCCGCCGCCGTGCGTCGGCGTAGGTCCAGTACACGAGCGCCAGCCATACGATCACCAGGAACAGCACCAGCAGCTCGGCAGCAAGATTTAACGCGTTGTTGTGAATCCCGAATATGCCCGGCGCTAGCAGCAGCATCTTTGGTCGCGAGTGTAGTGGTTGTCGGTGGCGCTCAAAGAAATACGCGGCCGAACAGATATCCGATCCCGAAGAACAGCAGGATCACCACCGCCACGATCAGCGCCACCAGACCGATCAGCGTGAGCGCGCTGGGTTGCCGGTCGCGGTCGTTCACAGCATCGATGCTCGCTCCTTGGTGGCGGGTCGCAAGAGATCCGCAACCAGATAGATCGAGCCCGTCGCGAGCACGGTGCCGGTGGCACCGGCCAGCTCACGGCCACGCCGCAGCGCCGCGTGCGGGTCGCGCACGATCTCCGAAGGAGGTCCGCCGAGCTGGCGGGCCAGCGACTGCAGTGTGGGTGCAGGCAGCGCTCGCGGGTTCTGAGAGCAGGTGAAAACAAGTGCGTCGCATAGTTCAACGATGGCGGCCACCATTCCTGCTGCATCTTTGTCGTCGAGGATCGAGAGCACCACCACGAGACGGTCGTGGCCGGCGAGCGAGGGTTCCGCGAGCGATTCGGCGAGCGCCGCCATGCCATCGGGGTTGTGAGCCCCGTCGACGAGCGTCAGCGGCTCGGCGCCGATCACCTGCAGCCGGCCGGGCACGCGCACATCGGCCGCCGCCGCGGCGAGCGCCGCCGGCGCAAGCTCCCCCAGGTAGGCCTCGGCAGCAGCTCGCGCGAGCGCGAAGTTGCGCCGCTGAAACGAGCCGAGCGCCCCGACAGCGACCCCGGGTTGCGCCGGCGCGCGGACGATCCGCGCACCGCGCTGGTCGGCGACCGAGGCGGCGATCGCGGCGGCGTCGGGATGCAGGTCGGCGCCGAGCACCAGCGTAGCCCCCGCCCTCACGACGTCGAGCTTCTCGGCGGCGATGTCGGCGATCGTCGGTCCGAGCCAGCGAGTGTGCTCGAGTCCGACGCCGGTGAGCACCTGGACGGCGGAGGGAATCACGTTGGTCGCGTCGTAGCGGCCTCCGAGGCCCGCCTCGATCACCGCGGCCTCGACGCCGCACCGCGCGAGCTCCGAGTACGCGGCTGCCGTCAGCAGCTCGAACTGCGTCACCTGGTCGTCGCCGGCGAGCGAGCGGTCGACCAGTTCCTTGGCGCGGGCGGCGCGCCGGATCGCGGCTGCGAACGCGGCGGGCTCGAGGTCGCGGTCGTCGATCCGGATTCGCTCGCCGAAGGAGATCAGGTGCGGAGAGAGATAAGCGCCGGTGCGCAACCCGTGGCGGGCGAGAATCGCGGCGATCATGCGCGCAGTCGACGACTTGCCGTTAGTCCCGACGACGTGGACCGAGTCAAAGCGCCGCTGCGGGTGACCGAGCACGGTCATCAGACGTTGCATGCGATCCAGCCCGAAGCGCATCCCGAACAGCTCGAGCGACAGCAGAAATCGTTCCGCCTCAGCCGGGTTCACGACAGCGCCTCCAGATCCGCCTTTCGCCAAGACCGACACGGCAGCTTGCCAGGTGCGGCTCGGCACGGCTCACAGCGCCTCCAGGTCTGCCTTGGACCGAGCCAGCTTGTCGCGCTCGGCCTGCACGACAGCAGGTGGCGCCTTGGCGACGAAACCGTCGTTGGCGAGCTTGCGCTGGGCACGCTCAATCTCCCGCTCGAGCGCGGCGCGCTTGGCGGCCAGCTTGCGCTCCGCGGCGCCCAGGTCGAGCTGATCGCTGGGGAGGATCTCGACCGCCCCGCCGGGAACCGGGACCGACGCCACCGGCTTGCCCCCGTTGCCCGAGAACGTCAGCTTTGCCAGCCGCGCGACGTGCTCGGCGGTGTCGTCATAGCCGTCGGCGGCGAGCCGCGCTCGGACACGTGCCCCGACCTTGACGCCCGCGAGGTCGCGCCAGCCGCGCAGCGCCTGCACCGCGTCGATCGCGCGCGCCAGCGCCGCCTCGGCAAGCTCGTCCCGCGCAGCCGCGAGTGGATCGTCGACGCGGGCGGCCAGCAGCCCCTCGGTCCCGGGCACGTGACGGTAGATCTCCTCGGTCACGAACGGAATCACGGGGTGCGCGAGCGCGAGCGTCTGCACGAGTACGAACAGCAGCGTCTGCGCGGCGCTCCTGTCACCGTCGTACAGGCGCGGCTTGACCAGCTCAAGGTACCAGTCGCACAGCTCGCCGTAGATGAAGTCGTACAGTCCGAGCGCCGCGTGCGCGAAGTCGTAGCGATCGATCCGGGCGCGGATCTCGGCCTGGGCCCGGTGTAGGCGCGAGAGGATCCAGCGATCTTCAACGGTGCCCGGCGCCGCCGCGCCACGCGTCGCCGGGTCGACGCGCAGCAGGATCAGACGGGATGCGTTCCACAGCTTGTTGGTCAGCTGCAGCCCCTGCGCGAGCTTGTCCTCGGAGAACTTCACGTCCTGACCGGAGGACATCGCCAGCAGCCCCCATCGGACCGCGTCCGCGCCGTACGCCGGGAACTCTCCGGGTGGGCGCGTTCCGTCCCCGAACACCGGCGGGCGCGGACCCCCGTGAACCAGGTCCAGCGGGTCGATCCCGGTTCCCAGCGACTTCGACATCCGCCGGCCGTCCGGAGCCTGGATGATCGCGTGGATATGGACGTTGTCGAACGGAACCTCGCCGGCGAACTCGATCCCCATCATGATCATGCGCGCCACCCAGAGGAAGAGGATGTCGCGGGAGGTCACTAGCACGTCAGTGGGGTAGAAGGCGCGCAGCTCGGCGGTCTGCGCGGGCCAGCCGAGCGTCACGAACGGCCACAGCGCACTTGAGAACCACGTGTCGAGCACGTCCGCATCGCGCTCCCAACCATCCCCGTCGGGCGCCGTCACGCCG
>Ga0335081_10020547_pt1 | contig 10679 bp, 12 predicted proteins | sample Lox_Sample_35_FD_206713 | JGI IMG/M metagenome (GOLD analysis project Ga0335081, IMG submission 206713) | Soil microbial communities from Loxahatchee National Wildlife Refuge, Florida, United States - Lox_Sample_3.5 | ecosystem: Environmental > Terrestrial > Soil > Wetlands | place: USA... | reverse complement strand
GGCGCGGGGCCGTCAGGAACGCGGGAGACAGAGCGCGCTGGCCACGAACACCATGTCCACGTAGCGGCGCTCGGTCCGGTCGTAGCTCGTCATAGCCCGAGCATGGCATGGTGCCGGAGCTAAGTCAATATTTCCGATCGTTTATATAGGGATCTGTGCGATCACCCGGCGCGCCGGTGATCATCGTCGGCGACATCGACCGCGGCGGCGTGCTCGCCGCGATTTACGGCACGCTGGCCCTTCTCGATGCAGCCGACCAGGAGCCGATCGCAGGGTTCGTGATCAGCAAATTCCGGGGAGCGCCTGAGCTGCTGGAGGGCGGCCTGCAGAGCAGCCATCACCGGCTCCCGATCAGATCACGAGGAAACCGCCCTTGGGCCCGCCCCGGCCTGGCGCTTGGCGCTGCCGCCTGGAGGGTCGCTTCGATGCTGGGCCAGGGCATGCCGGGTGGCAGCAGGATCGTGACGATGTCGGCTGCGCTGTCCCAGGGCTGGAGTTGCTCGCGGACCTGATCGCGGGTCCCGCAGGCGGCGAGCTGGCCGAGCAGGGCCTGGGCGCCGGGGGGGACGGTCCCGCGCCGTGGGCTGGGGTGCGGGTTCGCGGCGATGATCGCCTGGACCTGGGCGGCATAGCCCTGGCCGGACACAGACCTGGCGTAGACCTCGCCCATGGCGCTCAGGTACCAGGCGATGCAGCGTGCGACGATGTCCCGGGCCGCGCCGACGTTTTCGTCGACGGCGGTCAGGGGCCCGGCCGTTACCGTGAGGGGCCGTGCGTGTGGTGCGGCGGCCTGGCGTAGCTCGCGGAGCTGGGCCGCCCAGCCGGGCAGGCGGTCCCGGGCCACCAGCGCGGGGATCCAGCCGTCACCGAGTTCGGCGGCCACCCGGATCGTGTGATGGCCCAGCGCGGCGACCCAGATAGGCACCTCGGGAGCGGGGGGCTGGCCCAGGCGCAGCGGGTGTGCGGCCCGGACGTGGCCGAGCTGGGCGGGCTGGCCGGCCAGCAGCGCACGGACCTTGGTCACGACGTCGCGCAGCTTGGCGGCTGGGTGCTCGAATGCGGTGTCGTGGAACCCCTCCACCAGCGCTTGGGTGCTGGCACCCAGGCCCAGTACGTAACGCCCACCGCAGACCTGGTGGAGGGTGGCGGCGGTCATCGCCAGCGTTGCCGGGGTGCGCCCCCAGACCGACAGGACGCCAGAGGCCAGGTAGATCCTGGCGGTGCGCAGCGCGATCTCGGTCAGGACCGGGGCCGGGTCCAGTCCCCAGCCCTCGGGCAGCGCGAAGATCTCATACCCCAGCTCGTCGGCGAGCACGGCGGTGCGGACGATGACGTCCCGCCGGATCTCCATCGGCGTGAACGCGACGCCGCGGCGGCGGGAGGTCATGACAGCCTTTCCGTGGCCAGCGCCGGAGCCGGGCGCGGCACGGTCAGCCACACCGCCCTGGCCGCGGCGAGCACGTCGCCGCCGGGCCCGAGCAGCGCAGAGGCGGCCATCAGCTTGCGGCCGTCACGCCCGTCCGGCCAGGCGATCACCCGGCACTGGTCGCCAGGCGCGGGCAGCGCCGCCAGGCTGGCCGTCATCCGGCCGAGCAGGATGGCGGTGTCCCGGGCCAGGGCAGCGGCCTCGGCGGCAGCGATCCCGCTGGGACAATCCAGCGCCGCCCAGACCACCTCCGGCCGTACCCTCCCGCCGGCGTCCGTGACCGACAGGTCCGGTGTCCACGGCGCCGCCCACAACGGCCTGCCAGCCAGCGGCCCGGGGAAGATCCGCAGCCCGTCGCCAGGCTCGCGGCCCGTCCCGCATACAAAGCAGTCAGGGAACACCGGATCGGTGTAATAGCGCGCTCGGCCAGCCACCGCCTGCGCTTCCGCCAGCGAGACCGGGCCCGCTATCTCTGGTGCCGGGCTGCCCGGCGAGGAGGCCGCCTCGGCGATCAGCGTGCGGCCGTGGTGAATGCGGACCGGGCTTTCGCCGCTCCGCTCGACGGCCATGGGCGTGGCCAGCGGTGGTGGCCGGCGCAGCGTGACTGTCACCGGGCCATCGAGGTACGCGGCGATCCGCCCGCAGACGTAGCCGCCGTTGCCGCTGCCCGGGGGGCCACAGAAGCGGGACGGGATGACCAGGGAATCTGTCATGCCGGTCTCTTCACCGCCGCCGCGCCCCGGTTTCGTTACATGTGACATGCCTTGACGCTAGAGGCGGCAGGCCTGGGGCGGCAATCGGGTGAACTACCGGCGATTCCGCTGTTGCCCCCGGCCGCGCCGCCCGCCCGCGGCGGGTACGTCGGGCGAACTACCGAGGGGCTCCACGGCCGGGCCGCTGCTCTGCCAGAAACCGCCCGGCGTGCCCGCGCGCGATAATGAGGCCATGGCAAGCCAGCTGATCCGCTGCGGGCACTGCGGCCAGATGAACCGGGTGCCGGCCGCGGCGGCTGGGACGCCCCGCTGCGGCACGTGCCACCAGGCGCTGCCGTGGATCGCCGACGCCGACGACAGCACCTTCGCCGACGTAGCAGAAGCCGCCAGGATTCCGGTCATCGTCGATTTGTGGGCGCCCTGGTGCGGGCCCTGCCGGATGGTCAGTCCCGCGCTGGAGCAGCTGGCCCGGGACCTGGCAGGCCGGGTCAAGCTGGTCAAGGTGAACGTCGACGTCTCGCCGCAGGTGTCCCAGCGGTTCGGGGCGCAAGCCATCCCGACCCTGCTGATGCTGCGCGACGGGCGGGTTGCCGCCCGGCAGACCGGCGCCGCCCCCATGGCAGCCCTGCGGGCCTGGGTCGAGAAGGCGCTCGCCACGGCCGCTCCCTGAGCGTTGCTTCGGCCACCCGTATGACGCCCCCCGGCCGGCATTTGACGCAACCAGTTGGTTGCCATAATGTAGCAACCAAACAGTTGCTACTTCCTGGAGGCTGGCATGGGTTTCCCTGACCGCATCGAACGGACCGTCGAGATCGCTCACCCGCCCGCCAGGGTGTGGGCGGCGCTGACCACGGCCGAAGGGCTTTCCGGCTGGTTCGGCAAGGACGCGGCTATCGACCTGCGCCCGGGCGGGCTGGCTCGGATGAGCTTTACCGGCGGGTTCACCGCCCAGATGCGGGTGGAGCGGGTGGAAGAGCCGGTGGTGTTCGGGTTCACCTGGCACATTTACGGGCTGCCCGCCGACGATCCGCGCCGGACCTATGTCGAGTTCACCCTCGAGCCAGCCGGGGCAGGCACGAAGCTGACCGTCGTCGAGTCCGGATTCGCCCAGCTGCCCGGGGACGCGCACCGCACGGCCTACGACGGCAACACCGAGGGCTGGGCCAAGGAACTGGGCGAGCTGGCCGCCTACCTCGATGCCGCCTGAGGCCGAGACGATCGCCGAGCAGGTCTTCGCCGCGCTGGCCGACCCGACCCGGCGTGCCATCCTGGCCGCGCTGGCCGCAGGAGGCCCGGCCACCGCCACCGACCTGGCGGCTTGTCTGCCAATCACCCGGCAGGCGATCGCCAAGCACCTGGCCCTGCTCGCCGAGGCCGGCCTGGTCAGGGCCGAGCCCGGCGAGCGGCGCCGGGTCCGCTACCGGCTGCACTCGGCCCCCATGCAGGTGGCGCAGCAGTTCCTGGCCGCGCTGGCCCGCGACTGGGACAGCCCACTCGGCGCACTGCAGCACCACCTCGACCAGGACACCCCCGGGCCCGCCACCACCCCTGGCCACGGAACCGGAGGGCGCCATGGCTGATCACGGATTCACCACCTCCTTCGCGACCGCTAGGACAGCCACGATGGCGGCCGCGCTGGCGGCGGTACTCGGGCTGGCCACCGCGTCCTGGGGCATCGCGGTCTGGCAGATGCACGGGATGGACATGGGGGTGGCGACCAGGCTCGGCTCGTTCGCGTCCTTCATCGCCGTGTGGATGGTGATGATGGCGGCGATGATGCTGCCGGGCGCGGCCCCGGCGGTGCTGAGACGCGCTCAGGCCGGCGGCGGGGTGCGCGCCGTGCCACCGTTCATCGGGTCCTACCTGGCCGTCTGGGCACTGGTGGGCGCTGGGGTGTACGCGTTGTACCGGCCGCACGGGTCTGTTGCCGCCGGCGTGGTTACGATCGCGGCCGGTGTGTATGAGTTCACGCCGCTCAAGCGGCACTTCCGGCAGCGCTGCCGCGACAGCGCCCGCTCTGGATTCGGGTTCGGGCTCTGCTGCGCCGGCTCGAGCATCGGACTGATGCTGATGCTGGTGGCGCTGGGAGTCATGAGCGTCATCTGGATGTCGGTGATCGCCGTGCTGGTCCTGGCCCAGAAGCTCCTGCCCGCCAAAGCCGCCGTCGATGTGCCGCTGGCGCTGGCGATCGTCGGGCTGGGTATCTGGATCGTCCTCGCGCCGTTGTCGGTTCCCGGGCTGGTGCCGGCGATGTGAGGCGTCACCGGCGCCGCGGACGGCCAGGCAGTTCTCATACAACAAGGAGACAGGCAATGACCAGTCACAAGACCGGAACACGTGAAGAGTGGCTTGCCGCCAGGCTGGAGCTGCTCGATGCCGAGAAGGAGCTGACCCGGCGCAGCGACGAAGTGGCGCGGCGGCGGCAGGAGCTGCCCTGGGTCCGGATCGGCAAGGAGTACCGTTTCGAGACCGACCAGGGCCCGGCGTCCTTGGCCAATCTGTTCCAGGGCCGCTCGCAGCTGCTCATCTATCACTTCATGTTCGGCCCCGGCTTCACCGCGGGCTGTCCCGCCTGCTCGGCGATCGCCGACGGCTTCAACGGCTTCGCGGCTCACCTGGCCAACCACGACGTGATGCTCTGGGCGGTGTCGCGCGCTCCGATCGAGAAGCTGCAGGGCTACCGGCAGCGGATGGGCTGGAGCTTCCCCTGGGCCTCCTCGTCCGGGAGCGACTTCAACGCCGACTTCGACGTCGTCCTCACCGAGGAGCAGGAACGGGCGGGCGCCTTCGAGTACAACTTCCGCGAAACGCCCGTGTGGTCGCCGCCGGAGGACATGCGCGGGCCGTTCGACGCGTGGGCCGCAACAACGGGCACCGACTGGGCGACCTACACGCGCGAGCGCCCGGGCATGAGCGCGTTCGCGCTCGAGGACGGGGCCGTCTACCACACGTACTCGGCCTATGCGCGCGGCCTGGACGGCCTCTGGGGCATGTACCAGTGGCTCGACCGGGCGCCGCGAGGGCGGAACGAGGGACGCGGCCCCGGCGACCCGCTCAACTTTTTCCGCCGCCACGACGAGTACGACGGCGAGTGAGGTCATGGCGAACCCGGCTCAATTTCGGAGCAGGGTGTCCAGCGAGCGGCCGATGTCTGCCTGCATCTGATCGAGTTCGGTGCGGAAGACGGGGTTGACCTGTGCGGCGCCGGTGAACCACAGGCCGAATGCGACCTCGCGGGCAGCGATGAAGTCATCGAGGTGGGCGAGGCCGCCATGCGGCAGCGGCCGATGCTGGGTGTAGCCGTCGATCAGCGCCGACCGGAAGTCCTGGTAGTCGTCCCGGTACCGTAGTTCCCACAGCGAGACGGCGATGTCGTAGAGCCAGTAACCGAATCCGCAGTCGTCGAAATCGATGACCCTGACCTCGTCACGCCAGAACAGCGCGTTGTCGAGGTGCAGATCGGCGTGGATGAGGCCGAAATTGCCGGCGTCCTCGCCCATGTGTGTCATGACGCGCCTCATGTCGGAGGCCACCTGGGCAAACTTGCGCCGCAGGTCATCGGGAAGCAGGTCCCACACATCTGCCGCGCTGATTCCCCCGTAGACCATCGTGTCGCCAAAGAACGTCTCCCAGTCCCACCGGATCCGCACGAAGCCGCGCGGGATACGCCACTGGCCAGCGTGATTGTGCAGCCGCGCCATGACGCCCCCGAGACGGCGCAGGTGCACCGGCCGGGGCGCGGCGCTGTGGACACGGCCGTCCATCCAGCGCAGCACCGAGCACACCCGCGGCTCCGGCACCTCCGGGCCGGTAGTCACCGTGGTCAGCTTTCCATCGATCGTGCGGAAGGGCACAGGGACCATCAGGTCAGTCCCGGCCCGCAGCGCCGTCAGCCAGTCCAGTTCCGAACCGATCGCGGCTGCTGAGTCGACGTTCCGCCCATGACGTGCCGGGCGGTGCACGCGGAGCAGGAACCGATCACGGCCATCGGGGGCTGTCGCATCGACCCGGAACGTGGTGTTCTCCTCATCGGCAATAAACCGCAGCTCCGGATCTGCCAGGGGATAGGCGTCGAGTGCCCGCACGGCCACCCGCCGCATGCGGGCGATCCGCTGGCGGCTGGAGAGCATGGCGCAACCGTCCCATCCCGCACGGCCTGGCAACGGCCCGCCCCGTCGCCCGTTGCTTGCCCTGCGCTAAGTCCCGTGGTCCCACGGATGTGGCTACATGACTCTTCCCGAATGATCGGGTCACCGGCAACAGGGAGGACAACAGGGAGGAAACGATGACCACAACCGAGACCGTGTTTGATGGTGCCAAGGCCGGAGCCTTCGGCGGCCACATCATGTCGATCCTTAAGGGCAGCCTGCTGAGCTCGATGGTGGACATCGGCCACCGCACCGGCCTGTTCGCAGCGGCTGCCGAGGGCTGGGCGACCAGCGAGCAGCTGGCTGCCCGGGCCGGGCTGAGTGAGCGCTACGTGCGCGAATGGCTGGGCGCGGTGACCACGGGAGGCATCGTCGAATACGACGAAGCCAGGCAGACCTTCTTCCTGCCGCCCGAGCATGCTGCCCTGCTCACCACCCCGGCGGGGGTAGCACCGCTGGCGGTGGCGAACACGGTGCTGGCCAAGCACGTTCACCAGATCGTGCAGGCCTTCCGGGAGGGTGGCGGTGTGCCCTACGCGGCGTTCACCCCCGAATTCACCGACGCCATGGACGCGATGGGCCGCGGCGTCTTTGACATGATGCTGCTCGACAGCTACATCCCCCTCGCACCCGGCACCGGGCAACCCCCTCGACGCGGTCTACGTCACCTGCGCCGCAGGGTGACGCCTCGGGCAGGTCGGGGTCAGCTGCCGGACACGATGGTGGCGCTCAGCGCGGTGAGCTGGCCCCGGCTACGCAGCTGCAGCTTGGCGAGCAGCGAAGAGACATGGGTTTCCACGGTGCGGACCGACAGGAACAGCCTGGCTGCGATGTCGGCGTTGGACAGTCCCTCGCCGAGCAGCCGGAATACCTCCGCCTCCCGGGCGGTGACACCCCGGCGGGCCAGCTCCGCTGGGACGGCCGCCGCCCGGCGGCGGCGGGGCACCGGTCCGCCGGCGTCACGGAGCAGGCTCCGGACCCGGTCGGTGTACGCGGCCGCCCCGGCAGTCTCGTAGATATCGAGGGCCTCGCGGAGCCAGGGAATCCGTCTGTCACCCCCGATCACCTGGGAGCCGATGACCCGCATGAGGGCAACGGCAAACGGCATCGGCCCCCGGGCGGCGGCGATGGCGGTATCCATCCCCGCTCCGTCGCCCGCGAGGAGAGCCCGGCCGGCCTCCACGATGACCGGCCGGGGGTGCCATCGAGCCAAGTCGGGAATGGCCTCAGCCCGGCGGAGAGCGGACCGCGCGTCGTCCGTCCGGCCAAGCGCAGCGAGAGCCCACACCAAAAGCACGGCGCGTCCGTCGGGGCGACTCCGGGCATGCTCTCCAGCAGCTCGCCGGCCGTCTCATAGTGAGCCACTGCCTCTCCGTAGCGGCCGTGCCGCATGGCGATGTCGGCGCGCATCGTCGCCGCCATCAGCTGCAGGTCGGGTGCTGGTGCGATGGTCTCGGCCTCGGCGAAGAGTTCCGCCCGGTTCTGGCTGATGTCAGGTGTGCTGGTCAGGCCGTTGCGGATCTGAGGATCGCAGCCGCTTCTGGAAGATGATCGAGCGGCGCGTGTACCCCATGTGCTGTTCGTAGAAGCCCACCGCGACGGGGCTGTGGGCATAGGTGCCCAGCCGCACGATCTCGGCACCCTTGCCGCATCCCCACGACTCGGCTCGCTCCAGCAGCGCCGTACCAGCACCCCGCCGCCACTGGCCCCCGTCCACGATCAGCACCTCCACCATGAGCCGGGTCCAGCCGTGCTCGCGCGCGAGCTCCACCTCAGCGTCCTGGTCAGGCCGTTGCACCCGGGCAGACAGCCAGCCGACGACGCGCCCGTCCATCTCAGCCACGAGCTGCAGGACGTCACCGCCGCCGCGCGGGATCGCGTTCTCGAAGCGGCTGGCCAGGCCCTCGGCGCTGGGCATCTGGAAGTGCACGGGATCAAGGCCGGCGTAGTAGGCCGCCGCGCTCAGCCACACACGCGCTATCCCGCTTCCGTCGCCAGGGCGGGCGTCCCGGACGCTAACGGTCATTGGCGCCTGACAATACCGTCACAGAACACGGACCGGCCGCTCCGGTGCGGCACGGCAGGTCCCACATGCAGGCACACGGACAGCTCCGGCCACGCCGACGTCTACATGCACGGCCCCTGTGCGGGCAGGTAGACGTTGGCGCGGCCGGAGCCGCGTCGTGCTCGGCGGCCGCCAGCGGATGCGGAACGTGCCCGGATCCGGGTGGCGGACTCGCTAGATGCCGGAGCAGTCCCCTCCTGGCTGCTCCGGCATCTGCTGGTTCATGTGCCGCGTGACCTCCCAGTGGCCCCGCACGTCATGCCATCACCTCGGCGAGCACCTGCTGGGCGGTGAGCTCGTGCCCGTGGCAGCTGCGCGCGTGCTCGCCGATGGCGGCGACAAGCTGGCCGAACTGGTCGTCGCTAGCGACCCGGAACTCAACCCCGCAGGGGCAGCGGCCAACGTGCCCGGCTAGTGCACGCCCGGTGAAAGCGAGGTCAAGTACGACGCACGGCTCGTCCCCCTCCACCCAGGCGTCGTGACCGGCCGACACCACGTGCGCGTCACCCGGGCCGAAGTCGTATTCGCGGCCGTCGTCCATGCGGGCGTGGAGCCGGCCGGAGATGATGTAGCCGGTATGGGCCGCCTGGCAGGTTTCCGTGCCGACGACCGGCTTGACGTCGGTCGACCACTTCCAGCCGGGCTGGTACACCGTGCGGGCGATCGTGACGCCGGGCAGGTTGACCACATTGAGCGAGGCGTGCTCGAACGCGTGCCGCTCATCGGGCGTCTCGATGTTCTTGACCGCCACGATCAGTTGCGTTGCCTCGAGCATCCCGCGCTGCCTTCCCTTGGCCGGGCTTGCCAGGCCAGCATGCAAGCCGGCCGCCTGCCGTCACATCGGGAACAACACGTAGATGCCAGCCGGGACTACGTAGTGTCCCAGGGAGGAGACGCCCGCTAAGAGTCGCGGGCCGCGGCCTGTGACGCGGCCGCCGCCAGGCCGGTTCGGGAGCGGGCGCCGGTCTTGCGCAGCAGGCTCTCGACGTGCTTCTCCACGGTCCGTGGCGACAGATGCAGCCGCGCTGCGATCTGCTTGTTGGCTAGCCCGCCGGAGACGAGGCGCAGCACGTCCGCCTCCCTGGCGGTGATTCCGGCCGCGACCCAGGGATTGGGCTGGGCTTCCTTGAGCAGTTCGCGGCAGCGCTCGGCCAGGCGGGGCAGGTCCCGGCGGTCAAATCCGGCCTCGGCCTCGGCCAGCCAGCGAAGCGGGTCGCCCCATCCGTCGGCGAGAGCACCGGGGGCGGCGCAGAACCTCGCCAGCTCACCCCAGGCCTCGCCGTTCGTGAAACCAGCGTCGCAGCCCGCCGCCAGTTCGTTGGCCCGCTGCCGCTGCCCGGCTCGCCCGGCCAGGACCGCCTCGGCATACCCGAGAAGGCTCCTGTTGTGGCGGATGGCGCCGACGCCCAGGCGGCGGGCCTCCTCGATCGCCCGTGCCGCCCGGTGATCACCAAGTGAGGCCAGGAGCAGCGGCCAAAGCGCCCGCAGCCCCGCGGGTTCGGCATGCGGGAGGCGGGCCAGGATCGCCATCCCCCGGGCGTAGGGCTCCACCGCCGCCGCGGCTTCGCCACCGAGCAGAACCACTGCTCCCCGGCTGGCCCAGCAGATGCCCTCGACCATCTGGTCGTCCGGGGCGGCCGCGATGGCGCGGGCGGCGTAGCGCTCTGTCTGCCCGGCGTCAGCGCGCATGCTGGCGCTGCCTGTGAGTACCGTCAGCGCCTTGGCCCGGACCTGGTCCAGGCCGAGCCGCTCGGCGAGGCCGACGGCGGCCTGCGCGTGGGCATCACACGTGCCCAGTTCCCAGCGGCAGGTGTAGGCCGCGGCGAGCTGGAGATCCAGAATCGCCACGGTACTCAGCGCACCCATCTGCTCGGCAGCGCGCCGCGCCTCGGACAACCGCTCCACTCCGGCATGATCAAGGAGGTCGATGGTGCCCAGCTCGTGCAGGGCGCGCAGCCGCCACAACGGCAGGCCGGCTGCCTCCGCGGTGACCAGCGCGCTCTCGAACGCCGCGCGGGCGGCGCTGAGATCACGCAGCCGGTGGCTCCGGCCGATGAGCTCCAGCGCATGACAGCGGACATCGGGAGCACTGCCCTCGGCGGCGAGGACGTCCTCGGCGAAAAGCCGGGCCTCGTCGAGGTCATCGGCGGCGAAGGCCAGCTCGGCATCGATGACGCCCATGCGGGCGCGCACGCCAGCCGGTGGTGCGGTTCCGGCCAGCCGCCGGGCGGCGCCGAGGTGGTGACGGGCCATCTCCCATCGCGAGGCGCCCACCGCCGCCTGGCTGAGGCGAAGGTGGACCTCCGTCCGGAATTCTGGCGCCTCGG
>Ga0335081_10020545_pt1 | contig 10680 bp, 7 predicted proteins | sample Lox_Sample_35_FD_206713 | JGI IMG/M metagenome (GOLD analysis project Ga0335081, IMG submission 206713) | Soil microbial communities from Loxahatchee National Wildlife Refuge, Florida, United States - Lox_Sample_3.5 | ecosystem: Environmental > Terrestrial > Soil > Wetlands | place: USA: Florida... | reverse complement strand
CGAGGAGGACGCCGAGGATCGTGAGGAGCACCCGGTGCTCGCGCCAGATCATTCCACGACCCTCGGAATCGACGGACGGTATTGGACCTGAATGCCGAAGCGGTAGCCCTCGGACGTCTTCGCTTCCGAATTAGGGAACGCGTTGGTGAAACGTGAATCGTGGTTGAACGCATCGAGCGTGCGGACCATGCCGGCGTCCGTCTTCGCCATCGCTTCGAGCTGCAGGTTGACGTTGCCGTTCTTCGCGAACGACGGCGAGATCGAATTGATGCGCACGTCTTCGGGAAGCACGCGCTCGAGCCGGTCGAGCAGCTCGCTCCACGAGAACGCGCGCTCGGCGAGACGCGCGTTGACGAACTGCGCCTGATCGGCGAGCACTTTCACGTTGAACGATTTCATCCGCTGCGCCGCGAGCGCGGCGCGCTCGTTCTCCACTTTGGTCTGCTGCTCGACCCGCGCGATCTTGTCGCGCGTGGTCCGCGTGTCCCGCGCGTAGCGCACGCCGGTCTCGATGTTGTTCAGCAGCATGAAAGCGATGACCACGGACACCACGACGACGACGGCATACACGGGCCGGTAGTCGCGATACGGTCGCGAGGCGAGGTTCAGATGAAGCGGCCTCACGAAGTGAAGACTCCCGTGCAGGCCGCGAGTTCGGACGCGAACGCGTCGACGTCGTCCGGCCACGCTTCGCTCGTGTCGGCGAGCGTCACCTGTCGGACCGGCGCCCCGAACTGTTCGCTGATCACCGAGCTGACCTCGCCGTTCGCGCTTCCGGCGAGATAGCACTGCTCGACCGATTCGGTCCGCAGCGTATCGCGGAGGTAGCTCGCGGAGAGCCGGATCTCCTGCTCGAGCGTGCGCTCGGAATTGAGGTTTCGCGATCGGATGAAGAGCGGCTGCGAGCCGCGAAAGGCGGCGGTGGTGAATTCGCCCTCGCGGACGTAGAAGAAGATGCGGTCGCGGCTCGTGTTCGGCTCGCGCTGGGCGATCGCGTTCCAGAGATTCACGCCGATCGGCTCGATCAGGATGATGTCGATGCCGGCGTCGGCGAACAGCTTCTCGATCGCGGTGAGCGTCTGATCGATTGCGCTCAGCGTGAGGATCTTCGCCGTCGAACCGCTGCGCGAGAGCACTTCGTGGCGCACTCGCAAGAGCGTGGCATCGATTGGCATCGTCCGCTTGAGGCTCCAGCGAACCATGTCCTCGGCTTCTTTCTGCGCCTCGGGGAAGCGCGGCACGTCGAGGATGTTGATCCGGAACCAGGAATCGGGCAGGAGCATCGACGCGCGGTCCCAGCGGCCGGTCTCGACGCGCAGACGCCGAATGATCTCGGCGAGCGATGATTCGTTGGTGAGCGACGGCGTGACCACCGCCGGCGAGAACGTGTTCGCCGCGAGCCGGTAGCTCTTCGCCTGCACGATGCGCGGACCCTTCTTGCCGCGGGCAAGCCGTGCGTGAATCAGCTTCTCGTCATCGAGAACGATCGTGTCGGCAGGAAAGGACGCGCTCATATCAGATGAATTTCGAATTTCGAATTTCGAATGAAGAATGAAGAAGACGAGGGCCGCGTCCTTTGGGGCGTTCTCAATTCTTCATTCGAGATTCGAACGAAATTCATCGTCGACTCGACGAAACTTTCGAATGAAGAATCAAGGAGATGAGAACCGCGGTGTCCGGGCATTCTCAATTCTTCATTCGAAATTCGAAATTCGAAATTCATTTTGTCTACTCGACGAATGTCACCTTGTTGATTTCCCGCAATGTCGTGCTTCCCAGCATCACTTTCTTCAGCGCCGATTCTCGCAGGAAGCTCATCCCTTCGTCTTTCGCGGCTTTCTTGATTTCGGAGGCCGGACGGCGGTCGAGAATCATTCCGCGGATGCGGTCCGAGAGATCGAGCAGCTCGGAGATCGCCGAGCGGCCGTGGAATCCCGTGCCGTTGCACTCGAGGCAGCCCTTGCCCTCGAAAAACGTCCGGTCGCGGAAGAGCTGCGGATCGAGGCCCGATTCGACGAGGAACGCGTCGGGATATTTCACTTCGTACTTGCACTCGCTGCAGATGCGCCGAACGAGCCGCTGCGCGAGCACGCAGTTGAGCGCGGAGACGAAGTTGTACAGGTCGACCTTCATGTTGAGGAATCGGCCTAACACGTCGACCACGTTGTTCGCGTGCACGGTCGTGAAGACCAGGTGGCCGGTGAGCGCCGACTGCACCGCGATCTGCGCGGTCTCTTCGTCGCGGATTTCGCCGACCATGATCTTGTCCGGGTCGTGGCGCAGGATCGAGCGCAGTCCTCGGGCGAAGGTGAGTCCCTTCTTCTCGTTGACCGGAATCTGCGTGATGCCTCGCAGCTGGTACTCCACCGGATCCTCGATGGTGATGATCTTGTCCTCGGGGCTCTGGATCTCCGACAGCGCGGCGTAGAGCGTCGTCGTCTTGCCCGAGCCCGTCGGACCGGTCACCAACACCATTCCGTACGGTTCTTTGATGAATTTGCGGAATTTCGACAGCATGTCTTCGTCGAATCCGAGGACGTCGAGGCGGAGGTTTTTGAACTCCTTGTTCATCGACTCCTTGTCGAGGATTCGGATGACGGCGTCCTCGCCGTGGGCGGTGGGCACGATCGAGACGCGGAAATCGATGGTGCGGCCGGTGATGCGCAGCTTGAAGCGTCCGTCCTGCGGCACGCGCCGCTCGGCGATGTCGAGCTCCGACATGACCTTGATGCGGCTGATGATCGTCGAGTGATGGCGCTTGTCGATCGGATCGAGCGCCTCGTAGAGCACGCCGTCGATGCGGTACTTGACGACCACTTCGTTGTCGCGCGTCTCGATGTGAATGTCCGACGCCCGGCGCTGGATCGCGTTGAACACGATCGAGTCGACGAGCTTGATGATCGGCGACGACTCCTGCTGCGTGATCGAGTCGATCGTCAGCGTCTCTTCGCCTTCCTCGTTCTCGGCGATGAGCTGCAGCTTGAATCCCTCGGTCGCCTCGTCGAGGACGCGCTGCGTCGATTCCGATTTTTCCAGCTTGTCGCGGATCGCCGCGGGCGACGCCACCTTCACCTTCAGCGGAGCGCCGAGGAGGAGCTCGAGCTCGTCGAGCTTGAGGACGTCGGTCGGATCGCCGACGACGACGGCGATGTGGCCGTTCTCGCGGCGCTCGGGAAGGAACTGATAGCGGATCATCAGGTCGAGCGGTATGTCGCGGAAGAGCTGATGATCGCCCTGGAAGTGATCGAGGTTGACGTACGGAAAGCCGTACTGCTCCGCAAGGCGCTGCGCACGCGCCGCCTCGCCGGTCGGATCGGCATTCTTGTACAGCGAACGGGGATCAGTAGCCATCAATCAGTTGTCAGTTGTCAGTTGTCGGTTCTCGGTTGTCGGGGTGGACGGGGACGACCGACAACCCGGATCATTGCTGCCCCACGGAGCTCAGTTGGAATAGCGGCAGATAGAACGCGTACAGCAATGTGGCGATCACCACGCCCATGAATACAAGAATGATGGGCTCGATGGCCGCCACCACACGCGACAATCTGGCCTCGATTTCCTCATCGTAAAACTCGCTGACGTTCGCGAGCATTTCCGTAAGCGCGCCGGTCGATTCGCCGACTTTGATCATTTCGACCGCGAGGTCGGTGATCACGCCGGTGGACTCGAGCGAGCGCCATAGCGGCTCGCCCTCACGCACGTGCTGCACGATCGACGCGATCTTCGTGGCCACCAGCTGATTGCCGACCGACTGCGAGGCGATCTCGATCGCCGGCACCATCGGCGTTCCGCCGCTGAGCAGCGTCCCGAGCGACTGCGTGAACTGCATGACCGCGACGCGATGCATGACGCCGCCGACGAACGGCACCTTCAGCTTCAGGCGGTCCCACGCCAGGCGGCCGGTGGTTGCGATCCACTGCCGCAGCAGGATCAGGACGATCAGAAGGGCGAGAAAGCCGATGACCAGATGATCGTTGAGCGTGTTCGCGATCGCGATGAGAAGCCGCGTGAACGCCGGCAGCTGCGCGTCGAAGCCCTTATAAAACTCCGCGAACCGCGGGATGACTTTCGTCAGCATGATTCCGACCATCCCCAGGGAAAGGAGGATGAGGATGGTCGGGTAGATGAGCGCGGTGATGACGCGTTTTCGCAGCGCGACCATCATCTTCTGATATTTCAGAAAGCGCCGGAGCACGCCTTCGAGATCGCCCGATCGTTCGCCGGCGCGCAGCGAGGTCGAGTAGATCGGCGGGAACAGCTCGCCATAGGCCGCGAACGCGTCGGAGAGCGCGACGCCCGATTTGAGGTTGTCGCGGATCTCGGTGAGCACGTCGCGGAACCGCGCATCCTTCTGCCGCTCCAGCATGATCTCGAAGGATTGCAGCAGCGGCAGGCCGGCTTTGACCAGCGCGAGAAGCTCCTGGTTGAACAGCAGGAAGCGCTCGGTGGAGACGACCTTCTTCGAGCGCGGGAGGATCTCGCGCAGCGAAACGCGTCCGCGCCTGGCCGCGAACACATGCATCCCCTGGCGCTTCAGCTCCTCCTCGGCCGCGCGGACGCTGCTGGCCTGGACCTGCCGGTCAATGATCTGACCGTCGGGCGTACCGACTTTGAATGTGAATTCGGGCATTCTCAATTAAGACGGATGACACGGCTCCGCCGTTCCAGAAAAGCGGGATCGGGCGAATGTTATTGCTGCGGCGGATTGTTCGGCGGCGGCGCGGGCTGCGGCTGCGGATTCAGCTGCTGCTGCGCCTGATTCAATTCCTGCGGAATCTGAGTCATCCGCTGCTCGACACGGTCTTCGTCGATTTCATCGCTCCACGGCTGCTCCGACTCGTGGGCCATGATCGCCTGCTCGCGCTGAAGGTTGTCGATCCGCTGCTGGATTTGTGCGCGTTGTGCGGGCGACGGACCGTTGTATTCCGGTGGTGCGGGCGCCGCTGCCTGCGGGTACGAGGCGGAGTCGGGCAGATAGGCCGGTGAGCTCGAGGTGGAGAGGTGCCCGCTGAGCAATCGCAAAGTGTCGTTGTCGATCAGAGTCGAGCTGTGGAGGCCGAGCGCCAGCCGCGCTGCGACCGAGATTTTGGCTGCGCGGACCAGGTCCGAATCGCCCGCGCGCAAATGGGTGTCCGAGAGGAGAGCGCTGCCCGCTTGCGCAAACGCGCTCGCGCTGACGAGAATGCAAAGGACGGCGGCCGCGGCACACGTTTTCATGTTCGTTCCTCGAGTTGAAGGGTTCGAATCTTCCGCATATTCCATCAGTCCGACCAGGAGCTCGTCGTCAGGCCGTAGTAGAGAACGCGGATTTGACCTCCCGCTCCGGAGCAGCGAACAAGGGCGCCGGCGGAGACGCCATCCGTTAAATAGATTGTACCCGGTGTGCAGTCCCCGTACTCGGAGAACGAGCACATGGAGGAACGGCCGAACTGGATGCCCTTCGGGTCACCGGTGAAGGGGCGGCCCGTGTCGGGGTCGACAGTGCCGGCCGGCGGGAAACCGATGGCCGCTCCGCCGCTCGGCGTGGGGAGCAGCGGCTGTGGAGCCTGGATCTGCCTGTCGATTCCCCGAATGATTTCATCGCTGCTGACGCCGTTTCCGTTTCCATCCTCGTAGATTGCGTAGAACCACACGCCGTTGACTTCGGTGAAACGCACAGCGCGATAGGTGCCTTTGACCTGTCCCTGTTCATTGGCCAGCTCGAGAATCGATCGGATGTGTCCGGTGGCAGCTCGAAGGTCTGCGCGGCGAACGATCGTGCTGGTCGCGGAAGTCGACATCGTGACGAGGATGCCGAGGATGGCGAGGACGACGATGAGTTCGAGGAGGGAAGATCCGGTTTGTCGATCCATGGGGCGAGCGAAGGTTCACATCGCGGCCCAGGACCGACGTCGGACCTATGTTGCGGAAGCTTTTGGGTTTGTGCCGGGCGGCGGTTGCCGCCCGGCGTCAAAAAAGTTGGCGTTACGAGGATGTCGAAGCGACGGCGAAGCCTTCCTGTGCCTCGTAGGTGCCTGCCTTGTAGTTGCTGAGCAAGACGAGCCGCAGGATGATTTTGCGCGCACCGCCCGATGAAACCAGCTTCACTTCAAAGCCTGACGGGAGTTCCGGCTTCGTGGAATCGAACACGGCGTATTTCGGAATGGGAACGCCGAGCACCTGATTGCCGGAGCTGTCGAAGCCGACGCCGGAGATCGGGAAGCGCGTCGTCGCCGACGGCCGGAAGCCGACGGAGTAAAGGATCTTGCCCGAGATCGATCCGCCGCTGAATTCCGGGAGCATGCTCTTGGCGGTGTAGATCCAGATTCCCTGGCCCGACTGCAACGTCATCGTGCCGGTAGCGCCGATGGAGTAAAACGCGTTAGTTACCGGCTGGTTCGAGGGATCAAACGCGATGTTGATCCCGGCGGCGGCCAGCCCGTTCACGATCTGAGCCTTGCCCGTTGCGTTCAGCCAGCTCGATGCGCCGATCACCGGATTGAGCTGGAAATAGTCGGCGAAATCGATGCTTCGCGCCTGGATCAAGTCGAGATAGTACGAAGTCGAACCGAATGAGCGGGTGGTCTTCTTCGTCAGGTAGTACATCTCGAACCGGTAGCGGTCGGCAGGAAAGTTGATATTCGCCGTGAGAGCGTTGTTGTCGTGATCGTACGGGATGAGGATCGGGGGTAGCTGACGGACGACAAAGAGAATGTTCCCCGTCATGCGCGCGGCGCCCGTTCCTGCGTCGGGGCCCAAAACGCCTGAAGTATCCGTAATCGGGAGAGCCGAATTGTTGTAGAGCGCCGGAAGCGCCGGGAGCGTCGTCGTAGCACCGCCGCACCCGCCACTGGCGCACGACGGCCAGGCGCCGGGATATGCCGGTGGCGAGGTAAACCGCGTCAGATATCCCGGGCCGACGGAACCTGTGGTCGCGTCGAAGATCACTTTGTTTTGATACACCTCGTTCTGCATGAAGTTGACCGGGCGCTGGGCTAGCTGTGTCAGGTTGTTGTGACTCTCAACGTAGAGACTCGTGCGCATTGCGTCGTCGATGATGTCGTAACAGAGGATCATGACCGCCGTCGACACCGCAAGAACGACGAGAATCTCGGCGAGAGAATAACCGCGCTGATTTTTCTGAATCGTTCGCATCGCAATCACCTATGAATGAACGCTCGGAACTGATGGTATGAGTAATGGAGCGCGAATCCCTGTCGGTACGCCTCGACACGAATGATGTAGTCGCCTGTCGGGAACTGCGCCGAGGGCGTCTGCCAGCTGCAGGTCGTACTCGTTGTGAGCGCAGCCGGCGTTGGCGTACCGGGTACGGGTGTTCCTGTGGGCGGCCCTCCGCCGCAGTCTGCCCACTGCCATGTCACACCATAGTCGGTACTGAACATGATCTGATACTGAATTGGCGTGGCCTCGCTGAAGCCTGACGCATACGCCGGGAGATATTTCTGATTGTCCCACCGTGTCCAAGTCGTGGACCATGCAACGTTGACTGAGGCCGGGTCCGCCAGGTCCGTCGTGGGACTGGGGCTTGTGATTGCGACGCGCGGCAGTTGCGTAATACGGAACGTGCAGGTGCTGCAACCGGTCTCCGTTCCGGACTTCGGATAGAGGCCGCCCTGCAGGTACGCGTCGATGAGGGTAAGGAAGGACCAGTGTGCGATGTAGCTTTGTCCTTCCGTACCGGCGGGTGAGAGTCCGTTGACCACGACAAAAGCCGTTTTGCTCGTGCTGGGGTCGCGCAGAGAGTAGAGCGCGCTTCCCGGTGTGCTCGTAGTGCTTTCAAGGTAATAGCGCGCCTGTTCCCAGACGGACGTCGTTGCCCCGTAAACACTGGCGAGAAACGACTCGGGGTTGTCCCCTGTCGAATTGGCCGTCAGGCTGAACGGACGATTGTTGGAGATCGGATTGAGTAGAGGATAGTTGTACCCGGTGATCGAATTACCGACGTTCAGTCCGTCGCTCACAAGCGATCCGGTTCCAGTCGGGGTGCTGTGGTGGAACGTGCTGGTCGCACTGCCGGTCCAGAAGAAGCTCGTCGAACCGGGGCTGAGCGTGCGGCGGACGGTGTTATAACCGGAATAGCACTGGCTGCTGGTGTTGCCGCTGGCGCAACCCCACACACCGCCGTTGAAGGACGTTCCGGAGGGAAGGATGAAGCCGGTTCCCGGGGAGATTGTGCCGCGCAGGGCACGCTTGTAGTTCGTCTGTGATGTGCCGGTCGGCAAGTTGCCGGTCGCGCCCCAGCCGCTCGCGCCGGCGTACGCAGCGTCAGGATAGAGCTCGCCCAACCAGGTCATCGACCACCAGTAGTTAAACGGACCGACAGTGCCGACAGAGCGGATGTATTTCACGCCGCAACCTTGCGTCAGGTTGCATGTCGATCCAGCGTCGCCCCAGTTGAGGTCATTCGTGATCGACTGCTCGGTCGTCGAGCCGCTGCTGCCGGTGAACGGCTTCGAGTTGACAGGGATACTGTTGGGGAACTGGTTCGCGGCGTCGTAACCGATTTCTCCGCCGAGGCCGATGTAATAGTACGAGAAACCGGTCATCGTGGTGTAGACGGTCCTCGACCCGGTCAAGGAGGTGCGCAGGACCTGGAAAATGCGCGGGATGTCGATCTCGAACTCACCGAACACCGAGGGCGTCGGCTGACCGCTCGTGTTCGGCGTCCAGCCATCGTTGAAGTTGCTGCCGTCGTTCTTCACGCCGTACCACGTCGTGCCGATCTGGAACTTCCAGCCACCCGTCCCGCCCCACATCGCCGACTGATCGCCGTCGTGCGTGTTCTCGAAGTCGTCGAAATAGCGGTTGTACCCCATGCCGAGTACCGTACTGACGTTTTGGGTGGCGTATGTGACACCGTTGCCATTGGTGGCGAAGGGCATTTTGTTATCGGCGTACGGATCGTGCCGCGGGTCACCGAGGAACTGGAAACGTTCGGTGACTGGCAGATGCGGCGGATTCGTGTCGGTTCCGTCGCCATAAAGCCAGAGGTTTGTTCCGCGCCACACGTAAGTGCGCGACATGTTCGACGGGTGGTCCTTGGCCGGCCACATCACGCCGCTCGTCGGCAGGCCCGCGCCCGGATCGCCGATGCTCGTCTCAACAGTCAGCGCGGCGTTCGTGGTTCCTGTTGCGCACGCGGGCGCGCCGCCGACGGCCGGAATGCCGCTTCCGTTGAGGATGGTGTTCAGCTTGGTCCCGTTGATATTGATGACCCAGCGTGCGGTGTTTTTGGCTGTGGTCGTCGACGTTGACGTGAGATCGCCGACCGTCGTGCCCAGGCCGTTTCCGGTAGGGGCGAACGGCCACTGCACGGTCGCGCTCGCGAAATCCTCCATCGGCGCCGGGACGTACTGCTGATAGTAGAGATACTGCGCCGACGAAACGAGCCCTTCGTTGTTGGTTGTGCCGCTCGTAAACGAGAGGCTTGCGCAGTTTCCGCCGGTGCACTTCGGGGCCCGTACCGGCGAATTAAAAAGTTTGATGACGGTATTCGGCACACCTCCGGAGTTTACGACGCTCACTGTGGCATACATTGATGCCGTGGTCGGTGTAACGAGCGCATTCGTCTTGCAGTAACCGACGTTGGTGCTGCAATTGGCGTAGAACGTGGGGTAGTTCGATACGCCGCCTTCGATGCGACTCACTGAGACCGTGTTGGAGATTTGCGTGAGGTCCACGCCGCGAATCACAACCGTAATCGGAACCGGGAGAATCCCGTTGGCTAGGCTCGAGCCGCCGCTCGGCGCCTCGTACGAATAGACGCGCAGGTTGACGTCCGAGTTTGCGTTGTACGACGTCCGCGGATTCGTCAAGTCGTACGCGAGAAACTCGGGATGCGTCACCACGCGCACGCCGTGCAGGTCCGGGCTCGCGGTGGTGTCCGGCAGCTTCGCCGGATCCGAATAGTTGCGCACCGGGGGGAACGGGAAGAGCTCGCCGTGAAGGTTGATGACGATCGCGTTGGTGTACGCGGTCGGGTTCAGCATCATGTCGTCGAGGAGCAGCCGGTATGTCGGCGTGGTCGGATCCTCGAGTCCCGCCGCCACGCGCGCATTGAACAGCGCCTTCTCGTCGTAGTACCGCATCCCGTTGTTGAATTGGTCGGCGAGCGCATAAGGCACCGGGTTCGCCGTCGCGTCGTAACCATTGGTGTCGGTTCCGTCGACGTTCATATGCGCTTTGAAGATCGCCGGCGGGTAATATGCCGCCAGGTTCGGAGGATTGTTTGCGGGCGGCGTCGCCCCCGTCGGCAGCGTGCCCGGATAGAAGTAAGCGTTGTTTCCGGGATCGGCCACCGAATCGTTCGCGCTGTTGATGTACGGCCTGTACTCCTGATCGCGCCCGTAGGAGAGCTTCGTGACCCAGTGAATTCTGAACTGCAGGCCGGGATTGCGAGCCTCTAAGTCATTCAGCGCTGCCGTAACGAACTGCTGCAGACTCGAGGTGTAAACCCACCACCCTGGAACGTCATCGATCGCCACTGCGTAGACGTCGTAGACCTGCGAAGGCGGCATGACCGTCGCGAGCGTCCGCAACACGCTCGACACCTCGGCCAGCAGATGCAGACCGGTCTTGTCGTTGCGGAACATCGCCACGCGCACCAGACGCACGCCCGGTTGACCGCCGATCGTGGTCACGGAAACGCGGCGCTGATACAGCCAGCCGAGCGGTCCCACG
>Ga0335081_10020544_pt1 | contig 10680 bp, 7 predicted proteins | sample Lox_Sample_35_FD_206713 | JGI IMG/M metagenome (GOLD analysis project Ga0335081, IMG submission 206713) | Soil microbial communities from Loxahatchee National Wildlife Refuge, Florida, United States - Lox_Sample_3.5 | ecosystem: Environmental > Terrestrial > Soil > Wetlands | place: USA: Florida... | reverse complement strand
CTCCGCGCCCGCTTCCTCGCGCGCGCGGGCGACGGCTTTCGCGCGGCCTTCTCGCCCGACATGCTGTTCTTCGCGCACCAGGACTATCCCTTCCTGCTGCCCGGCCTGGTCGCGCAGGGATTCCTGCTGCGCGGCTTCGAGGCCGCCTGGATTCCGGCCGGCATCGCGCTGCTCTACGGCGCGCTGGCGGTCGCGCTCCTGACGCTGTCGCTGCGCTGGCTCCTCGGCGACCTGTGGGGCGCGCTCGGCGGGCTTGCGCTCGCGGCGATGCCCTGCTTCCCGACCTTCGCCTCGAACCAGCAGTCAGACGTGCCGCTCGCGGTCTACCTGATCATCGCGGCCACGCTGCTGCTCGGACGCGACTTCGTGCTGGCCGGCTTCGCCGCCGGGCTCGCGATGTGGACCAAGAACGAGGGTTCGCTCTACGTGGCCTGCCTCGTCGTGGCCTGGCTGTGGCGCGAGCGCGACTGGAAAGTGGTGGAGCGCTTCGCGCTCGGCGCGGCGCCGCTGGTCGCGCTGCTCGTGTACTTCAAGCTGGCGGTGGCGCCGCCGACCGATCTCGCCGCGCTGTCGACGAAGGCCAGCGTCGTGCAGCACGCGCTCGACCTGAAGCGATGGGGCCTGCTCGCGCTGCTCACGCTGCGCCGGCTGGTCTACTTCCAGGACTTCGCGCTGTGGACCATGGCCGAGGCGCTGCTGCTGCTGCTCTGGGTCCGCAAGCGGCCGCCCACCACGCTCGGCACCATGCTGTTTCTCGCCTGTCTCGCGTTCGGGCCGATCTACGTGCTGCAGCCCCACCGGCTCGACTGGATCTACCGCACCTCTGCCGACCGGCTGTTCATCCAGCTGTGGCCGCTGGCGGTGATGGCGACGGCGATCCACCTGGGCGGCGCAGCGAAAGCCCCAGCGCAAACCACAGCGCGTACATGACCTTGTTGTCGTAGAACACATCGTGCACCTGGGCGATGGCGAGCCAGGCCGCGAGCGCGGCGAGCCCGCCCAGCGCGCGCCGCTGCCAGAGCGCGCGGAATGCCGCCCCCAGCACCCACAGGAGCGCGAGCAGGCCGAGCGGACCGGTCTCGGCCAGCGTGCTGAGCTCGAGGTTGTGCGCGTAGGTCCGCATGAAGAAGTGCGGATCGACGCGATCGTAATAGGGCCCGAGCATGCGCTGGTAGTTGGCGAATCCGACGCCGCGCAGCGGGTGGTCGCGGATGATCTCCAGCGCGCGCGACCAGATGAACACGCGGTCGGGATTGGCCTGCGCGGAGAAGGCGGTGGCGAATCGCGCGCGGATGGCGGGGACGACGGCAACGACCGCCGCCGCGGCCGCGACCACTGCCAGCGCCGCCCGCCGCGCCTGCGGGGCGGCGAAGAGCGCGATGACCACCGCCGCGGCGCATAGCGCGAGCCAGGCGGCGCGATCGAAGGTCACGCCCACCGCCGCTACCGCCACTGCGGCCGCCACGGCCAGGAGCCAGCTCCCGCGGCGCCGGGCGAGCGTGCCGGCGAAGAGCGCGATCAGGACGGTCGCCACGTGCCCGAAGCCGAGCCGCGAGGTGAAGAAGCCCATGGCGCCGAAGCGGCCGGGAACGCCCGGCGCCTGCACCATCGCGTGCCGGCCGCGCAGGTGCAGAAGGTATACGAAGTCTATTCCAGTTCGATACTGCACCAGCCCGGCGATCGACGCGAGCAAGAGGCCCGCCGCGGCGAACGACAACAAGAGCCGCGGCCGGCGCGCTCCGGCCGAGACCACGAAGAAGCCCGCCGCTGCGCGCCACAGCGTGGCCTGCCCGAGCGAGGGCGGCCCGTAGGGCGACCACAGGTCGGAGAGGACCGCGAGCGCGACGAACGCCAGGATCGGCAGGTCGAGCGGCGACCGCGCCGGCCGCTCCCACGCGAGCAACAGCCCGAACGCGGCCGCCGCGAGCGCGATCTGCATGCCCGCGATCGACACCGGCAGGAAGAACGCATGCCCGGCGAGCCCCGCGGCCACGATCCAGCCCGCGATTTTTCGCCGACCCAGGTCCATGTTCGAGGCGCGCAGACATACTACAGTGGGCGGCGATGCCGCTCGTCGACCGGCTGCTCTTGCGCGAAATCCTTTTCCCGCTCGCGGTGGGGATGCTCGCCATCCTGCAGCTGCTGGTCATCCTGCAGCTCCTGCAGCTGAACCAGGTGGTGTTCGGCAGCGCGGTCACGCTGTGGGATCTCGGCCGGGTCACGGCCGCGCTCGCGCCGCACTTCCTCGTCACCGCGGTGCCGCTCGCGTACATGCTGGGCGTGCAGCTCGGGCTGGGGCGGCTGGCGGGCGACCAGGAATTGCTCGCCTTGTCGGCGGCCGGCGTCCCGCCGCTGCGGCTGTATCGCGTGCCGGTCGCCATCGGCATCGCTCTGGCGCTGGCCGTGTTCGCGCTCGCGCGATGGGCCGAGCCGTGGGGCCTGCGGCAGCTCAACGCGGTGCTCAACCAGGTGATCAAGCGCAATCTCCAGACCGGCCTTTCGCCGGGCGTGTTCGACGACGCGCTGCCGCGCTTCACCGTGTACGTGGGCGGCGACGACCGCGGCATCTGGAAGGGCGTCCTCATCGAGGACGAGGTCGGCGACGGCGCGCCGCTGCTCGCGCTGGCCGAATCGGGCCGCATCGAGGATGCAGGCGGCGAGGCGCTGGCGCTGCGGCTCTACCGCGGCGAGCTGCACCGCAGCGAGCCCAAGGGCGAGACGGTGGCGCGCTTCGCCGAGGGCACCTTCCTCGTCGGCGTGCAGGACCCGGTGGCGCGGCAGAACCGGTTCAACAACAACTACGCGCAGCTCACCGACACGCAGCTGAAGGCGCGCATCGCCGACATCGACCGCGAGGGCAACCGGCGCGAGGTGGCGCGGCTGCGGGTGGAGCTGGCGCGGCGCTGGGCCACGCCGCTCGCCGTGGTCTTCTTCGCGCTTCTGGCGGTGCCGCTCGCGGTGGTGGCGCGGGGCGCGCGCGGGTCGGCGTACCTGATCACGCTCGGCGTGTTCGTCGCGTTCTACGCACTCTCGCGCCTCGGGCTGGCCATGGCCGAAGGCGGGCTCAACGCGTGGCTCGCCGGCTTCCTTCCCGACGCGGTCGTCGCCTCGCTCGGCATCGCATACACGCGCCAGCTGATGCAGAGCGGGGTGGGCAAGCCGCGGTGAGGACGCTGCTGCCGCTGCTGCTGTTGTTGCTCCTCTCGTGCGCGCGCAAGCCCGACGTGCCGATCCTCGCCTATCACTCGGTGGGCGCCACCGCCGACGACTACACCGTGCCGGAGGCGACGTTCGCACGGCAGCTCGACTGGATCGACCAGCAGGGGTTTCACTCGACCACGCTGTCGCGGCTGCGTGCCGTCGAGCACCCCATCGTGCTCACCTTCGACGACGGCAAGGAGGACGCGCTGCGCATCGTGCTGCCGCTCCTGCAGAAGCACGGCATGCGCGCGTCGTTCTTCATCATCACCGCCATGGTCGGCCAGCCCGGGTACCTCACCTGGGACGGCGTGCGGGCGCTCGACCGGGCGGGCATGGAGATCGGCTCGCACACCGTCGACCACGAGCGGCTGCCTGACGCCTCCGACGAGCGCGTCCGGTTCGAGCTGACCGAGTCGAAGCGGGAGCTGGAGAAGCAGCTGGGGCATCCGATCGACGCGCTCGCGTACCCGTACAACTCGGTCCGGCCGCGCATCGTCGAGGCGGCGCGTGAAGCGGGCTACCACGTCGCGGTGTCGGGCCGGGTGCACGGCAGCGCCGATGCGCTCAACCTCGCGCGCATCAGCGTGAACGGCTTCACCGACCTGCCGCGCGCAGCAGCTGGAAGGTTCCCCCCCGGGCGGTGACCGCCCAGCCGGCGGGCACCGGCGCGGCTCCTTCGACCACGGCCCAGCGCAGCGAGGGATTGGCGGGGAGCGCGTCCACCGGCCAGGGCACGAGGTCGCGCTCGGCGGCGAGCTGCGCCCACGGGTCCCACAGCTTGGATACTACATATAATTCATGCGCAGGCAGGTGATCGAGGGGCTCGCGCAGCGAAGTGGAGAAGGCGCACGGCGGCCGCAGCAGCCGCGCGCCGAAGCCGCCGAGGCAGAAGACGAGCGCGCCCGCCGCGGTCAGCGGCGCGAGCCAGCGGACGCGCGCGTCGGTGACGGCCGCTCCGCCGAGCGCGGCGAGCAGCGGAAAGGCTACGTACGCGTGATTGCCCCACTTGCGCGCCGGCAGGCACAGGAGCGCGACGAGCAGGGCGCAGGCGATGGCCAGCGGGTCGCGCTTGCGCAGGCCGTAGAGCGCGAAGGGAAGGCCCGGCCAGAAGCGGCGCGCCACCACCGAGAGCGGGAACCACCAGGCGGTGATGCCGTCGGCGCGGGCACCTGTCAAAGATGCCAGTAACTGGTCAAAAAGGAAGTGAGTCCGCCATCCCCCCGCCGGGTCCACCAGCAGGAACAAGCCGAGCGGCACGGCCGCAGCCGGCACGGTCCAGAACCCGCGCCTGCGGGCGATCACCACGCAGGCCAGCGGCAACAGCCCGAACGGCCCTTTCACCAGCGCGCCGACCGCAGCGAAGACGGCAGCCGCGCGCCAGCGGTCCTCCAGCGCGCACACCGCCGCGGCGGTGGCGAAGAAGAGCAGCGGCGGGTCGAGCAAGAGCCGCCCGCCGTACTGGAACATCGACGCGCACGTCGCGAGCAGGAGCATGCCGAGGGCGCCGCCAGCCCGGCCGACCACCCACGTGGTCCCCAGCGTGAACAGCGCGTACACGACCGGCACCGCCCACTCGCCGAACACGCGGATCGCCGCCGCCGCCGGCCACAGCCCGAACGGCAGGTGCTCGCGGAACACCGGGTGCACCGACGGCAGGTACCGCAGCGCGAACCACGCGTGGTCGCGCGCCATGTTCCGCGCCACCACCAGGTAGATCTGCGCGTCGAAGTCGTCGATGTGCCCGAACCAGGGCGACGCCACCAGCGCCGCGCACGCCAGCAGCGCCCAGAGCCGCGCCGCCCGCTCGCTCATCGCGACATCGAGTCGAGGAATTCCTTGTTCGTCCTGGTGCCCTTCATCTTCGAGAGCAAGAACTCCATCGCGTCGATGGTGTTCAGCGGGTGCAGCAGCTGCCGCAGGATCCACACACGGTTGAGCTGCTTGTCGTCCATCAGGAGCTCCTCCTTGCGCGTGCCGGAGCGGTTGATGTCGAGGCAGGGGAAGATGCGCTTCTCCATCAGCTTGCGGTCGAGCACGATCTCCGAGTTGCCGGTGCCCTTGAACTCCTCGAAGATGACCTCGTCCATGCGCGAGCCGGTGTCGACGAGCGCGGTGCCGATGATGGTCAAGGACCCGCCCTCCTCGACGTTTCGCGCCGCGCCGAAGAACCGCTTCGGCTTGTGCAGCGCGTTCGAGTCGACGCCGCCGGAGAGGATCTTCCCGCTCGGCGGCACGGTCGCGTTGTAGGCGCGCGCGAGGCGCGTGATCGAGTCCAGCAGGATGACCACGTCGCGCCCGGTCTCGACCAGCCGCTTGGCCTGCTCGATGACCATCTCGGCCACCTGCACGTGCCGCGTCGCCGGCTCGTCGAACGTGCTGGAGACGACCTGCCCGCGCACGGTGCGCAGCATGTCGGTCACTTCCTCGGGCCGCTCGTCGATCAGGAGCACGATCAGGAACGCATCCGGGTGATTGGCGGTGACCGCGTGCGCCATGTCCTGCAGCAGCACCGTCTTGCCCGCGCGCGGCGGCGCGACGATGAGGCATCGCTGCCCGAACCCGATGGGGTTGAGCAGGTCGATGATCCGCGTCGACATGTCGGTCGGCTTGTGCTCGAGGTTGATCCGCCGCGTCGGGTAGAGCGCGGTCACGTTGTCGAAGAGCAGGAGCTGCTTGCCCTCGACCGGCTCCTGGAAGTTGATCTTCGAGATGGAGAGCAGCGCGAAGTACCGCTCGCTGTCCTTGGGCTGCCGGATGTGCCCCTGGATCATGTCGCCGGTGCGCAAATTGAACCGGCGGATCTGGCTCGGCGAGACGTAGATGTCGTCGGGCCCCGGCATGAACGAGAAGTCGGGGCTGCGCAAAAAGCCGAACCCGTCGGGCAGCACTTCCAGCACGCCCTCGGCGTTGATCGGGGTATCGGACTTCTGCGCCTGCAGGATGTGGAAGATCAGCTCCTGCTTGCGCAGCGCGCCCGGCGCCTCGATGTTCAGCTCCCGCGCCAGCTTGGCGAGGGCCAGGATCTTCATCTCTTTCAGCTCGGACAGGTTCATCGTCGGGGGGCGCAGCTCGCCCGGTCGGGCGGCGCGCGTGCAAGAGGGAATGACCGGAAGCGCGCGGAATGTAAGAGAGCGCCCTGTCCGTGTCAATCGCTACGATCGCGCCATCTGTTATCTTCCGCGCCCGATGAAGACCCCGGCCGCGCGCATCGACGAGCTGCGGAAGATCATCCGCGAGGCGAGCCACCGCTACTACGTGCTCGACCAGCCGACGCTGAGCGACGCCGAGTACGACCGCGCCTTCCGTGAGCTGGAGCAGCTCGAAGCCGAACACCCCGACCTGCGCACCCCCGACTCGCCCACCCAGCGGGTGGGCGCGGCGCCGAGCGAGAAGTTCGCCAAGGTCACCCACCGGCGGCAGATGATGTCGCTGGCGAACGCGATGAACGAAACCGAGCTGCTCGAGTTCGACGCGCGCGTGCACAAGCTGCTGGGCGACGAGCCGGTGCGCTACGTGATCGAGCCGAAGCTCGACGGGCTGGCGGTGACGCTGACGTACGAGAAGGGCAAGCTGACCAGCGGCGCGACCCGCGGCGACGGCATGGTCGGCGAGGACGTCACGCAAAATCTACGCACGATCAAGATGGTGCCGCTGCAGCTGCACGGCTCGCCGCCGGCGCACTTCGAGGTCCGCGGCGAGGTGTTCATCCCCAAGGCCGACTTCGTCAAGTTCAACGAGGAGCGCGAGAAGGCCGGCGAGCCGACGTTCGTCAACCCGCGCAACAGCGCGGCGGGAAGCCTGCGCCAGCTCGATCCGCGCGAGACGGCGAAAAGGCCACTAAGTATATTTTTCTACGAAACCGGCGACACGCCCGGCTTCGAGCCCGTCACGCACTGGGAGAAGCTGGCGAAGTTGCGCGAGCTCGGCCTGCGGACCAATCCGGAGAACACGCTCTGCGACTCGCTGGAGGAGGTGAAGCAGAAGTACGCGCAGCTGCTCGCCAAGCGGCACGACCTGCCGTACGAGATCGACGGCAGCGTCATCAAGGTCGACAGCGAGGACCAGCGCCGCCGGCTCGGCGCGGTGTCGCGCACGCCCCGCTGGGCCATCGCGTACAAGTTCCCCGCCGAGGAAGAGGCGACCACGGTCGAGGACATCCAGGTCTCGGTCGGCCGCACCGGCGCCCTGACGCCGGTCGCGTTCCTCACGCCCGTCTACGTCGGCGGCGTCACCGTCGCGCGCGCGACGCTGCACAACGAGGAGGAAGTGCGGCGCAAGGACGTGCGCAAGGGCGATCGCGTCTTCTTGCGCCGCGCGGGCGACGTCATTCCCGAGATCGTCCGCGTCATCCTCGAATCGCGGCCCGCGGACAGCAAGCCGTGGGAGATGCCGAAGAAGTGCCCGGTCTGCCACGCGCAGGTGCACCGCGAGCCCGACGAGGCCGTCACGCGCTGCACCAACCTGACCTGCCCGGCGCAGCTGGTCGGCCGGCTGGTCCACTTCGGCGCCGCCATGGACATCGTCGGCCTCGGCGGCGAGACCTGCGCGCGGCTGGTGCAGACGAAGCGCGTGACCACGCCCGCCGAGCTCTACACGCTGCCACGCGAGCAGTGGCTCTCGCTCGAGCGGATGGGCGAGAAGTCGGTGGACAACCTGCTCGCGCAGCTGGAGAAGAGCAAGCACATCGCGCTGCGGCGGTTCATCCTCGCGCTCGGCATCCGCATGGTGGGCGAGGCCACCGCGGTAGCGCTGGCGAAGCGGTTCGGCAGCGCGGAAAAGCTCCTCGACGCGTCGCTCGACGACCTGCAATCGGTGCGCGACGTCGGCCCCGAAGTCGCCGGCCAGATCTTCGAGTTCGTGCAGAAACCGGAGAATCGCGACGCGATCCGGCGGCTCCTGAAGGCGGGCATCGCGCCCGAGCCGGAGGCGGCGGTCGACGCGCGCGGACCGTTCGCCGGCAAGTCGGTGGTGCTCACCGGCACGCTGACGCGGTACACTCGCGAACAGGCCAAGGCGGAGATCGAACGCCGCGGAGGCCGCGTCGCCGGCTCGGTCAGCCGCAAGACCGACTTGGTGGTCGCGGGGGAAGAAGCCGGCAGCAAGCTGAAGAAAGCGCAGGAGCTGGGCGTGCGCGTGGTGGACGAGAACGGCTTTGCGGAGCTCCTGGGACAGAGATGACCCGCGCCGAGCTCCTCGTCAGCGGCATGGTGCAGGGCGTCTTCTACCGCGGCAGCGCGCAGGAAGAGGCGATGCGGCTCGGGCTGCTCGGCTGGGTGCAGAACCTGCCGGACGGCCGCGTCGAGGCGGTCGTCGAAGGCCCGAAGGAGCAGGTCGACGACTTCATCGCCTGGTGCCGCCAGGGCCCGCCCGCCGCGCGCGTCGAGGACGTGCGCGTGAAGTGGGGCACCGCGACGGGCGAGTTCCGCACCTTTCGGGTATTACACGGGTTTTAGCTCGCCACCTTCCAGATTGATTTGGAAAAAGGTATGATGCGGCGACCCTAAAGTCTGCCTTCGTTCTCGAGGTCCGCCGCCGGTGCCCGACACGTCCCGCATGAAGCCCGACTTTGCCGTCACGTTGGACGGCACGAAGCTCACGGGCGAAGAGGCGGCGGCGATCATCGGCGTGCGCGTGTTCCTCACCCGCTTCGGGGCCAGCGCGTTCGAGCTGGTGGTCTCCGATCCGGATCTCAAGTGGCAGGGCAAGCCGACCTTCACCGAGTGCAAAGAGGTGAAGATCGAGATGGGCGTGCCGGGCAAGCTCAAGCCCGTCTTCGACGGCGAGGTCACCGCCTGGCGCACCGAGCTCGAGCGCGCGGGACCGACGGTGCTGGTGGTGCGCGGCATGGACCGCAGCCACCGGCTGATGCGCGCCAGCAAGACCAAGACGTACCCGAACAGCTCGCCGATCGACTGCGCCAAGAAGATCGCCGGCCAGTACGGCCTCACCGCCAAGACCAAGGACGGCACGCCGGCGCCGGTGAAGATGTTCCGGTTCCAGGCCAACCAGACCGACTTCGAGTTCCTGCGCGCGATGGCGGATCTCGAAGGGTACATGTTCTGGGTCGAGGGCAAGGAGCTGCACTACGAGCGGCCCGAGCTCTCGCAGACGGACGACGCCGAGTTTACCTTTGGAATCGACCTCAAGACGTTCCTGCCGAGCGCGAACTTCCGCAAGCCGGCGCAGTCGGTCGAGGTCGGCGCCTGGGACGTCAGCGGGAAGGCGAGCCTCACCGGCAAGGCGAAGAAGGGCGACGAGATGTGGACCGTGCCCGGCGGCAAGCCCGGCGCGGACGTCTCCAAGTTCACCTCGGCCAAGACCGCGCTCTCGCTGGTCGAGTCGCAGGTCGGCACGCAGGAGCACGCCGACACCGTGGCCAAGGCGGCCATCACCAGGCGCGCGATGGAGTTCATCGTCGCGGAGGTGGAAGTGCAGGGCAACCCGGCCATCAAGCCGGGCGCGATGGTGAACCTCAAGAAGGTCGGCGCGTACTCGGGCCACTACTACGTCACCGAGGCGAACCACTTCTACGACGCAGGCGGCTACAACACCATCTTCTACGTCGCGCGCGACAAGTGGGGCGACAGCTCGCAGGAGAAGGAGAAGCAGAAGCAGGACCAGCAGCAGAAGGAGCCGAAGCAGGAGACCACGAAGTACACGCCGCCCAAGCCGCCCGAGAAGGAGGAGAAGAAGAGCTTCATCGACTTCACCATCGAGGACGACGACGGCAAGGGCATCGCCGACCTGCAAGTCAAGATCCACCTCTCGTCCGGCGAGACCATCGACGCCACCACGGACTCGAACGGCCACGTCCACATCGACGAGGAGCCGGAGGGGCCGTACACGGTCGAGATCCTCGACGTGGGCCCGGGGCTCACCTGGATCGACGTCAAGGTCGAGGACGCGGCGGGGCACCCGATCACGGGGGCGAACGCCACCATCACGCTGAGCGACGGCAAGGACGTTCACGTGATGACCGACGTGAAGGGCGAGGTGCACCTCACCGACGTCCCCGAGGGCAAGTACACGTTCAAGCTCGACACCGCGCCGGCGACCACGACCACGGCCGCCGCTGCGACGACCACGGCCGCGCCCGCGACCACCACCACCGCGGCTGGGCCGGCGTCGACCACGACGGCCGCGCCGGCGGGAACCACGACCGCCGCGGCGGCGACCACCACGGCCGCGCCGGCGGGAACCACGACCGCTGCCGCGGCGACCACCACGGCCGCGCCGGGTACGACGACGACCGCTCCCGCGGCGACGACCACGGGCGTGCCTGCGACGACGACCACGGCGCCCGGTACGACGACGACCGCGCCCGGTGGCACGACCACGGCGCCCGGCGGCACCACGACGTCCGCGAGCACGACGACCACCGCGCCCGGCGGCACGACCACGGCGCCCGGTGCGACGACGACCGCGCCCGGCGGCACGACCACGGCGCCCGGTACGACGACGACCGCGCCCGGCGGCACG
>Ga0335081_10020543_pt1 | contig 10680 bp, 12 predicted proteins | sample Lox_Sample_35_FD_206713 | JGI IMG/M metagenome (GOLD analysis project Ga0335081, IMG submission 206713) | Soil microbial communities from Loxahatchee National Wildlife Refuge, Florida, United States - Lox_Sample_3.5 | ecosystem: Environmental > Terrestrial > Soil > Wetlands | place: USA... | reverse complement strand
GGGGCTCGCGGGACTCGCGGGGCTCGCTGTCATTCATGACATAATTAACCTTAAATTCAGTAGTGATTAGTATTTCCGTTACATTATAACATACAAATCATCAGTTTTAACTATGATTTATAACATTTGTATGTTATAATATTGAACTTAGCGTTACATTTGTCGAGTCAACTTTGGTAATATTTTACTTGGTTATAAACCAGTTAGAGCAGGCTGACCAAGTATAAAACCCAATCCAAAAATAGATTGGAGTAAGAAAGCGAAAAAAACTTGGTCGATAAGCTTATTAATTGAGTTATATCTCTCCCAGTAAGATCTGTCAGTCGAATTGAATGTATTTTCGAACCAGAATCTAACTTAACTGGCGAACATTACTGGTTATCATACTATTTATCAGTTAACGTAGATATATTTTAAAATTGAAATCTAATCTAATTGAAAGATATTATTAATTGTAACATTTAAAACCATTAAAATTACTTCATTTATTAACTTAATTGTTTAAATTTTCATGATTTATAAATAACAAAAAAGAGTTGGAACCTTTTAATCTTTTAAATAAGTATTTAATAGTAATTAAAAGAGAAAAACAGATAAATAAAACACTTTTCAAAGATTAAGCTAAATAAAAGAGAGATATAATAGCTATATAAAAAGAAGACAACTTATTATATAGTAACTGATATATCAATCTAAATAGCTTAATATAATAATTATATATTAGTTTAAAATATATGATGACTAGTCTATTACTTTAGATATCAAGTAATTAGTATTAATATTTAAAGATCATTTATAATATCCTTTTGTTTCAATAAACCTTCACTTTTATTGAATTTTATATATAAAATAAAGTTTTTCATTGCTCTTATATTATTTTATATAGCAAACAGCATATGAACAATTTTAAAAGAATGATTAATTCTTTTAAAATATATTTTAGGTTATCAAAAACTACTTTTATAGCTGTTATAGTTCTCTATTTTTCATAATCAATTTTTTAATATTTATAATACATTTGAATTAATTTCAAAAGCTATTATAACTTATGATAAAAATATTTATAGATTTAAATTAATATTAAAAATAATCAAATAAAATATAAGTTGTTGTAACTAGTTCAAAATTTTTTATCTAAATTTAAAACATTTTTAATTTATTTTTCCTATCTAAAAATAAAATATAAAGAAATAATAGTTACCAGAGAAAATGCAGAATGATCATGAGAAGTTGCAGTAATAATACACAAATTATGAGAAAAAGTGGTAATGGTAAAGCAATATAGGAGTGATGACGTCATTACATCGTACGAAAATATGGGAATTTTAAAGTTTGGGTACCAGTTGCGATCGTATACGCCGCCGGCAGCAGAATACAATCGGCCGAGGACCGGATTTTGGTCATGCAACTGATCAGCCTTCCGCCGTATGTCCACAAAATACGGATGCGAACGCCGCCTTCCCCAGCCGGGCCGCTGATACAACAACGGACAGGCCTTAACATCCCATTGACTTAAGTACATATAGATATCAACATTACAAGCCCGGAATGAACTTCGTAAGGTACGCGAACTCTTTACGATTCCACTAACTGAGAGATGCACAGTAAATTGCGCCGCTCCGGTTGGTTTCGACTCGGAAGGGCGATATCCTCTGTATCGATGTCCTTTCGGTTACGCCAGCATCATTTCATTGATCGCGGTCCGCTTTTGCCTCATCCTTGAGAGAAATTGTGCCTTATTGATGATCCTCCTGGTGTCTCGGTCTTTCGCAATGGCACACGCTGCTCCATCGATCGACGTGGGTGAGCAATTGACAAACACCCTTCTTGTTGAATTGGCCCCGATACTTGAACTTTTCGGTCAGGAAATTACGAAGCAATTCCTAAGTGAGTCCATAGGTTTCGCGGACGATATAATGTTTGCAATGGCTCCAGTGGGGTTGCTTACGGCTATGCTTGGCGCTATACGGGTGGCGGGATATCCGATCTTACGAAATTTGGTCGGGCGGGGCAGAGAGCCCGAGGGAGAAGCGGAACTGGAATTGCTGTCTTCCACCTCCAACCACGTTTGTGAATTATGGGGCGGGGGAACTGGAGATGTTGTTCGAGTATTGGGGCATAAGCCGGAAATACGCGAAGTACTCATCGATGAAACTCCGGGCAAGGAATCCTTCTGCAGCACAACAGAGGCTCTCCACAACAACATCCTGTTGCCAGAAATTTCGGGCCTGCTGGGAAAATCGGTTGTTGACGTAGAAACAGCAAAATCCGAGGAACGTTCCCCGCCCAATTTAACGTTGAACGTTCGATATGATACGCAGTCGAGATGGTGGGTTCGATTGGGTGCTGTCCTCGGTGTGATCATACAATCTGCAGCCCTAGTTCTGCAGGGATTAGTGACGTATCAGTTTCAGTGGCGTAATGGGGATCAAGGAATCCCCCGGTATGCATTTCCACTGGCGTGTTCTGGCACAGTCATGCTTTGCACCGGGATGTTGGCCTGTGCACAGGCCTTACGGAAGTCGACCATTACGAAAGCCTATGTTACTCAGGAAACAACTGAAAAGAAGCACAAACGGTTTGTATGGTTACAAAAAGGAGGTCAGATTGTAAACCATCAACATTTCGATGCCTTTGCAATTCGTAAAGAGAAGGGCCATCAATGCATAGGGAAGGACGCGTCTATAGTTCTTTGGAGCTCGTCTAAAAATACCAAGGCTAACCCTCAACTGCAATTGTGGACTTCGATTGCCGCCTGCACAAGTCTAGTTGGATGGATCGCGCAGTTCATTGGGCTGAGTCAATTACATTGGAGTGCCATACTTTTCCAGTTGGCTGCTATAGTCTTCATGGTACTGCTACGATCCTACATCCGAGCCCGTCTCCTCCAGAAACCTGAAGCTACGGAATTGACGCCTGGCTTTGAAATGGAACAGATAGTTCTGGAGACAGCGAACCTCAAGAGTTGGTCAATGTGCCATCATGGGATTTTTGAGGCGGATGATGAAGGTAAGCCACCAGTTTTCCAAAAATCTAACATCTTTAGTTCATGAACAATATTTTCCGGGAGACAAACTCAATCGTGTTTTGACTCTCAGAGTTCAACTTGAGAGGATCACAGAGTGGCATAGTCCTGTGGAGATCGTTGCCAACAAATTGTCTCACGCGATTCAAGAAACGTTCGCTCGGCTGGAACAAATCGTGGGAATCTCTTATACGTGGGAATCTGATGAAGCCGTTTGGGAAGAGGTGAAGAGCAGATTTTCGTGGCGAATCGCAGTAGACGAGAGGCCGAACGGGAATAATGAGTATCCATATGGTATACCGCTCCCCTGTATGCTGATTGTGACCCTGTTAGGATGGCATCACGGCGAATTCAAACGGTACGTACAGTTGGGTTTAACGGGTGAGTCAAAGTCGCGCAATTCGCCGTGGGGTCGCTGGGGAGTCGAAACGGCTTACCTGGAAGCTCTTCTATCCCTTTGGACATATGATTTCCAACGCGCAAACAAACTAGAACAGGTGGACGATGACTTATCTGAGGAGCAGAGGCTTCTCTGTACGGAAGACTTCCTCTTTGTAATTGGAGATGCAAAGGATTATGGGCACAACACCAAGCAACGAAATGATGAACACGGACGGTCACACGAGCGCATCCTCATCAACATCGAACAGAACTCCTCAACTCCAAAATCAAGAATCCAGGGATATGTATGCTCAAGTCAGCATACGGGAGATCAGCATAGCGAAATTCAGAGGTTCTATCACCCAAGGCATATCGTTGGTCGCCATTGCTCAAAGCCAAAAGGGAAGCAATTTATAGCATATAATTACGGGTTCCTGAGTGGAGGTAGGTATGAAACCCCGAGAGACAACTAACAAGAAACCTAGAAAGGATGTTTCTAGGAGAGGAAAGGATCGAATATGCGATTGAAATAATCTACGCACAACATCTGTACGCCGGTTTTTTGGACGCCTTACTGGACACAATCAAGGAGACAGCGACAAAGATGGGGAGGCAGCCAAGGCCAAATAAAGAGCGCCAGAATTCGTTGGTCAGTGTGTTTAAAACAAATTTTCATATGTGGGGGCTGGGAACACAAGAAGAAGCAGAGTTCGTGGTGGCACCATGTTTTCAACAATGTTAAAGAGATAGTTAATAATCGCACAGGTGACCTACTTTTATCCTACTTTTATTGAAGGCTGCGTTTGCTGTGGAAATTTTATTTAGGAACTCTTTGCATTTGCTGTCACTGCGCGAAATATTGCGAAATGATCACCGAACGCTCTGGTCATTCTCAGATATCACCCATGTTAATCATCTGTCCCACATTGTACCCCAGGTTGACGCGTCTATTCCAGTCTGTGTTGCAATCCGAAAAGCAAATGATTGATGTGGGATTGGGAGTCGGTACAGGTTTACATGCAATCTCACTGCCGGCCGCTGCACTCCAGAACCTAAAGTGTAAAAGCGCAAGGGCACAGAGCGTGCGTAAAAGCTCAACCAACCTATCCAAATTGACCCCAACGGCCCCCAACTTCACGACACAAATGCTACTGGCCGGAGTTCCCCGGAAAATTACAACAAAAGAGTGGGAAATCATCCCGAATTTAATTTTGGTCCTGACATATACCAAGAATGTCAGCTGGGCGCCGCCGCCATTAAAGAATATTACGGCGCCATCGGTATGGCAACTTCCCGGCTCGGTCAGATGGAGCGTGGACATGTGCATGGGCTGTGTTTGTGCTTTTTGCAGGAGGTCAAAGTCGACACGGAAAGCGATGAAATGGGTCTTATTGTGGGTGAATTCCTTAAATGTTGTCGATTCCATGGAGGTTACTAGGCGTGCACATGGAGGCCATATTGGCCAATGGCTTAATTTTCAATAAAGTTGTGATAATGATTCCACGCCTATTCTCGTTGATCCATCTTTAAGCTCGTTAATAAGACAGTCGCAAAAATGAAATGAACATAAAATGGACCAAGTCCCCAATGCCAAGCATTCTAATCTCCCTGTCTTTGATGAACTTCATTTTTCACCCGCTCTGTTCGTGGAACCAGTAGGATCGCCACTCGGTGGAGGATTCCCATTCATACCCCAGGTCCACTTAGTACGCAACCATTTCATCAAATAAACCAACGATAGCAATACAGGCACCTCAATTAATGGTCCAACAGTCGCCGCCAATGCTTGATTGCTGTTTGCTCCGAAAGTTGCAATCGCCACAGCAATCGCCAACTCAAAGTTATTACTTGCGGCCGTAAAACTCTGAACGGAAGCGAATCCGTAGTCGAATTTGCATCTTCGACAAATGAACAACGTTGACATGAAAATGATGGCAAAATAGCAGATAAGAGGTGCCGAGACTCGTACGACGAGAACAATTTGATTAACGACGTTTTTACCTTGGGAGGCAAATAGGATGATAATTGTGAACAACAGTCCAATGAGAGAGAGAGGGGCGATCCAGTCAATGAAACGTCGTTGATAGCGTTTTGGTCCGAGGATTTTCAGAAGGACAAAGCGGGTTACCACGGCTGCTGCAAGGGGGATGCCTGGAGTCAGAAATACTCGAGGAAGGAGAGTACCAAGGAAAACGGCGACTGAACGCGCGACAACTGAGTAGCTGACTGTTACATTTTCCGAGCGGCGACTTGCTGGTTGGACTATGTTGATATAAAAAATGGCGAAGGGTGCATAAAGGACCATTTGTAATAATGAATTGAAGGCGACGAGAATGGCACAGTAATCACCGTCTCCACCAGCGAGGTCGTTCCACACAAGAACCTACAGTAATATGAGTTGAATTATTGAAGAGTCCATACCATTGCTATGCAGCGAGCAAGTCCCACCAATATCAACCCTTGTCGGTATGACTGCTGATCGGGCAAAAACGCCCATGCGAGCCCGACCTGAAAATGAAGTTAGCACTGCCATCGACTCGGTGAGCTGGGTGATACCATGACGAGGGGGGCAATGATCCAATTGACTACAAAACTAAACCCCAGCTGAATCCACAAGGCCTTTTCTTTGAAGATCAAGTTGAGTTCCTCGTATTTGACTTTGCAGAGGATAGGATACATCATGACCATTAGTCCCACGGCTAGGTAAAAATTCAGTTGGCGGGGCACATCTTGAGGGAAGGGTAAGGTACCAATCGGGACGGACACGGAAACAAAAGTGGCCGTGTTCAAGACCTTTTCTGTACCCGGGACGAAGCAACCTAAGAGAATCCCGAGGACCATCGAGAGGAAGATCCATAGTGCGAGAAAGCGATCAAGAAACGAGAGCCTCTTGATAAGGGAGGCAGAATGCTGTGTCGCCGTGTTGGGAGAAGGCAGCCCCTCCGATGCCGGCACATCTTCAGGAAAGAGATTTGTAGAGTGTGCGTGCATAGCGGCAAAGCTAATTTTGTTCGGCGATTACTCCCGACGATGCAAACAAAAAAATAATAAAAATTCGTTCGAAGCGAAAAAGGCTTCCGTGCTGACGGTCACTACATGTTTTTCATTGGCTCATGTGATGTCCACGCTGCATCGGAACGTACCAATCAAAATTCGTCAGTGACGAATTAATCGACGGTTGTCGATCCCCCCCAAATCGAATTTTCGATGATCCAGGCAGGATTACATTGTCGTTCATGTTTCGTTGGGTAACGCTGCTACAGTTACATTGCTGACACTCAGAATTCCATTGTCAGAACTCGCCCGTCGATCGACCTGGGTCAAGTCTCTCAGTGACACGTTTGGCTCAAAATTCATATTTTAATCCCCCTGCGAGTATTGATTGAGTCAAAGCTTTGTTCTATGTGGAGGGCTGAAAATTCTATTCTGTAGATCAGAGTCGATCACTCTCAGGGCCCAACGCCACCGCACCTGCCGGCAACAAAACCCCGGAGGCGGGAACAATCAATGGCCTGGCCCTGAACGACACGCGCGATAAATTAATCGACGCGGCGCATGACCAGAGATTTTGAAACCAATCTCACCCAATCAATGACTTGGAGTGACCAACACCACCAATCAATGCAGCTGAGTGACCGGACTCCAACTTTGCACGCGCCACCGGCTTCCTTCTCTATATAAAGCAATGGTCGCCGTCATCTTTCCCGAATTATTCGTCTCCACAATTCTACCTCTGTTTGAATAATATGGCCGAATGCCACATTGAAATCCGTCGCGATCCGGATAGATTTGCTGATCGCTACGTTGAAGACGTTCGTACCAAGGTTCTTCCCTCCGGACACCATCCATTCAAGACTAATCTGACTTGTCAGGAAGTGCTCTACTATGTGGAAATGTCCACTGAAAACACCATGGTAGTCCATCGCGATAGTAAAGACGGACCTGTCGTCGCAACCACCGAAGCATGCCAAGACAAAGTGGGTTCATCCAAAATCAAGATGGCCGGCTCTGATACTACCATTACTCTTGCTCACACCGCTCGTGCCTTTTCTATCGGCTCCCCGAAGACTGCCTTTACTGTCAATGGCAAAGAGTATGAGTGGAAGGGATACAATACTCTTGTTGAGAAAAAGACGGGTAGATTGATTGCTCAATATTCCCCTGTCGAGAGCGATGACTTGTATGGAAGTCTTGTGTTTGCAAAAGGAGATCAATTTCGCACAGATATGATCGTTCTGAGTACACTTGTCTTGCAACAACGAGCGGCTGCTCGTATGCGTGCGGTACATCTGGACATGGCCATATTGAACTAACCGTGTCAGGGCTCAGTTATCGCCTAGTTAGCCATATCGGATGGGAGGGTGAAGTTTTGTATTCCGAGGGTAGGACGGATCTGATGCTTTTTTCATTTCTCTTTGTTGTGCCGGCGAAGCTTTTTGTATTGTAGTAGTCCGACAATTTTCGTTAAATAATTCAGATTCTTCTACCTCTACAGTAGTTGTTTTCCTTCCATCCCACACGAACTTAGACCGCGTTTCGTTGGAGCGGTGGTCAACTCTAAAACAAGGGCGTTGGATATCCATACAGACACAGTCTTCTACTGTGGCAATGCCTCTGCCACTTGCGGAGTTGGCGACCCCAAGTCCACCGGTTCCCGGCTGAGACGGACAGAGACCGGTCAGGCTGGCCATGGATTTTGTCGAGTGAAACGAAGTGAGTCTGGATTCGTAAACGCACAGCTTTGTTGCAATGCAACTATAACGTGTTATGACGTGGTTCGGGTCAACGGCGGCGGGTTATGTCATCTAGATTGTGCCTTGGTTTGTGGTTCTTGTTCTTCTCGGTTTGAACAGTCCAAATAAGTGCAAACAAACCCTGTGCTATTAAGTAATAAATACAGAATACTGCCAATCTAAATTGCTCTCGAGATAAAGAAATTCCTTTAACTAAGCCTCGGATCCCTGATAGTATTAGCCATGCAATACCAATACTTATTACGGCGCGTTTTTGAGCATCAGTGCTTCTCTGCAGAACAAATGCAGTAACAACGACCATGTCAGTGAAGTCCTGATCTCCGTCCGACACGCTAAGCTGTCCAAGCCTTTTATTCGAACCCATTGGTTGATATTGAGCAACCAACCTGCTGGTCTTTTCTTCGAAGAGGTTGTGCAAACCTTTCCAGGAATACCTTTTGCCATCGAGGGTAAAGGATGCCTTAGGAGAGAAGAAAAGTAATCTCCGAGGAATATGTTCGAGTGTAATGGTAGCACTTGATTGAACCAGTTTGATGTTCGAAGAGCCTAGTTCCCCCTCGCAGTAAGTTGCGGTGCCGATGATCGGGCCAGACTCGCCTTTACGACGAAATGTCAGGGAGTTGCCAGATCGCTCTTTGATGTAGTAAAGCTGGTACTGAGCACTTAATACGGCTTTGTCTCAGGGATTGATAACCTTGGATCCAACTTTGCGACAAATGTAATTGAGACTGGGGTACAGGGTGGTATCATGGACAAATTCAAGATGACGGGCAGTTGCCATGGTGCGGAACGGTGGGCAAGAACAATAAAAGGCCTTCCGTATTATAACTGGAACTGACCATAAGCCGAGCATGTCACTCGGCCATATCCATTGGATCGATTGGCTCGGGACATGTCAAGTTTGTCATTCGGCGGCTATTATTGGCTGGAGACTGCCTCTTAATTTCCGCTGGATAATCATTTCGCGCTAGATGTTAAGTCTAGTTACCCCGCGGTAGACGCCGGGCTAGAAAATCGGAACGGATGCCCTGACGGAACACGGCGACAGATCGCATTCTCCGCCGGGAATCCTTGGTGAGGAGGGCACTGATGGTACCCAATATCCCCTTTATGAGTCAGTTCCCCCGGAGCGTTCAGTCATTCATAAACTAATGGCGCTTTGCACCGAACTTCGTGGTTGAATTTTTGCGGCTACCGTTAGCGCATGCGTCCGATTGCTCCGCCCTGGGTAGGTAAGTGCAATGCATTTTAAGACCACGCTTCAAACCCTGGTAAGAGACGAGCGGAAATTACGCGGAGAGAGATATTCGAGGGCCCACCTCGCGTACCGCAAGTCAATCGATACCTCGTCAAATTTGGAATTGATTGGGAAGAGTGACCTTTGCCTACCTCTGTTCATTTAAACTCTCTAACTCTCTGTAGAGTCGGTCATGGCATAATGGTACTCTGTACATAATGGTATTTTACAGCTTGAACATCATTTTTGTTTTAGTCCAAATTAAGCGATTTCATGAGCAGATGAGGCCAGGAAATTCTCATTACAAGGTATTTCAGTCCCTATATTGACATCTATTGGATTCAATCTTCAGCTGGCTGATACAGCAGTGTGGAGACCTTCAGCTGTGAAAAATGTCCTCTCCTCAGGGTGAATTTTCCATACAAAATTGATCGACATCGAATTTGACAGTAGCAGGAAAAACTGTTGAATTCACGGCGCCACCATGCAAGGACGGATATAGCTATGCGAGATGAACCATCCGATATGGATTATCCAATATGGATTATCCAATATGGATTATCTGATATGGATTATCCGACGTATCCGAAATGAAGGGGGGCTGGTGAAGGATGGAGCTGCCGTTTTTGGTTAAAAGCATGTGAATTATTTGTGTATTTAAACCTGTGCTTTCGTAGCTATCAATTCGAAGAACGACAAGTACTTTCGTCGCAAACATTCGTCAAAAACTATGCGAAAATGCGAAAAAAGGTTAACACCCACCACCCCCTATCTAGGTCCAGGACTGCGGATGTTAAGAGTTAAAAGAGCAGTGATATACATCTTCTATCTGTGGATTCAATGGCTAAAACCCACAATACCTCTAGAGTGGGCAGTGTTTATATTTCGAAAATGACTGGACAGGTATGATCGGTCAGAATTGAAGTCTTCTCATTGAGCTAGCTATTGTTTGTTATTCTCAATTCTGACTGTATAAGCATGTATGAGGCCTACATATATTTTACCTTAGCACTCAAGAACGTACTTTACAAGTTTATTCCTTGCATGGTTGAGCTTAAACAGTATTTTCCATTTTTCGGCAGTCGAAATTTTTTGATTTCAAAAAGTATTTATTGTGAGTTTTGTATCTCTTGACATCCCAGTCCCGATTTCAATGTTTTTTTTTCACGCGTTTTGAAAACCTCCTTTCTGCGACGTCAATGGCCAGAGACCCAGGATTGACAAGGCATAAGCCATTGCGAAGATCTCAAATCGAAGAGACCATAACAGTCAGGCAGGCAACT
>Ga0335081_10020542_pt1 | contig 10680 bp, 10 predicted proteins | sample Lox_Sample_35_FD_206713 | JGI IMG/M metagenome (GOLD analysis project Ga0335081, IMG submission 206713) | Soil microbial communities from Loxahatchee National Wildlife Refuge, Florida, United States - Lox_Sample_3.5 | ecosystem: Environmental > Terrestrial > Soil > Wetlands | place: USA... | reverse complement strand
ACCAGCAGCGGCGGCGCGGAAGCCAGCACGCCGCGCAGGGAGACCGATGCAATGCCGGTCAATCCGCTGAATTCCAGGGTGACGCGCGTGTCGGAGCGGACCGGCGTTGCCTTGTCGACCATGAGCGTCGCCGCCACCTCGGCGGGATTCTTGGTGAGTTCCAGATCGGTCACGTCCCCCACGCGGATGCCGTTGAACAAAACCGGCGCGCCGACGCGCAAGCCGGTTACCGAACCGTCGAAGATCACGCGGTAGGCTGCGCTCTCCTTGCCGCCCGTATTGGCGTGCAGCCAGTAGACGAAACCGAAGGCGCCGGCGATCACGGCGAAGGTGAACAACCCGATCAGCACGAATTTCGCCCTGTCCTCCATCTGCTTACTCCGCTTTTAAGTTGCGCATGATCTTTTCCGAAAACCGGTTCCCATCCCCGATCGCGGTCGAGGTCATGCTTTTCGGGATCATGCGCTAGCCTTTGACCCGCACGTGCCAGTCCGCGTGCGCGCGGTCGCCGTGGAAATACGACATCAGCCAGGGATGCTTCGACTCCATCATCTTGTCCATGGTTCCGGCCGCGATGATCTTGCCGTCGCCAAGCACCGCGATGCGGTCGCAGACGCGGTGCAGGCTGTCAAGATCGTGCGTCACCATCAGCACCGAGATGCCCAAAGTCTGCTGCAGCGTGAGGATGAGCGCGTCGAACTCGCCGGCGCTGATCGGATCGAGGCCGGAAGTCGGCTCGTCGAGGAAAAGGATTTCCGGATCGAGCGCCAACGCGCGGGCGAGGGCTGCGCGCTTGATCATGCCGCCCGAAAGTTCCGATGGATATTCCCGGTAGACGTCCGGGCTCAAGCCCACCATTTCCAATTTGGCGACCGCCATTTCGGTGGCCAGACGATCGGACAGACGCAGGTACTCGCGGATCGGGAATTCGATGTTCTTGCCGACGGTGAGCGAGGAGAACAGCGCCCCCTGCTGGAACAGCACCCCCCAGCGCCGGTCGATCGCCCGTTTCTGCTCGTGGTTCGCCTTGTCGATGTCGATGCCGAAAATCTCGATGGTGCCGGCGCGCTTGGGCAGAAGGCCGATGATGGTGCGCGCCAGCGTCGATTTGCCGGCGCCGGAGGCGCCGACGAAGCCGAGGATCTCGCCGCGATAAAGTTCGACATTGACGCCATTGAGCACGCGATGCGCCTGGAAGTCGACGACCAAGTTGCGCACCTTGATGATTTCGCTGTTGGGTGCCGGGGTCATCGCTAGATACCGATCGAGGCGAAGAAGACGGCGAACAAGCCGTCGAGCACGATCACCAGAAAGATCGATTTGACCACCGAGTCGGTGGTCTTGGCGCCAAGCGATTCGGCACTGCCCTTGACCTGCAGCCCTTCCATGCAGGCGACCAGCCCGATGATGACGGCCATGAACGGCGCCTTGACGATGCCGACTTCGAAGGATTGCACCGAAACCGCATCGTGCAGCCGGCTCATGAACACCGTCGGAGTGATGCCGCCGTAGAGCCAGGACACCAAGCCGCCGCCGTAGAGCGCGGCCATGGAGCCGAGGAAGGTGAGGATCGGCACGGCGATGACCAGCGCGAGGATGCGCGGCAGGATCAGCACCTCGACCGGATCGAATCCCATGGTGCGCAAGGCGTCGACCTCTTCGCGCATCTTCATCGAGCCGAGTTCGGCGGTGTAGGCGCTGCCGGAGCGGCCGGCCACCATGATGCAGACGATGACCACGCCGATCTCGCGCAGCACCAGCACGCCGACCATGTCGACGACATAGATATCGGCGCCGAAGGTGCGGAAATGGAAAATGCCCTGCTGGGCGAGGATGGCGCCGATCAGCAGCGTCATCATCAGAATAATCGGTACGGCATTCCATCCCACGCGCTCGAGATGGTTGACCATGGAGGTGAAACGGAAGGTGTGCGGGCGCATCAGCACGCGTGCGAAGGCGACGATCAGAGCGCCCAGCATCTGTGCGAGCAGGGCGATGTCCTCGCCGACCAGCGTCATGGTCTTGCCGACGCTTTCCAACGTGGCGATCACCATGTTCGGCCTGCGCGGCTCAGGCGTCAGCTTGTGGGTGCCGGCCCTGATCTTCTCGAACAGCCCGCGGTAATCCTCCGACAGGCCGACGATCCTGGTTTCGCAACCGTGGCCGCTCCAGGTGCGCAGCGCGCGCTCCAACAGCCAGGCGCCGTAGGTGTCGAGGCGTTCAATGCGCGCCACGTCGATGGCGACGCTGCGGATGCTCGCTTTATCGCGGGTGACGGCGTCGACCAGCGGCTCGAGCGTGCGCGCGTGCTCGGCCGTCCACGAACCGGTCGCCGCAAGGGCAAGGCCGTCGCCGCGTTGGCCGCTGATCAGGGTCCCTGCCGTCAATGAATGCCACTCCTTGAACTCAATGCAAAAGCACGCCGCAGGCCGAGGCTAGACCCGCGTCGGGCCGGCACGTCAGCGGACGGGAGCAGGCGGCGAGGCAGGCGAGGTATTGGTGGATATGCGCGGCGGTGAACATTTGCGCCTGCCCTTACGCAAGCGTCGCACCTGACGGCCAAATCCCGCAAATTTCCGCTCGTCTCATGACCCCCGGACCCACCTAAGTTAACAAATCCCTAAATTATCTCAAATTCAGTCTAATGTTTAAGGTTAACGAAGGTTAACGGCGATCCGCGCAAGTTCCGAGCCGGCCCGGAGCCAAGTCGGTCCACCGCGCGCCCTCGACTCGCGGCATCCGATTAAGCCTTGATTCAGGCAACCGAACGATAGCGCACCCACATCAATACCGGCGAAAGCAGGCCCTGCGTAATTTAGCGCCGAGGGGGCGCGGTTGTTCGAATGCCCGAGACGTCGCATCGGCAGACCTTTCGCCGGCTCATCTGCGTCGCAGTTGGGCTGATCGGCCTTTCGGTGCTGGCCATCGGCCTGACCATATGGGGCCTGCGCGCGGACGCCATTCGCGACGCCGACACCGACACCGGCAATATCGCGGTCGTGCTGAGCGAGCAGATGGCGCGCTCGGTCCAGTCGATCGACATAGTGCTCAGCAATATTCGCGAAAGGTTGCGAACGCAAAGCGCCGCCTCTGAGGGCGACTTTACGCGCTGGATCGCGAGTAAGGAAGCCAACGCTTTTCTAAAGCAGCGGCTGGCGCGGCTATCGCAGGCGGACTTCATCGCTTTCGTCGACAAGCACGGTCAACTCGTCAACACCAGCCGCATCTGGCCGACTCCGGCCGCCGCGCTCGCCGACCGCGACTACTTCCAGCATTTCGAGCACGCCGACGATCGCGGCATTTTCATCAGCAAGCTGCTGGTCAATCGTGTCTCGCGCCAGCCGATGATCTTCTTCAGCAAGAAGATCAGTGGAGCGCACGACGAGTTCCTCGGTGTGGTGGTGACCGGACTGCGGCTCAATTATTTCGAGGGCATCTACAATTCGATCACGCGGCTGCGACATCAGTCGTTCCAGCTCTTGTTGCGCGACGGCACCATGCTGGTGCGCCATCCCGAGACGCTCGACCGCAGCGAAAAAATGCCAGCCGGCTCACCCTGGTACAATCTGGTCGCCAACGGGGGCGGCCATTACCGCTCGCCCGGCACGCTTGGCGGCGAAGCCCGCTTCGTCAGCGTGCAGCCGCTGCATGATTACCCGATGGTGATCGACGTCGCGGTCTCCGAAGCCGGCGCGCTGGAGAATTGGAGCCAGCGGGCATTCTTGATCGCCTTCGGCACCGGGCTCGCGATAATCGGCTTCGGCGTCTTGCTGATGTCGCTGAGCAATCAATTTGAACGATTGCTGCGTTCAGAAGAATCGCTGGCGGAACGGGAACTGAGCCTGGCGGAGAAGACGCAGGCACTCGAACGCGCCAATATGCAGATCGACGTGGCGCTCCATAACATGTCGCAGGGCCTGTGCATGTTCGACGCCGACGGTCGGCTGGCCGTCGTCAACGAACGCTATGTCACGATGTACAGCCTGTCGGCCGATGTCATAAAGCCGGGCTGTACGCTGTTGGAAATGCTCGAGCACCGGCGACATCGCGGCACCTTCGCGGGCGATCCGGTCGAATACGACATCAAGATACGAAGTGCCGCCCAAAGGCGGGAAAAGCTGTGCGTGCGAGTGGAACTGACCGACGGCCGCGTCGTCGAAGTGGTGAACGAGCCCATGCCCGACGGTGGCTGGGTGGCGACCCACGAGGAGATTACCGAGCGCGTGCGTGCGGAAGCCAAGATCGCCCATCTTGCCCATCACGACGCGCTGACCGGCCTCGCCAACCGCGCCGCCTTCAATGAGCGCTTCGCCGTGACGCTGGAGCGGGCGCGCCATTCCGGCGAATCCTTCGCGCTGATGTGCCTCGATCTCGACCGCTTCAAATATGTCAACGATCTGTTCGGTCACGCGGCCGGCGACGCGCTGCTGTGCGAGGTCGCCCGGCGGCTCGAAGCGGTAACGCGCGGCGCCTTCCTGGCGCGCATCGGCGGCGACGAGTTCACCCTGATCGTGACCGAAAGCAACCTGCCGGATGCGGCAGCGCGGCTCGCCGAGCGCATCGTCACCGCGCTCGGCGACGCGATCGAAATCGAGGGGCGCAAGCTCGCCGCAAACGGCTGCGTCGGCGTCGCAATCTATCCGACCGACGGCGCCGACGGAGAGAAGCTCATCTGCAACGCGGACGCCGCCCTTTACCGCGCCAAGTCGGAAGGCCCCGGCTCCTATCGATTCTTCGAGCCCGAGATGGACCGGCAATTGCGCGAGAGCCGCGAAATCCAGCACGAGCTCAAATCGGCGCTGGAACGCGACGAGTTCAAGCTACTCTATCAGCCGGTGGCTAAGATCGACGGCCCCGTCATCGGCTTCGAGGCGCTGGCGCGCTGGTATCACCCGATCCGGGGGCTGATCTTGCCCTCGGTCTTTATCCCGCTGGCCGAGGACAGCGGGCTCATCATCGCGCTGGGCGAGTGGGTCCTACGCACAGCCTGCCGCGAGGCGGCAACCTGGCAGACCGGCGCGCAGGTTGCCGTCAACCTGTCGCCCGCGCAGTTCCGGCACGGCGATCTACCGACGCTGGTGCATTCCGTGCTGCTGGAAACCGGGCTATCGCCGTCGCGGCTCGAGCTCGAGATCACCGAGAGCGTGCTGGTCGACGATTTCAGCCGCGCCCAGACGATCCTGCGGCGCCTGAAGAATCTCGGCGTCAAGATCGCGATGGACGATTTCGGCACCGGCTATTCGTCGCTGTCCTATCTGCAGTCGTTCCCGTTCGACAAGATCAAGATCGACCGCTCGTTCATCGTCGACCTGGAAAGCAACGCCAACAATGCCGCCATCGTGCGCGCGGTCATCACCCTGGCGAAGAACTTCAATCTGCCGGTGCTGGCGGAAGGCGTGGAAACCGAGGAGCAGCGCCTGATCTTGAGCTGCGAGGGTTGCGACCAGATGCAGGGCTATCTCATAGGCAAGCCCAAGCCGATCGAGGTTTACGACGAGTTCGTGCGCGGCAAGACCGGCAGCGTGGTGCGGCTGCATCGCGCCAGCAAGCGCATATCGGCCTGAGCGAAAATATCAGAGGGCGAAACGGCGTGCGCCAGCGTCAGCGCTTGCGCATCTTGCGGCAGAATACGTCGTAGACCGCGCCGATGATGGTGCGCGCCTCGTCGCTGGCCAAGCTGTAGTAAATGGTCTTGCCGTCGCGCCGCGTATTGACCAGCCCGTCGGCGCGCAGGCGCGCGAGCTGCTGCGACACCGTCGGCTGGCGCAGGCCGAGCTCCTGCTCGAGCTCGCTCACCGATTTCTCGCCCTCGGCCAGGATGCACAGCATCATCAGCCGGCTCTCGTGCGCCAGCGCCTTGAGAAAATCGCTTGCCCGTTTTGCATTGTCCATCATGCGTTCGAGATCGTTCGAACGAGACGGCCGTACGTCCAGACGCTGCAATTCCATCGCTTCACCATGCTCGCGTTCAACGGTGCCAGAATACAGAGATTCAGCCCGCCGTGCGCAACGTTTTTTCGGTTCCCTGTGCCCGTCCGGCGTCGTTTCCGGGGCTGCCCAATTTCTGCATCAGCATGAATAGTTGGGTCCAAAACATTTCGCGGCCGCCATAGCCGCGAATGCGCCCGATTTCGCGGCCTTTGTCGACCAAAACGAACAGCGGGGTCAATCGCTCGACCTGCACGAAGGCCAAGTCGGCCGGCAAGGGCTGCGCGATATTGACCCGCCGCAACGGCGCGCGCACGGCCTCGTCGGTCTTGGCGTAGATCGGGGCGATCTCCTGGTCGAAGGCTGCGCACCAGGCGCAGCCGGCTTGCTCGAACATCACCAGCTCAGCCGCTTGCGCGCGCGGCGGCGCCAGAAGTATTGCGCCGATGAGTGCGGCAAGGGAAAAAATTGCCACGATGTGTGACCTGGCGGCCAAATTGTCCTCTGCTGGCAAAGGGCCCTTGCACACGGCACAAAGCCTGAGCGCTATTGAATCGGCCGTGAATATATCACAAAAGTCGAATATGTCCATTAGCGAGGCCCGGGCATGAATCTGGACGTAACCGCCGGCGGCGCCTTCCTGGCCGGGCTCCTGTCGTTCGCCTCGCCCTGCGTGCTGCCGCTGGTGCCGCCTTATCTTGCCTATATGGGCGGCGTTTCCATCGAGGATCTGCAGGAGGAAGGGCCGCAAGGGGTGCGGCGCGCCGTGCTTTTGGCGGCGTTGTGCTTTGTCGCCGGTTTCAGCACGGTTTTCGTCGCTTTGGGCGCCACCGCCTCCTGGATCGGGCAGGCGGTGAGTGCCTATCTGGGCTGGCTCGGCTATCTGGCCGGCATATTGATTGGGCTGATGGGCCTGCACTTCCTGGGCATTATCCGCATCCCGCTGCTTCACCGCACGGCCCGTTTCGGGGTGGCGCAGAAGCCGGCCGGGCTCATCGGCGCCTATGTGATCGGCTTGGCCTTCGGCTTCGGCTGGAGCCCCTGCGTCGGGCCGGTGCTTGCCGCCATCCTGCTGATCGCCGGCGCCAAGGAGAGCGCAGGGGAGGGTGCGCGTCTGCTGTTCATCTATTCGCTCGGCATCGGCGTGCCGTTCCTGGTGGCGGCGGCTTTTGCCGGCGCCTTCATGCGCTGGAGCGCGCGGTTTCGTTCGCGGCTTGCGGCAATCGAGAAGGCCATGGGCGCGCTGCTGCTCTTGGCCGGCGTGCTGATCTTCACCGGGCAGATGTCGGCGATCGCCAATTGGCTGATCGAGGCCTTCCCGGCGCTCGGCAAGATCGGCTGAGCTAGCCGAACAGGAAGGCCAGCAGATTGTCGATCGCGCGCAGCGAGCCGACGATGCGGTGGAGCTGACTGGCGTCGTGATGCTCGATCGCGTGCGGGACCTTGGCCAGCTCTGTCTTGGCGTCGTCGATCAGCCGGCGAAATTCGGGATTGCTGCGCACCGCTTCGCTCGCCATGCCGTCGCAGCGGTTCAGCACGCCGGCATAGGCCGCCGCCGTTTCGCCGACGGCGTTCGCCACGCCCGGCTTGCTCCAGTCGAGCTCGGGTACGTCATAGGCCATGAAGGCCGCGGCGGCCTTGTTCGAATCGAAGATGCAATCGGCCAGCACCTCGATGCCGGCGGACTTGCGCAAGGCGTAGAGATCGCCACGGACGCCTTCCAGCGATTGGCGCGCGGCGTCGGCGCGGCCGGAATTAAGCATCAGGTCGGCGGTGACCAGACGCGTGCTGACGTCGGTGAGCGTGGTGACGTAGAGCTTGTTGCCGTCGAACACGGCCGGCCGCTTGCTAAAGCGTTTGGTCAATTCGCCCCAGGCGGCGCGCAAGCGGTCGAGCTCGAGCGATGCGAGATCGGCATTGCCGGTGCGCAAATAGCCGATAGCGACGCGGTTGTGGGCCGAGACTTGCTCGACCGCCGCGTTGAAATCGGCCAGATCGTCGGCCAGCGCCGGAAACGCCGCGCCCGCGAGCAGGACGAGGCTGAGAATTGCGGCGCGCAGGTATGATGCCGACATTGTTATTCGCCCGGACTTCGTGCCAGAGTTATACATAGCCGATGGAGAATATAACGGGCGTCGGGCCGCCGGACGAGTGCCGGTGTCGCAGGGTGGTTGAGGAAAGCTGATCATGGGCATGACACGCAGAGGCTTGCTGCTGGGCGCCGCCGCGGGCGTCCTCGCGCCGCGCGCCTTTGCGGCCGAGCCGCAACTGAGCCCCGAAGGACTGATCGAGGAGCCCTGGTTCCTGGAGAGCTTCCTCATTTTGCCCGACGATCTCGCCGCCGCCCACAAGGCGGGAAAGCGTCTCGCCATCATGTGGGAATTGCGCGGCTGTCCCTATTGCCGCGAGACACACCTGGTCAATTTGGCGCAGCCGCGCATCGCCGATTACATCAAGGCGAATTTCGAGGTGCTGCAGCTCAACACCATCGGCGACCGCAAGGTGACCGACTTCGACGGTGCCGAGCTGTCGGAAAAAGCGCTGGCGGCGAAATACGCCATTCGTTTCACGCCGACCTTCCAGTTCTTCCCGGACACCGCGGCTGGCTTGAAGGACCTGTCGCCGGCCAAGCGCGAAGTGGCGCGCGCGCCCGGCTACTTGCGCCCTGACGATTTCCTCGCGTTTTTTCGCTTCGTGCGCGAAAAGGCCTACGAGAAGGGCAGCTTCCGGGATTTCCTCAAGGCGCAGCCGAGCTGAGCACCGCCAATATTCATCCGCTCGTCCCCCGACCCGTCTTGGCCAAGCGGCTTCGACGGGTTGAAGCCTGAGCCCGCCGAAGCGCGAAGGCGGAAGGCGGGGACCAGGTTGGAATTCGGTGAGATGGGAAGTTTGCTCTGGATTCCCGCTTGCGCGGGAATGAGTGGGGTTTTTGCTTCGCCGCTCGGTTTCGCCTATGACTGCGCGGACCAGTCTCCACCGGGCAACCCATGGCCAAGCTCAATCTCTCCGTCGCCGTGCGCGACTATGACCGCACGAGGCCGCTGTCGGACGGCCTGGTGCAGATCGACGGCGTCGATCCGGTGTACATGGCGCTCGATCCGGAGGAAATCTTCTTCCGCGCCTTTCGCCACGCTGAGTTCGACATTTGCGAACTGTCGATGTCGAGCTTCACGGTCAAGACCGCGCAAGGCACCTGCCCCTATGTCGGCGTGCCGGCTTTCGTGTCGCGCGCCTTCCGCCACACCGCGATCTATGTGCGCACCGACCGCATCAAGAAGCCGGCTGACCTGAAGGGCAAGAAGATCGGCGTGCCGGAATATCAATTGACCGCCAATGTGTGGGCGCGCGCCATCCTCGCGGACGATCACGGCGTCAAGCCGTCGGACATTCACTGGATCAGGGGCGGGCTGGAAGAGGCGGGCCGGCCGGAGAAGATCGCCATCACGCTGCCCAAGGACGTGAAGCTCGAGGACGCGCCGGAAGGGCGCACGCTGTCGAGCATGCTGGAGGCGGGCGAGATCGACGGCTTCATCGGGCCGCGCGTGCCGTCCTGCTTCGGCCGGCATCCGCATGTGGGCTGGCTGTTTGCCGATCCCGTTGCGGCGGCCAAGGACTATTACAAGCGCACCGGCATTTTCCCGATCATGCATATCGTTGGGGTGCGGCGCGAGCTGGCGGAGAAGCATCCCTGGTTGCCGGGTGCGGTGTTCAAGGCGTTCGAGCGCTCGAAGACGATCGCGCTGGAGAAGCTCGCCGACACCTCCTCGACCAAGGTGACACTGCCCTTCGTCGAGGAACGGCTGGTGGAAGCGCGCCAGCTGATGGGCGAGGATTTCTGGTCCTACGGCGTCGCCGCCAACCGCAAAACGCTGGAAACCTTCCTGCGCCACCACCATGCGCAAGGCCTGTCGCCGCGGCTGCTGACGGTGGAGGAGATGTTCCACCCCGGCACGCTGGAGACGTTCAAGCTCTAGGAGTTTCGATGGCCGCGATTCGCATCTTCAGCGGCGGCGCGCCGCAGGACGTGTTCAAGCAGCTGACGCCGAAGTTCGAACGGCAATCCGGCCACAAGACCGAGTTCGTGTTCACGGTGATGTCGGCGCTGCGCGAGAAGGTCGCCGCCGGCGAACCTGTCGACGTCCTGGTCATGCCGACCAACATCCTCGACGGCTACGAGAAAGACGGCGTGGTGCGCGCACAAGGCCGCGCCGTGTTCGGTCTCGTCGGCATCAACGCGGTGGTGCGCGCCGGCGCCGCGAAACCGGACCTGTCGACATCCGACAAGGTCAAGCAGGCGATGCTTGCCGCGCGTGCCATCACGCATGCGACGCCGGGAGAAACGCCGAGCGGCACGCATATGGGCAAGCTGATCGAGACGCTCGGCATCGCGCAGTCGATGCAGGGCAAGGTCATCCCCCGTTCGGCGTTGCGCGGGGGCATCGAGCTGGTCGCCAGCGGGGAGGCCGAGATCGGCTTTTTTCCGAAGAGCGAAGTGCTCGATCCGCGCCTGAGCCTGGTCGGGCCGCTGCCGCCCGCGATCCAGCTGACGACCGTCTACGGCGTGGCCGTCACCGCCAAGAGCGCGGCGCCCGATGCCGGCCAAGCCTTCATCGCCTTCATGGCCGATCCGCAGCATCGCGCCGTCTGGAGCGACGGCGGCTTCGACCCGCCCGGCGGGTAGAGCTGGTCGGGCACAAAAACGGTGCAGCAGGCACAGCGCGCTCCCTCTCCCCACCCGAACTCGGGTTTACC
>Ga0335081_10020541_pt1 | contig 10680 bp, 12 predicted proteins | sample Lox_Sample_35_FD_206713 | JGI IMG/M metagenome (GOLD analysis project Ga0335081, IMG submission 206713) | Soil microbial communities from Loxahatchee National Wildlife Refuge, Florida, United States - Lox_Sample_3.5 | ecosystem: Environmental > Terrestrial > Soil > Wetlands | place: USA... | reverse complement strand
AAGGCGTGAATGTTTCGGCCCTTGAACGCGGCGATCGTGTCCTCGACAAAGCCGCTTTCGTTCAAGGTGTCGGTGTGGATCGCCACTGCGATATCGAGCTGCTCGGCCACCGAGAGGCAGCAATCGATCGCTGCCGGCGTGGTGCCCCAATCCTCGTGCAGCTTCAGCCCGCACGCCCCCGCCTCGACCATCTCGATCAGCGCCTTCGGATCGGACGCGTTGCCCTTGCCGAAGAAGCCGAGATTGACCGGGATGCCCTCGGCGGCCTGGATCATGCGCGCCAGGTGCCACGGCCCCGGCGTACAGGTGGTCGCAGAGGTCCCCGCCGCCGGCCCGGTGCCGCCGCCCAGCATCGTCGTGACGCCGCTGTAAAGCGCGTCCTCGGCCTGTTGCGGGCTGATCATGTGGATGTGCGAGTCGATGCCGCCGGCGGTGACGATCTTGCCCTCACCGGCGATGATCTCGGTGCCCGGGCCAATGACGATATCGACCCCAGGCTGGATATCGGGGTTGCCGGCCTTGCCGATCCCGGCGATGCGGCCGTCACGGATGCCGATATCGGCCTTGACGACGCCCCAATGGTCGAGAACCACCGCGTTGGTGATGACGGTATCGACGGCTCCCTCGGCCCGGCTCTTCTGGCTCTGCCCCATGCCATCGCGGATCACCTTGCCGCCGCCGAACTTCACCTCCTCGCCGTAGATCGTGCAGTCGCTCTCGATCTCGATAACGAGCTCGGTATCGGCGAGGCGCAGCCGGTCGCCGGTTGTCGGCCCGAACATTGCGGCATAGGCGCCGCGGCGGATCGTGTTCGCCACTAGAGGCTCCCGTTCACACGTCCGTTGAAGCCGAAAACGCGGCGGCCGCCGGCATAGGCGACGAGCCGCACCTCACGGCTCTGCCCCGGCTCGAACCGGGTCGCGGTACCGGCCGGAATGTCGAGCCGGAAGCCGCGGGTCTTGTCGCGATCAAAGGCGAGCGCGGCGTTGGTCTCGTAGAAATGATAATGCGATCCGACCTGGATCGGCCGGTCGCCGGTATTGGCGACGGTGACAGTCACGGCGGGCCGGCCAGTATTCAGCTCGATATCGCCGGCGGCGACGAAGATTTCGCCCGGGATCATCGGATCGGCTCGTGCACGGTGACGAGCTTAGTGCCGTCGGGAAAGGTTGCCTCGACCTGGATTTCGTGGATCATCTCCGGCACGCCCTCCATGACCTGTGCACGCGACAGCACCGTCGCGCCGTCCCGCATTAGATCGGCGACGGTCTTGCCGTCACGCGCGCCTTCGAGCACGTAGTCGGTAATGAGCGCCACAGCCTCCGGGTAGTTGAGCTTGACCCCGCGCTTGAGGCGCCGTTCGGCGACCATCGCGGCGACCGCGACGATCAACTTGTCCTTCTCACGAGGGGTCAGGTTCATGCCTTTTCCTTAGGCATCAAACGTGCCAAAGCCGGGGCAGACGCGGCGGCAGCCCCATCGCGGCGTGGCGCAGGTGGCAAGCCAGATCGGCATACGCACGGCGCAGCGGCAAGGCAGGGCCGAGCCAGCGCGCGACGAGCAGGCCGTTGACCGTGGTCACGCCTGCCGCCAGCACCTCCGCCGCCGATTCCGCCTGCACCTCACGCGCGGCATCAACAAAGCCGCGCGCATCGCCTTGCCGCGGCGCCAGGATCAACGTCGCACAAGCCTCTGCCTCGGCGAAACACGCCGGATCGGCCATCGTTGCCGCGACATCGTTCTCGACATGCAGCGCGTCGCCCCAGGCGAGCTGGCCGCCGCGAAAAATTTCCCAGGCTTCGTGCAGCAGCCCAGCGCTGAACCGTTCGCCCATCGCGATGCGGCCGAAGACGACGATGCCGCCACCGAGGAAGCCCGCGCCATCCGCCAACTCGACCCGCGTGTGGCGGCGCAGTTTCGCGTCATTGAAGAGGATCGCCTCGGGCGGAACAAATTCGAGCCAGCCGCCGGCCTCGGCCGAAAGGGTCTGGTCGATCTGCGTTATCGCGCCGCTCGAGCGATAGATCTTCTCCGCGGCCGAGCCGGTGACCTGCGCCGCCGCTCCCTCTCCCACCTTGACCGCGATATCAACGCCGTCGCCGGCCACCAGGCCACCCGAAGTCGTCACCAACACCGCGACCGGCACATCGCCCGCCTCCGGCGCCGGAAACAGCACGCGCATTGGGTTTCTCTCGTAGAGATGGCTGAGCCGCGTCGCGCCGTCGCGGACGGCAAAACCGATTTCGGCGACACCCCGAACGCACGCGGGAGCGGAAAGGTCGTCAAGGGGGCTCAATACCCGAGCGCCATGCCGTCCTTGCGCGGTTCGGAACCGCCGATCAGCACGCCGCGCTCATGATCCATCCAGATCGCCTGGCAGCCCCCGATCGGCACCTCCAGCATCTCGATCTTATGGCCCCGCTTCGCCAGATCGGCGCGGACGGCTTCCGGCACGAAATGCTCGGTCTGCAACACACCCTGATAGGCAAAGACACGCGGTCCCTCGGCAGCCTGCTGGGGGTCCTTCCCGCGGTCGAGCAGGTAGTGCAGGAATGTCGCGTGACCGACCGCTTGATACTGCCCGCCCATGACGCCGAACGGCATCACCGCGCGCCCGTCCTTGACCAGCATCCCGGGAATGAGTGTGTGGAACGGGCGCTTCCTCGGTGCGATCGAGCTTGGGTGGCCCGGTATTGTGCGAAAGCCGCTGCCGCGATTGTGCAGGATGACCCCGCTTTCCGGCGCCATGATCCCGGTGCCGAACGCCGAGAACAGCGAGTTGATGAACGACACCGCGTTGCCGTCTCGGTCGACGGCGCACATGTAAATCGTGTCCCTATGCTCGATCTCGTCCCAGCGTTGCGGCGGCAGTGCCTTGTCGAGCCGAATTTCGCGGCGCGTGCGCTCGGCATAGTCGTCCGAAAGGAAGCGTTCGACCCCGTTGTCGACGAAATCGGGATCGCCGATGAAATTATCGCGCACGTAATAGGCGGCCTTGGTCGCTTCGGCGATCAGATGAAGCCGGTCGGCCTCGCTGAACGACTCGCCGCCGAGCGCATAGCCCTCCAGCGTCCGCAGGATCATCAACGCCGTGAGGCCCTGATTGCTCGGCGGCACTTCGTAGACGTCGTAGCCGCGATAGGACGCATGGATCGGCTCCACCCACTCGGAGCGCTGCGCCGCGAAATCCGCCTCATCGTGGAGCCCGCCCAATTCCTTGAGCCGGTTGACGATGTCGCGCGCCACCGCGCCCTCGTAGAACGCCTCGCGGCCTTCACGGCCGATGCGGCGCAAGGTCTTGCCCAGCGCCGGGTTACGCATCGTATCGCCGGCCTTGGGCGCCTTGCCGTCCCGCAGCATGACCTTAGCCGTGTGCGGGTCTAGCAATTTATTGACATTGCGCGCCCAGTCCTGCGCGACACGCGGGGTGACGACATAGCCGTCCTCGGCCGCCTTGGCTGCCGGTTCCAGCAGCTCGGAAAGCGGCTTCGTCCCATGCTCGCGGTTCAACACGCACCAGGCGTCGATGCAGCCGGGAACGGTCGCCGCGTGCGGGGTTTGCACCGCGATCTCGCGGATTTGCCGCTCGGCGTACCAGTCGACAGTCGCCGCCGCCGGCGCCCGCCCCGAGCCGCTGAGCGCGATCGGCAAAGCCCCACCCTTCGAATAGAGCACAAAACAGTCGCCGCCGATCCCGGTGCTTTCCGGCTCGACGACGCACTGCATCGCCACCGCGGCGATCGCCGCGTCGGCCGCGTTTCCGCCCGTGCGCAGCACATCGAGCCCCGCGAGGGTCGCGCGTGGCGCCGAGGTCGCGACCATGCCGCTGGCCGCCATCGCCGCCGAGCGGCCCGGTACATTGAAGTCGCGCATCTTCCGGTTCGTCTCCCGCTATTCCCGCCGGTGCAATCCAGACCGGCAGGCTTCCCGCTTGTCGTTCTCTCATGCACCGTCCTACCTTGCCGGTCAATTCGCGTGACCGAGGACACAAATGGACGGCAGCCTGCAATTCCCGGTCGCGACGCCGCCGGCGCCCGGCGAAACCGTGGCGATCGCGCCCGGCGTCTATTGGCTGCGCATGCGCCTGCCCTTCGCGCTCAACCACATCAATCTATGGCTGCTCGAAGACGGGCCGGGCTGGACCATCGTCGATTGTGGCTACGCGCTCGACGAGGCCTGCGAAGCCTGGGACCGTATTTTCGCCGAGACGCTGGGCGGTCGCCCGGTTCGGCGGGTCATTGTCACCCATTATCACCCCGACCACATCGGCCTTGCGTCCTGGCTGACTGAGCGCTGGGAGGCGCCGCTGTGGATCAGCGAGAAGGAATGGCTGCACGCGCGGATGCATGCACTCGGCTCCGGCGGCGATGCTTCGGAGACCCTGCGTCGCGATTTCGCGAAGCGCGCCGGCCTCGATGAGGAGACCAGCCAAGTTTTCGCCGAGCGTCAGGGCTATTATCGCCTCGGCGTCCCGTCAGTGCCGCAGACCTACCGCCGCATCGGCGAGGGCAGCTCGATCGAGATCGGCGGGCGCGACTGGCGGGTGATCGTCGGCGAGGGGCACGCCCCTGAGCACGCCTGCCTCTACTGCGCCGAGAGCGGCGTGCTGATCGCGGGTGACCAAATCCTGCCGCGCATCTCGCCCAATATCAGCGTGCAGACCTATGAGCCCAACGGCGACCCGCTGGCGCGCTACATTCATTCGCTGAAGAAGCTTCGCGCCGCGCTACCGCCCGACATCCTCGTCCTGCCTTCGCATAATCTGCCGTTCTACGGCGTCCACGAACGGATCGACGAGCTCGCAGCGCACCATGAGGCGCGCTGCGACGAGGTGATTACCGCCTGCGCGCGGCCGATGAGCGCGGCCGATCTGATGCCGGTGCTGTTCCGCCGCCAGCTAGACCGCCATCAGATGGGGTTCGCGCTCGGCGAGGCGCTCGCGCACCTGCATTATCTCGAAGGGCAAAGCGCCCTCGCCCGCGAAACCGGTAGAGACGGCGTCCATCGCTTCCTCGCGAACGCCTGACCCTATTTCGGCGCCGCTCGCTGCTTTCCTGCAGCGACGTCGGCGCGAACCCGCTGGCTCGCCATCAGCATTTCCGTGGCGAAGGCAGCGATTGAGAGGAGCGTGCAACCAATCGCCAGACCGAACGTCACGAGCAGCATCGTCGCCACCGCCAGTCCACCCGTCTCGCCAACGAATAGGGCGAGCACCGTGGCGCAGGTCGACGCGCCTCCCGCGGCCGCAAGCGCGACAGCGCAATCGAGCGCGCGCGAACGGCGATGCAGGTGATCGAGCTGAAGGTGCAGGACGGCTGCCTCACCGGCATCGGCGCCGATAAGCGCCTTGGCCGCCGCATCGACCTGATCGGCGACGCGGGCGAACCGCGTCGAGAACACGTTGAGCAATGTCGCGATGCCTGAAAGCAGAAACACCGGCGCCAGCGCGACCTGGATGATGTGAACGACCGAGGCGATGGCGTCCGAAGTCGCGGCCACGCCGATGCGGCCCCTCGCTTACGAGGCGCTTGCCGTCAGGATTAGACCGCCGGGGCCTTCAGCACCTTCATATCAGGCGCCTTGTGCAAGGTCGCTTCGGTCTTTTGCTGCAAGGTGTCGAAATCGACGTCTTCGACCATCTCTCGCACGACGAAACCCCGCGCGGTCACGTCGATCACCGCAAAGTCGGTGTAGATGCGCCGAACGACCCGAGACGCGGTCAGCGGATAGTGACACTGCTTGCGCAGTCGGGGCGCGCCGTCGCGCGTCATATGCTCGACCAGCACACGGATTTCCCTGGCGCCGACCGCCAAATCCATCGCCCCGCCAACCCCGGGCGGAAAGGTCGGATCGTCTGTCGTCCAGTTGGCGAGGTCGCCGTTTTCCGCCACCTCGAAGGCTCCGAGCAGCGCCAGGTCGAGATGCCCGCCGCGGATCATCAGGAACGAGTCGGTGTGGTGGACGTAGCTCCCGCCAGTCAACAGCGTCACCGGCTGCTTGCCGGCGTTGACGAGGTCGAGATCGACCTCGTTGGCGCCCGGAGCCGGGCCGACGCCAAGGACTCCATTCTCGCTCTGGAGGACGATCTCGCGCCCCTCGGGCAGCACGTCGGCAACGAGGGTCGGCAGACCGATGCCAAGGTTGACGTAAACCCCGTCAGCGAGGTCTTGCGCGGCGCGCCAGGCGATCTGTTTGCGGCTGAGCGGCATGGCGTTTCTCCTGCTAGACCGGCACCACGACCATGCGGTCGATGAAGATGCCTGGGGTGACGATGTGCTCGGGGTCGATCTCCCCCAATTCGCAGAATTGGCGGATCTGGACGATCGACAACTCGGCGGCCTGGGCCATCGTCGGGTTAAAGTTTCGCGCGGACTTATTGTAAGTGAGGTTGCCCCAGCGGTCGCCGCGATCCGCCTTCAACAGCGAGACGTCGCCCCGCAGCGGCTTTTCCAGCACATAGCGGCGACCGTCGATCTCGCGCTCTTCTTTGCCCTCGGCGAGGCGCGTCCCGACCCCCACCGGAGAGAAGAACCCGCCGAGCCCGGCCGCGGCGCAGCGCATCCGTTCGGAAAGGATACCCTGCGGCACCAGCTCCAGCTCGATCTTGCCTTCCTTGTACAGCTCCTCGAATACGACCGAGCCGGCGCTGCGGGGGAACGAGCAGATGATCTTCCGGATGCGCCCGGCATCCATGAGGCCCGCGAGCCCGGTGCGGCCGGTCCCGGCATTGTTATTGACGATGGTGAGGTCCTTCGCCCCCTGCTCCAGGAGGGCGCCGTAGAGGGCCTCGGGCGAGCCAGCGCCGCCAAACCCACCCGTCAGCACCAGCGCGCCGTCCTTGATGCCCTCGACCGCCTCGGCGAGGCTGCGAACCCGTTTGTCGATCATCGCTAAAACGCCACGTCGTCGCCGCCCTTGAGGGCGAGCAATTTGCGGGCCTCATCGGGGGTAGCAATTTCCAGCGACAGGTTTTCGAGAATGGTGCGGATGCGAGTGACCTGGTCGGCATTGCCCTGGGCGAGTTGGCCCCGGCCGAGCCACAATGAATCCTCAAGGCCGACGCGCACGTTGCCGCCCATGATCGCGCCCATCGTGACGAACGGCATCTGGTGGCGCCCGGCGGCGAGGATCGACCAGGCGTAATCGTCGCCGAACAGCTTGTCGGCGATCTTCTTCATGTGGACGAGGTTCTCATGGTCGGCGCCGATGCCGCCGAGGATGCCGAAGATCGTCTGGATAAAGAGCGGCGGCTTCAACAACCCGCGATCGACGAAATGCGCCAAGTTGTAGAGATGACCGACATCGTAACACTCATGCTCGAACCGTGTGCCGCATTCCTCGCCCAGCCGCTTCAGCACCTTTTCGATGTCGGCAAAGGTGTTGCGGAAGATGAAATCGCGCGTCATCTCCAGCGCCTTCGGCTCCCAGTCGTATTTCCATTCCTTGTAGCGGTCGAGCATCGGGTATAGCCCGAAATTCATCGACCCCATGTTCATCGAGCACATCTCCGGCCTGGCGCGCAGCGGTGCCGCCAGCCGCTCCTCGAGCGTCATGCCGTGCCCGCCGCCGGTAGTGATGTTGACGACGGCGTTGGTCGCCTGTTTGATCCGCGGCAGGAACTGCATGAAAACGTCAGGATCGGGAGTGGGTCGCCCGTCCTTGGGGTCACGCGCGTGCAGATGCAGGATCGCGGCGCCGGCCTCCGCTGCCGCGATAGCGTCGCGAGCCACCTCGTCGGGGGTGAGCGGCAAATAGGGGCTCATCGTCGGGGTGTGGATCGAGCCGGTCACCGCGCAGGTAATGATGACTTTGCTTTTCAACGGCATAGGCGTCCTCCCAAAATTCTTCGCCGACGGTCAGCGCGGCGGTGTCGCCGCGACCCCGCCGCGCAATTCGTGGACGACGACGCCGAGCCGACGCGGCGGCGGAGCCAACCACAGGGGATGGGTAAGGCTGGTGCCAACGTCGCTTTCGCCAGCCTGCCAGCGCCGCATCAGCGAAGCGGACGAGAAATCCGCCATCTTTGCCGGAAGATCAGCGCCAGCGCCTTCGTGCACGAGGCGCAGAATCGTCATCGTCGCCTCGCTCGCCTCGGCGAGACATTTTCTGATCTCGGGGTCGCGGCGCAAGCCCGCGGGGAGGCGCTCGCCCAGCAGCGCAATCATCCGCCGCAAATCGTGGTTGCGCCGCATCGCGGCGATCTCGCGCGCTGAGCGGCTGATCCCGCCACGCGGGCCCGGCTGCGGGTCGTAACCATCTATAACAAAGCATAGCGTGTCGGCGGGGCGGGCATCGTCGAGCGGTGCGACTGACACCGCACTGCCGCCATAGCGCTGTCCGTCGATGGTAATCGGCGCGAGGCCAGGTAAGGCGGTGCTCGCAAGCACATGCTCAATTCCGAGCACGTGGCGATCGTTGTCGAATAAGGTTTCGGCGCCGGTGTCGAGATTGGCGGCGCCAAGCACGACGCGCACATTGCCCGAGTTGACCCGCTCGAAGTCGACGACCTCGTCAATCAACTCGCGCAATTCCTCGGCGGAAATGACGGGCCCTCCATGAGGCACAGCGTTGCCCGCACGGCGCCGCGGCGGAAGCGCGCCCAGGACCAGATCACGCAATCTTTGCGGCAGCCCGACCGTGCGGCTTATTGCGGCGCGGCGGCTCAGCTCGCGCCAGAACTGGCGCAGCCGGAACGCGCGCTCATGTGGCAGATTGCCGGCGATAATAACAGCGTTGACCGCGCCGATAGCGCTGCCCGCGATCCAGTTGGGCCTGATCCCCGAATTTTCGAGTGCCGCGTATGCCCCTGCCTGGTAGGCGCCGAGCGCGCCGCCATCCGACAGCACCAGCGCGATTCGGTTGAAACGAGCCAAATTCTTCTCGGATCGCGCGCGCGCCAAAACCCTCTCCTGCCGTCGCCGACCACATCATGCGAAACGGCAAACCGAGCGTCCAGTGCCGAAAGAACAGGGCGATTAGTTGTTTTTGTCGAAACGCTTAGGCGGAAGGGATTTGAGGTAGATGGCGATCGCGCGGCGGTCATCATCGGTGAGCCGCGCGGTATTGCGCACGATTTCGGCCATCGACCCGCCGAGAACATCGAAATCCGGCGTGCCGCCGGTTTCTAGAGCCGTGACGATATCGTCGACGCTCCAGTTGCCGATTCCGGTCTTATCGGGAGTGATATTCGGCGCTCTTTTGCTGGCAATGGCATCCTTTGACCCGGCCAACTCGCGGCTCGGATCGGGGACACCGAACCAGGTACGCGGCGTATGGCAGTTCCCGCAATAGCCGACCGTACGGACGAGATAGGCGCCGCGCGCGATCATATGATCCTGGGGGACTGGCGGCGGAGACGAACTGGATGCGATTGTCACGCCGACCGCGTCGCGCGCTCGCGCAATCAGAGCCAGCGAGTCGGCCCTACCCAGGCCTGGCCGCGCCAACGGGGCCAGAGTGTCGAGATAAGCCTTGAGGTCCGCGAGATTAGCATCTGTCAGACGACCGAAATAGGGAAATGGGAATGCTGTCACGTACTGCGTGCCATCGGGGGCGATTCCCCAGCGCATCGCCCGCTTGAAATCGGCGAAACTCCAGCCGCCGATGCCGGTCGCCTTGTCGGGGGTAATGTTCGGCGTAGTGATAATCCCAAACTCGGTGACTAGCGCGCGGCCACCGGCATAAAGCGGGCCGCCATTCTTCCCATCGGTATGGCAATTGTCGCAACCGGCCGCGGCTGCGAGATAGGCGCCGCGCGAGACCGACGCCGGGTCGGCAACCGCGACAGCGGCCGCCGACACGACAAACGCGACAGCCAAGAGCAGGGCCCGACGGGAGACGCCCAGCCTAGGAGGGCTCGCTAGGAGGGTCTTTTCAGAGTGAACGTGCTGTGACACCCGCCGCAAGCGCCTGGATTCGGAGAGGAGGTGCCCCAGAAATCCCTCGTCATATTACCCGCCGCCGCCTTGATGGCGTCCTTGTCATCACCCTTCAGCACGGCATTGAGTGCTTCGGCCGCGGTCAAAGCATTCTTGTCCGCCTCGACGAACTTGTCATGATCGGACCAGATCGCCGGCTTCGCAAATGACTTGCCGGGATACGCGTCCAGCCCGGTTCCCTTCGGAAATAGGTCGGGAATTTTGGCAATCCGAGTTGCCAAATCGGCGCCGGCCGACTGCGCCGCGGCGAGGTCCGCCTTGTCTTCCAGGAAGGCTCGAATCGTGGCGATGTCCTTGAACTGTGCCTTCATGTGGGCTTGCCGCTCGTCAATGATGCTGGCGTCATCGGAGCGCGCCGCGCCGGCATAGAGTCCCACCAAGACCACAATCGCGGGAAGAACAATCCATTTGGCCGACTGTTTCATGCCTCCCTCTCCCTCCGTTTGGTGAAGGACAGTAGCGGTGTGCCCGACGAAAGCAACCGTACTCGAACGCGCTCACGCTCAAGTGAAAATACTCGCTAAACTCGGCTCTCTCGCTTTGTGTTACAGCGCGACTGGGGGACTTTGGACATCGCCATGCCTTCGAAGGGCCGGATGAAAAGGAATGTGGCGTGACCGCGCCAGCGATCTCGTCGAGCAGCATATGGTCTGAACTTGTCCGGCGTGGGCCGGCTATCGTGCGCCGACTTCGGCTCGCGAGCGGGCTGATCATGTTCACGTACGTTTTTCTGCATTTTATC
>Ga0335081_10020539_pt1 | contig 10680 bp, 8 predicted proteins | sample Lox_Sample_35_FD_206713 | JGI IMG/M metagenome (GOLD analysis project Ga0335081, IMG submission 206713) | Soil microbial communities from Loxahatchee National Wildlife Refuge, Florida, United States - Lox_Sample_3.5 | ecosystem: Environmental > Terrestrial > Soil > Wetlands | place: USA: Florida... | reverse complement strand
CCCCGCAGCACACGCGCCAAGCCGCACAGCCGTTCGCACGTGATCGGATTTCGTTTGTGCGGCATCGCGCTGCTGCCTTTCTGGCCCGCCGCGAAGTATTCCTCCGCTTCCAAAACTTCAGTGCGCTGCAGGTGACGGAACTCCTGTGCCCAGCGGTCAATCGAGCAACCCACCAACGCGATGGCCGACAGAAAATCCGCGTGCCGGTCGCGCTGGACGATCTGCGTGGAAATCTTCTCGGGTCGCAAACCCAGTTGGCGACAAACGTATCGCTCCACTTGCGGATTCATGTGCGCGTACGTGCCGACCGCACCGGAGATCTTGCCGACGGAGATTATGTCGCGAGCGCGTCGCAGCCGTTCGAGCGCCCGGGAAAACTCGCCGTACATGAGCGCGAGTTTGAGGCCAAAAGTGATCGGCTCGGCGTGAACCCCATGGGTGCGGCCAATCATCGGGACGTGTTTGTATTTCTTCGCTTTGGCAGCGATGGTTTTCTGCAAACGCTCCACGTCCTCAATCAAAATGTCGGCCGCCCGGCTCATTTGCACCGCGAGTGCGGTATCGACCACGTCGGACGAAGTCAGCCCTTCGTGGATATGTCGCGAAGCTGGCCCGACGTGTTCGGCAACGTTGGTCAAGAACGCGATCACGTCATGGTTGGTTGTCTTTTCAATCTCACCGATACGCTGGACGTCGAATTTTGCTCTGCGTTTGATGATGGCGAGGTCTTTTGCGGGGATCTTGCGCGCTTCGCAGGCGAGAATCTCAATCTGCAGCCAGATTCGGAACTTGTTCTCGTCCTCCCAAATCTGGCGCATGACCTCGCGGCTGTAGCGTGGAATCATGAGGAATTCTTAACCGCAAATGAATGGCGATGCACGCCGATAATTCCAACTGCCGCGAACTCGTACCCGGTTCACTCTGTTCTCTTCAGACCGGTTACGACAGTATTTATCAAGACCGCGGCAATCAACAATGCGCCGACCACGACAAGGATCAGTTCATCATTGTTCCATCGCCAACTCACGAATTCTCGCGTTTCATGAATCAGCAGCACCCCGAGCACCGTGCCGAGGATGCGCCCGCGTCCGCCGAAAATGCTCGTGCCGCCCAGCACGACTGCCGTGATCACGTCCAACTCCATCCCTGCGCCTATATCGGCCTTGGCTGTGTTGCGGCGGGCCACGAACAACACTGCCGCCAACCCAGCCATTGCGCCCGACAACGAATAGATCAGCAGTTTGATCCGGTCTACCGGTAGTCCCGAATATCGGCTCGCCGTCTCATTGTGCCCCATCGCATACAACGCCCGGCCTATTACCGACCGTGATAACAACACGCCAAAGACAATGGCCGCCCCTGCGAAGATCACCCCGGGAATCGGGAATCCGCCGAGCGTTCCCTGACCAATCCATGCAAAACTATCCGGAAATCCCGAGATGGGTCGGCCGAGGCTGATCCCTTCGGCAATCCCCCGGTACGCCGATAGTGTCGCCAATGTGACGATCAACGGATGGACCCGCACTTTCGCCACAAACACGCCGTTCAGCGCTCCCGCTGCCAAGCCGGTCAAGACGGCGAGTGCTGCGCACAACCAGATCGGCACGTGTGCCTCGTACGTCAAACCCAACACGACGGCACATAAAGCCATCGTCGAGCCGACCGACAAATCGATTCCTGCCGTGATGATGATCAGCGTCATCGGCAAAGCCAGCAACGCGAGTTCCCAGACATGCGTGGACAACTCCAATTGCGTCGCCGGCTTCACAAACCCGGCATCCGTCACTCCAGCCACAACAAGTAACGCGACCAGCAACCCGCCGAGGATGAATTCATGCCAGTAACGTTTCATTCTTCTCGCCGTCTCGCGAAATGATCAACCAGAACTGCAACCAAGATGAAGCCGCCTTGGATTGCGCCTTCCCAATACACCATGTGGACGCCGAGGTTCAGGAAAATCAGTACGGTCCGCACGATGCCCAGCAGCAAGACGCCCAGCAGGGTTCCGATGATGGTGCCTTTTCCCCCGCTGATGCTCGTGCCGCCGACCACGACCGCCGTCACCACAAACAACTCGAGCCCGACGCCGATGCCGGACTCGATGGTCGAGAGTTGCGGCACGCTGACGACGGTGGCCACGCCAACAAGAAAACCGGTCAATGTGAAGACGAATAGCTTCAGCCGCCTCACCGATAACCCCGCCATCCGCGCCGCTTGTGGGTTGCTGCCGACCGCGTAAATCCGGCGTCCCAGCGGCGTCTCGCGCGCCAACAGGATTGCCGCGACAACTGCCAACGCCGCCGTCCACAAACTGACGCGCACGCCCGCCACCGTGCCGACACCCAAAAATCGCAGACCGGCCGGCAAGCCGGTGATCCACTGTCCTCCCATCAACAAATCGGTCACACCGCGCAAGGCCGTCAGCATTCCCAGAGTGACGATGATCGACGGCACCCGGCCGACCGTTACGAGGAAGCCGTTAATAAATCCGACGGACGCACCGAGTAGCAATGTCAATGCGACACCAGCGGCCACCGGCAAGCCCAGATGTTCGGACGTCGTGAGCAGTCCAACGACGGCTGCGAGCAAGCCCATCAGCGAACCCATGGAGATGTCGATTTCACCGGTGAGGATGACGAAGGTAAGTCCGCAACCGATGATTGCCCCCGGGACACATTGCACAAGCATATCGCGAATGTTCGTTGCCGAAAGAAAGACCGGATTAATGGCGGTCACGACGGTGACCGTCAACACGAGCAAGGCGAGGAGTCCGTACTCGCGGCGCTGGGCAAGAACCTGCAACGCTTGTCGCGTTTTTTTCACTTCTCGGCAGGTTTCAAAACAACGCTGCGCAAATTCATGACGATCGTGCCGGGTTTGCGTGTCGGCTGGAGCATCACCAGCAATGTGCCCGGTTTTTCAATCGTGATGGAGGGCAGTTTGGTCGTGTAATAATTCCTGGCCTCGTCACCGGTGGCAGAGACGCGGCCCATCAATTTCTGATCGCCGATGGCGAGCAAGAAATCGCTGCCTGCAGACATGGCATCACAGGCAAACACGACCTCGACGTCGTACCGGCCCGTCTTGTCGATGCGCGCCGGCCAACTCACGTAATCGTTCACGTCTTTCCACTCGCCAATGTACAAGTCGCTGCGGCCTTCGAGTTTTGCCGTTGAGCCGTGGATGTCAGCATCGGCGGCACTCAAATCGAGCGACCCGTCTGCAGACTGATGGACCGGCTGAACCAACGGTTTGACTTCGCCGTCAATCTCCACGACAACCACGCTGGCAATTGAATCCGGGGCGTTGGCTGGTAATTGAATCTCGACTCCTTCGTCCGATTTGCTCGTCTTCAGCTCGTTGCTCGGTGCGGCCAACAGATAGGCTCGTTTGATGGGGTTTCCAACCGGCACGAGAATCTTGTCATCCGTTGGCCAGTCAAAAACGTGCAGGAACAATTCGCCAGGTTTCTGCGTGCAACGTCCCCATGGCAGTTGGCGGCGAAACGGACCGGGACTCGTGGCGTAGATCGCCTCGCTGTTGACCTTCATCCATGCGCCGATCTGTTTCAGGCGCTGAATACTGGCTTCGGGAATCTCGCCTTCGGCGTTCGGGCCGACGTTGAGCAGATAATTGCCCCCTTTGCTGACGATGTCGATCAGGTTGCGCAACAGAGTTTCGGCGGACTTCCAATTGTGATCGTAACTCTTGTAGCCCCACGTATCGTTCATGGTCATGCAGGTTTCCCAGTCGCGACCGGGATAACCTGTCACCGGGATATATTGTTCGGGCGTTTCCGTGTCCCCCAAATAGCCGCCGCCCAACCGGTTGTTCGTGATAATGCCGGGCCGTAGCGCGAGAAGATCATGCAGCGGCTTGGCGCGCTCGGGTGTCATCATGCGCGTCGTGTCCCACCACAGTACGTCGGGCTGATATTGTGTCAGGATTTCGCGCACCTGCGGCTCGGCAACCTTTTTCAGATAGTCATCGTATCGACCTTTGTGAGCGCCATCCCAGCCTGCGCCGTCTCCCAGTTTGTTCTTCGCCCCGCCCGGATTCACCCAGTCCTGCGACTGAGAGTAATACAACCCAAACTTCAACCCCTGACCGCGCGCCGCTTCCGCCAGTGGCTTGATCAAATCTTTCCCGTACGGCGTGGCGTCGATGACATTCCAGTCCGACGCCCTGGTCTTGAACAAGGCGAACCCATCATGGTGCTTGGAGGTGATGACCATGTACCGCATACCGGCCTCTTTGGCCAGGCGCGCCCAGGCATCGGGATCGTACTTGGTTGGATTGAATCGGCGGGCAGACGCCCGATATTCGGCGACGGGAATCCGGGCGTTGAACATGATCCATTCACCAATCCGTGGAATCTCCTGGCCGTGGTAGGTGCCAGCGGGCACAGCGTAAACGCCCCAATGAATGAACATTCCAAACTTCGCCTCTCGCCACCATTTCATGCGGGCATCGTGCTGTTCCTTGGTTTCCATGGGCTCACTCGATGTTTCGGCAGCGGCCGCCGTAAGCGAGAATAACATCAGACCGGCCAGTGCCGCGCCAATTATCCGACTTTGACCGTTTCTTTTCATATCATCCTTTCGGTAGCGCCAACTCCAAAATTTTCTCCTGCGTGGCTTCCTCGCGAGACAACTCTCCGGAAATTGAGCCACTCCGCATCACCAGGATGCGGTCGCTCAGTGCCAGGATCTCGGGCAACTCGGAGGAAATCAACAGTGTGGCCATGCCTTGCCCCGCCAGGTGTCGAATCAATCTGTAGATCTCCGCTTTCGCCCCGACGTCCACTCCGCGAGTCGGTTCATCCAGAATCAAGACGCGCGGTTTGGCCGCGAGCCATTTGCCGAGAACGAGTTTCTGTTGGTTGCCACCCGATAGCGCTTGAGCAGGCATGTCGGCACTCGCGGCTCGTACACTCAACTCGCGCATGAGCCGCTCGGCCACGTCCTGCTCACGCCGCGGCGACCGCAATCCCCAGTGCGCCAGTGTCTGCAGCACGGCCAAAGTCAGGTTCTCTGTCACGGTCATGGGCAAAACCAATCCGAGATGTTGCCGGTCTTCAGGAACCAGGGCGACCCCGAGCGCGTTGGCCGCGGTCACTGAACCGAAAGGCAAAGTCTTGCCGTCCACGCGCACGTCACCTGCATCAGGTGGATAAATTCCGAAAATTGTCTCCGCCACCTCGGAACGACCGGCTCCGATCAGCCCCGCCATGCCGACGATTTCGCCGGCACGCACCTGAAATGAAACGTTTGAAAAAGCGTCGCGGCGTGACAGCTGTTCCACCTCCAAGATGACGTCGCGGCCAGCAAAACGGGCGTGCTCAGATTGTTCGACGGCCAGCAATTCGCGACCAACCATTAACTTGATGAGCGCAGATTGGTCGATGTCCCGGGTAGCGCTCGTAGCCACCAGCCGGCCATCGCGCAGCACTGTGACCCGGTCGGACAATGCAAACACTTCTTCGAGCCGGTGGCTGACGTACAGGATGCTGACGCCGTCGGCTTTCAACTGGCGGATGATGCGGAAAAGCACCTCGGTCTCGCGGGCCGATAGCGATGCTGTGGGTTCGTCCATGATCAAGAGCCGACACCGCCGCGAGAGTGAGCGGGCGATGCCGACCATCTGACGTTGGGCGAGCGGCAATTCCGCCACCGGTTTGGTCGCGTCGAATCGTTCCCCGAGCCGTTTGAGCAACGCCTGCGTTTCGCGACGCATGGCCGCGCGGTCCAGAGCCAGTCCACCCCACCGACGGGGCTCGCGGCCAACGAAAATGTTGTCGCGCGCGTCGAGGTGCGGAAAGACAACCACCTCCTGGTGAATTACCGCAATGCCAGCCGATTCGGCAGTGGCCACGTCGCCCAGCAACAGAGTTTCGTCTCCGACGACGATTTCGCCCTCGTCAGGCTCGAGGGAGCCGGAGAGAATCTTGATCAACGTCGACTTGCCGGCGCCGTTCTCGCCCACCAACGCATGGATTTCGCCGGGCAAAACGTCCAGGCTCACGTCCATCAACGCCCGCACGCCGCCATAGGATTTGCTGACGTGATGAATTTGAATCAGGGGTGAGCCGTTCATACGCGAACGACGACGAGGGTTTCATAGAGCCAATAGTTCTGCAAGCTCCGTTTGAAAACTCGGGCTGGAAGACATGGCTAATTCACGAATGAACGCAGATGCTTCATGTTAAGGCGATGTAGGGTGCGAATGCCCCTGCCCACGTTGTTCTGGGCAGGGGTTTCGCGCCGTGGCGTTGGTTGTCTGCAGGCGTCAACCGCAACGCGGCGCGAAATCCCGCTCGAAGCGGGGCATTCGCGCCCTACAATTGATTGGCGGTCGAGAATCGATGGAGCGGAATGATGTGAATGTTCCGTGGGCGCGCAAACGAGCGCAACGACTTCGGATTTGTTGTGTACACCGTTTTGGAGTGCAGTGCCGGTGCCTTGATTTACTTGACATCGGCTGGGCCGTGCACTAAGGTCGCCGCCAGCGTGAGAAGCAAAGAGGCTGGCGTCTCGTTTGCGCTGTATCCTTGGTGTCCCTTCGGCATGACTGGCCACTGAATGACGTTTGACGTAGACGGCGGGTCGCACCGGCGAGCGGTTCGTGTAGACGCACCGTCACGCGTGTGCTCTGGTTTTGCCACCATCGTACCGGGCGTAACGGTCGCGGGAGTGGCCGTCAAGGGGTTTGTTCCGGACCTCGTTTACGACGATCTGGCGCACTTGGTGTCCGCGGACCCCGGCAATGCGACTGGGAATGACGCTGACGACGGTGGCAAGCGGACATCTCAGACGAACTTCTCCTGTAAGTTCGGCGATCCAGCTAATGCGATTCTGATAACGGTTGAGTGGGAATTAGCGCAAACCCTGATGCCTGTCCACGCTCTGGTGATGTCAGGGGCGGCCACTGAACCGTTGTTGCGGGACTTTTTTCTGCCGAAGGCAGAGACAGGCCTGCCTGCTGGCGCGGTTCCTGACGTAACCCCGCAAGTCTCTTTCCTGTCCGCAGCCGGTGTTCGCATTTGTACTTCCCCTTCGGAGAAACCCAGTAGCCGCACTTGTCTGGACTGAAGCGATGAGCGACGTCACCCGCATTCTGGACCGCGTTCATCAAGGTGACCCCACAGCAGCCGAAGAACTGCTGCCGCTGGTGTATGACGAGCTGCGCAAACTGGCGGCCCACAAGATGGCGCGAGAACTCCCGGGGCAAACGCTCCAGCCCACGGCCCTGGTTCACGAAGCCTGGCTGCGTCTCGTTGATGGCGGAGACGCGAGGTGGGATGGTCGGGCACATTTTTTTGCCGCGGCAGCGGAAGCCATGCGTCGTATCCTGATCGAGAATGCCCGGCGCAAACGCGCCCAACGCCATGGCGGCGGCCTGGCACGGCTCGATATCGATCAAGTCGATGTGGCTGCTCCCGCCAAAGACGAGGAATTGCTCGCGGTCAGCGAGGCTCTGGAGAAACTCGCGGCCTGCAGCGAACAAAAGGCCGAGTTGGTCAAACTCCGTTATTTCGTCGGCCTCACCATCGAAGAGGCCGCCGAGATTCTGGAGATTTCGACGGTGACCGCCGATCGCTGGTGGTCTTACAGCCGCGCTTGGCTGTATAAGGAAATTGAAGGTCAACAAAGGGATTTACGGGATCGCTGATGGAAACCCGTGCTAAATCTCGCATGGGTTTGGTAGTGAGCAACTCAGATCAACATGAAGAAGCCGTTTTCGAGGCCGTGGTGCAATTGCCGTCCGACCGGCGGGCGGCTCATTTGGACCAAGCAGCGTGCAGCGGCAAGCCGGCTCGCAGGAGGAACCTTTCACATGGCTGAATGGTTTCAGATTCCAGATTTGCACTATCGGGCGATGAGCAGAGTAATTCACAGATTTCGGCTTGGTAATCCAAACGCTCACCCCAGAGGTAGTTGCGTCGGTGTTCGGTGCAGTCCATAGGAGGAAAACATGCCGTCACTAATCATCATACAAGGTCCTGAGAGTCAGATTGGGAAACAATATATCCTGAAAAACCGGACACTGGCCGGTGGCCGCCACCCGTCACAGGAAATCCAGCTTCTCGATCCGGAAGTGTCGCGTCGGCATTTCCTGATTCGGATGGTGGATGGTGCCCACGTGATTGCCGAAGCGCACGCGGCGAATGGGCTGCATGTGAATGGCCTGAAGGTCCAGCAGTGCACGCTTCAGGAAGGCGATCAAATCGGTGTCGGCGCCACCGTGCTTCTCTATTCCAAGAACGACGAGGCGAGTTGGCCGGATGAAGTGCAGCGTCAGCGTCGCGCCGAACGGCAACTGCGAGAAGGCAGCACCGTGCTGCAAGATCCTCCCATGCTCTGAACCCATGAAGCACGTTGTTCTTGTGGCCTCGGCAGGGAACGAGTCCCGGGCGCGACAAGTCCCACCCGCGCCCAATAGAACTGATGGGATTATTCCCAGAATCTCGCATTGATTTGGTATGAGCGACTCGGGTCCAGGTGAAGAAGCGGTTTTCGAGGCGGTGCTGGCATTACCAGCCGAGCAGCGAGCGGCCTATCTGGACCGGGCGTGCGCCGGCGAGCCAGCCCTGCGCCAGCGCGTGGAGGCCTTGCTTGATGCCCATGACCGTGCCGGCGGTTTTCTGGCGGAACCGGCTGTAACCGTGGCGGCCAACCGCGCCGCTTTTTCCGCCGCGCCCGCAGAGAAGTCCGGCGACCGGATCGGCCGTTACAAACTCCTTCAACAAATCGGCGAAGGCGGCTGCGGGGTCGTCTACATGGCCGAGCAGGAGGAACCGGTCCGTCGCCGCGTGGCCCTGAAGATCATCAAGCTCGGCATGGACACCAAACAGGTCGTGGCCCGCTTCGAGGCCGAGCGGCAGGCGCTGGCGTTGATGGATCATTCCAACATCGCCCGGGTGTTCGATGCCGGGGCCACCGAGAGCGGGCGGCCATTCTTCGTGATGGAACTGGTACGCGGGATCAAGATCACCGAGTACTGCGACCAGAACAACCTGTCCACTGAGGAACGCCTCAAGTTGTTCATCGAGATTTGTCGGGCGGTCCAGCACGCGCATCAAAAGGGCATCATCCATCGCGACATCAAGCCGTCCAACATCCTGGTCACGGTCAACGACGGCGTGCCGGTGCCCAAGGTGATCGATTTCGGCATCGCCAAGGCGACGCAGGGCCGACTGACCGACCAGACTCTGTTCACCGCCTTCGAACAGTTTATCGGCACCCCGGCGTACATGAGTCCCGAACAAGCGGCCATGACGAGTCTGGACATCGACACCCGCAGCGACATCTATAGTCTCGGCGTCTTGCTCTATGAACTGCTGACGGGGCAAACACCATTCGACGCGAAAAAACTGCTGGCGGCCGGCTTGGAAGAAATGCGCCGCACGATCCGGGAACGCGAGCCGCTGCGACCATCGACGCGCCTGAGCACGATGACGGAGTTGGACCTGACGACGACGGCTCGCCGGCGCCGAGCCGACCCGCCCAGACTGATTCACCTGGTGCGGGGCGACCTGGATTGGATCGTGATGAAGTGCCTGGAGAAAGATCGGACCCGCCGGTACGAGACGGCCAACGGTGTGGCGGCCGACATCCAGCGCCACCTGGATAACGAGCCGGTTGTCGCTCGACCGCCCAGCAAGTTGTACGAATTTCAGAAGACGGTTCAGCGACACAAATTTGGCTTCGTGGCGTGCGCCGTGGTCATCACTGTGCTGGCTACCGGCGTGATTGTGAGCACTCGGGAGGCGATTCGGGCCACGCGGGCGGAACGGGAACAGGTTCGGCTCCGTCAGCAGGCCGAAGCGGACGAGAAGAAGGCGCAGACCGAGGCGGCCCGAAGCGAACAAACCGCACAATTCTTGAAGGACATGCTCAAAGGCGTTGGTCCGTCGGTTGCACTGGGCCGGGACACTACCATGCTCAAGGAGATTTTGGATAAGACTGCCGACCGTGTTGGTAAAGACCTGACCAATCAGCCCCTGGTCGAGGTGGAACTGCGAAACACCATCGGCTGCGTTTACTTGGAACTCGGCCAGTACCAGAAGGCCGAAGCCATGCAGCGCGAGGCCCTGGCGATAGCAAGGAAAGTGTCGGGCAATGAGCCTTTGCGCGTCACCGAGTCACTTGTTGACCTGGCCGACGTGCTCCGGCGTGAAGGCAGGTATGCCGAGGCCGAAATCCTGCTTCGCGAAGCGCTCACGATTGTTAGAAAGCTACCGGGTGATGAGAATCGGGCCGATGTGCTCGACCTCCTCTCCGATGTGCTCCGCTACGAAGGCAAGCTGGACGAGGCGGAGCCCATGCAACGACAGGCGCTGGCCATGAGGAGGAAACTATTCGGCAACGAGGATCGAGAGGTCGGTATTTCTCTCAATAACCTGGCGCTGGTGTTTGAGGGGCAGCGTAAGTTCGCTGAAGCGGAAACGACGCTTCGCGAGGCGCTGGCAGTGTATAAAAAAGTGTTTGGGGACGAGAATCCAGAAACGGCCATAACACTCGATAATCTGGCCAGAGTGCTCCTCGAAGAAGAAAAATTCACCGAGGCCGAAAGCGTGTTTCGAGAGACGTTGGCGATGCGGAGAAAACTGCTGGGCAACGACCATCCCATGGTGGCCGAGTCACTCGACGCACTGGCCAGAGCGCTCCTCGAAGAAGA
>Ga0335081_10020537_pt1 | contig 10681 bp, 12 predicted proteins | sample Lox_Sample_35_FD_206713 | JGI IMG/M metagenome (GOLD analysis project Ga0335081, IMG submission 206713) | Soil microbial communities from Loxahatchee National Wildlife Refuge, Florida, United States - Lox_Sample_3.5 | ecosystem: Environmental > Terrestrial > Soil > Wetlands | place: USA... | reverse complement strand
AACTCTTCGGCCGAACGGACGGCATCTTGACCTGTCATGGCGTCTGCAACGAAGAGAATTTCCGACGGATTCAGCAGGCTCTTGAGCGACTGCATCTCGGCCATCAGCTCGTCATCGATGTGCAGGCGGCCTGCGGTGTCGACGATGAGGACGTCGCATCCGGTGACGACTGCTTCGCGGCGCGCTTCTTTTACAAGACGCTCGACCGTGGCAGTATTGGCCTCGACGACCTGACCTTCATAAATGTTGGCCTTGACTGCTTGGGCGACGACTTTCAATTGCTCGCGAGCGGCCGGACGGTAGACGTCGACGGAGACCAGCAGCGGACGATGTCCGCCATTTTTTAGCCAATGCGCCAGCTTGCCCGACGTAGTGGTCTTACCCGAACCTTGGAGACCGGCCATCAAGATGACGGTTGGAGGCTGGGAAGCGAACTTTACGCGGGCCGTATCTTTGCCCAAGACTTCGACGAGTTCGTCTCGAAGAATTTTGATGACCTGCTCTCCGGGAGAGAGCGCGGTCATGACTTCTTGTCCGACGGCCTTGGCCTTGATCTGATCGATCAGCTGCTTGACGACCTTGAAGTTGACGTCGGCTTCGAGCAGCGCCATGCGGATTTCGCGCAGGGCCTCGTCAATGTTTTCTCCGGTGAGGGTCGCTTGTCCGCGAAGCGTTTTGAACGCGCGTTGGAGTTTTTCCTGAAGATTCTCGAACATAGTAGATATCTGGATATTTTAGCAGCAGGGATAATCGGGCTTGCGGTGCGGGACCCGAGGAAGCCCGTCAGATCCGCAAACATGGCGGCAAGAAGTCCAGTGGATTGAAAAAGAGTTCCCCTTTCAGCTCTCCACCTTCGCCGAAACTACGTGGATTGTGCTGCCTTGCAAAGTACCAACGACTCGAGCGCGTTCGCCGGCAAGGCGTTTGAGAACGCTTAAGTCTCCATCTAATTGGTAAGTCGAGTCCGCATTCACTAGAGCGAATTTGGCGCCGCTACGGACGCAAAGGCGCGTGCACTTGGAGGCCGACTGACCCATGCGCGCGGAATGCTTTGCGCCGCACTTGGAACAGGTCACCATACCGTCAAACACTTGCCCGTTGGCGGAAATCTGGGAACCTTGCGAGGGTTCGTTCTGACCACCGGAACTGGCCGCGGCCCCAAGAACGACCATGACGAGCGCGATTGCCAGCGATGCGGTCGTACCAACGAAAATGATGTCGATCCAGACTCTTTTCGCTTTCACGCAGCAATGTCCTCCGTCCGTAAGAATGCGTCAACTTCAGGGTCAAGACGCGGAACCGGCTGACTGTTACGATTGCAAGTCTGGTGCCATGCGAAGCCGTTGGACGGAGTCTGTAAGTGCATGAATACGAGGGATTTTCACAGACCGGAAAACATCTGCGACCTCATGATAGGACAGATCGAGCAGAAAATTCCCAGCTATTCCTTGCACAAGTGGAAGTCAATTCGAGTACCCAATCAGGCTGCGGCGGCACTCGCCTTATGCTCTAGGCTGGCCGCTTCTCGCGCTCCGGCATTGCGCAGCAACTCAATCGCGCCCTTGGTGTCCGCATCCTTACGGCACGAGACATACACTAGCGCATTTACATCGCAGAGCTGGTGGCCCAACCGCCTAGCGTCGTCCGTGGAGAAACCGAGTCCAACCAGGGTGCCGGAGCCGCGAGAGAGAGCCGAAGCAGGTGGCTCGGCAACCAAGGCGTGAAAGAATATCTCGGAACGGATGAACAAACCGATCGTGGGAATAACCACAGCGCCGAAACCTGAAAACCATTGAATGGCACGGGCGCTTTTGGCTGCGTCCGAGGGCTTGCCGGGGAGAATGCAGGCGTCTCTGACGGCTGCCGCGTCTGGATGCGCCGGAGAAAGAACCATACAGATATCTTTGTTCTCGAAACCCGCCTGATTCAGAGCGCAAACAACGTCGGGCAGAGCGACGTTGCGGGGATACATTCCGTAGGCAGCTGTTCCGTTTGTGTTTATCACGAGGTCTCCAAACTGGAATCCGGGGAAAGTACTGTCCTGCCCTTCGAGGATTCTTAAACGTACAGTTGTTGAGTGGTTCTAACACTCCGGTGAATCATGTACCTAAGACCTAATCCGGACTAGTCGAAATGTGGAAATCAAGTAATACGGGAGTAATGTAAACGTTTTCGCGATCGGTAAACGTTTCCCGTAACCGCGGTCACCCAAATTTCCTGTGGAGTAGTTGCGTCGTCTCTCACGAGACGAGTTCGATACTTGCCACGTGGATTGTTTTCGTACCTTGTTCGAGTTCCCCCGTAACCTTCACGTTCTTGTTGTCGTAACGGCTCGCATCGACTCCAGCCAACTTGTACTCCGCTTCGCTCGTCACGTTGAGAACGTAACTGTTACCGCTTTTCAAAATTTTTCCTACGAACGTTTGCACAGGTGTCTGTTCTGTTTGCGGATCTCCTGGTTTTGGTGCGCGATTTGTCTGGTCGGGCTGCGGCACAGGCGTGTCGGGAGGAGGAAGCGGCTGAGGTACGGGGTGGGGCTTTTGCAAGTTGGACCACGCGATCAACTGCCTGGGCGCGGGCGTGTTCTGTGTGGACTGCACGTTAGAGGAAATATTCTGCGCACAAACAGAAACAGTGAATCCAACTGAGAAAACTAGAAGGAAGATCAACGTGCGATTCATCTGACGCACCTCAGACGAAGTAGGCTCGACAGATGAGTAACTCCGAGCACCTAAAGCCTATTGCTGCAGATGCGACAAAACCATCCTGTTTTGGCCGTATTTGCGGCGCGATGAGCGCTCATGTGGCCTCTTCGCAATTAGACAAATGGATCGTGCATTTTTAGGTGCCGGGGCTGCTTCAACCCGTAAGCGCATGCAATGTCGGCCACAAAGAAAGCAATTGCGGCCGTACCGAATATTTCCGCCATTGTGGATAGATGAACGTAGAGACTGAGAAGTAGAAACAGGACAAGGAATGCTCCAACGCATCGTAGCATCTGCACACCTCCTCAGATAAGGAACCGAAGAATTCCTGCCGGACTCGCGGCGTCCGGCATGGGTCCTTCTACAATCCTGATTATGAGGACAACCGAATACAAGCGGAATACAGGAATACCTTGAACCAGCGGGACGAAGTCTCCGATGTGCTAAGTCGCTGAGAACTAATTGGTTGGAAGAGTTGTTCGGAAACCTGCAAGACGACCGGCTGTTCGGCTGGTCTGCCGGTCATCTTGCCGTGGTCAATTAGCGCTCGGCACGGCGCGGTGCCGATTCTTCCGTTTCAGGCTCTTGAGAAGTGCTGCGCGGCGGCTTCGAGGCGTCTTTCGCAGCTTCTTTCGCCTTCCCCCAACTGTTTTGCGCTTTTCCTTCAACTTGCTTCGCAATGCCTTTCGCCTGCTTTTCGGGATCATTGGACCACTCACCGGCCTGTCGTTCGACGCGACCTGCGACGTCCTTTACTTTGCCTTCTACTTGATCCTTGTTCATCAGAGATTCTCCTTTGAAGTATTGTTGGCTCAATAGTTTTATTGCAGCCACATTTTAGCTGGCGATCTTCCAGGCCAGCTTTTTGCTGCACCCAGATGAGATGTCTCAGCGACGGTAGGGTTTGTTGACTTTTAGGTCGGCGAACTGGCGCCGCGCGAACCTCCGGTGAGACATCTAAGGTATTTACACTGGGCTACGCCCCTGAATGATTCGGACCAGTATCGCAATTATGGCCAGAATCAGTAGTATGTGAATAAATCCTCCCAATGTGTAAGAACTGATCATCCCGAGTAACCACAGAATCAGCAGCAGAACTGCAATTGTACAGAGCATTCGACGTTTTCGTCTCCTATTCCCTGAAGGTGGAATATCAGCGAACAAACTATGGAGGAAGCGAGGGTAGGTCTATCCAGCTAAACACCTAGGCAGTGCGCGACAGTCACTTAGAAGGCGAGTAATCGAGATGATCAGAAGACTTGCACGATTCCATTTCGAACAGCATAACGGGTCAGATCCGCGACGGAATGCAGGTTCAGCTTACGCATCAAGTTCGTGCGATGAGTTTCAGCGGTCTTGACGCTCAAATTCAGCGCCACTGCGACTTCCTTGCTGGTTTTGCCCTCAGCTAATAACTGAATCACTTCTCGTTCACGGGAAGTGAGAGCCTCGCTCGATGGCTTGAACTCCGGCTGGCGCCCGTCATCGCCGTTGTCGCGCTCGAGGAAGCCATCCAGAACCATTTGGCTGACCTTGGTTGTGAAAAATGTCCTCTGAAGCTGCAACGCTTCGACCGCGGCGACTAAATCCCTGCCAGCATCTGATTTCAACAAGAACCCGCGGGCGCCGGCCCGCAACACCTCGCGAACAACATTGTCTGAGTCGTGCATCGTCAGGATCAGGATAGGCATCTCGGGAGAACTTGCCAAAATCTGGCGGGTGGCTTCCAATCCGTTTAAATTCGGCATGCCGATGTCCAGGAGTGTTACCTCCGGTTTGAGCCTTGACGCGAGTTCGACGGCTTCCCGGCCATCTTTCGCCTCACCGCATACTTGCCAGCCGGGGTGGTTCTCGAGCAGGGCTCGAATGCCTTGTCGCGCCACTTCATGATCATCGGCAATCAGAATTCTAAGCATTCACACCTCGAGGAACACAAAAGAACAAACCCGTTACTCGTCGCCGCATTGTCGGGTATTGCACAAACCATGCCAAACCATCACTTTGTTACTATCCAATCGCTTTCAGTTATTCGATGGCGATTGTCGCGTGTAAGTTTTTCCGAATTGTTCTGAGAGGTAATCTCCATGGATAACCCTACTTCTCTACATTGATTACCCTAGGGGGAAGGCTATTCAAGAAAAGAAGCTCTTAAAAAGTTTACAGTCGAGTTCATCGTCTCTTATTTCATGGCATCCAATCTCGACGCGCGAGGGCGAATATGTTTCCTTGTAAGAACTTACTGTTCCATTCAGCGCTCAAGGTGGCTGTTTTCGGAGCTGTAATGGGTTGTGGGACAACGATGGTGCTTGCGCAGAATGCACCAGCCGGTCAGAATCCTTCTTCCAATCAGCAAGCACCGGTTCCCGACGAGGACCCGATGGGATTGCCGCCGAGGACCATTGCTCCCCCGCCACCCGTTGAAGTCCCCAGTCAGTCGGCACCGTCGGCTCAACCACAAAATGGACAATCGACGTCGCAGAACTCGGAAGGAGAAGATCAGGGCAGATTCGTTTTCAAGAAACAAGTTCAAGAAGTAGTGCTGCACGCAACAGTCGTAGATCAGGATGGGAATCTCGTTACGTATCTTGACCGCAATGCATTCACCGTTTTTCAAAACGGGCAGCCCGAACAGATAACGTCCTTTCGCCGCGAGGACGTTCCTGTGGAAATTGGGGTCGTCGTCGACAATTCCGGATCCATGCGCGACAAACGCGACAAAGTCGCAAAAGCGGTGATGAATCTTGTCCGAGTCAGTAATCCGGACGACCAGGAGTTTGTTGTGAACTTTAATGAGACCGCATACCTGGATCAGGACTTCACTTCGAATGGGCACTTGCTGGATGCCGCTCTGCACCAGGTATCCAGCCGCGGCACCACGGCGCTATACGACGCAGTTGTAGCATCGGACGTCCATCTTCGGAACAATTCCACTCTTCAGAAGAAGGCGCTCCTCGTCGTCACTGACGGCGAAGACAACATGAGCCGCGAAACTTTGCAGGATACGATTCGGAAACTGCAGTCGAAGAACGGGCCAACGGTGTATGCGATCGGATTGTCGGATCGAGGAATGACGCGCTCGGCGCGGGAGGCGCTCGAACGCCTTGCTACGGGCACTGGCGGGGTGGCCTATTTCCCTCGGACTCTAGAGGAAGTCAACGATATCACGCGCACGATTGCGCATGATATTCGGAGCCAGTATACGCTAACCTACAATCCTGGCAGCACGGTGGGTAAGGGGTATCAGACGATCACCGTCGATGCACGGGGTCCAGCGCATAAACGCCTGACAGTGCGGACGCGGCCAGGATATTACCCCGGAGAAACAATGCGTTAGTCGAAGATACTGCGGGCTCGGTGACGACTTATGCCGCCGTCGGGCCCGCCGGAGTTTTCGGCGGCGGCGGCAGCTCAATCTGGATCAGGTTATTCTTAATGGCATAAACGACCAGGTCGCGGATCGAGTGAAAACTCAACTTTCGCATGATATTGCTGCGATGCGTTTCCACCGTCTTCGTGCTGAGATTCAGCAGCGATGCTACTTCTTTCGAGCTATTTCCTTCGGCGAGCAGTTGAGTGATTTCGCGTTCTCGCGCGGTGAGAGTTGGAAGCTTGGGAGCTTCGTTTCTGGAAACAGTTTGGCCCTTCTCCAGAAATCCCGCCAACACCAAATCGTTCACTCGAGGAGTGAAGAACATTCGCTTGTTCTGCAGGGCTTCAACGGCAGACACGAGATCTCGGGCGGCATCAGACTTGAGCACGAACCCTCGGGCACCGGCGTCCAGGGCTTCGCGGATCACCTGGTCGGAGTCGGTGATTGTCAGAACGATGACCTTGAAGTGCGGGTCGTGCTGCAGCAACTGCCGGGTGGTATCGAGACCGTTGAGGTTTGGCATTCCGATGTCAACGATCACGACATCGGGATTGAGTTGTAGAGCCTTCTCCACGGCTTCCCTGCCATCGCTGGCCTCACCGCAAACTTCCCATCCTTCATGCTTCTCGAGCAACGCACGCAAGCCGCGCCGCACGATTTCATGGTCATCCGCTAACAGAATCCTGAGTTTCATGTTTTTGCCCTCTCTAGATATGTGTACGACTCTAGAGCAGCGACTTTGCTGCTTGAGCTCAGCTCAGTTCGGGAATATTGCGCCCGTTCAGAGCTGTGAACACACGGTGCTGACTCACTGCCTCGACAGCCGCGAGGAGATCCCGCGCGGCGTTCGATTTCACTACATACCCGCGAGCACCTGCTTCCAAAGCTTCCCGCATCATCTGCGGCGAGTCATGCTGAGTTACGAATAAAATCTCGAGCGCCGGAGACTGCCGACGCAGTACCCGACACGCTTCCAACCCGTTCATCCGAGGCATGGTCACGTCCAGTACCATCACATCGGGACTTAAACTCTTAGCCTTCTCTACGGCCTCTGCGCCGTCAGAGGCTTCTCCAATGACTTCCCATCCCGAATGTCCCTCCAACAGGGTCTTGAGCCCTTGTCTAACAATGGGATGGTCGTCGACCAACAGTATGCGAATTGTCATTCCGTTTCAGTTCCTTTAAAGGAGACCGACCAGACGATTCGCCACATTTTACCTCTTAACTGATGTGACAGCCTGACCAATAGTCCGCAGAATTGACATCACCAAGCTTGCGTAAGGGGAAGCGCTTCAAAACTCATTGCGAGGCTAACCGCCTTGATGTTTAGCTCCAATACAGGAAATCCTGTATTTCGGATCTGATTTCGCTGACTGACATACACTTCTACGCACTTTGCCCGGCCGAGAGTCCAGGAAAATACGTCTGATTGTGTAAGAGGACGTCGACTGCTTCCACAACAGAACCAATGTCTTGCTTCGCGCATGCTCCCCGAACTCCAGCTTGGCGCGCTGCGTCGGCAAGTTGTTTGGAGAGGTGCAGCGTCACCATGAGGATCGGAATAGCCGGAAACAATTCCGAAATCTGCTTGGCGATATCGACTCCGTTTAAATCGGGCATTTGGTAGTCGAGGACAACCAGATCCGGGGGCGCTTCCAAGACCAACTGCAAGGCCTCTGCGCCGGTTCGCGCCTCGCCACACACCCGCCACGATTCCTGCTGTTCCAAGATTGCCCGTAAGTACCGTCGAACTGCAGGATTATCGTCGACCAAAAGAATGCGAATCACGCGAAAGCCTCACCCTTTTATCACCCTCGGTTCCGTGCGGCAGTATAGAAGGGCTTTCGCTGAAGACACCCTTCACGGAATCGCGCATACTCACATGCTAGGCAAATCCTCAAACTGCGTGGATCCTCAGCTAGCCAAAGTCCGCACCATGTGAAGACGTACTGCGTCAAGGTTAGGGAAGACCTAATACCGCTTCAATCCAGTGAAACCAGTAGAGACCGCATAGTTATCGCGCGCAGTCCGACTTACCAGATTCCTTTATCACTTCCTGTGAGTTTTTGTTCAATCGCGGCGGCAGTCGCTAAACCTGGCAAAAGGCTTAGGCGGAAGCTGCTGCGGATTTCCCCTCGCAGCAAGAGATTCTTCAGTTCGTTCGCATACAGATTCAGCGAGTGCGGGAGAATAGGCACTCGAAGGAAATCGCGGCGGAAAGATACCTGGCTTGTATTGAATCTGGCCGTTCCAATGACTAATGCGGGCAAGCTGATGCCGCGGCCACGGAATGTTTCTACATATTCCGAGACAATCGTTAGATAGGTGGAAATGCCTTCCCAAATGCCTGCTGCCGATCCGAGGCGATGCAAGTAAATAAAATCCACGCCACCGGACTCAAGCAGCTCAGAGTTGTCGGCGATGTCGCATAACCGAATGTAAAAATGGCGGTACATGCGTTGAAGCGTGCTGATGACGATGCGATCTTCTGGCGCGGCGACACGGAAGGTATATCCCCCGACCGTTTTGAGGTGACTTCTTTCTGACAGAGATCGCGTAACGGCGGTCTGCTCGCCCGTTTGTCCAAGGCGTTGGAGGTGAACTTCCACCAGCTCTGGCAAGCCACGCACACTGAAGTTCCATTTATTGGCGAGGCGATCTCCCCAGCTACGCGGCTCGAGTGTGGCATGGAACCGGCTCTTCATTACCTCGATCAGTCGATCGCTATCACCGTCAGTGTAGAGATCCAAGTCGCTTCCCAGATCTGGCCAGTGGTCCAACGATTTGATGACTGTGGCGCGGCATCCACCCGCTTCAAGAGCATCGCAGATCTCCGAGAGGAAGCCGAGAGCGCGGTTAATTCTGACTCTTTCGAGGTGGATCCCATCGGAAACGAACGTTGCTTGCTCAAACGCTCCTCTGGCAACAAAGATCTCCTGAAGGGGCTCAAATGCCCGGATGATGACGTGATTGGCAATGGCCAGAGATTTCAGCGTCTGCAGTTCGTTGACATTCAGATCAGAGACGATTTTCGAATCCAGATTGACCGCCTGCGGTCCATCTTCAGGCGCGAACGCTTCGCGGTTAGAAAAGCCGGAGAACGAGGGATTTAAAACGAGATTCGAGAGAATCTGAAGATCTCTGGTTGAGTTCTGCACAGGGCTCACCTTTCGACCTCGATTGACTTTACAGACGCGCCGTCTTGGATGTGATAAGTGATATTTATGGTTGTGGGGTGAAGTTATGAACCCGAGGCTAGCGACTTCCCAGATTGGCTGCAATGGGAAAAGCTTAGCCGCTCGACAGCAGTCCCTTCCTCATAGTCGTTCCAGGTCTCTATCAGGATGAATGGCAAAGGATGGCCTGCATCAAAGTAATGGGTGTAGAGATGGAGAGTATCTTCAAAAGTTTCTCCGCATCGGCCGTCCATGTGCCGATTCAGTCCCCACTTTGCTGCGCTATCGTTGAAGCCGGGCCAAGCTGCGCCGATCACGATCTTATCGGGGTGATTGTTTCTCATGTTCCGGTAAAACTCTTCTAGATACTGTTCGCCCCAGTTACTACCATTCGGAGTCCAACCTTGCTTGCCAGGCTGCACCCAGGCGTATGACCCGGCGAAGTCTGTGGAATACTTTGCAGGTGGAGTGTCTTTAAAGAACAGGATCGGCGAAGATTCCCATGACTGGCAATGCTGCACAACACGATTCCAGTCGACGTGGCCTTCCTTGGGAAAGATGAGGATCATTGGATGACCTTGATACGTCAGGTAGGATTTCCCATGAGGAGCCTTCGGGCCAATATAAGAGTTGTAGGCCTCGTCTAAAGCGGCAATCGCTTCGTCGGTAGCTTGTGAGTCTTCGTCCTCGGGTTCGTTGTAGAGCAAAGCTACCTGAAAATGACTCGCATCGGCCGCTTGCTGGAGCAGGGCAAAATTGTGATCGGAAAAAGAGTTGGCGGATCCATACCAATCCACAACGAAGGCAGCGATTCCCATGCTGCGGGCCTGGTGAATTTGCCGTTGCAGAACGACTGGATCGTAGCTTGAGTAACCCACATCCATGTGCACATGGTTACCGAACCATGGCATGTAAACGGCTAGAAGCTTTGGCCAGGAGTTAGGAGCCTGCAGATTTGAGTGCGCCGCCGGACGCATTCCGGGCGTCGTGCACCCCGTGCCCACCATGAAACAGACGATTGCCAGTGCTAACAGCCTTTTCGACAAAACAAGACTCCATGAGCGTTCACCAGACCGCAGGCATTTGGATGCGAATGCTGCCCCTGACGGTTGGCGCGGAGAGCGGCTCAGAAGTTCGGGACTGCTTGCAGTTGCCGGACAACCCAGCGGTCCGCACCCGGAGTCATCAGTACTACATAGTGAACGGTGGCATGCTCGTTGTGAATTGTCTTGCTTCCGTCAGAGATTTGCAGGTCATATTCTGCGGTATCATGCAATTCCATGACATCGCCTTCGGGAGCATAGAACACGGCTTCCAGCTTGTGAGTCTGATTCAGGTAGCGAGACGTGAGACCTGTTCGTTTTTGGTCGTTCACAGCGCTGGTCAGCCAGTTTTTCGCCGTCCCATCAAACAAACCGCTGAGCGGCACG
>Ga0335081_10020536_pt1 | contig 10681 bp, 13 predicted proteins | sample Lox_Sample_35_FD_206713 | JGI IMG/M metagenome (GOLD analysis project Ga0335081, IMG submission 206713) | Soil microbial communities from Loxahatchee National Wildlife Refuge, Florida, United States - Lox_Sample_3.5 | ecosystem: Environmental > Terrestrial > Soil > Wetlands | place: USA... | reverse complement strand
ACAATAGTAAAAACAAATGAAATGCTTTATAAATTACTATATAGATTACAATATATCAGTTTAAAATAAAAGTCTATTGTTATAAGCAAACTGAGTGTAATAACTATATAAAATAAATAAAGTAGAGAATTAACGTGTTTTATATCTTTGCAATAAGTATTATTTAAAAATTATGTTATTCATAATTTCTATTACATGTCATATCTATGATAATTTATAATGCATTTTCATAATATTTACTATATAATTAAGGTTTAACTACCAAACATTTTAAATAATATAATAAAACTAAACTGTTTAATATTTTTCTAAATAAAAAAAGTATGACAATCAGTCTACTTGATATTTTATATAGTAATATTCATCGGTTCAGTTGAATCTCAGTTTTAAAAGCTATCCGAATCAACTGACAGAAAGTGTGAATAGATGATAATCCAACCGATAAGTCTATTGGTCCAGTAATTACATCTTGCTAGACCGACTGATTCTTAAATCAGGTTTTACATTTAATAGATCTAACTTGACTGGTTTATAATCTAATTTAAATTTCATGTAGTTCGACATGACTGAATTGACATTGTAAATTTCAATTTGACATTTATAACATATAAAAGTTAAAATAAAGATTCATATATTATATAATGTAACTGAAAATTTCAACTGCTGAATTTATAATTAATTATTTATTACATATATTCATATGACTCTAGATTAATAGAACTATATATCTGAGCTCATTCGATATATATCATTAAGAAAGCTTGGCTTAACCGATATTTAAATTAATTAGATCAATAATATAACTCTGATATTTTGAGATCCAGTTTATATTATAAAAATTAAAATTTGACTTGATCTAAAAACTGGAAAAAGCCTATCAATCTTTAGTCGGTCTCAAGTTTGGCCTAACCAACAGATATTAGTAATCTTATATGAAAAAAGCTGCATTCAAGAAAACTTAAATTGATTTGCTAGTTCAAATGATTAAATATCTAACTCAGGTGACAATTTAACTTATTTGATAAACCAAAATTGTCACGGGTTATGGGGCTCAGGGCTCGCAAGGCTCAGGGCTCGCCGCCACGTGACCCAGATATTTCGATTTAGATTAGTTTTACTTGGCACGCCGCCACCATCATCTGATCCTTAGCAATCAACTCGACTCACTCATTCTTTACCATCTTCATCTTCTTCTTCTTCTTTCATTAACTCCATCCGGACGATTCACGTCGCTGCTCATCCATCTAATTTCCATCATCCTGACCACCCATCTCACAAAAATTTATCTATGAGTTGCTAATTAATTTCTAAACTAATATATATTATTAAATCTTTTATCATTAATTATTATCTTGAAATAGTCTTTGAGCTTTTAAACTTCTATCTTATATCTTCATATTTTAATAAAAAATGTCTTTAGATTTTGGTTGTTTATGAACTTCTTCATCTTCATCTCAGAGAGAGAATTGCAGCTAATAAAATCTTCAAATGTTTTCTAATTAAAAAATTTATTTCACTAGAGAAATAAAAGGGAGATAAATCATAATATGTGAACTATTGATAAAATATGTTATATTCTTTGTTAGATAAAATGCTAGGTAAAATAATATTGATTTATGGTTCTATCATTTTGCAGCTGGAATAATTATATAGAATTATAGAATTATAAAAATATAAACATCTAATGCAGTAACAAACAGGGTATTAAGACATTCCTAGCAGAAGAGTTTAACAAATTATTAAATTTAACAATTAGTGAGGACCAACAAATTCACACCAAGATGAAGCAAATTAAGATAGTCAAGAGTCAACTTTGAGTTCAGGGTGATAGCTATCTTTTTGGAGCTTTAATAGTTAGTGAAGAGCACAAAGCTTCAGTTAAAAGGTTGAAGGATGATGAAATACCTCTGGTCTGTTGCAGATCTCTGGCGAACTTTGAATCCTTCAGGTTCGCCTTGAGCATTTGTACTTGCAGTTGATATCTGCTTCCCCATACTAGAATAGTTATTGAATACACCGCTTTCCGAAAATATTGTTGAGCGGATAATTGGTAACAACGCTTGCATAATTGATCGTTTTTACGACAAATTGAATGATTCGAAACCGTCTTATTTGTGTCCTACGGCCCGAGATTATAGTTGCCGATTAGTATTAGAAACCGGAGGATGGACATGAGATGACGCTACTGTGGAGAGGGTCGGTCGTAACGTAATGGCACATAATGAACCGAGGCCGCTATTAAATATTTTGACACACCCAGCCGAGATCTACGGTATTATAGGGACGGCCATTTTAGTTTCCAACATTTTGTGTTGGATTCCGGTACCAATCCCATTTGTGTTGAGAATTTCCGCCTCAGGAGAGGACATTTCCCACCGCTGACACCCTCTCAATGCTACAGCAGCAGACAGCGTAATATTGGATCCAAATGAGGAGTCAAGAGGAAGCATAAAACACCTTCGAAATGAGAATTCCTCCACTGCATCGGTACATGAAAAGTGCAGAATTTGGACTAAGAAACGCAAGTTAAAGGCTAAAGTGCCATTACGTACCAGGTACCATAACGTTACAACCGACACTATTGAGAATAATGTGTATAAAATTTCCAGTCCTTTGTTCCACGCAGAGTCTCTAGAATCGCATCCCCTAGCAGAAGGGACAACACCCCATTCTCCAGGGGATAGAGCTTGTTTGATCAGCGCAAGGGTATTATCGTTCAATTTCGGTTGGTAAGAACGTCTGAGAGAATACGAGATTAAAAGCGAGACGTAACTCCGCCTTCTGGAACACAAGTTATGCTAAACCTGAATGTAAATGATGACGTTCCTTTGGAATACTTTTAACAATTCTAACAGTATGTTATCGATCGAGACAGGCAATGGCCGACAAAAGACTTCGCGATAAGATTGTTGGTGAATCGGGCTCTTATGATGTTTGCAATAGGACAAGTTCTGTGGACGCAAGGGTGGAACGGTTGTACGGCATGCTTTCGAGATATGCCTAATTTCCAAAAGATCTACGACACAAGAAACATTGGTGCACGGATCACTATTCGGCAAGCGAACAAGATATTTTTAACAGGGATACCTTGGGATATTCACGGGTGTGTCCACAATAAAGCGAACCATTTTCATATACAGAGGCAGGGCAGTCGGGCTGGGTCCGATCAGTTGGTGCCATAGACAACGAATGATTAAGCTTTGATGCGTGATAAGGCAGATAGATAAAACAGACAAGAGAAAGGGTACGGAGTTTACCATAGTATCGACTTTTCAGGCTTGGAAATTCGTATCCCGGACGGCAGAGTCATGGTCCTATATGCAGGTTAGCTGTGTCTTCCTTAGCCGGGGATCTATATGGTGTTTTTCGGCCAAATAACCACATACCGATGGAACACGCGGACGGGAACTGAAATGGTCGGGGAGACGGGATTGTCGAGCGCATCATTACCGCTCAGGAGCAGGAGGAATGCCGGAACGTGAAGGGCAACCGCCAAACCCAGATGCCATAAAACGACGCGGCCGGAAAGCGTGGGGTCGAAACCCTTGCGTCGAAAGACAAAGTGAACTTTTTTTCCCTCCTGTTTGCGGCGCCATTTAAGGGCTTCTACTCGAATTAAAAAAGGGGGGATTTTTAATTTGCCGACGCGCCAAGCCACCGGATCCCGCACAACAAAAATAAATTTCCGACCCGGTCGAGGCTCCATCACCAGTTAAAGTCTAACTCAGCTGTAGAAAGCCTCATAATTCTGGTGAGATATGCAGAGAAACAAAAGTCAGCACTATCTATGCATTTCACAAGCCTTCGTTGCAAAGACTTCATGCAAGAATTGCATTGCAGCTGGCAAATTAATTGCGTCTGCTGTCTGTGCGTGGCTGTCTCTCGCTTCCTTAAAATTCGTTTCTTGTCAGCGCAATTCGTAACTGCCTTCGCAGCGCTAACAATAATATGACTCTATGGAGACTGGAATGCTTCTGTCCTGATTGTCGCTTACGTGCACCTGCGGTAGGGCGGTATCCGACAACACACATGGCGACCAGACGAAACATTATGGATATCCAGCCCGCCGTTACCCACTCAGGTCGGCGAAATCATCCTTATTTTCAGGGGTCAGGGTGTTCGGAAGTGACGATCTGGTGACCGGTAGTTCGCGGAGTCTCATTCTTGGCTATCTTCAAATATATTTTATGTATAGTTCAACACGTACATAATCTTCTCATTAACCAGGGAGTGGGGTGAAAATGAATCACCTGCAGGTCCGCACGGATCCCTCGGTTTCTGTATCCAATTAATTTCGGTCCAAGTAAGAAGGTTACAGCCCGTAACTTAAATTTTGCAGACGAGGCGAACGCACTGTCCATTTCACCTGCCTGACGGAAGGGAAAAAAAGACGTGATTCACACGTATGCAACGGACGCGCGTCATGAGTGATACAAAATTTGCCCCTGGAACATGCGGTTCGAAAACCTCTGACCAATCAATTCGCCCTGCCCCTGAGGCGCCTTTCCCCCAAGGGTCTCTGCGCGTTTAATTTTGGCCCCCCACCTGCCGCTCGCCCCGCCGTCTCTCCTGATAACCGTTTTCCCGTCCATCCGAATGCGAGCCCCCGAAGTTGGACAGGAACAGACGCCACGTTAAACATGGACCAAATTTAATACAACGGACCATGCGTCCCGCACAGGTTTCTTTGCGACACACGAATCGCAATCGTTGTTGTGCGGGAAGGCATGACGATGGTGCGAATTGGCGATACGGGACCTCTGACGACGAGCCTATACGCCATGCGGATTGACCACGCACTTAAATTGCAAAACCGTAATTGAGATACCGGGGTACGGAAGCGCCGTTACTGCTCTATTCTTAAATTTATATATTTTTTACCTATATATGATGTATGCCCACGCCCCAGTTTCAGGTCCCATTTTCGGAAGCCGTCAAAAGACCACCGCCAAATTCGAGTTGGTCGGGAGACGCGCAAAAAGGGAAGGACGAAGAGAACGTTTCGAGTTTGGCCATCTTGTGCAACACAGGCCGAGGCGCAGTGCCGCCAGCAGCGGAAACATCAGCAACCCCACGCTTTCGCACTTGATTGCCACATGTCTGGCCGGCTGTTGTCCTTCTGACAAGTTTAAAAACGTCCGCAGGATTCCCGGGCAGGATATCACTCGCACTCAGCTGACAATAAAACCAACCAACCAACCCCCCCGCTGACCGTTGACACTTGAATGTCCGAGAACGGCCAAGTTCCTTTATCCCGGTCCCCACCTACTTACTCCCAGCCGTTGTTGTTTCAGCCACCAGCCTGTCCGAGGCGGCTGCTCTCTCCACTCGAGTCGTCTCTCGCTCTTCGCTCGGCTTCTCCTGTAAGTCGGGAATAATTAGGCACTGCCCAGTCGCAAATATCAACAGCACACCTCCTCCCCGGCTTTTTTATTTATTTTTTGGACACCGGACGAACGCCTTCAACCCGGAGGCGGACCTATCTCCCTCGTCGATGCTCTCTCCAGACCAGGCACACTTCACCTACGGCGTTCGGCGACACGAGAGATAGCACCGTCCATTGCCTATCTAGATAATCTGAAACGTTGGGTCGTTTCAAGTGTGCGTCAAGCCGATGGGTATGTCTCCCCCTCCCCTACTAAATCGCCGTCTCGCCATATTTCGTTTTCTATCTCGTTTGCAGAAAGACGAACCATACGGCTAATTTATTCTTTTCAGCGCACTTAGGTCGAGGGGTCGCCGGTGACGGAAAACGACCGACATTGTCGCCTCAACAGCTTCAGCAACCCCCATTGCACCACGACTCGTCATCTCAGTTCCTTGCCGGCACACAGCCTCCGGGTCCCGGACGCATTTCCGGCGACTTAACCTACCAGGAGCAGACCACCCCTACACCCGCGTATGACGACTATCAACAACCCTTGCCCTCCATCAACTCTCTCCTGGGTAGCGCCGCGCAAGCCAACGAGCCGCAACAAACCTCGCCTCGTCGACGGGGCCTGACTAAAGTCCAAAGCAGTCCCAATTTAAGAGATCAAGCCGTGAGACAAGCCCGCTCTCCGTATCCCGGGAGCGGTCTCCGATCTAGAAGTCAAGCCTTCAATACTTCCGCCGCCGTGCCGCCTCCACCGCGAAGAGACACTGGAGCACTCGTCGTCCCGCAGTCATGGCGAGATGACACCTCTCAAGACCAATTTTTCACCCAACAGCCCGCACCATCGTACCCTATAGACACCCAAATCCCTCAACGCGTCCCGCCCCCACCACCGCAAATCTCCCCCGTTCGGACGACCATTCAACAACCGTACATCTCACCACAAGAGACGCCGACCGCTCCAGGCTTTGATTTCCCTTACTATCCGCCCGATCCCTCCATCAACCAGCCCATGTCCACTCCAACGCAGCCTCCGTTTTATCCGGCTTCCGCACCAGCTTACGGTGCACCCGGCACAGACATGCTGCCGATGCAATCTCAATATCCGTTCAATTCTGTCATGCCCAGCATGTCACCCTCCGGCGTGACCTACGTCGGTGATTCACGGGCCATGCTTCAAGGCCGCGCCGTGTCTATGGGAGCACTTCGTGGACCGCAACGGATCGGCATCAGTCCCCAGGAAGAAGACAAACGTCGGCGCGCCGCCAGTGCGTCGGCGCGATTCAGGCGGCGTAAAAAGGAGCAAGAAGAGGAAAATCTCAGAGAAATCAATCGGCTAGAAAAGAAGATTGAGGAACTCAAGAAGGAGTAAGTACCCCTTCTTCTACAACGTTGTCATTTCGGGGACTGATCTTAGGCGCGATTACTGGCGGGACCTGGCCATCCGCGCCGGTGCAAGTGGCGCTGGGCCTCCTCCGGGGGGTGAAAGGACATGAAGGGACAATGGACTTGGAAAGCGGGCTGGCATAATGTTAATACCGTAATATGGCTGTAAGTAAAGGCGAGACTGTAATTAGGATAACGCATTCGGCATGTATGGAGAGCGGGGTAGGTCTAATGTAGAGGAATACCCTTGCACGATAATCTACGAGGCGACCTGCTTCGAAGGTTTAAACCGAAATTTGGGTAATCCCTTGACCCCAACCTTAATCCTGAATATGCTACCATTCTCGAAATATCTCTTTCGCCCATCCAAATCACCTTCGTCTAGCGCTGCTGTGGTGATAAAGAGTTCATCCATGTCCTTGCCGCCAAACGTTGGACAAGTGACGCGTAAGGCTGGGAGGTGGACTTCGGCGATTAATTTCCCCTCGGGAGAGAATCGAACAACTTTGCAGGCTCCCCAGAGGGCTGACCAAACACAGCCCTGAGTGTCGACAGCCAGGCCATCTGGTTCTGCCTTCTGTTGATGCTCAAAGTGATCTACGACAACGAAAATACGCTTCTCGGAAATACGACCCGTGGCAGAGTCAAAATTGTACTGCCAAATGGTATAACGGAGTGAGTCTGTAAAGTACATGATCTTATTGTCAGGCGACCTGGATTGTTATTTCAAACGGTATACAAGGATAATACCATCCGATTCCTGATCATCAGATGTATCGCAAAATTCTCATTACCATTTGGAATGGCGACATTTTCTATCATGCGGTGGACTGAACCATCGGGGTCATATCGAAATAAGACACCTAATTCAGCGACGAATATTTGTTCTGAGCGCACCTTCAGGCTCTGGGCTCTTATATTGAAATCCAAAGCTGGGATTAGATATATATCAAGGGGGGGTTGCACTCAAACATGGCCCCGGCCCAGAATCTGCCCATGCAATCAATTGCGCCATCGTTGAATCTCATTCTGAGTGTTATTTTCGCCTGGTCTGCGATGGACTCTACCGCTTCTCTTGGTCGGGATCTGTAAAAACTTTTGCCAAATACGTCAATTCGCCAGACTCTTGATGGAGGAGAGCAAAACCGCGTTTTGCCCCGACAATATAATGCTCGGCGTCGTCTTCAATGCAACAAGCAACACCGATCATGTCTTCGGTGGAAAGCGCTTTGGGCGCAGCAGGTGCTGACATGGGGACTCGATAGACGAGTTTGCCCTTGATGTCAACAAAATGGAGGGTATCATCCTCGGGACGATAAAGCGGGCCTTCTGCGAGAAGGCTGCCCAATCGCAAGAAGGGCTCAGAGACGGTCAGGCGTTGGATATGCTCGTGACTTGCCATGGCCTCCGTCCAAGAGATGTCGGGATCAAGGTTGCCGGGCGGGGATGAGGCAAATGAGATACGTGTAAGGGGAACAATCCCACCCGTTCTCTCGTGTTTTTATATAATATCTGCGCACAATCGTGGGTGGGATGACATCGCAGATCTTCAAGTGGGGGGGCCCGCCCTCCTCCCCCCGAAACCCTAGAAGAGCATCAGGGCAGGGTAAGGGTTGCGTTATCGGCTGCGGGCGTGCGTGCGTGTCTGCAGATGCGCCGTTGAACGTGAAGACAGGACCCGGCAGCCAAGGGAGACGGTCTCGACACGCGACGCAATCATGCGCACAAAGGCTCTCATCAATCATTTCCACGACCTCCAGCCCATTTACAGCGCGCATTTCGAGCCGAGCGCAAAGGGACGCCTTGCAACCGCTGGCGGCGACAACAATGTTAGGGTATTTCCCCTCCCGCCCCATGTCAAGTCTGCCGACGCATGTGCATCTGCTTAATTGAGGCGCCAGCTGACCAGTGTGCACTAGATCTGGCAGATACACGACATCCCGGACGGTGAAATCAAGGTCGTCTATCTCTCCACCCTCTCACGGCACACGCAGGCTGTCAACGTCGTCCGGTTCAGCCCTAAAAGTAGCCATCCTCCCTATCATGCTGATGGCCATCTAGACCCCGTCCTTGCCTCGGCCGGCGATGATGGCGTTGTCTGTATATGGGTCCCGAGCGAGAAAGATAGAGACAACGCTGCTTTTGGAGAAGCGTCCGGACATTCAGAGGACAAGGAGTTTTGGAGAGTAAAGCATCTGTGTCGGTCCGGCAATGGCTCGGAAATATACGATCTGGTCTGGTCTCCTGATGGAACGTACATCCTCACCGGCTCCATGGACAACATTGCACGGATATATGATTCCCGTGATGGTCTATCTCCTTTTCCGTCCGTTGGTCTGATCGCTCAGGACAATGCATTCGGGCAATTGGGGAACATAGCCATTATGTCCAGGGAGTTGCGTGGGATCCGCTGGGCGAATACATTGCGACCCAGAGCAGTGATCGCTCCGTCCATATCTGGGCTCTCAAGACGCGCGACGGGCAATTAAGCTTTCAGCAGCACAACCGTTCATCTCGAATAGATTTGCCCGCGCGACGCATATCGGAAAGCCCGGCTCCAGTCGACGTCCCTCCGGTATCGACAACTACACGATCAACCCAGGTACCCGACACTATTGCGCCCTCTCCAACACCCTCAACACCCGGCACACCTACGTCCGTTTCGCTCCCGATGAACCCCCCTCCCTTTTCCTCTAGTCGCCGCTCCTCTTTTTCTGGATCTCCCGCCCAATCCTCCATTTCCGCGTTCCGACGCTCTGCCTCACCGTCTCCTGCCTTACCACTTCCAGCCGTCAAGCCATCGGCTTCTCCGAAGGCACAAACAGGCCCAAAATCGATGTATCTCTATCACAACGAAGCCCTTCTCTCCTTCTTTCGTCGACTGAGCTTCAGCACGGACGGTAGCTTGCTTCTTGCACCGGCTGGTCAATACAAAGCCAGCATCTCAAATGGTCATGAATCATCCGTCAAGGGAGAAGAGCCTCAAAATACTGTTTTTGTATACACTCGTGCAGGACTGAACAAGTACTGTCCAACGAGATCTTCCAAGCTAATTTATAGGCCGCCTGTCGCGCATCTTCCGGGTCATAAAAAGCCATCAATTGCAGTCCGATTTTCACCCATTTACTACAAACTGCGCCATGGACCCCCAAAAGTTACCGAGAATTTGACAATCGATACTTCGTCGGACGGCACGATCCCCGCTCTCCCCCCTCCGGTGGTGGAGACTGAACCCCCGTCACCAGAGGAAGTAAAAGACAGTCCCAGGGAGCGGACATTGGATTCTGGAACGGTCTTGTTCTCGCTTCCATATCGGATGGTGTATGCCATCGCCACTCAAGACTCAGTGCTTATCTACGACACACAACAACAAACCCCATTATGCGCAATCAGCAACCTGCATTATGCCACTTTTACAGATCTTACATGGTCAGTGCATTATTCCCTCGATCACGTCTAATGTGACAGGTCAAGCGATGGCAACATGCTGATCATGACTTCCACAGACGGATTCTGCTCAACTGTCATTTTTGAATCTGGTGAGCTCGGCGAAACGCATCCTGGTCCAGCACCCGCAACCATATCGTCTCTCTCTATTTCCCGGCCGTCGCCGTCCACCATCTCTACCTCGTCATTCTCGGCGCCTCCGTTTCGAGCTGCTAGTCCCACACGTTCGAATTCATCCTCCGTTACGACCTTGTCGGCGTTCTCGTCGACTCCCAAAATCTCAACAATTCCTCCTGTAGCCCTTTCAGCCCCATCACCCACATCAACTTTTGTCCAGCCAACGGTCATAACCTCGCACGTAGGTGCCCCAAATCGGAACCCATCGATTTCATCAACTGGATCCAACCCGCCGTTGTCTACACCGCCGGAAACGCCGACCCCTGCGCCACTTGCCAAACGGGAAAGCGAGATCTC
>Ga0335081_10020535_pt1 | contig 10681 bp, 8 predicted proteins | sample Lox_Sample_35_FD_206713 | JGI IMG/M metagenome (GOLD analysis project Ga0335081, IMG submission 206713) | Soil microbial communities from Loxahatchee National Wildlife Refuge, Florida, United States - Lox_Sample_3.5 | ecosystem: Environmental > Terrestrial > Soil > Wetlands | place: USA: Florida... | reverse complement strand
GGTATCCGGCGATTGCTCGACGAACTTGATCAGGTCGGAGTTCACGATCAACGTGCTGTTGTTCAACCGGGTGAGCGAAATCATCGCCAATCAACCGCTCTCACTGGGTGTTACGTACCACTCACTTACGGCTTGATCGTCAACTCTTCGATTCGGCTTAATCGACCCCCCTCAAAACCTGTTACGGAGGGCATGGGGGCATTCGTCAATGGCCGATTAAAGCTCGCGCTGACTTTGCCGATGAATGCCGTGAATCAGAAAGGTTCCGGACCAGAGAACGGAACGGCGCTCCGCAAGTCGGAGCAGCGGTCCAGCAAGACGGAACCACACAAACTATAGGAGGCTGTATGCCACTGGGCATTCTGAATAACATTCCGTCGCTGGCCGCTGAAAACCAGTTGACACTGACAAGTACCGCCCTCAACACAACTCTCGAGCAGTTGTCATCGGGGTCGCGCATCAACACTGGAGCGGATGATCCCGCCGGATTGGCCATCGCGAATGGCTTGCAGGCTAACATCAGCGCCCTCACGCAATCAGTAGCGAACGCAAACGATGGCGTCGGCGAACTGCAACTGGCGGATGGCGCTCTGGCCCAGGTCACGAACCTGCTGAACACTGCGGTTACGCTCGCGACCGAATCAGCCACGGGTACAGTTTCGAACTCGCAGCGCACTGCGATTCAGGCGCAATATGCTTCGATCCTCGCAGAAATCAACCGCATCGGCACCAGCACCACCTACAACAGCCAGGCGGTATTTCAAAGCGGCACGGCAAGCAACCTCAACCAAGTGGCGAGCGTTAATAATGGCACCACTGCCCCCATATTCCTCGATAACGCGTTGACCGCCGGGGAGAGTACCTCGATTACGGCTGGCGGAGTGACATTCAGCTTTCCCACCGGCACCGGCCCTGCTAATCCGAACGTCCAATTGACCGCCGGCGGCGGGCCTTATACCCTCGGTACTACCCTGGCAGCTTCCGGAGTGCTCACCATCACCCGAGGTGGAGTTGCCACAACCTATACAACGGCGGCGGGTTCAACCGCCACCGTTCAGACTCTGATCAACGCCATCAATGCCGGCGCCACCCAGGGGGCGGGTAATGCCGCGGTTACCGTCGGTGGCGGAGCGGCAACTGGTTTGGAAGCCTCATTGGTCAACGGACAGTTGCAAGTCACCGACACCGCCAATAACAATAACCTCGCGGTAACGGGTGTAGGCAACGTTCTGACTGGCGCTACCAGCGCTGTCGATTCCACGGCGTCTACCGTACAAGCCCTGATCAACGCGATCAACGGCGACACTACTGTCGGCGCGAAAGCGGCTCTGGTCAATGGCCAGCTTCAAATCACCGATCCGCAGAACCGTTCCGATCTCAGCGTCACGACCAATGACCCCTTGCTAGGCGCGCCGGTCGCCGGCGCTCCCACTGCTTTCACCAACACCACCACTACCGGAACCCAAACTCCGGACCTGAACGAACTGGTCGGGAACGCTTCTCTTGCGGCAAACGGTACCGCAACCACACTGGCTGCGAACTCGATCTACAGCTTCACGGCCGGCGGCAAAACGTTCACCTTCACGGCAAACGCTGGAGGCACGAGCACGGTTGGCGACCTCATCAGCGCGATCAACAATCCCGCTACCGACCCAGCCGGTCTGAGCGCTTACATCAATGGCAGTAACGACTTCGTGCTCGTTGACCCCAACACCAACAACGATCTCGCCGTCAATTCCACGAATACCGGAACCGTGCTCGGCACCCTTACTAGTCCCAACGTAAGCATTACCTCAGAAAACATCTTCCTCAGTGACTCGACCGCCATCGGATCCAGCCAGATCGGTGTGACCATTGGCAGCCTGTCGACCACCGGGATTACCAACGGCAGCGGCGGCGCTGCGGTAAATCTGGCAACCACCGACCTGAGCACCCAGAACGATGCGCAAACCGCGCTGACTCTGATCAATCAGGCCATCGCCAACGTCGCCAGTACTCGTGGAACCTTGGGTGCCAGTGTGAACCGGCTGACGGATGCCAGCAACGTCATCAATAGCCAGGTGCAAAACCTGACATCGGCGGAAAACACGATAACGGCAGCGGACATTCCGACGGCAGTCGCGAATCTCACGAAATATTCCATCCTGGAACAGACCGGTATCTCCGCTCTCGCCCAGGCCAATCAGCAGCAGCAACTGGTGTTGAAACTGTTGCAGTAAGCAAGCACGAAGGGAGGTGGAACGAACACCTCCCTTTTAACTTTTTCAGCAAGCTCGTCATGACCCTAGCGTGGCAACGCGAACGCAAAGCGGTGTTGCCGGCTAGTGCGTAAGGACCCCATTTCCCGATCTAGAAAACCGGAGCAGTTCGGGAGGAAGGTTCGAGCGAAGATGAAATCTCGATGGCATCCGAGGCCTCGGAGGCCGTCAGAGTGCAATTAAATTCATTGCCCGACCGCAGTTCGTGAAGAGCAACTTTCCGGGCAGGTGGCAGCGAAGGAAAAGAAAAAAGCGATGGGCATTAGTCTAAATCCCGCGACGCTCCTCTCCGGCCAGGGAATCGATGTGAGTTCACTGGTGCAACAGATTATTAACGCGCAGAGCGGCCCAGTGACGGAGTGGCAAAACGAAGCCTCCAATCTGGCGACGCAGGCTGGGCTGGTGGAAGGGTTCAACAATAACCTGACCAATCTGGCGAGCGCGGTGAGTGTGCTGGCGGATCCCGCAGGGCCGCTTTCGGCGTTGGCAGCAACTTCCTCCAACACAAGCGTATTGACTGCGACCGCGCAAAGCTCGGCGGTGGCCGGTACCCACCAGATCGGCATAACCAATCTCGCGACTACATCCTCCGCCTACACCGCTCCCGTGGCTTCAAACACTACGTTGACGGCTGGAAGCTTTACTTTGCAGATCGGAAGCGCGAGGCCCGCGACTGTTACCGTCACGGCCGGGGAAACGCTCTCGCAACTCGCCTCCAGCATCCAGAACGGCACCTACGGAGTGACGGCGAATGTCGTTCAGGAGGCGGGCGGGAATTCCATTCTGGCGCTGGTCAGCAATACCACAGGATCGGCCGGCAGCATCACCGTAGGCGGCGGAGCGGCGGCTGTAGGCCTGAATTTTACTCAAGTAGCCGGCCAGGATGCGGCGCTCAATGTGGACGGCGTCCCCGTCACCAGCAGCACGAACACCGTAACCGGAGTAATACCTGGCGTAACCCTGAACCTGTTGGCGCCCACCGGCAGCAACCCTGTACAAGTCAGCGTGGGAGCCGACACTACTCAGACGATCAATGCAGTCAATAACTTTATTTCCGCCTACAACACCATCATCGGCGACATCAACCAGCAATACCAGGTCAATGCCGCCACTAATACCGAAGGCCCGCTCGGTTCCGACATTTCGGTGCGTTCACTGCAATCGAACTTGTTGGCGAGCGCGTCCTACGCTCTGCCGGGTGCCGGCGGCAATACCATTGTGAACAGTGGCGTGGTAAATCTCGCTACCCTAGGAATCACCACCAACCAGGATGGCACTCTCACCTTAAACAGTCCCTCGGACACCGCCGATCCCAACCTGAACACTCTGCTAGCCACGAATCCGGCGGCAGTGCAGAACTTCTTTCAAAATTCTTCTCAGACCGGATTCGCGAATAATTTCAACACCGAACTCACTAATCTCACCGATCCGGTCAGCGGCATCCTGAATGTCGATCTCAATCAGATCAATGCCCAGCAGCAGAGCCTGACCAGTGACATCAACACCTTCGAAGCCAACTTAACCAGCCAGCAACAGCAATTGACCACTGAATTCAGTGCCGTGAATGCCCAGTTACAGTCCTATCCACTGCTTTTGCAGGAAATAACCGAAGTGCTCGGATCTGCAGGCACAACCCTTTCCAGCACGACTGGAGAAACTCAAACCTCCGGTCCAACATTGACCTCAGGACTATAGAATTCTTGAACCCCAAGTCCATCTATCGCCAAACCGCTATCGCAGGGGCCAGCCCCGTACGACTGGTCATTTTGCTCTACGAACAGATGATTCAGGACTTGACCCGGGCAGTCCAGGCGATCGAGCGAAACCAGATCGAACGTCGTACCCGCGAAATCAACCATGCGCTTACGGTTCTCGGTTATCTGCAAAGCACCCTCGATATGGAACGTGGCCGCGACGTTGCACGTACCCTGGTCCGTTTTTATAGCTCGATACGCGCAGGTTTATTCAGGGCGCACGCGCAGGCTTCGAAGCAGGTCCTCGGTGACCAGATCGCCTGCCTGCTGCAGGTGAGAGAAGCCTGGCTTCAGGTCGAAAATAGCGCAACCATTCCCGAGTTGCCCCCTCTTGACACCCAGTCAACTGACCGCAGCGACAAGCCGGGGTCGGTGTGGGAAGCCTAGAAGATCATGGAAGCCTTGGAAACAATTGGCTCTGCCAACCTCGGCATTCGTGCGTTGCTGTCGTCGATCGAAAGGCTCGGGAGCGCGGCAGCACTCAAACCTGCCGGCCTTCCCCAGATATTGCAGTTAATGAGGATCGCGCGGAAATCGCTGCGCCGTTCCCCTGAGCGAACCCACACGCCGGCCTTACAGGCACTAATTGCCGAATACCGCTGCAATGTTGAGCAACTTGGAAAAGCTGTGCCCGGAATTTATGCATCGCTCCTGGCGGAAAAATGCCGGCTGCAAAATGCGCGCCAGGCAGTGGCTTCAGCGCAGGCCTGGGCCGAAGCGCAGAAAGCTACGCTTTCCGAGCCCCTTAACGCAAGGCCGCTGCATCGAACAAATTCAGGAACTTGATTTTTTCCTCAGACGGCAAGAATGACGCTTCAAAGGAGTTCCGAGCCAGTTCGCGCAAGTGCTCATCAGTAAAGCCAAATTCGTCCTGCGCGAGTTGATATTCCCGGTTTAGAGACGTTCCGAACATTGCGGGGTCATCGCTGTTTAATGTGATCATCAGGCCATGATCGAAATAACTTCGCACAGGGTGCATCTGTACTGGGGTGCAGCATCCCGTGCGCAGATTACTGGTCAGGCAAATTTCAATCGGTACCTGTCGCACCGATAACTCCTCAACCAGTTCCGGGTCCTGAGCGGCAGTCACGCCGTGCCCGATCCGCTCAGCACGTATGTTCAGCGCACCCCAGATGGATTCCGGGCCAGCACTTTCTCCCGCATGCGCAGTGAGCCGCAGCCCGTTTTCCGCGGCATAGGAGTAAACTTCACGAAACATCTCCGCTGGTCCGCGCTGCTCGTCGCCTCCGATGCCAAACCCGACAACAGCGCCGCTCTGGCTGCATCGAACGGCGAGTTGCGCTACTCGCATCGCCTCGTCGGCGCCGAACTGACGCACCGCATCGAAGATCCACAAAAGCGAAATTCCAAAATTGCGTTCTCCGCGCGTTCGGCCGCGTTCCATGGCGGCGAAGATCTCCTCAAAGTTCTGCTTGCGCCAAAGACAAACGCCGACCGAAACATAGACCTCGGCATGCAATACGTTTTCGCTTTTAAGCTTTTCTATCAGCCGGTAAGTAATCAGTTCATAATCATCCGGCGCCCGGAGATCCTCCGTCAGGACCTTGAATGCGGTCAGGAAGCCCATAAAATCCTGATACTGGTAAAGTTGCTCGACCTCTGCGACCGAGCTGTGCCGTCCATGTGTCCTTCTCAGCTCGACCAGAGTTGCGGGGTCGATGGTACCTTCAAGATGCAAATGCAACTCCGCTTTGGGCAGCGATTGAATAAAGGAGCTTGGCGGGATCGCGGGCATTACATAAATTTTAGGGGTCGAGAGGAAATTACCAAAGCAGAATTAACCGTTTTTTGGCTTGTGCAAACCTACTCTGCCTGACATAATTCATTTTCTTCCTGTTCCATCCCATGGGAAATCTAGCCAAGAGCACGGGCAAAATTACCGTTTACCGCCTTGAAGAACTCAAGGGCGACTCCGTAAAGGAACTTGAACGGCATTGGCGCCAGGCCAGATCTGCCGGGCGCACAATTCAGGTCAGTCTCTCCAGCCTCGATAACATTGACAATGCGGGCCGCACTTTGCTCACGCACATGTTCTCTTCTGGCGCCGAACTTCTGGTGGGTGAGTATAAGGGCGAAGTTGGAGCGGAGGAAAAAGGATGGATGGAGATTCCCGCGCTCGAGTAGCGCTACTTCTGTGCAAATTCACTGTGGTGGCGGCTGTAGAAGCTGTAAATTCCCAATCCAATTGCCAGCCATCCGAAGAAACGCATCCAGGTCAAAATCGGCAAACCCGACATGAGCAATACGCAGAACGCCACGCTGAGCACTGGAGCCGTGATGCCCCCGGGAGAGCGGAAACCCCGGTGCCGGTTCGGATCGCGATAGCGCAGAATGATGACCCCAATCGATACCAGGACAAAAGCGAACAGCGTCCCAATGTTCGAAAGATCAGCCAGCGTGCCGATGTCAAGAATTCCGGCAGGAATTCCGACCACAAATCCGGCGATCCACGTAGCTGTGGACGGAGTACGAAAGCGGGGATGAACGCGTCCGAAGAGTCCGGGCAATAATCCGTCTCGTGACATGGCGAACCACACACGCGCCTGTCCCAACTGAAAAACCAGCAGCGACGAAATCATTCCCATCATGGCGCCGAAGAGAACACCCAGTTCGATCCAACGCAACGAGTTCGATCCTGTTGCGGCGACCAGATGTTTCAAGCTATTAGCGACCGGAGCAGCGTCATCGATCAAAGAATGCCATGGAACCACTCCAGTCAGCACGACGGCGACAGCAATGTAGAGAATGGTGCAGACCACCAGGGTCGCGATAATCCCGATCGGGAGGTCACGCTGCGGATTGCGGGCTTCTTCGGCAGCAGTTGAAACCGAATCGAAGCCAATGTACGTGAAAAAAATGATGGATCCGCCAGTCAATATGCCGGACCAGCCTTGCGGCGCAAAGGGATGCCAATTGGCCCGGTTGATGAACTGCGCCCCTGCAATCACAAATGCCAGGATCGCCGAGATTTTCAGGATGACCATGACGTTATTGGCTTCCGCGGATTCGCGAATTCCGCGCACCAGAATCACGGTCAGAAACATCACCACTAAGAATGCCGGGATGTTAAATCCGAAATGAAAGCCAGGCGGGTAGAGCACATTTCCGCTAAGATCGGTCAATCCTCCGGGGAGATAAGCAGGCGAAATCCAGCGTAGCGCCGGATGCCATCCAAACCAATCGAACATATCCACCAGATGCGCTGCGAATCCAACACTCACCGCCATATTGCTGACGGCGTATTCCAAGATCAGGTCCCAGCCAATGATCCAGGCGATCAACTCGCCCATAGTCGCATAGGTATAGGTGTATGCGCTACCAGCGATTGGAATCATAGACGCCAGTTCCGCGTAACAAAGCCCGGTAAAGGCGCAAACAATGGCCACCAGCACAAGCGAAAACGCCAAAGCGGGGCCGGCTCCGGGTCGTCCTAAGGTCGCGGTGTGTTTAATCAAGTAATCGAGCAGTGGAGCATTGAGGATTGAAGAAGAATTGAATTGCTGGCCCGCGATTGCGGTGCCGACGACAGTAAAAATTCCGGAACCGATGACGGCGCCGATGCCGAGCGCGGTAAGCGAAACTGGGCCGAGCGTCTTCTTCAGTTTTCGGTCGGGAGCCTCGGAGTCGGAGATCAACTTGTCAATCGATTTGCAGCAGAAAAGCTGGCTCTCGGAAGTGCGGACTATTGCGGGCTCGGTGGATGGTTGTGGCAAGCGTTAAGATTGTCTCCCAAGCGAAAGTAAATGGCAATTGGGATTGTCTGTGTTCCGCTGTGCCCTCTGTAGTAATAAAGAACACCACAGAGGACACAGAGATCAAAGCAGTTACCGTTTGGCCTGGCCGCGCGCCAACTTTCTGACTTTGCGCTTCGCGGAGCCACGCGCGTACTCGCGCGGCTTCAGCGGCTTTTCCGCTTTACGTTTCTTGCGGGAGGCACGACGAGACTTCTTGCGTTCTTCCTTGGTTAGCGTTTTTGTATTTGCCATGAGTCCCTTTTGAAGAATTGAGTGCTTGGGTGTTTGAGTCAATTCATGATCGAGGGAGTTTGGGGTCTTTTTTAGACACAAAATCACTCAATCACAAATGTGTTCAGGCTCGTTCCAACTGGGCATACTTCTCGACCAACTTCTTCAGCCCGAACCTCGGGAATTGTACCGTAATCTTGGCTTCTTCGCCTTCCCCCTCGCGCCGAAACACGGTTCCTTCGCCGTATTTCGGGTGCCGAACTTTCTGCCCCGGGCGAAATCCTTTTCTGCCCTTCGGCTCTTCCAACGTCATCTTCGGCCGACTGAACTTTTTTCCGCGTGAAGCGAAAAATTCCGCAATGTTATCGATCGAATTATAGGTCCGCCCAGAATAGGTTGTTCTCTGCTGCGTCTGCCGAGATGCTCCCGCCCAGCTCGCACTTTGATCTTCATCTTCATAGGCGTAATGTTGTGGCGCGGAAGCTGTTGTCCGCGGCTCCGTCCTGCGGGCTCTCTGGGTGCCAAGTTCCTCGATCAATTGCGGCGGAACTTCTTCCAAAAAACGAGAAGGCACGCTCGCTTCCGGCAAGTCTGTACCGTACCGACGGCGGTAAACTGCGCGGGTCAATATGAGTGTGTCCATGGCTCGCGTCATGCCAACATAGCAGAGCCGCCGCTCTTCTTCGATGTCATCGGGTTGCAGAAATGTCCGCGAGTGAGGAAACAAACCTTCCTCCATCCCGCACAAAAAAACCAGTGGAAACTCGAGCCCCTTAGCAGCGTGCAACGTCATCAGCGTGATCTGTGCGCGTTCATCGTAAGCATCGGCATCGCTGACCAGCGCCGCGTGATCAAGAAACTGGTCGAGGGTTTCGCCGCGGTCGTGCGAATCCATGGCGGCATTGACCAACTCTCGCAAGTTTTCAATCCGCGAGTAGGCCTCTGGAGTATCTTCTTCTTCGAGTGGCTTGATGTACCCGGTGCGGTCAATCAGGAATTTTAGAACTTCAGCGGTATTGGCTGGGCCGCCCGGAGTGCGAAACGGTCCTGGTGTAGCGCGGGCGCCCTCGCCCGCGGGACTCTCTCCCTGTGACGCGGCCTGTGCTTCAGCTTCGAAGCCAAAGTCGAAGGAAGCATTCTCAAACTCATTCGGTTCGGAGGGTTCGTCATCTTCCGCATCGCCCCCATCCGCCGCGGGCGAGGGCGCCCGCGCCACATCGCCTTCGAGATGCCCGACGTAATTTCCCGCCAGCATGGCGCGTGCATCTTCGATCAGAGAACGAAAACTTTTCAGCGCGGCGACAGCTCTCTGCGGCAGAAGCTGCCGGTTGATAGCGTCACCAATAGCCGCCCACATCGAAACGCCACTTTCGAGAGCAAACTGCTCCAACATCTCTACCGTGGATTTGCCGATGCCGCGCACCGGTGTGTTGATCACGCGCAGCAGCGAAATCGAGTCATCCGCGTTGTGGATGACTTTCAAGTACGAAATCATGTCCTTGATTTCGGCGCGCTCGTAAAAAGAGAAGCCTCCCACCACGTGATACTTGAGCTGATACCGCCGCATGGCCTCTTCAAACAATCGGGATTGGGAATTGGTGCGGTAGAGCACAGCCGCCCGGCCATTCTCGCCATTTTCTACGCACTCGCGCAGGTGCTTCGCGATCGAATCGGCGACGAAAAGCGCTTCGTTTTCGCCATCGGGAGCTTCGTAGTAGCCGATTTTGGCGCCGCCCTGGCGCGACGTCCACAGCGTCTTGCCCTTGCGCTTTGTGTTGTTCGCTACGACCGCCGACGCGCCCTGCAGAATGTTTTGCGTGGAACGGTAGTTCTGTTCGAGACGAATGATCTTCGCTTCGGGAAAATCGTTTTCGAATTCCAGAATGTTGCGGATGTCTGCGCCGCGCCAGGAATAAATGGACTGATCTTCATCTCCGACGGCGCAGATGTTATGCCGGGTGCCCGCCAATAAGCGCATCAACTCGTATTGCGGCCGATTCGTGTCCTGATATTCGTCGATCAGAATGTACTGGAACCGCCGATTGTAGTAATCGCGAACCTCAGGCACCGCCTTCAGCAGGCGCACACTCTCGAGCAGCAGGTCATCGAAGTCGAGAGCGTTGGCCTTATTCAACTCTTTCTTGTATTCGGCATAAATCTGCGCCACGCGCTCCGTCTTTGGATCAGCCGAGTTCAAATAAACTTCCTGCGGATCGAGCATGTGGTTCTTCGCCCAGGAAATATGCGCAAGAACGGAGCGCGGCGTGGTCTGCTTATCGTCAATCCCCAGATGCCGCATGATCGACTTGACTACCGACTGCTGGTCGGTCTCATCGTAGATGACGAAATTTTTCGTCAATCCGATCGGCGGCTGTCCCGGAACGGATGACGGAATTCGCAAAGCTTCAATATCGCGCCTGAGCAGGCGAACGCAGAACGAATGAAAGGTCGAGATCACCGGCTTGGCTACAGACAAACCGCCGACCAGCTTATCCACGCGTTCCACCATCTCTGAAGCGGCTTTGTTGGTAAAAGTCATCGCCAGAATGGAATCGTCCATGACGCCGACATTCTCGATCAGATAAGCAATGCGGTATGTAATGACGCGAGTCTTGCCGCTGCCTGCCCCAGCCAGGATGAGCACCGGGCCTTCGGTGGTTTCGACCGCCTCACGCTGCTGCGG
>Ga0335081_10020534_pt1 | contig 10681 bp, 7 predicted proteins | sample Lox_Sample_35_FD_206713 | JGI IMG/M metagenome (GOLD analysis project Ga0335081, IMG submission 206713) | Soil microbial communities from Loxahatchee National Wildlife Refuge, Florida, United States - Lox_Sample_3.5 | ecosystem: Environmental > Terrestrial > Soil > Wetlands | place: USA: Florida... | reverse complement strand
GTCTTTGCCGTCGGTGCCGCCCTTGCTGCAGGTGCTGCCCGTGTTACCCGCCAATGCCAAACCGGCAGGCCCTGCTGTGATAGACACGACGTGCTGGTCAGCCGAGTGGTTCACATGAATCGCCAAGATTCATAGATTCATCTAGTAAAACTCCCTAAGCATTCATCCTTGTGCGCTTAGTTAGCTTGAGCTGGTTATCCTTAACTGCTCGACATCGGCCGGTTGCTGCACCCATGTGCCGTGTGCGGCACATGATCAGAACCCAGTCTCGTAACGCCTCGCCCGGACCGGCTCTGGCTCATCTACCAGCTTGGAAGATCGTTGGTGCGGTCCGCGGCGTGATCAGACCTACTCACACCGAATCTCGCACCATATCCGGGGGTTCGGGCCCCTTGACGACGTTCCGGCGCGGTGGCAGGCGGCTAAGCAACGGTCAGCGCCGTCAGCTCTAACGTCCTCGACCGCCAGCATCGGCGGCCGCGCTGGTCAATCGGCAGCGGGAAGAGGTGAGCACCATGGCCAGCCAGCCACTGTGAACAGGAAGCCTGAGGCATGCCCAGTGCTGCGGGACCTGCACCGGCCCGTATGAAGATCTTCAAGGGGAAGTGACCATCGTGAACGAGCAGCCACGACCTCGGTCTTCGCTGGCTTCCGGTTCCCGCCTGAGGTGATCGCCAGGTAGGCGAGGTTGTTGCGGGAGGCCAGCGTGTCGGGGTGGTCCTGGCCGAGGACCCGCATGCTGTCGGTGAGGATCTGCTCGTACAGGGGGATGGCCCGGCCCAGGTCCCCCGCCAATTCGTAGGCGCCGGCGAGGTTGTTGCGGGAGCCCAGGGTCTGGGGGCCGCCCCAGAGGCATCCCCCGCGAGGACCCGCCGACAAGCAGATCCCTTGCCGCCCGTGCGGGCAAGCGGGCCGCCATGATTCGACGGTCGTCGTCCCGCCGCAGCTACCCGCGATCCGGCCCGAAGTCCGGCCCGACCCTGCCGGTATCGCGGTCGTGCTCCGGCGGAAGACCGGGATCGAAAGGTGGCATTGCGCCGGATGTTTGGGCAGCGCCGTCACCCCCGCGCCCGGCGAACCGTGCCTCGGCTGGCTCAGCGTGAGCGTTGGCGCGCCGACCCCGGACCAGCGGGCCACAGTTACCGAACTGATGGTGCGCGCAAGCTCCGCCGAGTGCCTCGGCCGCGCGCTCCCCGCTACTTAGAGACAAGCTGGCGGATCGTCCCTGGCAACGGCCCGAGCCGGGCGTGGGCAAGGGCGGGATCGCCGCCGTCATGCGGGAGGCCCTCCGGCGCCGCTGACCTCACGGACCCACCAAGACGACCCCCGGCACAAACGCCCACCCGAGCCCTAGCCGCCCGCGCCCTCACGAAAAGCGTCGCCCCACAGGCACTTCCCACACGTGTCGCTTTCGCTCTCAAGGTGCATCGAATCGTCCCAACGGGACGGCTGCCCATCAATCTCAACGGCGAGGCCGCGACTCGTCTGAACCACGGTCCCAGTCTTGGTCACCGGGCCTGCTACCTGCGGATGAATAGTCTGCGGATGAATAATGACGTGCTCGCCCACGGCAAGCTCCCCCGAAGATGCCATAACCCGGTTATCCCCGGCACCCGTAGAAGATGAAACGCTGCCGCTGGACACAATCACCCTGGCCTGCGCCTTTGCCCCGCACCACCTAGACGCGGAAGGTAAAACCAGAATGACCCCACGCGGCGGCCCCTTCCCCCACCTCCGGCTCAACCGTGTGGTCAAGGTGCAGCAGGGCACCGAAGTCGCCCGCCTCGTACACGCCGGGCACTCCTTCCGCCAAGCCGCCGACGTCCTCGGCCTCTCGCTGACGACCGCGTGGCGCCGGTACTGGTTCCCCGCTTCTACGGCCGGCCCCCGGCCCCATCCCGCCGCAGCGCGGCACCCGTGCCTGCCCCAGCGGGCGCCCGTGGCTGCCCACAGTCGACGGCAAGCGCCGACCTGCCTGCGACACTGATCATGTGACAATGCCGGTACGGGTCCGCTCCATGAAGTCCCGCCGTTCGTCCACCTGCCCCTGCGGGCGCTTGATCTTGCCCGGCGACCGCATCCTCAACCGGGCCGACGGGCACGGGTAAGCCCGTAGCCACCCCCAGGACATTGACCATCTCACCGGGCCAGCGCGCGTAGGCGCGCCGCGAGGTGAGCGACCCGTAGACGTGACCGGGCAAGCCCATCCTTGATCTCGGCTGTGGCGCCGGGTTACGTTGCGCGCACGGGCTCCCCACTTGACCGTGGCACAGTCTGGTTCACACGGGCTCATATGAAGACAGGCCCGGCGCTTAGTCTCACGCCGCCGAACCCGTTCTGACAGTCGCGCCGACAACCGATCGTCGTGGCAGCGCGTCTCCTACTCCATGCAAGTACGGCCACACAAGTGAATCGCGCCGCTCTATGCGAGCTACAACGACGCTGGCTTCAGAAGGGAAACCTGAGTGATTTATCCCTACCCACCAAGCATCCGCCACTAAGAGATCTCAGGCACACCGGCCACCCCTACGTCGCCAACTCTGGCTCAGGCAACGGTGACCGCGATCCCGACCGCCACCAGCACCGCAGGCACGCCGATCACGGTCGGAACCGACCCCGTTGACATTGCGATCACCCTGTGCAATCTGGCGCCTCGTCCCTGGTGGTCGGGTCTAACCACGGTGGCTACGGGCCGGGGTCCGACACACGTGCCCGCGTGTGCACGGGTGCGGCTGCGGAAAGAGAGGAAATCAACTGTCACGTCGCCTTTTCACTTCCGAGTCGGTCACAGAAGGCCACCCGGACAAGATGGCTGACCAGATCAGTGACGCCATACTCGATGCGATGATCAAGGATGATCTGGGCAGCCGGGTTGCCGTGGAGACCTTGATCACGACCGGTATGGTGCACGTCGCTGGTGAGGTCACGACCAAGACCTACGTTGATATTCCCGGGATCATCAGGGACAAGATCCTGGAGATCGGCTACGACTCGTCGGCCAAGGGATATGACGGGGCATCCTGCGGCGTCTCTGTCTCGATCGGGGCGCAGTCACCGGACATCGCCCAGGGCGTGGATGACGCCTATGAGCGGCGAGAGGGTGAGGGCACCGACGAGTTGGACCGGCAGGGAGCGGGTGACCAGGGCCTGATGTTCGGCTACGCGTGCCGGGAGACGCCCGAGCTGATGCCGCTGCCGATCATGCTCGCGCACCGGGTGGCGAAGCGGCTCACCGAGGTGCGGCGCACCGGGCTCGTTCCGTACCTGCGCCCCGACGGCAAGACCCAGGTCACCATCGAATACGAGGCTACAAAGCCGGTCCGGCTCGACACCGTGGTGGTTTCTTCACAGCATGCACCCGACATCGATCTGCGTGAACTGCTCGAGCCCGACATCCGCGAGCATGTGGTCGCACCTGTGCTTGACGGGATCGAGCTTGACACGGACAACTTCCGGCTCCTGGTCAATCCCACCGGCCGGTTCGAGATCGGCGGGCCGATGGGTGACGCGGGGCTGACCGGCCGGAAGATCATCATCGATACCTATGGCGGTATGGCCAGGCACGGGGGAGGGGCCTTCTCCGGCAAGGACCCGTCAAAGGTGGACCGCAGCGCCGCCTACGCGATGCGCTGGGTGGCCAAGAACGTCGTTGCCGCCGGGCTGGCGGACCGGTGTGAGACCCAGGTCGCCTATGCGATCGGCAAAGCGAAGCCGGTCGGCCTGTTCGTCGAGTGCTTTGGCACCGAACACATCGCGGTGGACGAGATCCAGCGTGCCGTCCTGGAGGTCTTCGATCTTCGTCCCGCGGCCATCATCCGTGATCTCGATCTGCTGCGCCCGATCTACTCCCAGACCGCCGCATACGGTCACTTCGGCCGTGAGGAGCCCGACTTCTCCTGGGAGCGCGACGACCGCGTCGAGTCACTCCGTGCGGCGGCCCACCTGTAGCGGCCGGACACACGCGATTGCCCTGGCGGGGTGGTCGCGGCGGAGATGATCCGACCACCGCTTGGAGCCGCGCATCGGTGATTGCGCAGGCGCGCGGAGCCATCCGCCGCACCCGTCAGCCGGCACCGGAGCCTCCGGGCGAGCGGACGCCGCCCCGCCCCGCGACAGCTTCCAGATAGCGCAAGGATTGTGGACGGCGTCTGGTAGGACGGGACCGTGCCTCAGGTTGTGCCAGCCAGACGCCGGTCGCCGCGCAAGCCGGCGGTGCGAACACAAGCCGCGGAGCTGCCGGTCGCCCGGGTCGCCGTCGACGTCTCGCTCGCCCACCTCGACCGCCCATTCGACTATCTCGTCGAAGACCAGCTCGCCGCCACGGCCGTGCCCGGATGCCGGGTCCGGGTCAGATTCGCTGGCAAGCTGATCGACGGCTACCTCCTTGAGCGTGCGGCCGGCAGCGACCACCCCGGCCGGCTCGCCTTCCTCGACCGGGTCGTCTCGCCTGAGCCGGTGCTCACCGCCGAGGTCGCCGCCCTCGCCCGGGCGGTCGCGGACCACTACGCGGGTACGCTTGCCGACGTCCTGCGGCTCGCGGTGCCGCCGCGTCACGCGGCCGCCGAGTCGCAGCCATCAGGCGAGGTGGCGCCAATCGTGGGGCACGGAGTGGGGCACCGAGTGGGGCACCGAGTGGGGCACGGAGTGGGGCACGGAGTGGGGCACGGAGCGCCCGATCCGGGCCCATGGGCGCACTACCCCGCGGGCGCCGCGTTCCTCGCGGCCATCGCGGCCGGCCGCGCGCCGCGCGCCGCCTGGTCCGCTACCCCCGGCCAGAGCTGGTCGCGGGCGATCGCCACCGCGGTCGCGGCCGCCGCCGCCGCGGGTCGCGGTGTCATTGTGGTGCTGCCGGACGCCGCCGATCTGGCGCGGGTCGACGAGGCGCTTACCGCGGTGCTCGGATCTGACCGGCATGTCGCGCTGAGCGCCGATCTGGGTCCCGCGCAGCGCTACACGCGCTGGCTCGCGGTCCTCCGCGGCGCGGTCCGCGTCGTCGTGGGCACCAGGGCCGCGATGTTCGCCCCGGTGCGTGATCTCGGCCTGGTCGTCCTGTGGGACGACGGCGATGATCTGCACGCGGAACGGCGCGCACCCTACCCGCACGCGCGTGAGGTGCTCGCGCTGCGCGCCCACCGCTGCGGGGCGGCGGCGCTGATCGGCGGCTTCTCTCGCTCGGCGGAGATGACCCAGCTCGTCGAGGCCGGCTGGGCTCGCACGCTCCGCGCTGACCGCGGCGAGGTGCTCGGTCACCTGCCCGCGGTGCGCCCGGCCGGTGATGACGGCGAGCTGGCCAGGGACGAGGCGGCGAGAGTGGCCCGGCTGCCGAGCGTGGCGCTGCGGGCAGCCAGGGACGCGCTGACCCGCGGTCCGGTACTCGTGCAGGTGCCAAGGCGCGGCTATCTGGCGGCGATCGGCTGCGCGCGCTGCCGTGTGCAGGCTCGCTGCGCCGACTGCGGCGGCCCGCTGGCGCTCGAATCCGCCCGTGTCCCGGCCCACTGCAGGTGGTGCGGCCGCCTCGCGGCAGGCTGGCACTGCCCGCGCTGCCAGGCCACAGGTATCCGTGCCCTCGTCACCGGTGCCCGGCGGACCGCGGAAGAGCTCGGCCGCGCGTTCCCAACCGTCGCGGTCCGCATGTCGGGGGGCGACAAGCGGCTCGTCCGGGTGGCTGCCTCGCCTGCGCTTGTGGTCGCGACCCCAGGAGCCGAACCGGCCGCGGACGGCGGCTACGCCGGCGCGCTGCTCCTCGACGCGCACGCGCTGCTCGGCCGCGCCGACCTGCGGGCGGGTGAGGAGGCACTGCGCAGGTGGATGAACGCCGCCGCGCTTGTGCGCCCGCGCGCAGCCGATGGCGTCGTGGTGGTGCTTGCCGACGCCGCGCTGCCCGCCGTGCAGGCGCTCATTCGCTGGGATCCGGTCACGCACGCGCAGCGGGAGCTTTCGGACCGGGCGGAACTCGGCTTCCCGCCCGCGGTGCGGATGGCGTCGGTCACCGGCAGCCCCGAAGCCGTGCGCAAGCTGCTGAAAGTCGCCGCGCTGCCGGACGGTGCCGAGGTCCTCGGGCCCGTTCCGGTCAGCGATGACCGGCGGGCGGAAGGCGACCCGCACCGCGCGCTGGTGCGGGTGCCGCGGCCGGTGGGCGCACAGCTCGCCCGCGCCCTCGCCGACGCGCAAGCCGCCTGGTCCGCCCGCAAGGACCCCGAACGGCTGCGTGTGCAGGTCGATCCGCTCGAGCTCATTTGACGCCAGGGCCGATCCGATGAACGGGCTGGATTTCGCCCCGGGGTCCAGGCTCCTGCCATGGCGCGCGGCGTCACCGGCCGGTCATCTGCTCACGTGTCCGGTCCGCCGGGCACGCGGCGCTGCCCTACCCACGAAGGGTTGGTCCGGTTTGAATTGTTTTGCATCGCGACCGGCGCGCGGCGCGCCACGTATCCCGCGTCGAGGCCGTAGGGTGCTTGCGTGGGCCGAAGGGCGTCACTTACCCGTACGCCAAGCGTAACGACGGCTGGCGACGCGGGTCCGGTGCTGCCCGCGGTGCGGCTCGCGCCAGCGCATGAGCTTGCCGCCGCCGCACTCGCGGCACCGCTGTTGCGTGAGGCTTGGCGGCTTGCCCGCTGGGTGGGTGACAACAGGCGGCTGACCGCGCGTGGCCTGCTCCGCCCGGCGGATGCCGTGGCGGTCATTGCCGATCTCGAGATAACCGGTGACGGCCAGCCGGGTGCCCCGGACGCCGGCAGCCTGCGCAGCGCCGGCGACGTGCGGGAACTAGATCTGCTGTGGCACGCGGCGGTTGGCGCCGGCCTTGTCTCGATTACCGGCATCCGGGCGTCGGCGCGTCCGGGCGCGCTGGGTGGCGGTGACCCGGCCGGGCTGCTCGCCGCCTGGCGCGGCGCGCTTGACGCGGTCCTGCGGCGTGGCCCCGCCGATGTGAGCGAGGAACTCGAGGGCCTGGCGACCGTGCTGTACGCCGCGGGCGCGCCGGTCCGGATGGATGCTATCGCCGAGGCCTTCAGCGCCGCGACGGCCGCCAGGGCGAGTGGGCGAAGGGCCCGGCCGCGTGGCGCCAGGCCTGATCCGGGGATGCGGATGTCGCAGGCACTTGAGGTGCTCGCCGATCTCGGCGTGGCCGAGCTTGGCGTTGACGAGCAGGACGACCAGCTCACTGTGAGACTGACCGCGCTCGGCGTGGCTGGCATGCGGGATCGGCTGATCGCGACGGGTTTCTCCGCTCCGGTCGTGGGCTGCGCGGCGGCCTCTGGTGCGGTCGGACTGCTCGCGGGCCTGGCGGGCTACGATGCCGAGGACGGCGAGCTTGAGATAGCGGCGTGGCTGGCGGAGCGGACGCCGCAGCAGGCGGCGGTCGAGCTTCTCGACGCGGCCGCGACCTCCTCACCGGGCGCGCGGGGCGCCGCGTTCGCGATCATCGACCGCCTTGGTGAGCAGGTGGTCCCGCTCGTGCGGTCAGCTCTCGCGGAACCGGTGCTGCGGCCGCACGCCGCCATCTGGCTGCGTGAGCTGGGAGTGCAGGCTGAGCTGAGTCCGGCGGAGAAGGCCTGGCTCCTTGTCGATCTCGGAGCCGGGTTGATCGAGGAGGCCGACCCCGGAGCTGTCGCGGCCGACCTGCTGCCCGATCTTCCGGTGGCCGAGCAAGCCGAACTGGTCGCAGGGCTATGGCAGGTCGCGCACCCGGACCTGATCGCGCTGCTCACCACCCTGACAGAGCACCACCCGGATCCGGCTGTCGCAAAGGCGGCACGAAAGGCAGCGTTCAAGGCACGATCACGGCATCTCGGCGCCGGCCAGGCACGCTGACCGACCGCCCTGGCCCGGCTCACCGGCCGGGCCCACAGGCCAGGCACGCTGACCGGGCTTAATGACCGGGCTCACAGGCCCACTGTCCGGGCGCTCAGGCCGCGCAAGCGTGTCCGTAACTGTCAATGCGGGCCGCCACCATTGTCCGGTGCCCGTAAGCTTGACGCGGCGTATCGCGTGAGCTGTTCGGGAGGATTGAGGATTATCGTGGCTGTTAAGCCGATCCGTGTTTTCGGTGACCCGGTTCTGCGCACCCCAGCCGAGCCGGTCCGTGATTTCGACGCCGAGCTACGCAAGCTGGTCAAGGAGCTCATCGAGACCATGCTCGACGCACCGGGCACCGGGCTCGCCGCCCCCCAGATCGGCGTCGGCCTGCGGGTGTTCACCTACCACGTTGAGGATGATCTGGGCCATCTGATCAATCCCTCCCTGGACCTGTCCGGCGGCGAGGAAACCGAGGACGAGGGCTGCTTGTCCATTCCCGGCCTCGCCTTTCCGACGAAGCGGGCCCGGCGCGCGGTGGCCAAGGGATTCAACATGCACGGCGAGCCGATCACGCTCGAGGGGACGTCGCTGCTCGCCCGCTGCGCACAGCATGAGACCGACCATCTGGACGGGGTGCTCTTCATTGACAGGCTCGACCCCGAGCAGCGCAAGCTCGCGATGAAGGCGATCAGGGAGGCCGAGTGGTTCGGCGAGCCGGTCCCCGCGGTCAAGGCGTCGCCGCACCCAACATTCGGTAAGGCGTTGTAGCGCCATGCGCCTTGTGTTCGCGGGCACCCCGGAGGCGGCGGTGCCGGCGCTGGACGCGTTGCTCGGCTCGCGGCACGAGGTGGCGGCGGTGATTTCACGGCCCGACGCCCCTGCCGGGCGGGGCGCCTCGGGCGCGGGTCGGCGCGTGACGCCGAGCCCGGTCGCTGCCAGTGCGCGCAAAGCCGGTCTTGAGGTGCTCACGCCCGTGCGGCCGCGTGACCCGGCCTTCCTTGACCGGCTCCGGCAGATCGGCCCGGACTGCTGCCCGGTCGTCGCGTATGGAGCGCTGTTGCCGCGGGTGGCCCTCGACATCCCGGCCCACGGCTGGGTGAACCTGCACTTTTCGCTGCTGCCCGCCTGGCGTGGCGCGGCACCGGTACACCACGCCATCCTGCACGGGGACGACATCACGGGGGCGACCACGTTCCGGCTCGTCGAGGAGCTCGACGCCGGGCCCGTGTTCGGCGTGGTGACCGAGCCGATCCGGCGCGAGGACACGGCAGGCGATCTGCTGGCCCGCCTTGCCGTGGCCGGCGCGAACCTGCTCGTGGTCACGTTGGACGGGATCGAGTCCGGGGGGCTGGAGGCGCGGCCACAGCCTGCCGATGCGGTCAGCTACGCACCCAAGATCACTACTGAGGATGCCCGGGTGGACTGGACACGCGGCGTGCAGGTGGTGGACAGGCTCATCCGGGCGTGCACTCCCCATCCGGGCGCGTGGACCTTGCTGCGTGGCAGGCGGGTCAAGCTTGGCCAGGTCAGCCTGCTTTCGGCGCGGGACGCGGACGCGGCGGCCGGCTGGCACGACAGCGGGCCCCTTGCGGGTGGGCTCGAGGTGGCTGGGTCCGCTGCGGCCAGGTCCGGCGCGTCCGGGTCCGCTCCGGCCGGGTCCGCTCCGGCCGGGCAAGGCGGCGGCGGGCAACGGCTGGCGCCAGGTGAGCTGTGCGTTACCCGCGATCAGGTGCTCGTCGGTACTGGCACCCAGCCAGTCGTGCTCGGCGGGGTGCGGCCGGAGGGAAGGGGGGCGATGCGGGCCATCGAGTGGGTTCGCGGGTTGCGGCTTTCCGGCGGCGAACGGCTGGGCTGACGTGAGCGGACCTGGGACGAGGCGCCGGGCCGACCCGGTGCGGCGCACGGCCTACGACGTGCTGCGCGCGGTTGCGCACCGAGATGCCTACGCCAACCTGCTGCTTCCTGCCCTGCTTGCCGAGCGCGGTCTCGCTGGCCGCGACGCAGCGCTTGCCACCGAACTGACCTACGGGACGCTGCGTGGCCAGGGAAGCTACGACGCCGTGATCGACGTGTGCTCGGACCGGCCGATCGGCCGCATCGACCCGGCGCTGCGTGAGGTGCTGCGGCTGGGCGTGCACCAGCTGCTCGCGACCAGGATCCCCGCGCACGCTGCTGTCGCGGCCAGCGTTGACCTGGCCAAGGACGTGACGGGTGCGCGCCCCGCCGGGTTCGTGAACGCCGTTCTGCGCAAGGTCGCGACCCGCGACCTTGCTGCCTGGCTCGCGATCGTGTCGCCCCGCCGTGCCGATGATCCGGTTGGCCACCTCGCCGTCATGCACAGCCACCCGCGCTGGGTCGTAGCGGCGATGTCCGCGGCGCTGGGCGAGGATCCGGATGGGGAGCTTGCGGAAACCGAGGCCCTGCTCATCGCGGACAATAACCGGCCGGGGGTGACGCTCGCAGTCAAGCCGGGCCAGGTGACGCCCGGCGAACTCGCCGCCGCCGGCGCCACCCCGGCGCGGTGGTCGCCGTATGGTGCCTACCTTCGGGAAGGAAAGCCAGCAGACGTCCCCGCCATCGCGGATGGCAGGGCCGCCGTACAAGATGAGGCCAGCCAGCTTGTGGCGGTCGCGCTCGCCGGCGCCCCGGTCGCCGGGGCGGACCGGCTCTGGCTTGACATGTGCTCGGGTCCGGGTGGCAAGGCCAGCCTGCTCGCCGGGCTCGCCGCCGGGCGGGGTGCCCGGCTGCTCGCGGCGGATGTTCAGCCACACCGCGCCGCGCTGGCTAGGACCGCGATGACGGGCCGGACCGCGGGCGGGGCCCCGCGGGTGGCCGGCGGCGCGGGCGGCGCGGGGTGGATCGTCGTGGCGGATGGCACATCGCC
>Ga0335081_10020533_pt1 | contig 10682 bp, 9 predicted proteins | sample Lox_Sample_35_FD_206713 | JGI IMG/M metagenome (GOLD analysis project Ga0335081, IMG submission 206713) | Soil microbial communities from Loxahatchee National Wildlife Refuge, Florida, United States - Lox_Sample_3.5 | ecosystem: Environmental > Terrestrial > Soil > Wetlands | place: USA: Florida... | reverse complement strand
CAGCACCTCCCTTGCCCCAACATCGGTTGCGGCGCCATCAACGGAATCGGCATGTTCTTGGCTCCTCGGCAAAATCGCTGCTACGGCTCTCGGTTCGAAAGGGGGGGCGGCGCGCTTGCAGCGCTTTGGCCATCGAGCCCAAGACGGGGTCGCGGCGCAGTTTCAGTTGCAGCTTGGCTTGCATCCGCGCCGCGACGACGCTGCTCTCGACCGTCGCCTCGAGCGTTCTTGCCGTGTGCGCGAGCAAAGAGGCCGCAACGGAGGATGCGGTGATCTCGGCGACGCTGCCGAAGTGATCGGCGATTTCGACATAGGCGATCGGCGTACCCTCTCGGCGCGCTTGCTGCACGGCGTCTCTAGGCCGATTTGGCGTCGACGAAGCCGACGAAATGAAACCGCAACGTCGCGGTCGCTCCTGTGAAGGAGAGCGTGAGCGAATAGAGGTCCGGCTCCGCCGCTGCGTTAGCGTCGGTCATGCAATCACTTTTCGTTGAACGGATATCAGGCAGTCAGCGAGTCTGTTGGCGGCAACCGCGCGCCAAAGGCGCCGCCGAGCGGCTTGTTCCGCTCCCCTCTCCCCTTGCGGGAGAGGGAGGGGCCCGCGCGAACGCGCGGGAGGGTGAGGGGAAACACCCCGCCGAATTTTCTCGATGGCCGATGACGGCAGTTGCCGCCGAACACATAAGGAGGACGGACGAACCCCCGGCTCAGGGCGGATTGGCCTTGGGGTTGGGCTTCGGGCAGGGTTGCGTTTGGCTGTCGAGGAACTCCCTCACGGAGGTCTCTGCCGAGAGGAAGATGCCGGACGGAAACCCCAACCCCCTCGCCCGCCAGTAATCCACATACGCCGTGCGCAGTTCGCTCCCGAAATGTCGCGAGCATACGCCGATGTCCTGGCTGAGGTTCCAATCGTTGAAGATCACGCCGATATAGTCGGTGCAATGCCGATGCTTTTCATCGGCCACGGCGCTGTTTTCGCCCTCGCCCGCGGCGCAATCCTCGTAGAGTCCGAGCGCCGTCCCATAGACGTAGACGTCGCCGGCCGCCGGCGCGATGGACAAGGTCAGGAAGATGACAACGAGGAGAAGGCGCGGCGCCGATCGCATGCTCACCTTCTATCGCAAACCAGGGTGCGCGTCGCGCGTGGCGATCGGGCGCCCGCAACCGGATGGCAGGACGCCACTTCCTTGCCGCCCAGCCAGTCGAGGTCCCGATGTTAGGTTTTTTGCACCAGAGCCGACAGGTGGCGATAAATTTTATCTGTCGTGGATCGCGCTTGGAATCACGCGGCCCGCCGCGCGGCATCGCTGCGACGCGCCGCCTGGAGGCATCGCTCCGCGCAGCGCACGAGATCATCGGGGTCGAATGGCTTGGCGAGAACGGCGCTGGCGCCGAGCTTCTGCGCGATCATGAGAAAATCGGTGTTGCCCATGCGGCCGCCGCCGGAAATGGCGATGATCGGCACGCCGGGCCGCTCGCCCCGCACCTGCATGATCGTCTCGATGCCCTCTTTCTCGGGCATGATGATATCGGTGATGACCAGGTCAGGGCACTCCTCGCGGAACCTCGCCATGCCGCGCTGGCCGTCTTCCGCGCTCACCACCTCATAGCCGCGGTCCTCGAGGACCTGCGCGATGGTTTCGCGAACCATGACGTCGTCATCGATGATCAGCACCTTGGACATGTGCGCGCTCCTCATGGGGAGAACAATTGTCTCCGGCATGAAACCTACGCGCGGAGGGTGGCCGTCGGCAATCCGTAGTTGTCCTTAGACGGCCGCGCACGGAATCGTTGCGAAGGAAGAACGATCACCGGCGTCGGTCACCCCGTCCCCTTCGACTCCCTGATCCTCACCTCCGTCTCTCGCCCGCCGCAGCCCGCGCAGCGAAACGGGCGCATCCTCACGATCGGGCTGTCGGCGCCGCGCGCCGCGATGAGCGCCGGCAGCGGCACATCGAAGTGGCGGTCGTAGCTGCGGCAATAGCCGAAGAGCCCGTGGCCCTCAGCGTGGAGCCGGCCGAGCGTGTCGAGGACGATGCGCTGCGCGTTGGACATCGCGGCCTCTGGCTGCCGATGTCCCCCCGACGCTAGACCGACAGCTGGTTAGGTAGAATCGGCTGGAGCTTGCTTAGCGGTTTTTGGGGCGTCGACAAAACAATTGAAAAGGGGATATGGGATGAGTGGGGATCGAGGGGATATGGGTTGAATCGGAAGCATCTCCCCCATCCCCGCTCATCCCCATGTCCCCTTCTATTGACTCGCTGACCGATGCGGCGGCGATGCCAACGAAGCGGTGCGTGCTCTAGGATTGAGCGCCACGCCGGCCGCGCGGTCAAGGCGCGGGGCCGATCCGGGTCTCCGCTTGTGGACGCAGAGCTTCCTCGATGGAATTCACCAGCTCATCGGCGGCGAACGGTTTCCGCAACAGCGCGACGCCGGCGCGGGCAGCCGCCCGGAGGATCGCCGCGTCGGGCCTTCCCGTCATCAGGACCGCTGGCATGGTCCTCCTGTCGCGTCGAATCCGCTCCAGCAGCTCGAGCCCGGTCATCCCCGGCATATGGACGTCGAGCACGAGACAAGCGGGGTCGTCCGAAAGCCCATGGCGAAGGACATCGGCACATGAAGCGAAAGCGGAGACGTCGAAGCCTTCCCATTCCAGCAGCCGCCGAAGCGCCTCTCGGACGTCATCGTCGTCGTCGACCACATAGATCATCGCGTTTCTCGCCACGTCGGCTGCCTCAAATCCTATTAAGCCTCCGACGTGCGAGAGAGGCTTTGATTCAAATCAATGGTTGACGCCGCAGTCTTCGATCTGGCCCGAACGGCGGGTCGAAAGAGCAACGATAGGTGAATACCCCCGTATCTCCCTCCGCCTCGAGCTAGACCGACAGCTGAATAAGTAGAATCGGCTGGAGCTTGCTGAGCGGTATTTGGGGCGTCGACAAGACAATTGAAAAGGGGAAATGGAGATGAGTGGGGATCGAGGGGATATTGGTTGAATCACAAGCATCTCCCCCATCCCCGCTCATCCCCATATCCCCCTTCTATCGTCCCGCTGACCGATGCGAGGCGATGCCAACGAAGCGGCGCGTGCTCTAGGCGGCGCGGATCTTTGCCAGGAACCCGTCGACCCGTTCGCGCAGCGTCGCCGCCTGATGGGCCAGTTCGCCGGAGGCGCTCAGCACCTGGACCGACGCGGCGCCGGTGTCGTCCGCCGCCTTGGTGACGCCGGCGATGTTGGACGACACTTCGCGTGTGCCGGCCGAAGCCTGCTGCACGTTGCGCGCGATCTCCTTGGTCGCCGCCCCTTGCTCCTCCACCGCCGAGACGATCGTGGTGGCGATCTCGTTGATCCGCGTGATCGTCTCGGCGATGCCTTTCACCACGTCGACCGACTCGCTGGTCGCGCTCTGCATCTCGCCGACCTTGGCGCTGATCTCTTCGGTCGCCTTCGCCGTCTGGGTCGCCAGCGACTTCACCTCGGACGCCACCACCGCGAAGCCCTTCCCGGCCTCGCCGGCGCGCGCCGCCTCGATCGTCGCATTGAGCGCCAGCAGGTTGGTCTGGCTGGCGATGTCGTTGATGAGCGCCACCACCTCGCCGATCTTCTGCGCCGCCTCGGCGAGGCTCTTGATCTGGCTGTTGGTGCGCCGCGTCTCCTCGACCGCCTGCGTCGTGATGCGGGTCGATTCGCCGACCTGGCGCGTGATCTCGGCGATCGAGGAGGAAAGCGCATCGGCGGCGGTCGCCACGCTATGGACGTTGGCCGAGGCCTGCTCCGAGGCCGCCGCCACGACGGTCGACTGCCGGCTGGTCTGTTCCGCCGTGGCCGACATGGACTGCGCCGTGCTCTGCAGCGCCGTCGCCGCCGAGGAGACGCCCTGCAGGATGCCGGCCACCGATTGGTCGAACTCGGCGATGTGGGCCTCGATCGCCTGATGGCGCCGCTCCTTCTTGGCCTGTTCGGCCTGCTGCTCGGCGGCGAGTTGCTCCGCCCTCGTCATCGCGTCCTTGAACACTTCGACCGATCGCGCCATCTCTCCGATCTCGTCCCGATAGCTGACGCCGGGGATGACGACGAGCTTGTCGCCTCCGGCAAGTCGGCCCATGGCGGCCGTCATGCCGCGGATGGGGGCGGCGATGCCGCGGCCGATGACGAACGCCACCACGAGCCCGAGCACGAAAGCAACGATCGCGGTCGCGCCGCCTGTCAGCGTCGAAGCGTGCAGGTTGCCGGTGGCGGCCGTTTCGATCTGACGAAGCGCGGCGATCTGCGACTGCTTCACGGCGTCCGCGCCATTGCCGAACTCCGCGGCGGCGATATCCATCGGTCCGTCGACCAGGTTGTGCGCCTCCAGCGTCGCCGCCGACATCGCCTTAAAAGCGGCCAGGTATCTCGCCGCGGTTGCCAAGGTCTGCCGACAAATTTCTTTGCGCTCCGGGTTCTGCAGCTGGTTTTCCAGCTGCGCCAGAGCCGCGCCAACCTTCGTCAGCTGGTCGTTGGCGGCATCGACGATCTTCTGATCGGGCGACTCGACGAGGCGGAGCGCGTTGACCCACGCCAGCGTCACGTTCTCGTCGATCCCGGCGATCTGCGTTGCCGCCTGGAAGTCGTTCTCGGCCGTAGCCGACGCCCGCGCCTTGGCGAGGTTTTGGAGCATGGCGAGCCCTGCGGGCTTCAGTTCGTCGTTCAAGAGGTGGTCGCGTTTGGCGTGCAGCGCGACGACTTTCTCGAATTGGCTGACGTAATCGCGGTAAAGCCCTTTCATGCCCTCGAGCATCTGGCGGCCTTCGGCGGACGCCTCGTTCTTCTCCGCCTCGGCGAGATTGCTCTCCAGCGCCTTTTTGAGATCTTCCACGCGGCGAAGCGCCGCGTCGTCGCGGTTGCCGGCGTAAAGGGCGACGTCGCGGCGCAGCTCCGCTATGTCGCGGTCGATCTCTAAGACGCGCGTCGCGTTGTCGCTGATTCGCGCGAAACTATAGAAATTGCTGCCCGCGTCGCTCATGCCGAGCGTGCCGATGAGCGCGACGACGCCCAACAGGACGAGAATGACGACAAAGCCGGCGAAGACGCGCGTGCCGATTTTGAACCGGTTCGTGAAGAACCCGGCGAAGGGGCCGGCGCCGGCGGGCTCAGACTTGTGTTCCGACACGACTGGGTCTCCTCGGTTTTCTCGCCAAGGCCGCGGTTGAACATCCTCGGCCATGATGAGGCTGCGTTGGCATGGCTTCCGTCCGGCGTGCGGCGAGACATCCGCGCGCCCTTCCCGCTCGTATGCGAGCCATGACACTGAATGCAAAAAATTAAGATTAAGTAATTTTCATCGTCCCCTGGCGCTGCTCCCCCTCTCCCTTGCGGGAGAGGGAGGGTGAGGGGTAAGCGCCCGCGAAAATTTCCTGCTGGCACCATTCTGCTGCTCACCGCGGTCGCGGCGGCGCCCGCCTCGGGCGTCGCGGTGTTGTTCCTGCTGTTGCCGCTGTTGAGCGCCCTCCGTCTCTCGGTCAGAAGATCGGCAACGCCGATAAGCTCGCCATCGCCTCGCCGGCCCGCTTGGGCTATCGCTTCGCCGGGTTGTCCATTCCGGTCGAAAGCGCCTTGCTCCATTGCTCGGCGAGCGGCTTCACCTGGCCGTAGGCGTCGCGTGCGGCTTGCAGCGACTTGTAGGCGTCGGCGAGCTTCTCGAGGCCCTTGGCGCCGTCGTCGGCGCTGTCGGCGAAGGTCCCCGAGGACGCCTTGATGATGAAATAGTTCGTCGTGCGGCCGTTGCGGTAGACGAGGGCTTCCCCGTTCTCGCCGAGGCTCAGGGGGAACCGGTCGCGCGTGCCCAGCGGCACCAGCACGCCCATCCATCGTTTGTCGGCAAGTATGGTGCTCCGGGCAACGCCTTCGACCGTGGACAGCAGCCCCTCGGCCTCGGCGATCTTGCCGTAGACCGAGAGGAGCGGGGCGAAATTGCCGGCATCGCCCTTGTGCGCCTTGGCGATGACGCGGATCTGGTCGCCCATCGCCTTGAGATCGCCCTTGAGCTCCTTGAAGCGCTCCAGCAGCGCCCTCGCCAGGTCGTGTAGCTCCTCGATCAGCGCGGTGATTTGGTCAGCGCGGAAGGCGTTGAGCTGGCTCACCATGTTGTTGAGCCCGTCTAGGATATTGTTCTGCTCCGCCTCGATGCGTTTGAAGCTCTCTTCGACCCTGTCCTTGACGCCGTCGCCGCCGAGGATTTCGAGACCGGCTTGAGCCGGGATCGCAGCGGGGAATTGGGCCAGATCGCCGGTGACGAGGTCGAGCACTGCCTTCAGCGAGTTCACCACGGTATCGAAGATGTTCGCGGCTTGCTTGCCTCTCTCGTCCTCCTCCGCGTCCGACACGTTCTCGAGCTTGAGCTTGCGGAAAATGTCGAGTTGTCTCTTCGCCTGATGGGCCCGTTCGAACAGCTCTCGGATGTTTTCCCGGCTCTTCTCCACTTCCCCGAGCGCCCTGTTGAAGTTGCCGCGCTCCCCGTCGCTGATGGCGGCGCCGAAGCGCGCGCCGGCCTTGGCGACGGCGTCGGTCTTCTTGAGGTCGACATGTGCCTTCTTGGCTTCGCCCTCGATCTCGTGCTGGCGCGCCAGCCCGTCCTTGATCTCGCGCTCGATGCTGGCGAGCCCGGCCCTGAGTTTCATCAGGTCCTGCGGCTGGATCATCGCCATGTCGTCGGGCTGCTTCGAGGGGGACGGGGGCGGGTCGTCCGGCGGCGCGGCGGCGGCGGCATGGGGCGTCCCGACCGGCGCGGTGGCGTAGGGCGAGGCGGGGGGCGGCGGGTCCTCCTCGGCTCCCGGCGGCACGGCCGGCGCTCCTTGCTTCGCCAAGGCCGACGCGGCGGCGCCATGTCCCGCCACGTTTATCCCGAACGCGGTTTTGAGATACTCGTCCTGCTGCTTAGTCGACATCGCCCCCTCCCCGTTCCGGCCGCCGCGGGTCCAAGCAGTCTCGGAGCTTTATGCAAGCGCGCCTTCGGGTCAATGTCGCCCGGCCGGTGCATCGCGTCCGTGTCATCCGCGAGGCCGGCCGGCGAAGGGCTGACGGCCCGGACCTATGACGGGCGGAGCGGCGCGCCGTCGCGCCGCACCGGGCTCCAGGCGACGAAGGTCGAGGGGTTGAAGGGATTCCGCCCGAGGACGTCGTAAGCGACGTTGGTCAACCGGATCTCGCCCGCCTCGACCTCTCTCGCGATCAGCGGCAGGAGATCAGTGTTGTAGCCGCAGCAGCCCGACCAGGCCGCCGCGTTCGAGACGAGCCGCTCGTCTTCGACCACGAAGCGGTAGGTCTGGTTGAGCTGCATCAGCGCCCGAGCATCGCGGTGGACCTCGAGCACCGCCGCGGCGATGTTGGTGAAGCGCTGCCAGCCGACGGGCTCGACATGGAAGCAGCGGTGGAGGTTCGTCCCGAGAAGCGCGCGGTGGAACGTCTCGCCCAAGACCGGCATCTGTTCGATCGAATGCACCGTGAAGGCGACGATCTTCCGGAATCGGCGGAGAGCGCCGAGATCGGCAGCGGCATAGTCGAAGGCATGCGTTTCGAGCCTCGATTGCGGGTCCGCCGAAAAGAGCAGCTCCGTCGCCCTGCGTCCTTCGTCCGTCGGCTCGCAGGCGACGAAGGTGCGCGGCGCGTCCGGCAGCCGCAGCCGCAGCCTCGCGAGGTTGATGCCGAGACCGCTGCCAAACTCGACGACGCAGTCGACCCCGGGATCGATGGCGCCGGCGATGACGTCGCAGAACGCGTCCACGGTCGGCGCCGTCGGCACGGCCACGTAGCGGCCGTTCATCACCGCCAGGCGCTGCGGCGGGGGCTCTCCGGCAAACCGGCCGAGGTCGAGCTGCGGCAATTGCCCGGCGAGCCACGACGGGACGACGCCGTCATATTCTCCGGTGACCGCGTCGTACCGGTCGACGAGCTGGGCGAGCGACGCGCCTCTGGCCGCGCAGGACGCGAACGCCTCGACGAATGTCGACCACCGCCGGTCGTAGGCCGCAACGCGCTCGGCGCGCTCTTTGAGAAAGAGCGAGCGCATGCCCGGCCCGGCATCCGTCATGGCCATCGCCTCTCCTCGGCTGGAAGCCGATTTCCCTTCTACCCCCGTCATGGTTAAAGCCCGGTGAACCGGAGCGGGCGAACGCCTGCCTCCTGCCCTTCTTGGCTGCCGAGGCCTCGGCTACGATCTGAGATCGTCGCCTCGGCGCGTCAGCGAGTTGGAACCGGCATCTTGAGCAGCGTCGCCAGCATCACCTTCGTCATCGCCGCGTTTCTGGTCCTCGCCAGCGTCATCCAGCCCGCGGCGGAGCGGCTCCATCTGCCTTACACCGTGCTCCTCGCCGTCGTCGGCGTGGCGCTCGGCGCCCTCTCGTCCTTCCTCCTTGCAACGCCGCTCACGACGGCCTTCGACGGCATCGTCCGGCCGGTCGTCGACCTCCCCTTCAGCGCCTCGATCTTCCTCGTGGTCTTTCTGCCGATCCTGGTCTTTCACGCCTCGCTGATGCTCGACCTGCGCGAGATCGCGCCGGATTGGGCGCCGATCCTGACGCTGGCCGTCGTCGCCGTCTTTGCCGCCGCCGCGGCGATCGGGTTCAGCCTCGCCGTCGCGGCCGGGGTCCCGCTCACCGTGGCGCTGCTGCTGGGCGCCATCGTCGCCACCACCGATCCCTCCGCGGTGGTGGCGATCTTTCGCGAGCTGGGGGCGCCGGCGCGGCTCATCCGCCTCCTCGAAGGCGAGAGCCTCCTCAACGACGCGGCCGCCATCGTGCTCTTCTCCATCCTCGTCGCCATGCTGAGCAGCGGCGCCGCGGCGGATCTCCGCGCCGGCGCCCTCCATTTTGCCGAGGCCTTCCTCGGCGGGGTCGTCCTGGGCGTGGCCGGCGGGCGCCTCTTCGGCACGGTCTTGCCCTTCCTCGGCGGCTCACGCCTCGCCGAGGTGACGCTGTCGCTCGCCCTTCCCTATGTCGTCTACCTCTTGGCGGAGGAGGAGTTTCACGTCTCCGGCGTCGTCGCCGTCGTCAGCGCCGGCCTCACCGCGGGAGCTGTCGGGCGCGTCCGTCTCGCCCCCGACAATTGGCGTTATCTCGAGCGGGTCTGGGAACAGACGGGTTTCCTCGCGAGCTCGCTCATTTTCGTCAGCGCCTCCACCTTGGTGCCGCGCCTCTTGACCGGCGTCCACCTCCGGGATGCCTGGCTGCTGCTCATCGCGGTCGCGGCGGCGCTCGCCTCGCGCGTCGCGGTGTTGTTCCTGCTGTTGCCGCTGTTGAGCGCCCTCCGCCTCAGCCAGAAGGTCAGCAACGCCTATAAACTCGCCATCGCCTGGGGCGGCTTGCGGGGCGCGCTCACCTTGGCCTTGGCGCTGGCGGTGACGGAAAACAGCGGGCTTGCCCCCGAGGTCCGGAACACCGTCGCCGTGCTCGCCACCGGCTTCGTGCTCTTCACCCTGCTGGTCAGCGGCCTGACGCTCCGGCCCGTCATCCGTCTTTTGCAGCTCGACCGCTTGTCGCCCTTGAACCTCGCCTTGCGCAACAAGGTGCTGGCGCTCTCTCTCGCCGAGGTGCGCGACGTCGTGCGCGAGACGGCGTCCGAGCACGCGATCCCCGCGGAGGTGGCGCGCCAGGCGGAGGAGCCGCTCGACCGCCGCATCGACGAGGTCTCGGCGCAACCCGATCTCGAGCAGGCGATCTCCGACCGCGACCGCATCAGGATCGGCCTCGTCGCGCTCGCCAATCGGGAGCGCCGCATCATCCTCGACCATCATGCCCAGCGCACCGTCTCGGGCGCGGCGATCGAGCGCCTGCTGCGCAACACCAATTTCATTCTCGACGCCGCCCGGGCCGAGGGGCGGATCGGCTACAACCGCGCCGCCCGCGCCCTGGTCGAGTTTCCGCGGAGCTTCTGGGTCGCCGCGCTTTTGCATCGCCGGCTGAAGCTCGCCCGCCCGCTGCAGCGCCAGATCTCGATCCGCTTCGAGGCGCTCCTGATCCGGAGGCTCGCCCTCGAGGAGCTCTCACGCTTCATCGCGAGCCGGCTTTCGGCGCTCTTGGGCGCGCGCGTCGCGGAGTTGCTGGGCGAGGTCATCGCTGCCCGGAGCGACGCCACCAGACGCGCGCTCGATGCCTTGCGCCTGCAATATCCCGAATATGCCCGGGCGCTCGATCAGCGTTTCCTGCGGCAATCCGGCTTCCGTCTCTCGCTCTCGCGCTTTCACGATCTCTATGACGAGGGGCTGATCGGCAAGGAGGTCTTCGAGGACCTGGAGCGCGAGCACGCCGCCTTCCGCTCGCTGATGGACGAGCTGCCCCCGCTCGATCTCGGCCTCCGTGCCGAGGAGCTGCTGCCGGAGTTCAACATGTTCGCCGACTTGGGCGCCGCCGAATTGCGCGCCCTCGCCCGCCTCTGCCGGCCGCGCCTGCTGCTCCCCGACGAGGTGGTGATCCGCAAAGGCGAGCGCGGCAACGCCATGTTCCTGATCTCCTCGGGCGCGGTCGAAGTGGTGTTGCCGGGCGACGGCGTCAGGCTCGGGAGCGGCGACTTCTTCGGCGAGATGGCGCTGTTGAGCGGGCGGCCGCGCCAGGCCGACGTCGTGGCGCTCGGCTACTGCCGCGTGCTGGTCCTGAGCGCGACCGATTTTCGCCGCTTCTTGCGCGACTATCCGCAGGCGAAGGCGGAA
>Ga0335081_10020532_pt1 | contig 10682 bp, 11 predicted proteins | sample Lox_Sample_35_FD_206713 | JGI IMG/M metagenome (GOLD analysis project Ga0335081, IMG submission 206713) | Soil microbial communities from Loxahatchee National Wildlife Refuge, Florida, United States - Lox_Sample_3.5 | ecosystem: Environmental > Terrestrial > Soil > Wetlands | place: USA... | reverse complement strand
TCTGGAGTGAAATCTGATCTTCTGAGCATGAAGCGAAACAATTCCTGTGGATTACCTTCGCGCCAGCGATGCGTCAGGCGGGCGCAGTGTCCGTTCCCAGTGCAAGGCGCTCGCGCGTCGAGCGCTTGCCGCATCTGCCGGAACGGCCTTTGTCGCGGCGTGGCAGTCACGGCGAGCTGCCGGCACCACCCGACTCCCCGCCGGCCCCCGATGGCATGGCGCCCTCAACGCGGTGCTCTCGGCAGCGCAGCGCCGGTTCGAATCGACCGCCCGCGCCGATGCCCCCATCCATCTGGACTCAAGTCAACTTGTCCCCCTGTTCAAGGGGCTGGTCGATCGCGACGAACGTCTGGACGCCATTGCGATCTCGCGGAAAGCCGGGCTCGCCAGCGTCGCTGTGATCATTGTCGCGCAGCGCGGGTGCGAGCTCGATCGGCTCGAGGCGCTCGCCCTTCTTGCGGCTGATCGTCTCCTCGACATTGTCGGTGCAAATGATCGGACGGAGCAGCATCGCTTCTGGCGTCGCCGCGCTCTTGCCGCCAGCGATCGCCTGGCACACGCGAGATCCGAGGGGTCGCATGCGAGTGTCGATCGGCGCAAGCTTGATGGAGCAGTAGCGGCCGCTTCGCGTCTGCGTCCGCACAGCCGGTTTGCCGGGCTCGGTTCGATCGTCGCTCGTTTCGGACCATTCGACGCCTGGTTCGTCGCAATCGCCGCGGATGATGGTTTGCGGATCGCGGCTGCCTCCGCTGCGCTTACCCCGCTTCCTCTGGACGGCGGGAGCGCGCTCGCGGACAGCTTTCGCCGGAAAACGAAGATCCTGCGCGTGCGCGATCGAGCACGTTCCGCGGTGTACCATGAGGATCAGATTTTCGCGCGCTTTTCTTCATACCTTTGCGTGCCGTTCGAGTGCGGCGCTTTCGCACTGGCCGCGAGTGAGCCAATCGACCCTTCAACGATCGCTTCTGTGGAAGCACTTGTTTTCCGAATCGCGCCGCTGGTGCGAGCGTGGCTCGCCGAGGCGGAGGCCGAGCGGTTGCGCCGCCTGGTGCACAACCTCGGGTTGCGGATATTCGGCGCGATCGACCTGGAGCGCGCTCGGATTGCGCGCGACCTCCACGACCATCAGGCGCAACTGCTTGCCGCCGCACGCCTCGGGATCGAGGCTGGACCCGAGCAAGCGCGCAGCGTCTTCAAACAGCTCGAGCGCGATTTGCGCCTGCGGGTACGAGAATTGCGCCCAGCCACGCTTGGCCGAGCGACGCTCGAGGAGGCGCTGCGCCGCGAACTTCGGCGCCTCGCCAACGCAACGATCACAGGCAGGCTAACCGGTGCCGAGCGGATGAGCGCGCTTAGCCGGCCGGTCCAGCAGTTGTGCTATGAGATTACGCGCGAAGCGCTCTCGAACGTGCTGCGGCACGCCGAAGCCACGCAGGTCGAAATCGGCGTCGAAAAACGTGACGGGCATGCATTTCTTACGATCTTCGACAACGGCAAGGGGATGGACCGGGAGAGCAGCGGCCGCAACGGGATGGGATTGGGCGGACTCGGCGAACGGCTCGAACTGATGGGCGGTAAGTTACGGATCGTTTCCCGCCCGGGATCGACCAGGATTATCGCGGAGATCCCGGAACCCGCATGACCGCGAGCGAGAAAATTCGCGTGATGCTGGTGGATGATCACGCAATAATGCGTGGTTCGCTGCGCGCCTTGCTCGAGAAGAACGGACATGAGGTCGTCGCTGAGGCGGGAACGGGCGAGGACGCGTTGGCGCTTGCGGCCAGGCTCCGTCCCCCGGTCGTCCTCATGGACCTGGAAATGCCCGGAACTGGCGGCCTCGCCGCCATTCATCGGCTGGGCAAATTGTCGCCGGCGTCCAAAGTGTTGATCCTTTCAGCGCATGACGACGAGGAATATGTGCTCGAGGCGATAACGTTAGCGGGTGTAGCCGGTTATCTGCTGAAGGCCGACGCGCCGGAGGAATTGCTGGGTGCGCTGCGCACCGTCAACTCCGGCAAGCGTTACCTCAGCCCGTCGATCACGCCGATCGTCCTGGGCCGGCTTAATCAGCCGCGTCCCGGACGAATGAACATTGCCGCCCTGACCCCGCGAGAGCGCGGGGTAATGCGCCTGATCGGTGAAGGCAGTAGCGCCAAGGACATCGCGCACAAGCTCGGCATCAGTCCCAAGACCGCACAGGTGCATCGCGACAACCTCAAGCACAAGCTCGGGCTGCGCACGACGGCGGATATGGTGCGCTGGGCGATCAAGCACAAGATAATCCGAGTGAACTGAGAAAATCGTCTCCGCGACTTCTTCCAGGCTTGACGCAAAAGGCGCGGATCGAACAAGACGGTCCGTGCCCTATGGCATAATCAGTGCGCGAAACTTGCACTAGCCGAGATTTCCCTCTGCGGTATCTCATGACGTGAAGGGCGCGCGAAGGGCCGCCGCTCTTCGGCAGTCAGCAGCCGCCTGAGTATCGCTCTCTGCGTCACTTTTCCGACCAGCTTCCTGGTCTGCAAGTGATATACTTCGACTGCATTCCGATAGACCATGCGGCTCGAGTCAACCAGCATAAACCGGCACGTGTACTCGTAACGGAGTTCATTGTCTTCGGATTCGTAATGTACGACCGCTTCTGCCGGTCTCAGGACGCGAACTTTCGGCTTGCCCAGAATTTGTTGGCTCGGCGAACTGTAAAGGTCACCGGCGATAAAGACGGTGTCGCCTTGCCGGCCAAAGATTATGCTTGCGCGGTCAGGGTTTTCTCCCGTCAAAAGGCCCGGCCGCACGCTTCGTAAAGTGCTGTGCGTGTAACCGCCCCAGAATCCGACAAAATCCATGCTGGCTTTGGGCAACTCCAGGACATTCGATTCGGAACCATCAAAAGCGGGCCGCGGGGCCGACGGGGCGAGCGCAAGCGACTGCGTGTGGACAAGCGCAAGCGTCGGCGCCATGCCTGGCCGGGGCGGCGAGAATCCGTTCCAGGGCGCATCGCCATAGGGTCGGCTTGCCATTTTGAGAACAATTCCCCCGACAACGAGCAGCGCAGCAGCCAGTGCCGCAATGTATGCGAGCCTACGTTCGTTCATCGAACCCTCGAAGGACCGCATTCTCTACTCAGGTTTCCACTCTCTGGGTTAAAGTGGTAGAAAGAAGGTTCAATGGGCATTAGAGCCCGTCGGAGGATCGCAATGCAGAACAAAGGCGTGCACCATCTCGGACTCGCAACGCTCGACATCGACCGTACAGTCGATTTCTACACCAAAAACCTCGGCTGGAAAGTCGCCTGGTGCGACGTTCTCGAGCCGCCCGAGGGTGGCCGTATCAAACATGCTTTCATGGATACCGGCGACGGTACGCTGGTCGCCTTCATGGCTCCGGAGAAGGTGCCCGGTATTCCTGCCGAGTTCAAAACCGACATCAGCAGCGCACAAAATCTGCCGCAGGCCTTCTATCATTTTGCCTTCGAGTGCAGTTCGGTCGAGGAGCTCGAGGCCCGGCGCGACGACCTGGCGAAAAAGGGTATCGACGTGACTCCGGTGGTGGACCACGAATGGTGCCGCTCAATCTATTTCAACGATCCAAACGGCCTTCTGCTCGAATACTGTGTGAGCGTGCGCGAGTTCAATGAAGACGACAGGATCATGAAACATCGGGTTCAGCCCGGGCCGATGGTCAAGGACCCGCAGGATGCCGGAAAGGTGATCGGCAAGCTGATGGGTCGCGAGGCGCCCAAGGCCAAGCCGGTCTGAAGCGCAGAAACCAGGACGAACGGGCGGGCGGCGAGACCAGGGATTCGCCGCCCGTTTCATATCAGCAGCAGGATGATGGCGTAGACTCCGGACCCGCCCAGAAACCACCAAAAGCGACCCTCGTCGGCACCGGGTAGTTCTTCTTGCATGCTGGTCATCACCACGCCGCCGGCAACGAACGCGAATAGCCGCGATATCGCGGCCTGCGGCATCGGGAAGGATGAAGCGACCAGCCAACCGATCAGAACACTGGCCGAGAGTATCCACCATACCCACCGATCGTAGGCTCGCCCATGCTCGCCCACGAGCGCGTGTCCCACAACTGCCAGGTGCAATCCCATCGCCGCTGCATAAAGGCTCAATGAACGCTCGCCTTCCGCGGCAATATCCACCAGCAGGTACCCGATGAGCCAGCTGTACAGGGCGAATCCGGCAGTTTCGAGCCAAAACGCAGCGGTTCTTGCCCCGTGCTCGGCGTGCGGCTCTGCCGATGACGTCAGGACCATGTGCTCCAGTCCGTAAAAGAATACGAAGCCGAGTAGCGCCGCTATATAGATACGCCGCTCGGCGAATATCAGTTCTCCGGCGGCACTCGCCAGCAATCTCTCCTGATGGGTGCTCAACTCCGGCAGGATATCGAGAAAGACGTAGGCGACAGATACTCCTGCGGCCAGCGAAAGCCAATTCCCTTGGAACTTGATCTGGAGCGGATAAAGCCGGCTCGCCGATGCGTACACGCTCGCGAACACGAGAGCTATGATCAGGGTGTCGAGGTTCTCCATGCGTCGGACTCCAACGCGTACGGTATCCTGCGCGCTGTTGGAAAGCATATTCCGGCTCGTCCCGAGCGCGTTGTGACAATGGTCCAGCGTTGCCGATCGTCAACCGAAATGATACTTGGCGAGAACGCCTAAAACTCCAACCCGTGAGGAATTCAATCGTGGCGGAAACAGGATTGTTCGAAGTCATGTATTCGGCCGGTGCCATCAGGCGCCTGCGGCCCGACCCGGTGCCCGACGAAATCATCACCAAAGTGCTTGACGCTGCCATCCGCGCTCCTTCGGGTAGCAACGCGCAATCGTGGCTGTTCATGGTGGTGAAGGACGCCGGCAAGCGCAAACAACTGGGTGCGGTCTACAAGAAGGCATCGGAAATTCTGATGAAGCTCTACGCCGGCGCACCGCGGCCCGAGCACATGGACGAGAAGAAGTACGCGCGCTTCATGCAGTCGGTGCAGCACCTCTTTGACCACATGGGCGACGCGCCGGTGCTGCTCGTGCCCTGCCTCAAGGCCTCGATGTGGTCGGGGAGCGCCAATCTGCCGGCTGACATCAAGGCCCGAATGGCCGGGTCGGTCCGAATTGCAGGCTCGAGCATCTATCCCGCGGTGCAGAATATTATCCTGGCCTGCCGCGCGTTTGGCCTGGGCACCGTTTTGACCACGATTCATGCGTTCTTCGAGGAAGAAGTACGAGCGATCCTGAGTTTGCCGCCGGACGTGCAGACCTTCGCGCTGATGCCCATCGGCTATCCTCAAGGCCATCATTTTCCCGTAAAGCGCAAGTCGGTAAGTGAAGTTGCCTGCCTTGACAGTTACGGCAAGGCCTGGCCCGGATAAGCATTCGCTGCGCTCCGCAACTGCTTTGGATAGTGCGACATCAAACGGTGGGTGGATTGCTGATCTAGGCGCCACCCACCGTTTGCGACCGTCGGCGTCTAGCGGTCCCTCTTCGGCCGACGCCTCTCAATCAGCCCAGGTTCTCTTTGAAGAATGCCACCGTCTTGGCAAACGCTTCTTTCGCGTGTGCCGGATGGTATGAGGGGCGCTCGTCGCACATGAAGCCGTGGTCAGCGTCGGCGTACAGCACGATCTCGGCTGGCTTGCCCGCCCGGTTAAGCGCATCGCGGAACTTGTCCACTTCGGCCATTGGGATAAACGCATCCTTGCCGCCGAAAAAAGCGAGTACGGGTCCTTTCAGGTTCGCCGCGTAATCGATGGGGGCTTTGCCGCCCGGCTGACCCGCTCGCGTCATTCCCCCGCCGTAGAACGGCGCCGTCGCGTAGACGTCCGGGTTGCGCACCGCGGTCAGGAACGCCATCCGCCCGCCCATGCAGAAGCCGGTAGTGCCGAACCGCGGCTTCACTTCCTTCATCGCCTTCAAAGAATTGATCGCAGCCGTCATGTCGGCGACGACCTGGTCATCGTTCAGGCTTCCCATTAGTTTGATTGCGCCCGGCAAGTTGTCGTATCCGACGACGTTGTTGGGTTGACGGAAATAAAGGTTCGGCGAAATGGCGACGAATCCCTCGGCCGCGAATCGGTCCGTGATTCCCTTGATATTCTCGTTCAAGCCAAACGCTTCCATCACCACGACCAGGCCGGGATACGGGCCTCCGCTCGCGGGGCGAGCCAGATGGCACGGCATTCTCTCGCTGCCGGTTTGCACCGTCAGGTCCTGTTTGACGATCTCCATAAGTCCCTCCGTGTTTTGGTTTTGCCCTCAAGGTGAGAGCCCTGAAAACGATCTCGAAGCGCAAGCACGCCGTCGCCGAGAGTGGCGCTCCCCGTTTCAGCCACGCTTGCGGGCGAAAGCCTCGCGCCGGGGCGAACTTTGTCGCCGCAGGCCGGTTAGTGAGCAAATCGTAGCAAATCTCGAGTCCTTTCTCAGCTTTCTTCGCACAGATGCCGCCTGGGCCTCAAGCGCCCGAACTCTGTTGCTCACAACTTCGCTGCAAGCACCTGCACACGCCCGAAGGCTTCGAGCGAGGCGCACTCGCCCGGCCACACTTGCGCCGCTACTATAGCGGCGAATGCGCGCTTGGCGAGAGCGAAGGCATGCATTCTCGGCGACTTGTGCTTAACGCATGATACCCTTGCGCGACAGCGAAGCCTCGCGCCGCCTTAGCGCGGCCAACTCGCTGTTGATCCTCCTGAACTTCGCGGTCTTTGCGCTCGAAATGCGCCTCGGGCCGAATGCGGAATCGACGCTCGCGTCATTGGCGATGGTTCCGGCGCGGATCTCACATCTTGGTTCCGCGGCGGCGGGGACACGCTTGCAAGCGCTCGCGACGCTCGTGACGTCGCTCTTCCTGCACGCCGGCTTGCTCCACATCGCGGGAAACATGCTCTACCTCTTCATCTTTGGTCCGGCCGTGGAAGAGGCGATGGGCCATCTGCGGTACCTGTGCTTCTATCTGCTCGCTGGAGTGGCGGCGAGTCTCGCGATGGTGGCGATGGGGCCCGAGTCGGGCGTTCCGGTAATCGGAGCCAGCGGGGCGATCGCGGGCGTACTCGGCGCCTACTTTGTGCTTTATCCGACCGGTCGCATCCTGACCATCCTACCGGTATTTGTGTTTATCCAGTTTGTAGAAATCCCGGCGGTATTTTACCTGCTGATCTGGTTTGCGGTGCAGCTCTATGCGGGGATTAGCTCCGGCGCGCGAGGGCCGTTGGTCGGCGGCGTCGCATGGTGGGCGCATGTCGGCGGCTTCCTTTTCGGGATCGCGGCCGCGCCAATCCTGACACCTCAATCCGTGACCGCGCGGCCGCGCCGGCGCTGACTTACCCGGCGGCGCGGATGTCGGGCGCAAGCGACCCGCTATTCCCTCCGCGCCCTTTGGGAATCAGCAGGAGCGATCACCCGCGGTTGAAACTGATGGAGAATCCAAACAAGAAACAGGCAGTGCCAGCTCCACCAGCCGTCGAAGAAGAGCGACGCGAGGATGATGATCGCCCGGGTTAGCCTCCTGTTCCACACAGCCGTCGATCGCTGCGAAGCGAAACTCGCTCCCTTCGTCAGCTCGAGACGCTGTCCAGCTTGCCGTCTCGCGCTTGGGGATTTCGTGTGAACAGATCTTTTCCTTCCTGTTGCTCCGCGCTTGATGGTAGCTGCGGCTTGCTGGATACTTAAAAAGTTCGAGACATCCTCGACGAATTATCCTGCAAGCTGGTTCGGCGTACGCGCCGGTGGAGTGGTAGAGGTGGCTGCGGCAGCGGTGGACGACATCCTGAGGCGCATTCCCCCCCAGAATCTCGAGGCTGAGCAATCCGTGCTCGGCGGGATTTTGCTCGACAACGAGGCGATCAATGCCGCGTTCGAGGTAGTCCTGCCCGAAGACTTCTACCAGGAGCGCCATCGCGTCATCTACCGCGCGATGACCGAGCTTTCGGATCGTAACGTCCCGATCGACGCGATTACGCTCACCGACACGCTGGGAGGCAAGGGTCTGCTCGAACAGATCGGTGGCCCGGCGTATATCGCAGAATTGGCCGCCGCCGTCCCAACAGCCGCCCACACAGCTCATTATGCTCGAATCGTGCGCGAGAAGGCCGTGTTGCGCACTCTCGGATCGATTGCCACGGAAATTGCCGGCAGCAGTTACGAAACCCCGGGGGCGAACGTCGATCAGTTCCTCGACGAGGCCGAGCACAAGATTTTTGAGATATCCGAGAGGAGGATTCGGCCGTCGTTTAGCTCGATGCGGGAGCTCAGCCGGCATTCGATTGCCCTCCTCGAACGGCTGTACGAACGCAGGGAACTCGTCACCGGCGTGCCCACCGGCTTTACTGACCTGGATCGTCTTACCTCCGGCTTTCAGCCGGGCGAGTTGATTGTCATCGCAGCCCGCCCCGGGATGGGAAAAACCGCGCTCGCCCTCAATATCGCGGCACATGCCGCCTTGGAGGCCGATCCGAAGATTGGGGTCGCCATCTTTTCCCTCGAAATGTCAAAGGAACAGTTGGCGCTACGGATGCTTTGTTCGGAGGCCCGTGTCGACAGTTCCAAGGCTCGCGCCGGCTACCTCGGCGAGCGGGATTTTCCCAAGCTGGCGCAGGCGGCCGCGCGGCTCTCCGAGGCGCCGATCTTCATCGACGACAATTCCGACACCTCGCCGCTCGTGCTCAAGGCGAAATGCCGGCGCCTGATGCGCGAGCGCGACAGCAACCTGGGCCTGATTATCGTCGACTATCTCCAATTGATGCGATCGGCTCAGACCGGCGAATCACGCGAGAAGGAAATCGCCGAGATATCGCGCTCGCTTAAGGCCCTCGCCAAGGAGCTGAAGGTCCCGGTGGTTGCGCTTTCCCAGCTCAATCGGCAGGTCGAGACCCGTCCCGACCGCCGCCCGCTGCTGGCCGATTTGCGCGAGTCAGGCGCGATCGAGCAGGACGCCGACGTGATTGCGTTCATTTACCGCGACGATATGTACCATCGCGACAGCAAGGAGCCCGGTGTTGCCGAGGTAATCGTCGCCAAGCAGCGCAACGGTCCGACCGACACCGCCAAGCTCACCTACCTCAGCCAGTACACCCGCTTCGAGAATTACGCCCCGGAAAGCGGCTACTTCGAGGACGCCGAAGGTTGACGTTGCGCGCGCCGCGCGAATCGCGTTAACTTGCGGCGATTCCGAACTCGGAGGCCGCCAATGAACCGCTGGAAGATAGGTAACGTCGCCATCACCCGCGTGGTCGAAATGGAAACCGCGTCGAAGGGCACCTTCGTCTTGCCCGAGGCCACGCTCGAGAATATCCAGCGCGAAAGCAAATGGCTGGTTCCTCATTTTGCCGACGAAACCGGCCGCGTCCGGATGAGCATCCACGCGCTTATCGTCGAAAGCGGCGACAAGCGCATCATCGTTGACACCTGCCTCGGCAACGACAAGAAGCGCGCCTTCCCCGGATGGAACATGCTTCAGACTTCGTTCCTGAGCGACCTCGACAAGGCCGGCTTCCCCAGGGATTCCATCAACCTCGTCCTGTGTACCCATCTGCACGTCGATCATGTCGGATGGAATACGATGCTGGTGGACGGCCGCTGGTTCCCGACCTTCACCAATGCGCGCTACCTGATCGGCCGCAAGGAATGGGCCCACTGGTCCGTGCAGGAGGACAGCTTTACGCGCGATCCGATCGACGACTCGGTGCGTCCGATCGTCGACGCGAACCTGGCCGACCTGGTCGAAGACACTCACCGGATTACCGACGAAGTCTGGCTTGAGCCGACCCCCGGTCATACTCCCGGACACTTCAGCGTGCGAATCTCCTCACGCGGCGAAGAGGCCGTGATCACCGGCGACCTGATGCATCACCCCGTCCAGTGCATCCATCCCGAATGGAACTGCGGCTTCGATTGGGAGGGCGAGATGGCGCGTCGAACCCGCCGCGCATTCCTCCAACGTTACGCCGACCGCCCGGTGCTGGTCTTCGGCACCCACTTCGCTACTCCGAGCGCCGGTCATATCGTGACCGCAGGCGACGCCTGGCGCCTCGTGGTCTAGACCGCAGGCCCGGCGCGTCGACGCGGCTATCGCATCGACAGACGCCTGGCCAGGACCAATGACTTGTAGGTCATTTGTTGAGGTGCGGAACGTGATCGCATCAGCGTTTCCCTCTCATACCCTCTCCGGGAATTGATGCGGTTAGCGAGCCCATTCCTGCACATGAAAATCGTCCGGAAAGGCGCACGAAGAGCAGTTGCGCCGGCCCTTCGATTACGCGCGTCTGATGCCCTTTGCCGCGAGGGTCGTCGGCCCGGAACATCCACTTCGCTGGCACGCGCTTCGCTGGCGCTAGGGCTCCCAGGACAGAAGCTTCGGGCTGTATTCCTCAACCGTGCCGTCATCGTCAACCCGGTTGAGACGACGCACCGCACAGTTGCTCCAGCGGCTCTCGAGTTCGCATCGGGGCAGGGCAATCACGGCCGCAAGGCGGCTAAGTTCCTCATTGAGGCGCAGGTTTTCATCGGTGACTCGATCAAGATCGCACTTCACTTCGTTATAGCTATCGCGCCAATAGGACAGACCCATATTCTTGCCGGCGAGGCCAGTCTTTAGCCTCCAAAGCTCACCCATCAGCGCCAGACACTGATCGACACTGAGAGCTCGCCCGGCCTTGAGCTCTTCTTCAAATTCGAGCAGCGTTTC
>Ga0335081_10020531_pt1 | contig 10682 bp, 13 predicted proteins | sample Lox_Sample_35_FD_206713 | JGI IMG/M metagenome (GOLD analysis project Ga0335081, IMG submission 206713) | Soil microbial communities from Loxahatchee National Wildlife Refuge, Florida, United States - Lox_Sample_3.5 | ecosystem: Environmental > Terrestrial > Soil > Wetlands | place: USA... | reverse complement strand
GCCGACGCCGCTTGGCGTCGAGCCGTGGAAACCTGGTTACAACAAAACGAGATCATCATGATCTCTGAACCCAAAAGCGTTACCCAGTTTCCATGAAAACTGGTCTCATAAATAGGTTGTCCGCACATTTGAAGACCGAGACCGGCAAGCCATCATCCTGGCCGGCCAGTTGTACTTCAAGATTCGCTGTGCTCACAGCGACCGCCTCATTTCTGGCCGGGTAATTCCAGAACGACCGAATTTGAGGCTTTAACCGGAGACTCAATATGCCAAAACGAACCCCACTCGTCTGTCAGCACTTGGAAAACCTCTCCCGCACAGCGTTGGAGGAACATCAGGACATCATCCGCCAATATGTCCGTAAGCGTCAGGGCGTTTACGCGCTCTACCGGCGCGGCAAACTTTACTACGTTGGCCTCGCCAGCAACCTCCGTAGCCGCCTCGCGCACCACCTGAAAGATCGTCACCACGACTCGTGGGACCGGTTCAGCGTGTACCTGACCATCGGCGACAGTCATCTACGTGAACTCGAATCGCTGATCCTGCGCATCGTCAAGCCACCCGGCAACAAACAGAAAGGCAAGTTCGCCAAGTCGGAGGACCTCCGCCGCCGTTTCAAGCGCGACCTGAGCGCCGACATGCGTTCCATCATCAACGACATCCTCGGCAAGCCGACGCCAGTTCTGCCACATCGGCCAGCCACAACCAAAGACGCCGGACGAAAACCGGTATTGGCCGAATACATCACCGGGCCGATGAAGCTACGCGCCCGTCACAAAGGCAAAATAATCCGGGCCTTCGTGCGAAAGTCCGGACGAATCAGGTTTGGAGGGAAGACGTTCACCTCGCCATCGCTTGCTGCTCAAGCCGCAGTGCACCGGGTCTCCTGCAACGGCTGGGGATTCTGGCAATACGAACGCGCCCCCGGTGATTGGGTATCGTTGGATAACCTGCGGAAGTGATATGCCACGGCTAGATAAACTTGATGAAGTGCTGTTCCCGGTTGAAGAACACGCCGTATTCGTGAGCGTTCCGAATGGGAAAACGGAACGGCGCTTGCCAGTGCCCGGTAAGAAAGCCATCGTCAACGCAAAAGACCAGCGAGTGCTGGGGATCGTGAGCGATGGCTACCGGTTGGTGACGAACCAGCAGGCGTTGGACTGGGGACACGAGTGTTGCCGGACAGTTTTCCCCGAAACAAAGCCGACCGAATGGGAAGTGACCGCCACGGATGCTCCCGGCACTGCCGGCTACTGCCACATAGACTTGCGGCACAACTCCACCGCACTGGATTTCAAGGACCTGACGGCAGACAAGCGACCGGATGTTTTTGGCCCATTTATTCGTGTGACCAACAGCTACAACGGATTGCGGGCGCTGTCGTTCGACATCGGGTTTTATCGGAAAGTCTGCAAGAACGGGATGATCATCCCGGACACCATCATCCGTTTTTCGTTCACGCACCAGCGACGCGACATTGGCGAGACCATCCAGTTCAAAGTCGAGCACGACCGGCTGACCAAATTCAGGACTGCGTTCACCGACAGCCTCGCCGGTTTGCGTGCCTGCAATGTCCCGCGTCCGCAGTTCGATCCGCTCGTGCGCAGCGTGCTCTTGCTCCGACCGCCACAGCCGATGGAGCCGGACACCCGCGAAGCCGACGACTGGCAAAACCTAGCTGGTCACCTCGATAAAATGACCGACCGCTACATCGGTGAACTTGGCGCGAACGCCTACGCGGCATTCAATGTCATCACGGAGTTTGCGTCACATCCGCCGGTCAACCGGTGTGTCCATCGCGACCGGCACAGCTTTCAGCGGTTGGCTGGTACATGGTTGAGCACCTTCAGTCAGGAATGCCGCAAACCGGGCTTCACCGTGGCCAAGTACCTTGAAGAGCAAGCCAAAGCCGCCAAACCGGAAAATCAGTGAACACGAACACAGACAGATTTGTATTGGTTGAAACTCCCCAGAGTGGGGAGCCTCTACCGGGCGTGAGGAACACGATGAAGTGAAACGTAGACGGAAACCGAAACCGCGTAAGCCGAACCATGCACCATTGACGGAGCAGGCTTTGCTTGATGCTTACAAGCCGCTCGCAGCGGCGTATGTGATGTCAATTTCCGGCTGTTCCACACCCGAGCAGGTCGAAGACAAGGTGATGTCCGATCCAGAACAATTCTTGCCGCTCGTTACGGAGTATGGTCAATTTCCCGGTGACGACCTCACACCGCGTGACTTTTTTGAGCTGCCACGCATTCGAAGATTCCTTACCGCCCTTTACCTCGTGGCGCATCACGGCAGAAAAGGTGACTGGCGATCACACGCCGCAAAGAACTTGTTACAAAAGCTCGTGCCAAAGCGGAAAGGAGGAAGTCCAACAGACTTCCATGAAAGTATCCGTGGAACTTTCCGGTATGCATTGAGGGATGCAAAATTGATGCTTACGTCCGAGAGTCAAACGTTTGTTATGCGTCGGCTGGAGGACTGGAAATTCGATAGTCCGAGCAACGAGTTCAAAAAGTACGTTTGTGAAAAATGGCTTCACATTCCCGAGACGCTTTGGCCGAAGATTGCCAAGAACCTAAAGGGGAAGTATGGCTTCAAGCAGCGTGTCGAAAATGTCCGCTTGGACCTGCAACAGGAGGTTGGCTATGACTGTAGCGTTGGTGTGGACGACGTGCTCTACCTGCATCAATGCGCAGTTCGTCACACCAAACTAGATCCCCGCGGCTACGCGATAGATGGTACGGCCAAAACTTACGGCATTTCCTCGCGCCACGTCCGAAAAGTCGTAACTGACGTCCGGTAGTCTCGCGGAACGCTCCCGCGGAGTGTTCCGCCGCACTCTCCCCCACACCTGTTTGCCTTCGTCTATGGTGTCCGCGTAGTTCAGCAATGTCGCTGGATTACGCGGGCTTCGTTTTGCGGCAGGATGTGCGACCCGCTGAGTTTTTTGCCGCCCAATTGGCGTTGGCGACAACGCGAGGAGGACAGATGGAAGAAGCAAGGGTGCGTTCGACAGGCGAGGCAGCAGACTCATGCGACTGTTCGCCAAGCTATTTCAAACTCTTGTCGGTCGAGATTGGGTTGCGACCGGTCAGGTTGGGCAGCGGTGATTTGGTGTGGACGGATGGTCAAGTGGAACAAGTTCGCCGGTTACGGGAGCGGCGCCGGCGTGATGCCGGAAGGGCGACGCCATGAGCACGAACGACCGTCTCTTGAAGTTCCTCCAAGCGCCCCCGGATGTGCAGGCCGAGATTGGGCGCATCCTCGACGGCGACATTCCTGAGCGGCCGGCAACAACGGCCAGCGGCCCGCTCCTGCTGGGGATGGGTGAAGGGGCGCGGTTTCTTGGGGTTTCACGGGCAACGCTGTGGCGAATGATCCGCAATGGCCGGCTGGGGCGGGTTGAGGTGCTGCCGGGGAGTTTTCGGGTCCGCCGGGCCGACCTAGAAGCCCTCGCCAATGGACGGAAGCAGGAGGCCAAATGAACGAGAACCGATTCCTCACCGCCGCCTTAAACATGGCGAGAGACGGCATTCCAGTGTTTCCCTGTTGGCCGAGGACGAAAAAGCCGATCACCGAGCATGGCTTTAAGGACGCGACCACCGACGAGAGTGTGATTCGTCAATGGTGGGAAATGTACCCGGACGCGAACGTCGCCATCCCCACCGGTGATCGGTCGGGCCGTATCGTGCTCGACGTTGACATGGACAAGGACAAAGACGGCGAGACTGCGTTGGCGCAGGTTATATCACAGCACCAGCCGTTGCCGGACACGCTAGTGGCGAGAACACCACGCGGCGGACGGCATCTATGTTTTCGGCATCCAGGGCAAAAAGTTCCTTCGCGGACGGATCACCCAGCTCCGGCACTGGACGTGCGCGGGGACGGCGGCTATGTCCTGATTCCTCCGAGCCAGACTGACAGGGGAACATATAGTTACTTGAACAAAGCGGCCCCGGCGGAGTGTCCTTGCTGGTTGATTGACATCCTGGTCAATGGAAACGGACAGACAGAGAATCTGCCGACCGTTGCGCCATCGCCGGCACGATCACGGCAACACGAGCCGTTCGACGAAGAAGGTCGAATCCATGCGGCACTCCGGTTCATCCTCGCGAGCGACTACGACACATGGACCAAGGTCGGCATGGCGCTGCATACCTGGGACCCGCACCGCGGTCTTTCAGTGTGGGACGACTGGAGCCGGTCCTGTCCTGAGAAGTACGACGAACGGCAGCCGCCGAAGAAGTGGTTGAGCTTTAAGACGAACCGTACCAATGGCGTGACGCTGGGCACGCTGTTTGAACTGGCAAAGCGCGGCGGGTGGGTGCCGTCGTCGGCTTCCATCCTCCGTGGAGGTGTAAACAAGCCGGTACCTGCGACGCCCGCGGAATGGCCGGATCCACAACCGATACCCGATGAGTTGGTGCCCGTGATGGCCTTTGTCTATGATTTACTGCCGGCTGCCCTCCGTACTTGGATTCGGGACATCGCGGAGCGTTTGCAGTGTCCACCAGACTTTTCGGCTGTGGCGGTGATGGTCGCGATTGCGTCGGTGGTTGGGCGTTGTATCGGAATCCGTCCCAAACGGCACGATGACTGGCTTGTGGTTCCGAATCTCTGGGGCGCGGTAATCGGCAGGGCGGGTGTGATGAAATCACCGGCGATCGCCGAGCCTTTGAAGCCACTCAAGCGATTGGAAATTGAGGATGCCAAACAGTACAAGGCGGAAAGATCCGAATACGAGGCAAAACAACTACTGGCGAAGCAGCGTCGCGCTATTGCGGAAGCCAGTATCAAGGGGGCACTAAAGGATTCTGGGGGCGAGGCTGCGGCGATGGACATTGCGCGGCAGGCGCTCCAAGAGGACGGATGCGAACCGACACGTAAGCGGCATCTCGTCAATGATTCCACCGTCGAGAAACACGGCGAATTGCTGCGGCAGAACCCCAATGGTTATTGTGTCTATCGCGATGAGTTGGTTGGGCTGTTGAAGTCCCTCGACAAGGACGGACAGGAAGGAGCACGCGCGTTTTACCTCGAAGCCTGGAACGGAACGGGCAGATACACTTTCGACCGGATCGGGCGTGGCACAATTGACATTGAAAGCGTCATCTTCTCGATCATCGGCGGGATCACACCCGGTCCACTGGGTGATTATCTCCGACAAGCGGTGCAGGAGGGGGCGTTGGACGATGGCCTGATGCAGCGATTCCAGCTTGCCGTGTGGCCGGATATATCCCGTGAATGGCGCAATGTGGATCGTTGGCCTGATGGCGAAGCCAAGCGGTCGGCCTACGCGGCGTTCGAGCGCTTAGCCCGGCTCGACCCGCAGTCAGTCGGCGCCAGGGTTGACGAGAACGACGAGGATGGGATTCCCTACCTGCACTTTACTGAGAGCGGTCAGGTGCTTTTCGATGAATGGCGGGAGGGGTTGGAGGCGAAGATTCGCACTGGCGATGAACACCCGGCCCTTGAATCGCATCTGTCAAAGTATCGCAGTCTCATTCCTTCCTTGGCATTGTTAATTCATCTCGTGGACGATGGTCAAGGGGGTGTTACAAAGGACGCGCTGCAACGCGCCATCGGGTGGGGCGAGTATCTGGAATCTCATGCTCGGCGGATCTTCGCCGTGGCGATCAGCCCCGACATTCCCGCAGCAAAGGCGTTGGCCAAGCGGCTGCAGAACGGCGATCTGAAAGAGGAGTTCTCGCTTAAGGATATTTACCGGCCGTGTTGGTCGGGATTGAACACCCGTGAACTGGCACAAGCGGCGGTAGACGTGCTACTGGATCTTGAGTGGTTGGCAGAACGAAGGGAAACGGCACCGGGAGCGTTCAAACCCAGCACAATCTACCAACTCAATCCAAAGGTCGGCAACACGCCCCGCCAAGTCACTGCCTTTACTGCCGTTGGTAGTAATGGCAGTAACGGCAGTTCACTCCCCAGTGATCTACCGTCATGTACGGAGGTCAGCCAAGCGGCTTCACCTACGATGACGGCTGGGCCAAAAACGGACACCTCTCTTGTTGAGGAGGAGGTAGTGTGAACCCGTTGGAAACAATACTCAAAGTGGCCGACATCGGCGGAAGCCTTTACATGGCTGGCCCGGACAGGCTGAAGATGCTCTTGCCTGTCGATTGCCCGGCCGAACTGAAAGATTCCATACGTCGGAACAAAGTCCGGCTGCTGGCCCTGCTATCGGGACCTCCCTTCCTCATCGTTCGTTCAGAGATGCTGCCAGATGAACCGCTATTCTGGACCACCAACAAAGAGGGATGCGAACTGCTCGTCGAGCATGGTGCTCCGCGTGGTTCGGTTTATGTCTACGGCGAACTGGACACAATTGTCAGGCTTAACCCCGATTCCACAAATCTCCATAGGCTATGCCATGCCAAGCGCCTATTCGACGGAAGGATAATTCCACTGTGACGATGATCCGCTGGTGCCTGAGCGCAAGAGTGAACCACGCAAAGTCGAGGAGGATAGAGAACGGATGAAAACCAAGACGACCAAACAAAAGCGAACAGGCAGCGATGATTTGCTGTTCATCGCGGACCAAGCGAACGCCATCGCGAGGCGCGCGGAGCATCTGGTCACCGGCCGAGCCACGGCACGGTGGTATCTGGCACTGGCCGTGGAAGACAAAGACAAACACCTGAATCTTCTACGGTCGGCTCAAGCTCTCAGGGACGCCGGGGTTGCTGATCCGGACCTCGCGTTAGCGTCCATCTATATTGCTGCCGATAAAATGGCGGTGGAAGCTGCCGGTGCTGATCCAAAATTGGACAGGGTGTTCGATAAGTTGAAGGTCACTCTTAAGGCACAAGGGGAAGCATTCGATCCCAACAATCACGACGCTTGGTCGGAGGAACTTTTAGCCGTGTCTGACAAGCTTGAGCGCCGCTGGAATGAAGCGTACGAACGGCACTTCGTCTCCATCCTTCGTCGTCATGGTGAGTGCGAAGTTGCCGACCTGTACCTGAACGACAACGATGCCTACTGGCGCCGATTGGAGGCGGGGGTACGTATTCTCTTGGCAGGTGATCCAGAAGCCTTGGCTGAGCTGGATGAAATGCGCGCAAAGCTAGACAAACTGGAGACCCAAACGCAGGGGGATACCCCCACTTCTGAAGTAGTCCTGAAAGGTTGAAATCATGAAAGACACCAAAACTCAATGTAAAGCCGCCAAACCGGATGGTTCGAGTTGTCAGGCGGCCAATCTGCCGGGGTCGGAGTATTGTTTCTTCCACGACCCGGCGAAGGCCACCGAGCGGCGGGCGGCGCAATCCCTCGGTGGAAGTCAGAACAAAATGAAGACATTACCGGCAGCCGTGCCGGATGTGTGCGTCACCGACTGCGAGGACGTGGTCAAACTGCTGTCGGAGACGATCAACCAGGTCCGGAAAGGGCAAATTGATCCGCGGGTTGCCAATGCAATCGGGTACCTTGCCAACGTATTGATCAAGGCGTCCGAACAGGGAGAGCTGGAGAAACGAATAAGCGAGGTCGAATCGCTGCTCAAAAACCGGAACCACGGACTGAATTTGGGATGAGGGGAGCTTGGCAATGACACCAGCCGCGACAGAAAAACGTTTGGAAAAAATCGAGATCCAACTGACACCAAAGGAATGGGCGATTCGGCTGGCTGATGAACAGCGTCAGTATCCGTCCTCAGTCGAATGCTTGCGAGCAGCAGGAAAGAAGACTCGACAGGAATACTTGGTGTACAGGGGGTTTGATGCGCTGAAGAAACAAGCTGACGAACGCCATCCCGGCAACAATCCGTCAGACATTCAATTGCGCAGCCACACATACAAAGCACTTCGTAAGGAATACCACACACTAAGAATGATCGTGAAGGTTGTCGGTCTGGCGGTCGCCCACCAAATGGAGCCGTTGAGCCTGCGGATTGCGCTACGGTTGTCGCAACTCCATGCGCTGATTCTTCGGGACCTGCACCAGCAACACTCTCCGGGCGCTGCGTCTCTTGCCGCTGTCCTCGAAGATTGGGTGGATGATGCCCGCACTCTCGTCACCGATGTCCTCACAATTCCAGCCGCGGTTCAGTTTATCGAACATCAGTATTTCGATGGACATCAAATCCTGTTCCGGGACTGGGAAGCACAACTCAATCGCACGGTCAAGGTTGTTGAAGTCGGAATCTCCACGTTCAATGATTACCTCAAATTGACATCTGGCATCTCCAATGAACTCAAAGAGGCACTGGTCATCAACATCGAGGTCATCAAGAATGCTGCGAAGGGAAAAGGCGGTGCCGATCTCGCGGCTCGATGGTTGAAGGAGGCCAGGGACGAAGCAAACAATGATTTTCTGGAGGCTGCATGTGGTGAATGGTACGTCTTCCAGAACGTTATCCGTGACTTTTTTGGGCAAAATCCGTGACTTGCGCTTCAACTCCGAGATGCCATTGCAAAATGCGATTGTGTTGGGTCTGTCGTGTCCACTCCGCGCGCGGAACCTTAGAGGCAAGCTTCTAGGCGAAGCGAACACAGTCAAGGTGGAGCGCAGGAACGAGCAATACCTTGACGGCGCACAGCGAGCCGTAGAATCGACGACGTTTTCCGCGGGCGCGGGCTGGCTTTGGGCGCACTGCCATGAGACACACACGGACTCGGGTTGGCCGTTCGCGGACCACACTGGTTTCGACAGCGGACAGGGCTTTGCCGTGGACTGGACATGGTTGCGGACAGTTTGTGGTCGTGGCGAGGACACGGCTGTGGACTGTCCAAGGCCGTGACCAGTTCGCGGAATGAATGTGTCCGTGTCCACGGACTTTTCGTGGAAAGGACGGCACCAGGGACATGAATCGCGCATTTGCACGGACATTCCGTGTCGCCATTGCGGCTATTGCACGGACTCAAGAGCCTTGTGGGCACAAGGGGTAAGGCTTCCACTGTCTAAAATCGGTAGGTTGCTCTCATCGGACTCGTGGACGGGACTCGTCAGTGCAGCCGTCGAGGTCGCAAGGTCGCCACGATCACGTTGCCGACTTGGCATCATCACGGATGGTCTTCGCACCCCCGGCTAAACGTCATTCTTGAACAGGGCACGCCCTACCCCTTGTATTCACAACGCCACGGTGTCCGCAAATCAGTCGCTCCGAAGACGCGCCACAGCCCAGCGAGAGACATTCTGTTGTCCCGCGCAACGGTCTTTCCACGGACAGTCTGCGGTCATGGACATTCCCTGTCCACGGGAAGGTCTCAGCCCGACATTATCCGGGCATTTCCCAGTTATTGGCCCGGTCATTCCAAACGCTGTCCATCCCGGATCCGAACGCCGTCCCTCAAATTTCCGGTGCAGTAGCTACACTGTCGAGACCCATCGTGGTGCTATCTGTGGTCGCATGATTTCGCTGCATCAGCCATCGACTGCGCGTGAAGCGGTGCCGGACGATTGTACGGCTCGCTGCGCGCCGTCAAGGTCCTCCTCGCTGCGCTGCGGTCCACCATTGACTGCGCGCGCTCCGCCATCGGCCTGGCTCCTAAGACTTCACGCGCAGGCAATTCACTTCTGGCAACTGAACCGAGGGGTGAATCCATGAACACAGACGAACGCCTGAAGAAATTATTGGACGCCTCACCCGAGCAGTTGGCAGCGATCGACGGGATTTTGGAGCGGCGCATCACGGAAACATTTTCGCCGGCACAAGGTCCCCTGCTGTTGGGAATGTCCGCGTCAGCGAAGTTCTTGGGTGTCAGCCGCGCAACCCTCTGGCGGATGATCAAAGCGGGACTGCTGCAGAAGGTCGAGGTACTGCCGCGAAGTTTTCGCCTTCGTCGCGCCGACCTAGAAGCCGTCGCTGATGGCCGGCGGATTTGCCGCAACGAAGCAGGTCCGGAATCTAACGACGCAACCCAACGCCTCGGTGCGCCATCGCACCGAGATTCCTCCCTTGTGGCAGCATAACGGTCACTCGCTCACCCACGACAGGCAGTTCGCACCCTCTCAGTGTGACCAGGACGGCGCAGTGGTCGTTGCGGAAATTCCCGCATGGAAGCACTCCGGGATTCCGGGGCCGGGAAAAATTACCCACACAACAACCCACACGGCCCACACGTTTGATGCTTCAGGCTCGTTGACTGAATGGCGGGGAAAAGTGTGTGGGTTGATGTGTGGGTTTTCGTCCATCAAGTTTCAGGATGTTCGGGGTGTTTCATTGAAATTGTGAAAATTGTCGGAGAGTGCATTTCGACCAATGAAAACGGGCCTGAAATCGCTTTCAGGCCCGTCTCAAGTTGGTAGCGGGGGTGGGATTTGAACCCACGACCTTCAGGTTATGAGCCTGACGAGCTACCGGGCTGCTCCACCCCGCAGTCATTGTCCAAATTGTTCCCGACACAACGGGACGCACGACTTAATCCGAACCCACGATCCCGCCTCAGCGGGATTATGAGCCCCCTTGACTGCGCGGGCTGCTCCACCCCGCAGTCATTGTCCAAATTGTTCCCGACACAACGGGACGCACGACTTAATCCGAACCCACGATCCCGCCTCAGCGGGATTATGAGCCCCCTTGACTGCGCGGGCTGCTCCACCCCGCAGTCATTGTCCAAATTGTTCCCGACACAACGGGACGCACGACTTAATCCGAACCCACGATCCCGCCTCAGCGGGATTATGAGCCCCCTTGACTGCGCGGGCTGCTCCAC
>Ga0335081_10020530_pt1 | contig 10683 bp, 5 predicted proteins | sample Lox_Sample_35_FD_206713 | JGI IMG/M metagenome (GOLD analysis project Ga0335081, IMG submission 206713) | Soil microbial communities from Loxahatchee National Wildlife Refuge, Florida, United States - Lox_Sample_3.5 | ecosystem: Environmental > Terrestrial > Soil > Wetlands | place: USA: Florida... | reverse complement strand
GATGGCCGCCGGCCATGTGCGGCGTCAGGATTACCTCTTCGAAATCCCACAGCGGGCTGTCTTGAGGCAGCGGCTCGCGCTCGAAGACGTCGAGCCCTGCACCCGCGATTCGTTTTTGCGCGAGCGCCTCGATCATCGCGCGCTCGTCGACGACTTCACCGCGCCCGATATTGATCAGGTAGGCGCTCGGCTTCATCGCCGCGAATTGCTTCGCGCCGATAAATCCGCGGGTGTGCGAGGTAAGCGGCAAAGTGACAGCGACGTAATCGCTTTCGGCCAGAATCGCCTCGCGCTCGTCGACTCCGAAGAATCGCCGCGGGATACGACCCTCAGGGTCGCCGCATCCCTCTAGCGTCCAGCCGCTGTCGGCGCGGATCTCGGGCGCCCGCTTGAGCGCCAGCACGGTCATGCCGAAGGCCTGCGCGACGCGTGCGGTCTCGCGTCCGATCGAGCCGTAGCCGATGACGCCGAGGGTCTTGCCGCGCAACTCATCAGCCGTGGCCATGAAGTAGCCGGTGCGCAGCCATTCGTGCCTTAGCTGAGCGCGAATCGAGGTGTGGACCCTGTGCGTCCAGGCCAGCATCAACCCCAGGATGTACTCGGCGATTACCACCGCGTGGATGCCGCTGGCGGTGGTCACGATCACGTTTGGTCCGATCGCGCCCTCGGGCACATGATCGGCGCCGGCGCTAAAGAGCTGCATCCATTTGAGCGCCGGCGCGCGCTCAGCCAAATCTGTGGGAACTATCAGGGTCAGCAGGATGTCACAGCCGCCCTCTAAGAGCGCGCTCACATCCGCCGGTGAACGGCAAGCGCGATCGACCAATTGCGCGTCGCCGGCGGCCTCTTCGATCAATCGACGCTGCTCGGGCGTCAGGGCCCAGGTGGATATGATTCGGATGCTCAAAGCGGCGCCGACTTTTGCATAGCAGGGCCAGCCACTTCAAGCGGCCGACGGTCACGATCTTGTGCGAAGGCAAATCCCGCGCCTATAGTCTTTCAGAATGGGCTCCCACGGGCGATGGCTGCGACGATGAATATCGGCCGGAGTCTGGCGATCTCTTTTATCGTGCTCGCGCTCTCGGTTGCGGGCAACCGTGTTGCCTCGGCGGGCGGCGCTGAGAATGGCTCAACAGCCGGGGCCGGCGTTGCGACCTCTCAATCTCAGACGGGACAGCAACAGACCCCTTCCAATACCAGTCCGCAGGCTCAGAGCGCTTTGGAGATCGCGCCGCAACTGAACACCATCCCACCGAGTGCGACCGCGCCGCCGGTCGAGCAGTCCGGCAAGCCCGCCGACGAAACCGCCTCCTACGAACAATACCAGCAGCCTGCCGACGCTTCGGCTAAACCCGCCGAGAAATCTCCATACCTTGGAGTCGTAGTAGAAGACACGCTCAAGACTTATAGCGGTCAGGAAGAACACGGCCTCGAGATTGTCACGATCGATCCCGACAGTCCCGCCGAGCACGCCGGCCTTAAGGGACGGGGCGAAGTAACGCCGCTAGGCGCAGCGGGCGTGACCGCGGGCGCGCTGTTAGGCCCGCTCAGCATGGCGGTGATCCCGTTGCTTAATAAGAGCGGACAACTCGGCAAGGACGGTGACCTGATCGTCGCCGTCGACGACCGCCGCATCCATAGCGAATTCGATTTTAGCGATCAGCTAAGGAAGCTCAAACCTGGTGATACGATTTATCTGACCGTCATTCGCTCGTTGGCGCATGGGGGGCACCAGACGCTCAAGATCCCGGTTAAGGTCGGAGGCCAGTCGTCCGAGGCCGCTATCGAAGCTCCTCCGTTCGACCCCTACTCGATGCAGTCGCCCTATTGATTGTACCCGAACTGTTTAGCGGTCGATGGCGCGCGGGGCTGCCGTTTTCTGCTATGATGACAGTCGTCTGGCGGCGCTGTGCGGCCTCGGCGTCGGAATAATTCTGACACATAGCTTTGGAACGAAGTCTCAAAGAAGCGGCGAGTGAGCTTGAAGCGCGGCTGGGCGCAGGCCTGGAGCGGCGCTTCCCATTGATGGGCGTCAAAGGTGCCGCGGGCGCGCTGATGTTGCGCGAGAGCGTGCTCAGGCTCGACCGCCCGATTCTAGCGATAACGCCGCTCGCAAGCGAGGCCGAGGCGTTGGCCGGCGAGGCCGGTCTGTTCCTCGACGACCCGGCCGAAGCGGACTCGCCGCAGCGCAGGGTTCATCTGCTGCGGGGCTGGGAGACCGCGCCGCTGGCCCAGCTTTCGCCGTCACTGGACAATCAAGCGGCGCAGTTCGAGGCGCTGTTCGCGGTGCGCCGGCTGCGCGCGCCGCTGGTGGTTACGTCGGTCGACGCGTTGATGACGCGGACGATGCCGCGCGAGCGTTTCGAGCGGTCGGTAGTCAAGCTCACGATGGGCGATCGGCTCGACCTCGAAAGCCTGATCGAAGAACTGGCCGGAATCGGCTACCAGCGCGTTCCGCAGACCGAGGAACTGGGCGACTTCAGCGTTCGTGGCGGAATCGTCGACATTTTCTCCCCGACGCACCGGCGGCCTCTCAGGCTCGAGTTCGACGGCGACGTGCTGAGCTCGATTCGCCCCTTCGAATCCGGCAGTCAGCGCTCGCTGGATGAAATTCTCGAAGCCACGATCGTCCCCACGCGCTTCCTCCCGGCGGCATTGCTCAAAAACGAGAAGTTGCGCGAGCGCGTGGCGCTGCGTGCCGCGGAAATCGGGCTGGTGCGCAAAGAGGCTGGCGAGTTGACCGAGACCCTCGAGAACGGCTTGCTGTTTCCGGGCGTCGAGCTGCTGATGCCCTTGGTCGAAGAGCGTCCGCTCGAAACAATCTTCGATTATCTGCCCGATGACACGGTTCTGTGGATCGTCGAGCCTGGCCGAGTGCGCGCTCAGGCCGAGCGCTTTGCCGAGCAGGTCGCCGCCGAGGCCGCCCGTAGGCAGGCCAAACCCGCCTTCTATCCCGCACCGGAAATGCTTTACCTGGGCGTCGAAGATCTCGAGCGGCGCATCGGTGAGCGAAGGGCGGTGGAGGTGGGATCGCTGGTAACCATCGCGCGCCCGCGCGAGGGTTACGCCGAGCCGATCGAAATCAAATGCGAGCCGAGTCTCAAGCTCGCGAGCGGCGGACCGGGCGATCCGCACCAGGTCGTGACGTTCGAGCCGCTGGCGGCTCAGCTCAAGGAAGTCCGCCGCGGCCAGAGCCAGGCCCTGTTCGTGGTCGAGGGACCGAGCCAGATGGCGCGCCTTCGCCGGCATCTGGAAGCTTACGACATCGAGGTCAACACCGAAGCCAAGAGCTTCGCCGCTTTTCTGGAATGGCCGGACTTCCGCCCGACGATCCTGGAGGGCGAAATCTCGGCCGGAACGGTGCTGCAGCGTGACGGACTCTACGTCTACAGCGAAGAGGACGTGTTCGGCGAGCCGCGCGTGCGCCGGCGTGCGCGTCCGGCCGCCAAAGGCTTGCTGGTCAGCCTGGAGGAGCTGTCGCCGGGCGACCACGTGGTGCATATCGACCATGGCATCGGGCTCTACCGCGGGCTCAAGCATCTTAAGGTGGCGGGCACCGAGGGCGATTTTCTCAATCTTGAATATCTCGGCAACGACACGCTCTACGTTCCGGTCGAGCGCATCAACCTGGTTCAGCGCTATGTCGGCGGCGACGGCGCCGAGCCCAAGCTCGACAAGCTCGGCGGCAGTTCCTGGGAGAAGGTCAAGAAGCGCACCAAGGAAGCGGTGCTGGAGATGGCGTCGGAGCTGCTCGAAATCTACGCCGCGCGCGAAGTCGAGACCGGACACGCGTTTCCTCATCCTGGCGCCGATTATCACGACTTCGCCGAGCGTTTCGAATTCGAGGAGACCCCCGATCAACTCGCGGCGATCGACGACGTGATCCGCGACATGACCCGGCCCAAGCCGATGGACCGGCTGCTGTGCGGCGACGCCGGCTTCGGCAAGACCGAGGTCGCGCTGCGCGCGGCGGCGATCGCGGTGATGGACGGGCGCCAGGTCGCGATGCTGGTGCCGACCACGGTGCTGGCCGAGCAACACTGGCTCACCTTCCGCGCCCGCTTCAAGGATTATCCGGTCCGGGTCGAGATGATATCGCGCTTTCGCAGCGTCAAAGAGAATAAAGCGGTAATCGAAGATCTGAAGCGCGGCGCCGTCGATATCGTCATCGGAACCCATCGCCTGTTGCAGCGCGACGTCGAGTTCAAGCGGCTCGGCCTGTTGATCATCGACGAGGAGCATCGTTTCGGCGTCGCCGACAAGGAGCGGATCAAGAGGCTGCGCAAGCTGGTCGACGTGCTGACCATGACCGGCACTCCGATCCCGCGCACCTTGCACATGGCGATGCTTGGCATCCGCGACCTGTCCGTGATTCAGACCCCGCCGGTCGATCGCCAGGCGATCCGAACCTTTGTCGCGCACTTCGACGACGGATTGCTGCGCGAGGTCATCCTGCGCGAGCTCAATCGCGGCGGCCAGGTGTTTTTCGTTCACAACCGGGTCGAGAATATCGACTATATCGCGCGCCATCTGCGCGCCGTGGTGCCGGAAGCCAACCTGGTGGTCGCGCACGGCCAGATGCCTGAGCGCCAGCTCGAGCAGGTGATGCGCGATTTTATCGAGAACCGCGCCAATCTGCTGGTGTGCTCGGCGATCATCGAGTCGGGCCTCGACATTCCCAATGCCAACACCGTTGTCATCAACCGCGCCGATCACTTGGGCCTGGCGCAGCTCTACCAGCTCCGCGGCCGCGTCGGCCGCTCCCGCCAAAAGGCTTATGCATACCTGCTGATACCGGGCGAGCACATCATCACCCGCGACGCCAAGCGCAGGATCGAGGTGATCCGCGAGCTGGTCGAGGTGGGCGGCGGCTTCAAGCTCGCAATCCATGACCTCGAGCTGCGCGGCGCCGGGAATCTGCTGGGACGCCAGCAATCGGGCCAGATTACCGCGGTCGGCTTCGAGCTGTATACCGAGATGATGGAGCAGGCGATCCAGGAGCTGCGCGGCGAGCCCCAGCGGCCCGACTTCGAACCGGAGCTGCAGCTCGGGGTTCCCGCTTATATCCCCGAAGCGTACGAGCCGGACGAGCGCGAGCGCCTGATCCTCTATCGGCGGATGGCGCGCGCCGAGTCGGCCCAGGATCTCGACGACCTGCGCGACGAGATGCGCGATCGGTTCGGACCGGTGCCGAGCTTGGTCGAGAACTTGCTGGCGGCTATGAACGTCCGCCGCCAGATGAAAAGCTTGCTTATCATGAATGCCGTGCTCAAGCACGACGAGCTCGAAATCAAGTTCCATCCGGAGGCTCCGATCGACGGTACGCGGCTGCGGGCGCTGATCGACGCTAATCGGCCGAGGATGCGGCTCAGGCCCAATGGTACAGTGCTGGTCACGGTCGCGAATCGGGATTATGAAGAACTGTTCGCCGAAATTGAGCTGACCTTGCAGGCTTTGACGGCCTGTGAAAAATTAGAAGCCTCCACGGGGCGAGCGGCTGGTGTGCTCGCCAATTAGGCGGATGAGTCCACGAAAATATCGGCTGTGCGGGGGCGTTTGGCGATCGCTGCGGTTAGCGGCGGCGTGCTTGATCCTGGTGCTTGGGATGACGGCTCGGCTCGGCGCCGCGCAATCGATGGATGCGATCGTCGCCAGCGTAGACGGCGAGCCGCTAACCATGCACGACCTCAAAGCGTTTTGCGCCGCCGTAGGGATCAAGCTGCCCGAAGGCGACGGTCCCCGGAGCGTTGCGATCCGGCGCGACGCGCTGCGGGGGCTAATCCAGAGCAAGCTGATGGATCTGGAGCTGCAGAGTTTTAGCAACCAGATCAGCGATAGCGCGATCGACCGCTACATCCAGAAAATCTTGGAAAAGAAACACGTGTCCGAAGAACAGTTTAAAGCCGAGGTGCTCCGTAACGGCATAACCTGGGCGGATTATCGCAAGCACGTCAGGACCGAACTCGAAAAGATGGAGCTGCTCGATCATCGCGTGCGCCCGAAAATTAACGTCACGGTTGAGCAGATAAACGCCTATTACGCGGCCCACAAGCAGGAGTTCACGGTCAAAGACGAACGCTTCGAGTTGGCGCAAATTCTGGTTGCCGTCGCTCCCAACGCTTCGCCAGCCAAGCGGGATGCGGTCCGCAAGAAAGCTGAAGCGCTTCGCAAGCGGGCCGTGGCAGGCGAGGATTTCGGCGAGCTGGCCCGTCAGAATTCGGATGACGACTCGGCCTCCAAAGGTGGCGAGCTCGGTACCTTCGCCCCTGATGAGATTCTCGATCAGGTCAGGGTGGCGATTGCCAAGCTGGATGCCGGCCAAATCTCACAGGTGGTGGAGAGCAGCCACGGCTTCCACATTATTAAGGTCGAGCAACATCAGCGGCCAGGCCTCATACCACTCAGCGAGGTCCACGACGAGATCCGCGGCCGGCTCGAAGACGAGGCCACAGGGACTTATCTCAAGCGCTGGATGGACGAGGATCTAGTGAAGGGTCATCACGTGGAGACTTTCCTGTAACCGATGGCGCTGAGACGAAGCTTGCCCCCGCTGGCGATCAGCATGGGCGATCCGGCCGGAATCGGCCCCGAAGTGATCCTGAAGGCGGCTAGCCTACTGGCGCGTAAGAGGCCCGTTCCGGCTGTGGTGGTAGTCGGCGACCTGGGCGCGATGCGCGCCGCCGCCCGGCGTCTAAGCGCGGTGCCCGAACCATATTCGTGGAGCCCGGGAGAGCGGCCGGCGCCGCTTTCGCGGGGATTGCCGGTGCTCGCGATCGGGGAGCTTTCGGCCGCCGCGATGCGGCCCGGCGCTCCGAGCTTGGAAGGAGCCAAGGGCGCGTATAATTACATCGTTAGGGGTGCGCGCATGGCCTTGGCGGGCGAGGCCTCGGGGCTGGTGACGGCGCCGATCAACAAGGAATGGCTCAATCGGGCCGGCTTTCACTTCGCGGGACATTCCGAATTGCTGGCCAAGACTTCGCGCACGCGGCTGTGGCGGATGATGTTCGCGGGCGAGCAGCTCAAGCTCGTGCTGGTGACCGTGCATGTCGGACTGGCGCGCGTGTCGCGCATGCTCAACCGAGACCGCGTATTTCAGAGCATCCGGCTGATTGACCAGCACCTGCGCGCCGAGATGGGCATCGCGCGGCCGCGTCTGGGGGTGTTGGGGTTCAATCCTCACGCCGGTGAGAATGGACTTTTTGGCAATGAGGAGATTCGCGCGATCACTCCGGCGATCGAACAGGCGCGCCGCTCCGGTATCGACGCCTATGGGCCGATCGCGCCCGACACCGCTTTCATTCGTCCGTCTGGCGCTTTTGATTTCGACGCGGCGGTCGCGATGTATCATGATCAGGGCCTGATCGCGCTCAAGACCCTGGAGTTCGACCGCGCCGTGAATATCACGCTAGGTTTGCCGATAGTCCGCACTTCGCCCGATCACGGCACCGCCTACGACATCGCGGGTACGGGCAAGGCGAACGCGAAAAGCATGATGGCCGCGATCGAGTACGCCTGGCGGGCCGCCGCGCGCCCCAGCATCGCGCTCTGCGCGCGGCGTAAGTAAGCGGATGGCCGATCGGATAATCATCAAGGGCGCGCGCGAGCACAATCTCAAGAACATCGATCTCGAGATCCCTCGCGACCGCCTGGTGGTGATCACCGGGCTTTCGGGTTCGGGCAAGTCGTCGCTCGCCTTCGATACCATCTACGCCGAGGGCCAGCGGCGCTACGTCGAATCGCTTTCCGCGTACGCGCGCCAGTTCCTGGAGCAGATGGAGAAGCCGGAGGTCGACTCGATCGAGGGGCTGTCACCGGCGATCTCGATCGAACAAAAGACCACCTCGCGCAATCCGCGCTCGACGGTCGGCACCATCACCGAGATCTACGACTATCTGCGGCTGCTCTACGCGCGCGTCGGACGCCCGTTCTGCTACCAGTGCGGGCGTGAGATCGCACCGCAGAGCGTGCAACAGATCGTCGACCGGATCATGGCTTGGCCCGAGGGCACGCGCATCCACGTGCTCGCCCCGATCGTGCGCGGGCGCAAGGGCGAATATCGCAAGGAGCTGGCCGATCTCCGCCGCGCCGGTTTCGTGCGGGTCAAAATCGACGGAAAACTCCACGAACTCGGCGAAGACGTGCAGCTCAACAAGAACCAGCGCCACACCATCGAGGTGATCGTCGATCGGCTGGCGATTCGCAAAGGTATCGAGAAGCGGCTGTCGGATTCGCTCGAGGTCGCCTTCAAGTACGGCCAGGACCTGCTCAAGATCGAGCGTCTCGAGGACCAAGGCGAGCAGGCGACCTACTTTAGCCAGCGTTTCGCGTGCGTCGAGTGCGGCATCTCCTATCCCGAGATCACGCCGCGGATGTTTTCCTTCAACAGCCCGCACGGCGCCTGCGCCACCTGCTCGGGAATCGGATCGGCGATGTACTTCGATCCCGAATTGGTGGTGCAGAATGAGGACCTCAGCCTGGCCGACGGCGCGATCGCGCCGTGGGCGGCGCAGAACATGATGCCGGTGCTGGAGTCGCTCGCGGCGCATTACAAGTTCGACCTCGATCAACCTTGGAAGACGCTGCCCGCCAAGGTTCGCAAGGCGATCCTCGAAGGCTCCGGCAGCGACGAGATCGAATTCTTCTACCAGCGCGGGGAGCGCCGCCAGAGCTACTCGCAAGCTTTCGAGGGAGTGCTGGCGTGGCTCGACCGCCGTTATAAGGAGACCGAGTCGGAGAGCATCCGCGAGATGCTCGAAGCGTACATGAACATGCGGCCGTGTCCGGAGTGCCAGGGCACGCGGCTCAAGAAGGAAAGCCTGTTCGTGCGCTTCAACGGAAAGTCGATCAACCAGGCGACCGCGATGTCGGTCAAAGAGGCGCTGCAGTTCTTTGCCGCGCCCAAGCTGACCGCGCAGGAAGCCGAGATCGCCCGGCTCATCCTCAAAGAGATTCGCGAGCGGCTGGCTTTCATGGCCGACGTCGGTCTCGACTACCTGACGCTCGAGCGCGCATCGGCGACGCTATCGGGCGGCGAGGGCCAGCGCATCAGGCTCGCCACTCAGATCGGGTCGAGCCTGGTCGGCGTCCTGTACATCCTGGACGAGCCCTCGATCGGGCTTCATCAGCGCGACAACGCGCGGCTGCTAACCACGCTCAAGCGCCTGCGCGATCTCGGCAACACCGTGCTGGTGGTCGAGCACGATCGCGAAACGATCCTTGAGGCCGACCACCTGATCGACATGGGTCCGGGCGCCGGAATCCACGGCGGCTACGTCGTGGCGCAAGGCACGCCCAAGGAAGTAATGCGCAATCCCGACTCGCTAACCGGCAAGTATCTATCGGGCGAGCTGGAAATTCCGGTGCCGATTCGCCGGCGCGTGCTGAGCGGGCGATGGCTGACGATCAAGGGCGCACGCGAGAACAACTTGCGCGATCTCACGGTGGCGTTCCCGCTCGGCGTGACGACCTGCATCACCGGCGTCTCCGGCTCGGGCAAATCGACCCTGGTGCTGGATACGCTCTATCGAGCGCTGGCGCAGAAGCTGAATCGCAGCCACGAGCGCGTGGGCACCTACAAGACTATCGAGGGCGTCGAGCATCTGGATAAGGTGATCCATGTCGATCAGAGCCCGATCGGGCGCACGCCGCGCTCGAATCCCGCCACCTACACCAATCTGTTTACGCATATCCGCGATCTGTTCGCGCAACTGCCCGAGGCACGGATGCGCGGTTACGGGCCAGGGCGCTTTTCCTTCAACGTCAAGGGCGGGCGATGCGAGGCCTGCCAGGGCGACGGCATCATCACCATCGAAATGCACTTCCTGCCCGACGTCTACGTTTCCTGCGAAGTATGCGGCGGCAAGCGCTACAATCGCGACACCCTCGAAATTCAGTACAAGGGCAAGAATATCGCCGAGGTGCTGGACATGACCGTGCTCGGCGCGCTCGAATTCATGGGCAGCGTTCCGCCGATTCGCAACAAGCTCGAAACCTTGCGTGACGTCGGTCTGGGCTACATCCATCTCGGCCAGTCGGCGACCACGCTTTCGGGCGGCGAGGCTCAGCGCATCAAGCTCGCCAAGGAGCTAGCACGACGCGCCACCGGCCGCACGCTTTACATCCTTGACGAGCCGACCACCGGCCTGCATTTCGACGACATCAAGAAATTGCTCGAAGTGCTCGGCCGCCTGGCCGACGCCGGCAACACGATCATCATCATCGAGCACAACCTGGAAGTGATTAAGACCGCTGATTACGTGATCGACCTGGGGCCCGAGGGCGGCGACCGCGGAGGAAAGGTCGTGGCCAAGGGAACGCCCGAGCAGATCGCGGCGACGGCGGGTTCGCATACTGGAGAATTCCTGCGCCAGGCGCTCAGCCATCGCGCCGCGGCGTGAGGCCGCTCAGTCACCGCTTACTCTATCGTCAGTTTTTGACTATCGTTCGGCTCGCCACTCCGTGCGACCGCACTTGGGGGATTCAACATGACTTCTGGGGCAACGAGTCATCCGGTGTTTATCTCCTACGCCCGGAAGACGAGCCTTAAGCACGCCGAGGCTCTGCATGAGAAACTAGGTGGCGATTCGGGGCCCGCCTTTCTCGATACTTCCGACATCGAAGCCGGTGACCGTTTCCCAAAGGCGATAGCTGAGGCGTTGCTCGATGCCAGGGTGGTCGTTGTCT
>Ga0335081_10020529_pt1 | contig 10683 bp, 9 predicted proteins | sample Lox_Sample_35_FD_206713 | JGI IMG/M metagenome (GOLD analysis project Ga0335081, IMG submission 206713) | Soil microbial communities from Loxahatchee National Wildlife Refuge, Florida, United States - Lox_Sample_3.5 | ecosystem: Environmental > Terrestrial > Soil > Wetlands | place: USA: Florida... | reverse complement strand
CGCGAGAACCTTGGCGTGACCTCCGTGACGATCGAGAATGCGTTGTTCGGCATAGGGAATCCACTCAAAATCAGGACAACCATCAGCAACTGGGGTACGCAAGACGTGAAGAATGATGTGGTCAGCGTCTTTTTGGCAGGGACAAGGGTTGCACAAAAAGCTCTGGATGTTCCGGCGCAGAATAGTGCCGAGACTGAGTTCACGGTAACTCCGACTTCCGCAGGCTTTCTGGATGGAACGGTGGAATTGCAGGATGACGATCTGGACTTTGACAACCACCGTCCCTTTGCCGTCAACATCCCCGAACAACTGAAGGTCCTCCTCGTCGGCAATTCTGATGACCTCCGCTTTTTGCGGCTTGCTCTGTCGGCACAGCCCCTTCAAGGCGAATCCACCATCACCTTGAGCAGTGTTCCTCCAGACCGTCTCTCCACGAACGAGATTGAGGCCGCAGATGTTATCGTCTTCGCCAACGTGAAGGACTTGTCGACAGCACAGCGTGACCAGATTCGATCCTTTGTGGGAACGGGGGGCGGCGTGGTCTATTTTCCGGGCTCCCAAACGGATTCCACTTCATTCCATTCCTATTGGTCCGGCATAGTAGGAGTTCCTGCAATATCTCTCGTGACGGAGACTCAAAAGCAGGCAACCCAGACTACGTCAGTGCTCGAATTCGACAAGATCGACTATGCACACCCCATGTTCGAAGGAATGTTCGAGGAAGAACAGATGAAACAAGCGTTGTCTCCCTCGCGCCCGAGAGAACCCCAGCGTCCCCTTGAATCGCCGGGAATTTACACACACGTTCGATACACATCAAACGTCCAATCTGTCCCGATTATTACTCTCTCGGACGGTTCCGCGTTCGTAACAGAGCAGAATGTCGGCAGAGGGATCGTCATTCTGTTCAGTGTGTCCGCAATAACCGACTGGTCGGAGTTCCCGACGCAGGGACTCTTTGTGCCGATGGTCCATAGTGCCGTCTCGTATGCCGCGCAACGGCACTCCCTCGCGCCTGAAGTAACCGCAGGGGAGGAAGCAGATCTGGCATTGAGGAACTTGAGTTCGACCTCGGTGGTTGTTCAGAATCCGGAGAAGGTCGATATTGCGGCTGAAGTCACGACGTCTGCGACAGGGAGCGAGATACATTTCCGAAAGACCTCTCTGCCGGGCATTTATTCAGTACGGACCGACCACGCCATCGTGAAGCAATTCGTCGTGACGCTCGACCCGGAGGAATCCAATACCGTCCGTGCAGACACCAAGACAATCGCATCGATGTTGCGACAACTGGGCGTGTCGATGAAATCGGTGGAAACCATTGATCACAGCTCGGAGATCCGAACGACGATCATTCAGTCTCGCGTCGGAATCGAGCTATGGAAATACTTCGTAGCAGCGGCATTGCTCGTCGCCTTGATCGAATCGCTCGTCGCGCGGACGGGAAAAAGAGATTTGAGCCTCGGATCAGATTCATCCAACGCTCTCTCGGAACCACGCTCTTAGCGGAAGAATCGGTCTATGATAGAACTCGCACAGCTCGGAAAGGAACGATGTGTTCTGGTCGGCGTCTCGACGCGGAGTTTCACACGCGAATCCACGGAAGAGTCTCTTGACGAGCTCGCCTTGCTTGCGGACACGGCCGGAGCCGAGGTGTTTGCACGCATAACGCAGGACCGCGAGCGCTACGATGCCAGCACGTTTGTCGGCAAAGGAAAAGTCGAAGAACTTCGGACCCTGGTCACGGAAAACACTGTGCCATTGGTTATCTTTGACGATGATCTGACCCCGGCACAGGTACGAAACCTGGAGCGGGAACTGGAATGCAAAGTCCTGGATCGGACGGGCCTCATCCTTGATATCTTTGCCTCCCGGGCGAAGACCAACGAGGCTAAGACTCAGGTCGAACTGGCCCAGCTTCAGTACCTCCTTCCCCGTCTCACGAGAATGTGGACTCACTTATCGAAACAATTCGGAGGCGTCGGAACGAAGGGTCCAGGTGAGACTCAGATTGAGACGGACAGGAGGATCATCCGGACTCGTATCGGGCACCTGAAGGAAAAGATCGATCGGATCGGGCAGCAGCGTGTAACGCAGCGAAAGGGGAGGACCAAACACATTCGTGCCGCCCTTGTGGGATACACCAATGTTGGTAAATCGACGTTGCTGAACCTTCTCTCCGGAGCGGATGTGTTCGTCGAGAACCGGCTCTTTGCAACCCTCGACCCAACTACTCGGCTCGTGCCACTGACCTCAAGCACGGAAATCCTTATGACAGACACGGTCGGCTTCATACGGAAACTCCCCCATCACCTCGTGGCATCGTTCAAGAGCACATTGGAAGAAATCGGGGAGGCCGATATCGTCCTTCACATCAGTGACATCTTGAGCAAGACATTCCACGATCAGATCAAGGTCGTCAGCAATACGCTGACCGACCTCGGGGTGGCGGACAAACCCACGCTGATGGTCTTTAACAAGATCGATGGGCTAGCCGATCGAAGTATTATCGCGGCTACGTCAGAACAGTACCCTCATTCCGTTTTTATTTCGGCAAAACGCGGGATTAATATCCTCGGGTTGAAAGACGAAGTTTCAAGATTGCTGCAACAGGAATTCGTCGACAAGACGTTTACCATCTCACAAAGTGATCAGAAACTGATCTCGTATCTCCACACCGCCGGGGAAGTGCTCGACAAGGAATACAACGAGGATTCCGTTATACTCTCGTTGCGGATCAGGAAGAAGGACTACGAGCGGTTGAACAATGTGGTAGGGAACGCGAAGTCGAACCCCCACCAGTCCTGACCCCTCCGGATTGCTGTCACACTGAAGATCAGCGTTCAGGAGTCATGATAATGGTGGTACCCTTGAACAGCTTTTGAAATTGCTGAACGTCTTCTGTTGACCCCACGATGTCCCCCCAGTGCATCGGAATGACAGCCTTCGGCTTGAACACATTCGCAGCCGCTGCCGCCTCCTTTGCATCCATCGTATATTTCCCGCCGCACGGCAGGAATGCGATGTCACACACGACCTTCCTCATTTCCGGGATAAAGTCCGTGTCTCCGGCGTGATAGATCCGCTGGCCCGTCGAAAGTGTGATGCAATAACCGACCCAGTTGTTCTGCTTGGGATGGAACTGTTTGCCAAGATTGTAGGCGGCAACGGTCTGAACCTTGAGTCCTGCGACTTCGTACTCTTCTCCTGGAACTACCGTCACGATTTTTCTCTTGAGTGATTGAGCAACATCCTTGGTTGCGACGATAATCGTGCCTTCTTTGCTGATCTTGTCGATATCTTGAGGAGAGAAGTGGTCGTAATGGGAATGCGTGATGAAGATGACGTCTGCCGGAGGAGTTTTTTCCGGAAGTTTCCAAGGATCGATATAAAGCTGTTTGCCGTTGTCCTCTATCCGGAACGAAGCATGACCCAACCAGTGAATATGTTGATGTTCCACGATGCCTCCTTGAAAAGGGAGAGTCGATAACATTCCCAGAAAAGTCCATAGCACGGGAACTGATATCATACAGCAAGGGCTCCCGAATTAAACCTTTGTTATCAATTTTTCTTCTTTAGTCTTGACCTGGCTTTGGTGAAGCCGGGCTTCAGGACGTCATAGATGAGCGCAATACGTTGTTTGTAGGGAATAAAAGCGCTCTTCATAGCATTGATCGTGATCTTCTCCAGATCGTGGAGACTGAGACCGAATACCCGTGATGCCACCTCGAGCTCGTCGGTGAGCGTAATCATGCTCATCAACCGATCGTCGGTGTTGAGAGTGACACGGAACTTGTACCGATTGTAAATCCCGAACGGATGATTCTCGATGCGGTCGATTGCGCCGGTGTGGAGATTGCTCGTGAGGCACATCTCAAGCGGAATTCTCTTGTCGAGGACATACTGCGCAAGCGTGCCCATGCTCAGGACTTCGCCATCCTTGATCCGCATATCTTCGATCAGCCTCGTCGCGTGTCCGATCCTGTGGGCTCCGCACCACTGAATAGCCTGCCAGATGGACTCCTTGCCAAATGCTTCGCCCGCGTGGATCGTGATATTAAAGTTCTCTCTCTGGATATAGTGGAAGGCATCCACGTGTTTCTTCGGAGGATATCCCCCTTCCTCACCCGCAAGGTCAAATCCAACGACTCCTTGAGCCCGGAAATCGATCGTAAGCTCCGCCATTTCCTGAGACACCGAAGGGTCCATATTCCTCATGGCGCATATGATGAGCCCGTAGTGAACCCCGAAGTCTCTTTTCCCCCGCTCCAGACCTTTCAAGACGGCCTTCACCACTTTATGGGTGTCCAGACCCTTCCGGGTATGAAGGACGGGGGCAAACCGCGTTTCGATGTACACGACGCCGTCCTTCTTCATATCTTCCAGAGCCTCATAGGCCGCACGCTCGAGGGCCTCTTCCGTTTGAAGGACAGCACACGTGTGGTCGAAGCCTTCGAGAAACAGGGGCAAGCTTCCTCTCGTCGCCCCCCTGTGGAACCACTCGGCTAATTCGCCGGCGTCGTGCGTCGGCAGCTTGTCGTAGTTTGAGTCTTTGGCTAGCTCAATCACGGTTTGAGGACGCATCCCGCCATCCAAGTGATCGTGGAGCAACACCTTGGGGAGCGTGCGCAGGAATTCTTTTTTGAATTTCATGGGTTATCACGTTTTGGTCGTGTCTGAATGAACGATTCGCGGAAATTTAGCGCAGGCATTTGCCAGCAACCCCCGCCCGTCGATGCATGTCCAGCCGGGCTCGCATCCGAGCAACTCCAAAGTATCGTCAGCGAGTCGTCGTTGACCGAGAACCCTCCAGACAAAATGAGCTCCGAGTTCAGACTTGGTAAAGTCCGTCCGAGAGGTGAAAGTTTCCATATACAAGGTAAGCGAGGTAGTTTACAAATTCAATGTCTTTGTAAAAAGGTAAAATCAAGAATCCAATTGACTTTGGCTCTGAATCTCTTTATCATCTTTCTGTGAAATGACCGGGTTTTGTAAAATCCTCAAGGTTGTTCTCTTTTTCTTTTTTACAAGACTTGCGTCGCTCTTACCTCGTCGGACGGAACAAACCTTAATTCTTCAATTTGACAGCGAGTATGGAAGAGGAAAAAGTCAGCGTGCTGATCGCGGACGATGAAGACCCGCTGCGCATGACCGTGGCGGCGTGGCTCAAAGACGAGGGATTTGAAGTCGACCAGGCGGCGGACGGCGAAGAGGCAATACGAAAGATATCGTCCAAGGATTATGACGTGGCCATTCTGGACATCAAGATGCCCGGGGCGAACGGACTGGAAGTTCTTCGCTACGCAAAGAAGAACTCGCCATACACTGAAGTCGTGATGATGACGGGGATGAGTGACGTTGGAATGGCTGTCGAGGCCATGAAGCTCGGTTCCAGGGAATATCTGACAAAACCGGTCGACATGGATCAGCTTGTTCCACAGCTTCGCGCCATGCTGAAAAAACGTGATGCGGAGGAGCGCATTCGCAAACTTCAAACGGAACACACATCCAGGCTTCTCTACGACCTCCACAACCCCATCGCTGGCCTTAAACAAAGCATCGGATATCTCTTGAAAGGAATGGCTGGTCCGCTCGGAGACCATCAGAAGGAATTGCTCGGATATATGACCACTTCCATCGACAAGGTCATCGGGCTTTTGAGCGACATGATGGATCTGACGAAGCTTGAAGGAGGTCGCGTCCGCCTGAACAAGGGTATCGGGACTCTCGAAGCGACGGTCAACACGATGACCCAGGAATTCAGGGTACCGATAGAATCCAACAAGATCACCCTGGATGTCTACTTTGAACCGGATTTGCCTCCTCTCGAGTACGATTCGGAAAAGATCGCACAGGTGCTCCACAATTTTCTCAGCAACGCCATCAAGTACACGCCAACCCAGGGCGCCATCGTCATTCAGGTCCGAAAGGTCGCGCTCGTCCTCGAAGAAGGTCAACAACCTGCGGATTTTGAGATGGTGTCCGTTTTCAACAGTGGAACCGGTATACAGAAAGAAGAGTTGCCGCTCATCTTCGATCGTTTCCGCGACCTTGTTTCGGCAAAGGATGACAAAAAACGCACAACCGGATTGGGGCTCATTATCTGTCAGCGGATTATTGAGGCGCATAACGGTAAAATCTGGGTCGAGTCTGAGATGAACAAGGGCGCCACGTTCTTTTTTGCCCTCCCCATTCGCTAGTGCCGCTTCCAACGAGAATGTTGTTGCTTCAAATGTCTTGTTCGTCGGACATGCCTTCCAACCTCAACGTATGAAGAACGAGTTAATATCAATCCTCGTCGTTGATGACGAAGAATCCTTCCGCAGCCTCCTTCAATCGACACTGGAGCAGGAGGGATACACTGTTGAAACCGCCTCGGAAGGGGTCACCGCCATCAACAAACTCCAGCTCAGACCCTACGACCTTGTGTTGCTCGATGTAAAAATGCCACGGGTCGACGGCGTGGAAGTCCTTAAGTTTGCCAAGGACCACTACCTCGACACCCAGGTCATCATGTTGAGCGGCGTCAGCGATCTCCGCATTGCGGTGGAGTGCATGCAGATCGGCGCCTACACATACATCACAAAGCCGTATGCTGTCGAAGAGCTCCTGACGGTGATCAACCGCGCTCTCGAACGCAAGCGCCTGATGATTGAGAACAAAGTCCTGAAGTCCGAGCTGGCGCGACACGCGTTGTTCGGCAATATCGTTGGGACCAGCAAACCGATTTTGGAGGTTCTGCAAATAGCGACGAAAGTCGCTCCTACAGGATCGAGCGTACTCATCGAGGGTGCCAGCGGCACCGGAAAAGAACTTATTGCAACATTTCTGCACCAGAACAGTCTCCGAAAGGATCAACCATTCGTCGCGCTCAACTGCGCTTCCATTCCGGAGACTCTGATCGAAAGCGAGCTGTTCGGCCACGAAAAAGGAGCCTTCACGGATGCAATTGCAACAAAACAGGGACTTGTGGAAATAGCGAACGGAGGTACGCTCTTCCTTGATGAAGTCGCCGAAATCAGTCTCTTCATGCAACCCAAGCTTCTGCGGTTCCTGCAGACGGGCGAGTACCGTCGTGTTGGAGGGAACAAGAACATGAAGGCAGACGTACGCGTGATCTCCGCGACGAACAAAGATTTAAGGAATGAGGTAAAAGCGAACAGGTTCCGGGAGGACCTTCTGTACCGCCTCAATGTCATCACGCTGCATTTGCCGACGCTCAAAGAACGTCCCGAAGACATCCCGGCTCTGGTTGAGTATTTTCTGAAAGGTCGTGTCCGTTCAAAAGAAGTCAAGACAATCGATGCCAAAGCCCTGGATCTTCTGTCGAAGTACGAATGGCCGGGCAACATCCGCGAACTTGAAAACGTCATCGAACGCGCTGCAATCCTATGCCAGGATAACACTATTCGCGTCGAAGATCTTGCGCTCCCGCTGGGCAGCAGGCCGATACTGGAACAACGGACGCACGAAGGCGCTCCCGGCGTTCAAGTTGGCAGTGCAATCTCGATGAGCGACCTGGAGAAGGCCCACATAGCAGGCGTTCTCAAGATAGTCAGCTGGAACAAAAACACGGCAGCAAAAATTCTCGGCATCAGCCTGAAAACGCTCTACACAAAGATCCAGCAGTACAACCTTACAAAGGATTGATCCCGCATCGATCGGTGCTGGACCGATTTCATCCCGTTTTCTGCTCGTTGGAAACCGGGGCAATTGGCAAGTCCCCACGATGTACGTCTACCTCCTGCGACACGGCGATGCACTTCAGCTCCCCTCCCTGAACGATAGCGAACGACCGCTTTCGGAACTCGGTGAGAAACAGATACGAACGGCCGGCGTGTTCCTCCAAGCGTGCCGTGCCGAGATCGACGCAGTCTATTCGAGCCCCCTTGAGCGCGCCGTGCAGACGGCCGGGATCATTTCGAGCCTCCTCAACATTCGGAAAGTTGAAAGAACGGAATATCTCCTCCCCGGCACCAGGAAAAGCCTGCTCCTCGATTTCGTCAATTCGAACAGCCCCAAATCGGTCCTTCTCGCCGGACACGAACCTCATCTCAGCCAAACGCTGTCGTTGCTCATTTCCGGCCGGGAGGATTTGCAGATTGAAATCAAGAAAGGTTCGCTCGCATCCGTGGTGGCGTCGGACCCGCTGCGAGGAGGACACGCAATGCTGCAATGGCTTCTCTCATACGAACAGATGGAAGCGCTCCATCATTGATTCCGTTTCGCTAACGGCGTATCTTGTACCAGAATTCACCGGAGAACCGCCATGGAACTGAAAACCGTCACAATCGAGAAACTGGAAGAAACAAATTTTATCCTCGGCCAGTCGCATTTCATCAAAACAGTAGAGGATATTCACGAAGCAGTCGTTCAGACGAGTCCACAGATGAAGTTTGGGCTCGGGTTCTGCGAATCCTCCGGTCCGGCCCTCGTTCGCTGGACGGGAAACGACCCAAAACTCATCGAATTGGCAAAGCGGAACGCCCTCAACCTTTCCGCCGGACACACGTTCATTCTCTTCATGGAGAACGGATTCCCCGTGAACATTTTGAACTCGATCAAGAGCCTCCCAGAAGTCTGCAGTATCTATTGTGCGACTGCGAATCCGGTGGAAGTGATCGTTGCTGAAACCGAACAGGGCAGAGGAATTCTCGGCGTCATCGATGGCGTCAGATCGAAAGGGATTGAGTCCGAAGCAGACATCAAGACGAGAAAAGAATTCCTGAGAAAAATCGGCTACAAGCTGTAGCTATCCCACACTTGCATTGAAAAGGTGTTCCATGAAATACACCGCCGTGTTCCTCTTCGCCGTGTTGTTCGTCAGTTGCAGGTCTGAGGAAGACTTGCGGACGATGATGCGCGACGAAATCGCAAAATCTTCCACCAAGACCTTCTACCCGAGCGAGCAAGTGATCGGTCCGTATACCCCTGCAGTGCAGGTGGGTCCGATGTTGTTCGTGTCGGGCCAGATAGGCCTCAACCCTCAGACAGACAATTTCGCAGGTGACGACATTGAAAGCCAGACCAGGCAAGCGCTCACCAACCTCATGACGATCCTTGCGAAAGCCGGATTCGACTCGAGCGATGTTGTTCAGTGTTCGGTCTATTTGAAGGACATGAAGGAATTCCAGAAAATGAACCTGATTTATGGAGGCTTTTTCGCGGAAAACAAGTATCCCACGCGCGCGACAGTTGAAGTATCCGACCTGCCGAAGAATGCGAGGGTCGAAATTTCTGCCATCGCGATCAAATCAAAGTGAATGGCAACCTGAAATTGACAACAAGGCTAACTGCTCTCATTCGACAATCATAAGCAGATGCTATCCGAGACCTCCCCATGAAAACCAATCTTAACTCGAATCGAATCATTTCGGCTCCGCGCGGCAATCAACTCTCGTGTAAAGGGTGGCTGCAGGAAGCTGCACTCCGAATGCTCATGAACAACCTGGACCCCGAAGTTGCAGAAAAGCCGCAAGAACTCATTGTGTATGGAGGAACAGGAAAAGCCGCCCGCAATTGGGAGTGTTATGATGCAATCGTCCGGAGTTTGAAGAATCTTGAAAATGACGAAACACTGCTCGTGCAGTCCGGCAAACCCGTGGGCGTCTTCAAGACACATACGGATGCTCCACGGGTATTGATCAGCAACGCGATGCTCGTACCGAAATGGGGTACGTGGGATGAATTCCGCCGTCTGGAAGCCCTTGGGCTGACAATGTTCGGACAAATGACGGCGGGAAGCTGGATCTACATCGGTACACAGGGAATCCTCCAGGGAACATACGAGACATTCGCTGCGTGTGCTTCAAAGCATTTTGGCGACACCCTCGCCGGCCGGTTCCTCCTGAGCGCCGGCCTCGGTGGGATGGGTGGGGCTCAACCTCTTGCCGCCACGATGAACGGCGCGGCGTGCCTCGTTGTGGAGGTGGACCGGGCACGAATCGAGAAGCGGTTGAAGACGAAGTACCTCGATACGATAAGCGAAAGCCTGGAAGAAGCCCTCGTGCTTATTCGAGAAGCGAAAGAAAACAAGCGACCACTCTCTGTGGGGCTGCTCGGCAATGCCGCGGAGATCGTACCGAAGATCGCATCTGGAAAATTTATCCCGGATATTGTGACAGACCAGACTTCCGCTCACGACACGCTGAATGGCTATGTGCCCGCCGGGATGCCTTACGCCAAAGCACTTGAGCTCCGAAAAAAGAATCCGCGCAAGTATGTTTCCCTTGCACAAACATCCATTTGCGCGCACGTCAAAGGATTGCTCAGACTCCAACGAAGAGGCACGATCGCATTTGATTATGGAAACAACATCCGGGGAGAAGCTCTCGCAAACGGTGTCAAGCGGGCGTTCGATATTCCAGGATTCGTGCCCGAATATATCCGGCCCCTGTTTTGTGACGGCAAAGGTCCATTCCGTTGGGCGGCATTATCAGGAGACCCCAGGGACATCCACCGCACGGATCGGGCAATCATGGAAACATTCCCGGAGAACAAACCGCTCTGCAATTGGATCGAAAAAGCTCAGAAGGGGGTTGCCTTTCAGGGTTTGCCTGCCAGAATCTGCTGGCTCGGATACGGCGAACGCGCGAAGATGGGAAAAATCTTCAACGATCTTGTCGCACGTGGAGAAGTCAGCGCACCGATCGTTCTCGGGAGAGACCATCTCGATTGCGGCAG
>Ga0335081_10020528_pt1 | contig 10684 bp, 9 predicted proteins | sample Lox_Sample_35_FD_206713 | JGI IMG/M metagenome (GOLD analysis project Ga0335081, IMG submission 206713) | Soil microbial communities from Loxahatchee National Wildlife Refuge, Florida, United States - Lox_Sample_3.5 | ecosystem: Environmental > Terrestrial > Soil > Wetlands | place: USA: Florida... | reverse complement strand
TGATGAACGAAGTGTACACACTGAAGAACTTATTCATTCGAAATGAGATCTAAGGGGGCTATATATACTAAATCTGAGAGAAACATCTAGAAAGAAAATAATTATTAATTCAGACGAGTAAGCATTACTTATCCCATAATTCCAAATCATTCCTTTGAGATCATTCTGATCATTCTGGTCCTTTCGACACAAAGAATATTTGAGAATCCATATTTGTAATCACCGGAGATACCGGAGATGAGGCCCGTTCAACAGCATTCACATAGTACACTAGCACTGGCAATGCCGCTGGCCCATATGTACCACATTCACACATGCTACGGCCCTACAGCCGCATGTCTCCATCCGCATTCGCGCAGACCACTAGCACTGTCAATGCCGCTGGCTCATATGCGCCATATTTACACATGCTACGGCCCCCACAGCCGCATGTCTCCATCCATCCACTAGCACTGGGAATGCTGCCGGCCTATATGCACCATATTACATGCTACGGCCCCCACGGTTGCATGTCGCCATCCGCATTCATACAGTTCACTAGCACTGGCAATGCCGCCGGCCCATATGTGCCATATTCATACATGCCACGGCCCCAAACATCATTACAGCTCTACCAATACTCGATTATCCATCGCATTTATGCCAGCGTGACCACGCAGATTGCAGTATACATCTGAGTGCCCATCTTTCTCCACTGCCTATACACAGCAATACAACAACCTCAATTGATGTATTGTCTTCTCGAATTATCGACACGTCTCCCAAATCGAATTTTGCTATATGTCCAACAAAATTAATTGTCATTTACTCTCCAACCTTAATGGATTCCTTACCAGAATATCGAGCTCAGCAAACAGATTCATGAAAACATCTGGTATACAGATATCGCGCTCGACAACCAGATTCCTGAAACATCGTTGTTTCTCTCATTCTGACTCTTGTTTATCCCAGTATATGGATCTCGAGCCCAACTAACAGATTCACAAAACATCTGGATATCGAGCTCAACAGACAGACTTTTACACCGCAACATCAGAGCTCATCTTGCAACACTTCATGTTCCCACTGCGGGTTCGTTCCACGCCCAGCTTGCAACACAGATCTGGGTTTCTCTTACTCAAAGTTCACGCCGCAATATCAGTGCTCATCTGACGAAACCATACTTCACACCCCTACTGCGAGTCCGCTCCGCACCCATTTTGCAACCTAGAATCAGGGTTTCAACATGTGTGGGAATTTGCTAGGCACGGCATAAATTTGCTAGACACGGCATAACTACCTGTGCTATCCTGTCTACCGTGCATGCTGCCGTCCATCCTACCCTCCACACTGTCGTTTTCGCCGTCCTCTATCCATGCTGTCCTTCTCCTCCAAGTTTGCAATGCACTCACCAAGGCACCAAACGACCGAAATCTGTACCTTGCTCCTATATATTGGTCTCCAATTGGACGCTCAAAGCTCGATTCTCGTTTTATACCCGCCACTGCCATACAATGCAACCGGATTCATACTCCACAAATTCGCATCGATAATCGTCGCAATCTCGGTACTACAGTCTAAGTATCCTATACGATGAAGACTTCACGCCCCCACTGTCGGCTTTACTACTATACCCTTCTTGTAACACAGATCAGGGTTCTCCTCATGAGTCATACTCACTTCACCGCACACAGGTTTCAATGCCAGCACAAATCGGGTAACACATGCACAACTACGCTCCCACTGTGAGCTCTACTGCAACTGTCTTGAAGCATAGACCAAGGTTCTTCTCACATTCACAACAAACTCTATGCTCCTACTATGTGCTCTGCACCTGTCTTGAAACCCAAGTAGCCAAGGTTCTTCTCACACTCACCTTACACTACAATATCGGCGAGATCTTGCAACGTGTATGAGCAAGGAACTTTATGCTCTGGCGTCGCACCCACTCCGAGCTCCACTCCTGTCTTAAAACACAGACCAAAGTTCTCCTGGCACTTACTCTACAGAACTGCGATATCGGTAAGATGTGGCAATTTTCTGTCGTACACAGTATAAACAACGCACACTGACTTCACGGACCGAGAAGCTCCTACTGCCAAGCTCCACATCTATCTCAGAAAACAGATTAAGGTTCGAACTTCTCTGGATCTCACGCCTACTCTACACCACAACTTTATCAGCAAAATCTTGCAACGATAGAACAACAAACATCGCACTCTGGCTGCCACATCTACACCCACCGTACAGCACAAACTGGAGACCTCACGTTCTTATCCATACTCGCCGCCCAGTACCGCCCTACCATTTTTCACCTGGCACCCTCTCGACAGGAGAGCTCTCTAAATTCCAGTCAATTCGCCGAATCGCTTCTCTCCTGCGGGAGCTCTTCTTCCCTGTCTAAATCTTATTTGGGCCTTCCAGAGAGGTCGCCAGGTTTCATTTTGGGCCATGCGAGGTCCGAAAAAGGCCATATATGTCCTTTCATGTCCCTTTTCTTTCCCTCTCTCTTCTGTTGTGATCTCAAGGATTTAAATGATGTGAAATGGTATTTCACTAATTAAATCTAGAGATCACGATCAGCTCCCGGTATTGCATTCTCAGCCATACTTGAAAATGCTCCAGCCACCATCATTGACTTCATCACCGTTGCCTCCTGGCAACTCCCCGTCGTTCGCCTCTCGTTTCGCGCTTCCCTCCCACCTCCCCTTCACATGTGGTTGATTGCATTGGAGTTTGGCATTTACAATTCTCTTGTTTGGTCGCATTATACGGTTTTCAATTGTTTGTTCACATCATGTATTCTGCAAGCTACACTTTCATCGCGTTATCTAGAAATTTAAACTGGCATGACTCTTTGGGCCTTCCAGAGAGGTCGCCAGGTTTCATTTTGGGCCATGCGAGGTCCGAAAAAGGCCATATATGTCCTTTCATGTCCCTTTTCTTTCCCTCTCTCTTCTGTTGTGATCTCAAGGATTTAAAGAACGATATTGGTCTAATGCCCTGTTTACATACGCCCCTGCATCGTGCGGCTAAATGGGGACGCGACGAAACCGTGGCCACTCTAATAGCAGCGCAGGTCTCACTGGCGAGTGTGAAAGACGTTTTGGGCCTAACGCCACTGCACTGGGCATGCGCAGGGGGGCATGTCGAAGTAGTGAAACTGCTCCTGCCAGTCACCGAGATCTGGATTCCTGCCGAGTTGAAAGTCCCCAGTCCGTTCCAGTTAGCCGCATGGGGTGGTCATCTGCATCTCTTACGGCAGCTATTAGACCCCGATGACTATGTTGTGGTAGACCCTTGCTTTCGTGGACAAGACGTTGCAAAGGCTTTTCAAGGACTAGCGAGTCATTTGGAAGGCTCTAAAATTCTAGAGCTAGTGCCGGAATTGGAACGTGGCATCGATCTTTTTGATTATGTTGGAATGATGCAGATGCGGAAAGAAAGGCTTCCTTTGGCCGCAGCCTGGTTTGACGTCGCGCTAAGGATGAACCCAATAAACACGAACGTCAGGAACCCGAGAGATATTGTCAATCGGCGAAAGGTTTGTGACAATTGTTATTCTCGTCCTATTCGAGGATTGTGTTTTACGTGCACACGATGCATTGCCCCATTTTACGATCTCTGCGAAAACTGCTTTACGATTCGGAGCGGGATTGGACACATTCATGACAATTTTCTGCAAATACCGACTTCAAAAGATTCATTCCCGACCGTAGATGAGCAAATCGAAATCTTGGAGACCGTATTCAAGAAGACAATGGAAGATTAGGCAGCCTCGTGAGGCGTGACATTGTTCAGGTCGTATGTGGTCTACACATTCATTAGGGATTTTACACGGTATATTGTCAGAGATGTTAAGTTTCCATGTGGAATTGATTGAATACCGGCACATGTAAGTAGCCACCACCTGATTTTACAGCTTAAAAGTCACTTTTCGGCATTCACTTCATGCAACAATGAAAATTTCCTTTGGCCGTGTATTATATCGTAAATCTCCCCTTTGAAAGTGACGATCCACCCATGTCCTTGACCGACTGTAAACTGTATGATATGAGCTGGTGTGGTCTGGTCCAGGAACCTGACTGTGCGGTCAGAAGGTAATTGTTTGCCCCTTCGCATGGCTAAAATGCGGGTTTGGCTCAATTCATCTAACCTTTCTATCACCCATCCGTGCAAGAAACTGGATTGGAAACAACTTGGACCGTTCAAGATTCTCAGACGCATTGGATTGCAAGCTTACAAACTCGACCTACCTCCTACAATGCGCCATATCCATAACATTTTCCATGTCTCCCTTCTCAAACCCTGCAAGCCTTCTTCCCTCGCTTAATCAAAGAATTCCACCGCCGCCATCCCGACAAACCTGGATCCCGTCCTCAGATCCGTACTGTTTCTGCTATTTGTTAATTTCTTCTGCCTTGACTTATTCTGTCTACGTTATGTCCACGTCTTGTCTCTCAGTTATGTCTTTTGTGTGGAATCTGAAGTTTCTTTACAGTTTTCGACAGTGAACGTGGAGATCACCGAGCCTCGCAGCTCAGTGGACTTCGCATTCAAAGGGGAGGATACTGTTACGATTTGGACTACAAGTATATAGCTACGTGCACGCTCCGCCTTCGTGTACCTTAGGAATCAACTCAACTCTCACCTCTCACCTTTGACCAAGACCGTCCCGTTCTTGCTCCGCCTTGTACTCGCAGATTCACGCGCGTTCCGTTGCCTCCGGCCGTTGCACGGCCGCCCCGTCACAGAGAAACTACCCTACTGTGCCTTTTTGACAGCCGCGGCCACGCGAGACGGGTTCGGCGGGGGCGGGTTGGTGAGCCTCCCAATCTCAATTGTCTTGACTGTTCTGTGAGCCCCAGATGCATCTGCAATGTCAGCCCAGTGTTGAAGAGGGGTGCAACTTTCTCGTCGGGAACCGTCGATGAGAGGCAGGCGAGGAACATTCCGTTTCTTCCCCTTGGAGATGACTTCCTCTTTCGAATACGCAGAGCCGTCATTGTCGCCTAGTAGAATAGTGTCTTCACCCCTTGATTTGATCGGCTCTTCCTCCAGGACCACCCCGCCCGGCTCGTCGTCCCAATTGCCACTCACTTCCTCGTAGTCAAGCGTTCGCACGACTCCTAAGCCCATGCCGGTGCTGGAGGTCGTGCGAACGCTTGGGGGACAGAGTGGATTCGAGTTCTCTGGTGGGATAGAGACGACGCAGTCTTGGTGACAGTGGTTTCCTTCCCCTGACAATCCAACGGGCGCGCCAAACAGGTCTCCCCTGCCTGGTGCTCGTGATGCTCGCGGGGTCTTAGGCTCGCAGTGACGGGTCATGGATGTGACGAATACCGAATTTTGGAATAGACCAGGCCCACGTGTCGTATCGGGACATTTTCACGCCACATTGTGCGACTTTCTTCCCTACAACCAGTGTCCAATAGTTCATCGTCGCAGGGCTGTACAGTTTGACTGTGATCGTTCCTCACAGGGTCCGTCATTTCTAGGGTGGTGGACGCTGAGTTCAAAATCGGTCGCTTGGTCGATGAGGAACGGTACGAGGTAGGAGAGGATTGCATGCTCCCCCAAATTGCGGCGCAAACAGGGTAAACGCTTGAAACTGAGGTAGCGGGGGAGGGGTTCCTCAGGGAGGAATAGATCGTCCAGTGCTGTCGTGCTGTTTTTGAGCCAAGGATGTGATGGCGAGTTGGATGGACATACTTTTTGTCGCATCAGATGGAAGATGATGTGGTTTCGCTACGAGCTTTGACCGCCATACATAATTGCCCGCCACCGTAAATTTCCAATCAGACAAGGGCTGCAGGATGGTCTTGACGGAGGTACTGTCCAATGATGAATTACTTGTGGCATTTTTGACGGTGATGTGTCAACGAACTGAGAATGTTGGGCGTTGCTTTGTTCGGGGAAGGGTTATTAGCACGATACCACAAATGCACCGACGCAACTTCGTTGGTTGGGGGATTTGACCCGATGGAAAAAAATGCCGTCGGAAGGATGTGGTGCAACTTTCTATTAGCCAACGACGTAGAGAATACACACTTCCAGGTTTGACTTCTACAATCCAACCACTTTCACACGAACAATTCCGACGTGAACGGTATTGGTATCTTCCATTCAGTTGTGAACGATTCCATTTTCCACTGCCACTGACGAATAACCTCACCAGATCCGTAACGCGTGAAAGTCATGAGTTCTTTCGAGAAAGTACTTAGCACGCGAATCCCGGAGGTTGACCAAAATGTCCACCACTCGTTTGGTAGATCAGTGACGTTTAGGGTCCGAGTCTCTTCAATCCACTCAACCCACTGAACCTTCTCGAGAGGGACATTGTGGCAAACCGTCCTAAAGACATAGGTGGGCGAATGGGGGATGTCACTGAACGGTTCTTCGATATTGGCCTCGACTGTACTTAAAGTGAAGCGTAAATATTCGTTGGGACTCGTGTGAAAGTCGATGTAGGCCCAGATCAATTCGGTTGGCCCAGTAGTTTTGAGATCTGCAGCAATAGGTCGCGTAGACCGCTCGTCAAATGCTTTCCCGTTATTTGCGAAGATTGTCATCTCGGTCGCGTCGTTAGGATCGGAACGAAATGTCCGTGAAAATTCCACGGCGTCAGAAAAGTCTGGGTCGTACTCGGCGCCGCAGCAGGTGGGAGTGCTTCCATAATCATCTCTATGCGAGCATTTCCGGGCGCGTTGGTGGGTCATCTGGAATTTGTAGCAAGGTCCGTTATCTGAGAAGGCAGGCCTAGACTTGCACTTATCGAAAGCCAGCATGTGAGAGATGACGTTTACAGCACACCGTTGTATTACAGACAAACCGACAGGTGTTGACGAGGAAGTCAAGGCAGTCTGAAGGGCGGTCAAATCAGCGAGGGACACGTGTTGCATGATAGCGAACCAAACGTCGACTGGCAGGTTGAGGAGTCGCATATCGTGTGCTTCAGGCTCGTTTGTAGCGGTGAGTGGATACAAAAAATTCTGTAGTCGATATGAGGGTTAGGGCCATGGACTTTTATTTACATTTACATTTACGTCAAGGGTTGAGGGTTCAACCGCGTCGCGACTCGTCCCTTAAGCCTTCGCGTTCACATTCCCATACAGATCCCAGACCCCCAAGCACCGCCACCGCCTCAGCCTCCCCCGCATACTGAAGATGTTCGCCCTCGAGCTCTTGCCCCCATTGCTCGTCTTCGACATCGCTCTCCGCATCGAACTCGGCGACCTAACCTCCCTCATCATCGCCCTCAGCGGGCCTCACAGACAGGCTGCTCCGGACGGTTTCAGGTCCCAAATTCTCCGAGCCATTGTGGCCGGAGGCGACAGTTCCAGTATGATGCCCGCCGCGCGCGGCTACGCAACGGGACCGACGGTGGCCTCCCCGATTTACGGCGCGCATGTCCACTTTTTGACGTCATTCCGTGAACAAGACCTCGAGCCCGTCCAAATCGCGGTGACCCCTTCCGAAGGAGGCAATTCCCCTTTCCTCGTCAATGATATGACCCGACTCGAGCTCGTCATCGAGCATCCTGACCCTCGCTACCACGTCATTAGATACACGGCGACAAGAACCCCGGCACAACCGAATTATACCACCAACATTATCGAGTCTTCTGCAGCCACCGGCACCAACACCTACCAAATCTCTCTCCTCAACACCACCACCAATATCCCCTTTCGCCAATTCTTAGCCAACAGTATTGCCTTGCGCGTTTTTGCAATTCCAGATGGAGCGCCCGGCGAAAGTCTTATTATCCGGTTAGCATTTGACTTTGACGGGCTCTTTAATTTTCCTTGGTATGGACATACCTTTCACTGTCTGATGTTCAGAAAATGATTCCCGGAGCTCTTTGGATGGATTGGAGGGTTGTTATCGCATTTTTTCTTTTATCGCGGGTTTCATTCAACAATCAATGTGTTCTTGTAAGGTGTTTAGGGTCGGATTGTTTTTATATGCAGTGACTTCACACGTAGCTATGTTTATTGTACAAAGGTTCAGAGGAAGTTGTAATCATGTAAGTACTCTGGGTGCAAGCGAATACTAAAGCATCGTTGACTATATTACCGACACCTGTACAACCTACGGTTTGCTCAACGACTTGAGAAATTTCCATGTTGTGACCATCTCAATCAAAATGTCCGAAACTTAGACCTTAGATGATAAAACATTGCTTTTAACCATTTATCCACGAAGTAGAGGTACCTCCGACAAATTCCTGAGATTAGATATTTAATTCAACGACTTCGACACACGACGACAATTGCATAGGAATCTTCCACTTACTTTTGAATCATTCCATCTTCCAACGCCCATGATTCGTAACACCATCCACACCTATTAATTTTTCTCTGGAGAATGTACCAACCCCCTGTATCTCGGATACGGACCAAAACTCATACCAATCCCATGGTAATACCCTACTTTTCTATCAATCTTCAACCCATTCTTCCCACATGATTTTCTGAAGAGGAACAAAGTGGACAACCGTTCTTATGATATGTATATCGAAATGAGGGACGTCGGTATACGTGTTCACGATATCCATCCAACCCAAGGTATCCATGCAGAAGCGTAAGACGGGGTTCGCTGGTATGGTAGCCTGAATTAAATGTAAAGTCAGCCGCGACCAGTTCCCTTGGTCCTCTATTTTCGCCATCTGGACACCCTGTTGGCTCCAAAATTTGGTTCGCACATTAACAATGAACACCACATTTCAAGCCTCAGATCATTGTTTATGTGCGCATATTTAGGATGGTGTCCACATTAATGATGTTCAATAATCAGATTAAATGTGCAGAGATTGAGAATGCACAATTAAATAAAGAAAAGACACATCGAAATCAAAGCACATTAAATGGAAGAAAAGTACATTGAGTTTCGCTCATTCCTCCACCTCGTCATCGTTATGGTCACCGTCATCGGCATTGTTGTCCTTTCCAGCCCGACACAACCTCTCAAGTTTCTTCTCCAATTCCGTACCTCCAGACGAGAGCCGACCTCGGATACCGGTTGGCTTAGGTGGGCGCCGACGTTTGGGGGGCGGGAGGGTTGTGTCAGCATTTCTCGCAGCGCGCTTTTGCCCGCGCCATTTTTCTTGACTACACCTCATAATTACTTGACGGGATGGGATGCTCGTAATCCTCGCCATTGTATCTCGGATACAACGATTGAATCTATCATCAGCTGCTTCAGGAAAGCTCGTTACTTGGTGAACAATCTTTGAGATGATGGAAACTGTTGATCGGTGAAAGGTCGGCCATAATCCATACCAACGTCACGCATAGCCTTCAAAACATCGTTCTAAACGAATCAGAAAAGGATAATGAAAAGAGAGACTCGGAACAATAGCTGCTTCATACTTTCCATGAAGACCAAACGTCCTTTGCTGAAGGTTTTGGCGTTTTGAGTGGTGACTCTGAATGCAATGAGTCGATGTAACTTTCCCCAGGAGGCAGGATGTTTGTGTAGTTCCGCTTTTCACCAAGTGGAGGACGGCTGTTTGGGGTAGTGGGGCTTGGAGTTACCTCAATGGGTTTCCCCTGGAACCTTCTCATTGTCAATCTGGGGATTTAGGAACAAAACAAGTACCCGTCGAAGCTGCTGCTGCTTTTGTCTTCTCCAATTGCTCCACGAACATACCAAATGCTTCAGCCATTTCAAGGTCGTTGACTTGGGCCCCAATGTTGAGAGGCCGGTCGGGATCGACAGGTCGTCGGGAAATGCCTCGATCGCCGTAGCGCACACGGGCGTCTTGCGTGCAGTTCGTTGAGGTCCAGAAGACATTTTCTGCTTGTGTAAAGAGGAGGGAGGGGACGGAGGTGGATGTGTTGGCCATGGGCGGGCAGCTACTCATATTATAAGTTCGAAGTATTAGAAATATTGCCCCAAAACATAAACATTGGCGCACGAGTTCACACCTCATGCACCAAAGACAAATTCTGGTTGGTTTGAATGCGCTCAGGCAGCAAAATGATTGATGAGGGCGGAGGAGTTTGATTAATCGTCAGATTGCCAGCCAACCAGCAACGCCATCTTGATAATACCCGGCAAGTAGTTGGTCCCAAATACCTGAGTCACACATCCCACCAATGCTCATCCGCATCCCTTTTTACCGTTAACATTTAAAACTGCAGAGGAGGTGGGATGGACTTCGCGAGAGATCTCATGCAGTGCAGCGCACGGATGGCGGGATCTTAAGCCGGATTGCTGAAAAACAGCTCGAATGGTGGGTTTCCACCTAGGATAGTTGGATGTTAGCTCGGATTGTTGGAAAACCGCTCGGATAGCGGGTTTCCAGCTAGAATCGCGGGTTCCTAGCTCGGATTGCTGGAAAACCACTCGAATAGGGGGTTTTCGGCCAAGATGGGGTCGGCAGTTGTAGACGTTGTAGAGGCTGTTGTAAAGGGTAAAGCCCGCGGGGTTGTGGAGAAAATTGTTTTTGGTGGTTGGTAGGCAGGATGGGTGGGAGGAATTCGTGATCCATAACAGTTTTCCCGTAAAGTTCAATATCTGAGCAATGATTTTAATCACTTTCCCAAGGGCATACAATACCACAGCTACATTTTGGAGATGTCGGCGTGATGACTTTGGCATGTCGATATCCCCATGAGTTGCAAGCTGCGTTGCAGGCTGGTTGCGGGACGGGGGTTGAGTTGGAGCATTGGACACGTCATGTGGAAGGGGGTTGGGTTGG
>Ga0335081_10020526_pt1 | contig 10684 bp, 8 predicted proteins | sample Lox_Sample_35_FD_206713 | JGI IMG/M metagenome (GOLD analysis project Ga0335081, IMG submission 206713) | Soil microbial communities from Loxahatchee National Wildlife Refuge, Florida, United States - Lox_Sample_3.5 | ecosystem: Environmental > Terrestrial > Soil > Wetlands | place: USA: Florida... | reverse complement strand
CTGCCATCAACGACCGCGGCGACGTGGCCGGCCTCTACACCAACCCCGGCACAGGCAAGACCGACGCGTTCATCAAGTTCGGGAACCGGACGTTCATCGACCTGGCCGTGCCCGGCGCGGCGTCCACCATGGCACTCGGCGTCAACAACTACGACGAGGTCGTGGGCGTCTACTCCGACGCCGCGGGCAACATGCACGGCTTCACCTGGACCCCGCAGCACGGCTTCACCACCGTCGATGACCCGCACGGCCTGGGCACCACCACCATCAACGGCGTGAACGACCACGGCCAGCTGGTCGGCTTCTACGTCGACGCCAACGGCAACACCGACGGCTTCCTCGCCACCCCGTAACCACCGCACCGCCTAGCTACTGGCCGCTCCGCCTCTGGGACGATCCCGGGGCGGGGCGGCCAGCGCCATGTCCAGGGTCAGCTTCCCCGGCGCGGCGGAAGGGTCTCGCCCCAGGTGGACGGCAGCGGGCCGCCGAACCAGGACTCGATGATGTGCCGGGCGATCGACACCGGCGGGGGCAGCGCGATCTCGCGGGCCTTGACGGCGGCCAGCAGCTCGTCGCGGCTGAACCAGTACGCCTCGGCGAGCTCGTCGTGGTCCACCGAGATGGCCTGGCCGGCCGGGGCGTCGGCCCGGAAGCCGAGCATCAGGCTGCGCGGCATCGGCCAGGGCTGACTGGCGACGTACCTGACGTTGGTGACCTTGATCCCGGTCTCCTCGGCGACCTCGCGGATCACCGCCTGCTCGGCCGACTCGCCCGGGTCCACGAACCCGGCCAGGATCGAGACCCGCCGTCCCGGCCAGGCGGCGTTCCTGGCCAGCAGGCACCGGTCATCGGGGTCGGTCACCAGCATGATCACGGCCGGGTCGGTGCGCGGGAAGTGCTCGGTGCCGTCCACCGGGCACACGGTGAAGTGGCCGCCGGGGTCGGGCACCGTCGGGGTGCCGTCCACCGGGCAGCGGGTGTGCGTGTCATGCCAGTTGCCCAGGGCCACCGCGTGCGTGAGCAGCCCGGCGTCGCGGTCCCCGAGCAGCGCCCCGACCTCGCGCAGGTACGCCGTACGAATCTCGGGGGGGCCGGGGGGGTACGGGGGGGTGGACCCCCCCGTGCTCGGGAGAGTCTGCGGGGTCGTCCCCCCCGGAGCCAGCAGAGCCCCCTCGAAGGGGGCAGGCAACTCCCCCGAGACCCCGAAGTAGACCACCCCGTCGGCGTCCTGGCCGAGCAGGAACCGGGTACCTTCGGGCGCCTGCTGGGGCGGCAGGAAGACCAGCTCGACGTGCTCGTCGTCGGCCCGCACCAGCGCCTGGCCGTCGGAGACCACCAGCACGCGGCTGCCCGGGTCCTTCCAGGCGGCCGCCAGCCACTCCCTATCGGTCCGCTTCTCGGTTACCCGGTCCACGGTGCCCCGCGCCAGCGCGAGCGAGGTCAGCGGCGTCACCTCAGGTCCGCGGCGGCTAGCTCGTCCCACAGGTACGCCGACGCCTCGGCGCCGCGGAGCAGGAGGGAGAGGTTCACGCTCTCGTTCGGCGCGTGGATCTGGTCCGAGTCCAGCCCGACCGCGACGAACACCAGCGGCGCGGCCAGGATCTCGGCCAGGTCCGCCTCCGGGCCGCTGCCGCCCTCCTTGGTGAACAGCACCTCGCGGCCGAACGCCCGCTCCATCGCCCGGCGCCCGGCCAGCACGGCCGGGGAGGTGATCGGCGAGTGGCAGGGCCGGACCCCGGGCAGCACGGTGACCGTGGCCTCCAGGCCGTCGGGGGTGCGCGCGGCCACGTACTCCCCGAAGGCCTGCCCCACGTCGGCGGGATCCTGGTCGGCCACCAGCCGGAAGGAGACCTTGGCGTGCGCGGCCTTGGGGATGATGGTCTTGGAGCCCGGCCCGGTGTGCCCGCCCCACATCCCGTTCACCTCGGCGGTCGGCCGGGCCCAGATCCGCTCCAGCGTGCTGTAGCCCTGCTCGCCGTAGGCCGCGCCGCTCTCGCCCGCCTCGGCGAGCCAGTGCTTCTCGTCGAACGGCAGCCGGGCCAGCAGGTCCCGTTCGGTTTCCGACAGCGGCAGCACCCGGTCGTAGAACCGGGGCAGGGTGACCCGGCCCGCATCGTCGTGCAGCCCGGCCAGCAGGCTCGCCATCGCGTGCAGCGGGTTCGGCACCCCGCCGCCGAACGACCCGGAGTGCAGGTCCCGGACCGGCCCGGTCAGCGTGACCTCGACCGGGACCAGGCCGCGCATGCCGGTGCACATGGACGGCACGTCGGCGGCCCACATGGTGGTGTCGCTGATCACGATGACGTCGCAGGCCAGCCGCTCCCGCTCGCGCCGGAGCAGGCCCGCGAAGTGCTCCGAGCCCGACTCCTCCTCGCCCTCGACGATCAGCTTGATGGTGACCGGCGGCGCGGCGGCCGAGTGCGCGGCCAGCCAGGCCCGCACGCCGAGGGAGTGCAGGAGCACCTGCCCCTTGTCGTCGGAGGCGCCCCGGCCCAGCAGCAGGCCGTCGCGTTCGGCGGGCTGGAAGGGCGGGCTGTGCCACTCCTCGAGCGGCTCGACCGGCTGGACGTCGTGGTGGCCGTAGACCAGGACCGTCGGCGCGGCCGGGTCCGCGGCCGGCCATTCGGCGAACACCGCGGGCAGCCCGCCCGGCGCGGTGTCCCAGACCTCGGCGGCCGGGAAGCCGGCCGCGCGCAGGTGGCCCGCCAGCCAGGCGGCCGAATGCCGCACGTCACCGTGATGACCGGGGTCGGCGGAGATGGAGGGTATGGTCAGCCACTGCTTGAGGTCATCGATGAATTCGCGCGCGCTGGATTCGATATATCCACGGACATCCATGGTTAGACCGTACCCAAGGGGGGGCCGGGGGGTACGGGGGGGCGGCCAGCCCCCCGTGAGCCGGGGGGGTCACCGGGGGGGTTCGTCCCCCCGGGGGAAGAAGCTGTCGCCGCGGCCACGCAGGCCGGCGGACGGTATCGACACGTTCCGGCCGGGGCGGCTGGTGACCCAGCCCACCCGGACGGGTTCCTCGCCGGCCGTCTTCAGCGCGGCGATCGCCGCCTGCTGCTTGGCCGGGGGGACCACGATGCACAGCCCGATGCCCATGTTGAAGGTCGCGTACATGGTGGCCGCCGGGACCTTCCCGGCCTCGGCGATGAGCCCGAAGACCGGCGGCGGGGGCGGCATCGCGTCGAGCTCGTAGGACACGTCGGCGGCCAGCCGGGCCAGGTTGAGCAGCCCGCCGCCGGAGATGTGCACCAGGCCCCGCGGGACCACGCCCGCGGCCCACAGCGCCTCGGCCGCGGACACGTAGACCCGGGTCGGCTGCAGCAGCGCGTCGTCCAGGTGACGGGCGGTCCCCGGCACCTGGTCGGCCAGGGTCTTCCCGGCCACGTCGAACAGGACGTGCCGGGCCAGCGAGTACCCGTTGCTGTGCAGGCCGGAGCTGGGCAGGCCGAGGACGACATCCCCCGGGCGGACCGCGGACCCGTCGAGCGGCTCGCGGCCCGGGGGGAGCACGCCGATCGCCGTGCCGACCAGGTCGAGCATCGGGCGGCCGCCGGCCGTACTGGCCAGCATGGCGCCGATCTGGGCGATCTCGCCGCCGGGGATGGCGATCCCGGCCAGGTCGGCGCCCAGGTACAGGCCGCGGGCGACCTCCTCGAGCACGCCCTCGTCGATCCGGTCGGTGGCCACGTAGTCCAGCAGCGCGAGCGGCACGGCCCCGACGCAGATCAGGTCGTTGACGTTGTTGGCCACGCAGTCGATCCCGATGGGCTCCCAGCGGTTCGCCTCCCGGGCCAGCAAGATCTTGGTGCCGACGCCGTCGGTGGTGACCGCGATCGGCGGCCCGGGCGGGATGTGCATCAGGGTGGCGAAGTAGCCGCTGGCCAGGCCGGTGATGCTGGTCACCAGGGGGGATCTGGCCCGGGTACGGGACAGCCACGGGCGCATCGCCCGGGCGAAGACGTCCTGCTCGCGCTCCTCATCCACGCCCGCGCTCGCGTAGGACGGCACGTGATCGGTGTTCATGCGGGCTCCCTCCCGTGCGACATGCCATGGTAACGAGCGGGCGGACCGAGGGCACGCACCGCATCCGTTCGGAATAATTGAAAGTTCAAGCACGGTTATGCTGGCACCTAAGCTGAGGAGGAACCCATGCCAGCGATCACCGTCGACGACATACTCATATTGCCGCGGGTCACCGAGCCCGGCCTGGCGCAGGCCGAGCGGAAGGTCACCTCGGTCACCACCGCGCCGTCCGGCTACGAGGGCGAGGGGTTCCCGGTGCGGCGCGCCTTCGCCGGGGTGGACCTGGCGCGGCTCGACCCGTTCATCCACATGGACCAGATGGGCGAGGTCGACTACGGCCCCGGTGAGCCCAAGGGCACCCCGTGGCACCCGCACCGCGGCTTCGAGACCGTCACCTACATCATCGACGGCACCTTCCGCCACCAGGACTCCAACGGCGGCGGCGGGCTGATCACCAACGGCGACACCCAGTGGATGACCGCGGGCGGCGGCATCTTGCACATCGAGGCGCCGCCGGAGGAACTGGTGGTCAGCGGCGGCCTGTTCCACGGCTTCCAGCTCTGGGTCAACCTGCCCGCCCGGCTGAAGATGACGCCGCCCCGCTACCAGGACATCCGGGCCCGGCAGGTCGCGCTGCTGTCCTCGGCGGACGGCGGGGCGCTGCTGCGGGTCATCGCGGGGTCGTTCGGCGGGCCCGATGCGGGGGGGTCTGGGGGGGGCCTCCCCCCCGACAAGCACAGTGGCCCGGGGATCACGCACACCCCGATCTCCCTGGTGCACGCCACCGTCTCGGCGGGCGCGCAGGTGCGGCTGCCGTGGCGCGCGGACTTCAACGCGCTGGCGTACGTGCTGGCGGGCAGCGGCACGGTCGGCGCGGAGAAGCGGCCCGTCCGGATGGGGCAGCTGGCCGTGTTCGGGGCCGGCGACGCGATCACCTTCGCGGCCGGGCCCCAGGGCGACATGGACATCCTGCTGCTCGGCGGGGAGCCGATCCGCGAGCCGGTCGCCGCCTACGGCCCGTTCGTCATGAACACCCGGGCCGAACTGGTCCAGGCCTTCGAGGACTACCAGGCCGGGCGCCTGGGCTCGGTCCCGGCCGTGCCGACCGAGCCGCGCCCCGGCCACGACGTTATCTAAATCCGGGGTTCGGGGGTCGTCCCCCCGGAGCCGGCAGAGCCCGAACGAAGAGGGCGCGTGCCTCGCGCAACGAAGATCGTTCGCCAGTTTTGGTCGTCATAGCCGCCAAAACTGACGAAAGATCAGGAGCTGAGCCGCGGTCAGGAGCTCCAGAAGGCGTCTTCGGCCTGCTCGGCCCCCTGGAATTCGCGGAAATCCACGGCCCGGCCGCCGGCCACCCGCCAGACGTGCACCTCATCGGAGGACCACGACTGGCCCTGGCGTCCGGCCGACACGGTGCACAGCACGACCACCGTGTCCCCGCGGGCCAGGATGTCCTGGATGTCGATGGCGAACGTGCCGCCGGACAGCTCCATGGTCCGGGTGAAGAAACCGCCGACCTCGCCGTGGCCTTTGTAGTCGCCGGACAGCGGGCTGGATCCCGGCACGTGCCAGGTGATGTCCTGATGCAGGACCTCGAAGACGGCCTGCACGTCGGCACGGGCGAAGGCGTCGTAGGCACCCCGGATGAGGTCGGCGTTCTCGGCGGTCATAGTGAGTCTCCCTTTACTTAGACGGTGACTTCACTGTGGGGCTCGCCGCGTGTGGTCCGCGTCGGGGTAGGCACCCCGAGGTTTTCGCCGGCCAGCGCCTCGGGGAGCTCGGTCCGGCGGGCGATCCCGAGCTTGGCGTAGACGTGGGCCAGGTGCGTCTCGACGGTTTTGACGGTCACGTACAGCCCGTGCGCGATCTGCCGGTTGGTCTGGCCGCCGGCCGCCAGCCAGGCGACGCGCAGCTCGCTCGGGGTGAGGGCGTCCAGGCCGTGGCGGCGTTCGCGCCGCGGGCGGCCCCCTGCCGCGGTCAGCTCGGCCCGCGCGCGGCGGGCCACCGGCCGGGCTCCGCAGTCGGCGGCCAGGTCGAGCGCCTCGGCCAGCCGGGCCCGGGCGGCGACCCGCTGCCCGGCCCGGCGCAGCGCCGCCCCCAGTTCGGTGAGCGACTTGGCCCGCTCGAGCCGGGCCGGGGACTCGCGCAGGATGTCCGCGGACTCGGCCAGCCGCCGGAGTCCTTCCGTTCCCCCCTGGGCCAGGCCGGCCACGCGCAGCGCGATCCCGAGCGCCCGCGGTCCGCCGGAGGTGCGGGCGTCGGCGAGTTCGGCCTCGGCCAGGGCGCGGGCCCGGCCGCGGTCGCCGAGCAGCAGCAGCGCCTGGGCGGCGCCGGACCGGGCGTGCAGGTAGCCGACGTCACGGATCTCGATGCCCCACACGTCCGGGCCGAACATCGCCAGGCACGACTCGAAGCAGCTCAGGGCCTGCTCGCCGTCACCTCGAGCCAGGCTCAGCCGGCCCATCGCCGCCGGGGCCAGGACGCTGAGCACGCCCGCGGGCCCGGCCGGGACGAGCTCGAGGAAGGCCTGGGCCTCGTCCAGCTCCCCGGCCTCGACGGCCACCTCGGCCGCGATCCCGGCCACCCCCAGGCCGGCCGTGAAGTCACCCTCCTGGAGCACCCGCAGCGCGACGCGGGCCGCCCCGTCGGCTTCGGGCAGCGCGCCCAGCCGGAGCTTGGCGAACCCGAGGGAGCTGTATACCGCGATGAGCCCGCGGGCGCTGCCGCTTCTAGTGGCCGCGCCGATCATGGGCGGCAGGGCTTTTTCGACTTCTCCGAAACGCTCCGCCGTGATCAGGGTCCACAGCAGCGCGGCCCGGGTGTCCCAGCTGCCCGCGGCGGGCGCCGCCGCGGCCAGCGCGCCGTCCAGGGCGCCGGCCACCTCGGCGGCGGGCCGGCCGGTCAGCAGGCCGGCCATGCCCCGCGCGACGGCGAGCGCCTCCGCGGTGTCAGTACCGGCCGCTCCAGGCGGGACGGGCCTGGCCCGGAGCCGGGCGATCACCGGGACGACCCGGGACGCCCGGCGGGCATCGTGCATCGCGGCCACCGCGAGCTCGGCTTCCAGGCGGGCGGCCAGCTCCGGGTCCCGGTCGCCCAGCTCGGCCAGGGCCCGGTCGGTGGCGTCGACCGCCTCCACCCACCGGAACAACGCGGCGTAGGTCTGCGCCAGCTCATGGGCGATCTCGGCCCGCAGCAGGGGGTCGCCGGTCAGCGCGAGGGCTTCAGCCAGCCAGTCGAAGGCGGTCTGGCGGCCGGCGTTGGCGTCGGCCATGGCCAGCTCGCGCAGCACGACGATGCGCTCGTCCGGCGGCGGAGGTTCGGCCCGCGCGCGGCGCAGCAGCTGGCCGGCCTCGCCCGGCGCACCGGTGTCCATCGCGGCCTGAGCCGCCTGCCGGAGCCGCGCGGCGACCCACGCGTCGCCGGCCGGCTGCACCCGCAGCAGGTGGGCGGCGACCTGGCCGGGCGCGCCGCCGTCCCGGTCGAGCTCGCGGGCGGCGCTTCGGTGGGCCCGGTAGCGCTCGTCGCTGCCCAGCGACGCGTCCACCGCCGCCCGCACCACCGGATGAAGGAAGCACGGCGGATCCGCAGCCGCCAGCACCTCCACCCGGACGAGCCCGGCCGCCAGCCGGATGGCTTCGTCGGCGTCCAGCCCGGCCATGGCGGCGGCGTGCCGGAGCTGGCCGCCGTCCCCGAGCACGGCCAGCGCCTGGGCCAGGCCGAGCGCGGCCGGATCCAGCCGCCGGATCCGCGCCTCGACGTGCCGGGCGACGGCCTCGCTGGCCGGAAGGCCGGTGCTGGCCTTAACCCCGGCCTCGGCTCTGGCCTCGGCCTCGGCTCTGGGCTCGGCCTCCGCCCCGGCTTCGGCTTCGGCTTCGGCGCGAAGCAGCTCGCTGAGGTAGAAGGGGTTCCCGCCGCTGGCTTCCCGCAGCTCCCGGCAGCGCGAGTCCGGCGTGCCGGCGCCCAGCGCGGCGCGCACGATGACGGCGATCCCGGCCGCGCTGAGCAAGGCCGGCCGGATGGCCGGCGCCGTCGCCGCCGCCCGGATGGCCGCCAGGGCGTCCCCCCGGCTGGCCGGCTCGGCCGGCCGCAGCGCCACCACGACGGCGGCCCGCAGGCCCTCGACCCGGGCGGCCAGGTAGGCCAGCCAGCGCAGCGACGCCGGGTCCGCCCAGTGGGCGTCGTCGACCGCGATCAGCACCGGCTGGCGGGCGGCCATGTTCGCGGTCAGCCAGTACAAGCCGTGCACGACGGCGAACGGATCACGCCCGCCGCCCGGGACGGCCGGCCCGGCGAACAGCCCGCGCACCGCGAGGGCCGGGCCGGCCAGCCACCCCGCCCGCTGCCGCGGCCCGGCCGCGGCCAGGTCCCGCTCGAACAGCTGACGGACCACCCCGAAGGCGAAGCCGGTCTCCAGCTCCGAGCCACCGCCGCGCAGCACCCGCCAGCCGCGCCGCCTGGCCTGTTCGCAGCCCAGTCTGAGCAGCGACGTCTTGCCTATCCCCACGCCGCCTTCGATAACCAGGACACCACCGGTATCCAGCAAGGCGTCCAGGGCCAGCAGCTCGTCAGCCCGTTCCAGCAGCACTCATCAACGGTAGAACCGCGCTTGCGGACCTGACCAGGCGAGGTGTCACTGCCTCGTCAGCTTGAGGGCCAGGGCGGGGCACGCGGCCACCGCGCGGCGCGCGTCGCGTTCCAGGGCCACCGGCACCGGATGCGGGTCGATGATCGGATAGCCCCACTCGTCCAGCGAGACGAGCTCGGGCAGGAGCTCGGCGCACACGCCGTGCCCCGTGCAGGCGATCGGGTTCACCCGCAGCTTCTCGGCCATCTCGGTAAGTGCCATGTCAGGTCCAGTCGTCTTCGCTGGTCGGGATGCCGTCCGGCAGCGGCAGGAACGGCTTGCGGTTGGTGGCCGAGCACTGGCCGCGTGCGTGCAGGCTGATTTCCGGCGCGAACACCGTGAGGGCGCTGCGGACGAACCGCACCGTGCCGTCCGGGTGGTTGCAGGCGCCGCGGCCGGTGACCAGCCCGGCCCAGCGCTCCACGTCGGCGCGGGTCTGCTTGCGGTGCCCGGAGCCCGCCAGCTCGGCGAGCCCGGCCGCAATGCGCGGCAGCCCGTTCAGGCACGGGCCGCACTGGCCCGCCGACTCCGCGGCCAAGTAGCCGGTCACCCGGGCCGCCTCGGTCAGGCCGCACCGGTCGGCGGGCAGCGCCACCAGCACTCCCGCGCCCAGCGCCCCGCCGTGTCGTTGCAGCGAGGCGTGCTCCAGGGTGAGCGAGGCCGCCTGCGGCAGCGGCAGCCAGGTGCCGTGATACCCGCCGACCAGCCAGGCCCTGGTGTCAGCGCCGCTGCTGAGCAGGGAGCGCAGCGGGGCGCCGATCTCGGCCTCGACCACCCGGCACTTGCCGTCCGGCTGGTAGATGGTGGTGAGCATGCTTCCAGGCTCCGCGTCGGTGCCGGCGCTGCGGAACCAGCGTGGGCCGTACCGCGCGACGAGCGCGAGGTGGGCCAGGGTCTCCGCGTTCTGCACCAGGGTCGGGGCGCCGCCCAGGCCGCGCTCGGACACCCGGGGCGGCTGGAAGGTCGGCAGCGCCGGGCCGCCGGCCAGCCGGTTCACCAGCGCCGTTTCCTGGCCCGCCAGGAAACGCGGCGGGGCCTGCGTGATCGTGACGCTGAGCCGGTCCAGGTGCTGGGCGGCCCGTTCGGCCAGCGCCCGCAAGATCGCGGGCGTGGGACCGTGGTGCAGGTACAGGTGCGCCTCGGTGGCGCCGACCGCCTCGGCGGCCAGCTGCAGCCCGTCGAGCACCAGGTTCGGCGCGACCCGCAGCAGCAGCTCGTCCTTGCGGCTGGCCGGCTCGCTCTCCGCGCCGTTGGCGACGATCACCTTCCGGCCGCCCCGGGCGCGGGCCACCACGGCCAGCTTCCGGTGCACCGGGAAGGCCGCGCCGCCCCGGCCGGTCAGGCCGGAAGCCTCGATCTCGCTGATCAGCACGCCGCCGCGGCCGCGATACGGGGCGGGGCCATACCGGGCGAGATGCCCGCGGAGGTCTTCCGGCGCCGGCGGCAGCAAGCGGGGCAGCCCGGCAGCCTGCCGGGCTGCCCCGCCTGGTGCCGACTCGTTCAGTGCGGCCGTCATCGGGCCACCGTCCGGCGGTTGTGCCTGGCCGTCGAGGTGTGCTGCGCGAAGACCGCGGCCACCCGCCCGGCCCTGGGCACCTGACGCGCCGCGTGGACCAGCCGCCAGATTACCGCCGCCGCGACGATCATCGCGCAGCCGATGGCCATGTCGAGCATCCAGCCCTGCTGCAGGTCCTTGCTCGAGCCGATGCTGTGCGCGAACGCGATCGGCCAGCTGGCGTAGGCGAGCAGGTGGATGGCCCGCCACACGACGCGGTTCATGCGGCCGCGGAGCAGGCTGGTCACGATCATCGCGAGCATCAGGTCCAGCGAGATCGCGCCCAGGCCCAGCCACAGCCGCTCGTAGCCCGAGTCGAACGGGATCACCGCGGAGAGCAGCGGGACGTGGACGTAGGTGTCGAGCACCGCGGTCAGCACGTGTATCGCGATGAACGCCACCGCGAGCAGGGACAGGTTCCGGTGGATGTCTGTCACCGCGAACCTCGGCAGGCCGGGCAGCCGGCCCTGCCG
>Ga0335081_10020525_pt1 | contig 10684 bp, 11 predicted proteins | sample Lox_Sample_35_FD_206713 | JGI IMG/M metagenome (GOLD analysis project Ga0335081, IMG submission 206713) | Soil microbial communities from Loxahatchee National Wildlife Refuge, Florida, United States - Lox_Sample_3.5 | ecosystem: Environmental > Terrestrial > Soil > Wetlands | place: USA... | reverse complement strand
TCGTCTCGACACCAGAGACCCAGTGGTATTCCGGGTGTCCGGGCGCCTTGCTGTCGAGCTGGCGAAAACGGCGGATATCGTCGAGCGTTACCGACGGTTGGCCCAGGTTCTCATAGTCCGCGTTCACTGCTTGCGTCTGCGTCAGATGGAGCGCGGACCAGAGCAGCATCGATGCGTGGCCATTCGAAAGCACGAACCGGTCGCGGTTGGGCCAGATCGGGTCCTTCGGATCGAACCGCATCACCCGGTTCCAGATTGTGTACACCAGCGGCGCCAGCGCCATCGGCGTTCCCGGATGTCCGGACTTAGCCTGCTGCACCCCGTCTATGGAAAGCGTGCGAATCGTATTGATGCACAGTTCATCGATTGCTTCTGCGGCTTTCGTCGCCGCCAGCTGTGTGACACCCATTCGGGATCTCCTTGCGTCGTTATGTTATTGAGGAACAGTCTGGACTTCGAGGGCCGCCACTTTACGCAGTCGGCGAACGTGTCGCTCGCCTTGGCTGAACTTCGCTGCGAGGAACGCCTCTACCAGGTCTTCGGCAGCCGCCGTTCCCATAACTCGACCTCCAATGCAGAGAACGTTCATATCGTCGTGTTCGACTCCCTGGTGGGCCGAGTAATGGTCCTCGACGAGTCCTGCGCGGATACCCGGAACCTTGTTGGCACACACCGAGGCGCCGACTCCGCTGCCGCAAACCGCCAGGCCGCGCTCCACATGTCCATCGGCCACCGCCCGAGCAAGTGGGATGACAAAGTCGGGATAATCGTCGCCTGGATTGAATGTGTGCGCTCCGAAATCCACGACTTCATGTCCACCTGTGCGAAGCCAGCCAACCAGGTGTTCTTTAAGAGTAAAGGCGGCGTGATCGGTAGCGATTCCTACGCGCATAGAGTTTCCCCTCCTTGAATCACGCTGCGAGCATTTGCAGCAGCCGCGCAATCCGCTATCACCAGTGCGCGATTACGGCGAATACGGCCCGCTGGAATGGACCGATAACCGGCGATCAAGCGCCTGCACATATCCGCCTTCTCGCTTCCCGTCACAACCCACAAAACGCGCCGGGCGCGATTGAGAATCGGGCATGTCAAAGTCATCCGGAGCCGGCCCTGGTATGGCCCACTCAATGCCACATCGGCGTCTTCGACGTGTAGCACCGGATCGTCCGGTACAAGTGAAGCGGTATGCCCGTCCGCGCCGAGGCCGAGGTGCACCATGTCCAGCACCGCCGGCGTTCCGGCAATCTCTTGTAGCGTCCTGGCGTATTGTGCGGCGGCCGCCTCCAGATCGTCCGATTCGACCGGCATCGCGTAGATCTGCTCCGGTCGAACCGGCGCGTAATCGAGCAGGCTCTCACGGATGTGTGTCAGGTTTCGGTCCGGATCCCCAACCGGCGCCACCCGCTCATCCACCTGCACGATGTGAACAGACGGCCACGGAATCTCCGTGTCGGCCAATGCGCGTAACATCAGCCACGGGGTATGGCCGCCGCTGACCCCCATGACGAACCGGCCGCGGGCCGCGATGGCCTCCCGGGCTTCTTCAGCAATGATGGTTGCGGTCCGTTGTGCTACCGCTCCGGGATCCGCAAGTACTTCGACGGTCATCGTTCCTCCCACGACTCCATATGATACGACTCAGACCAGAGCTTCTTTGTTGGCCAATAGCCGGCTGGTGTGCCGGGCGATCATCAGTTCCTCGTTTGTCGGAATGCACCAGGCTGAGACTCGCGACCCGGGCATGCTGATCCTGGGGCACCTTGACCTATTCGCGACCTCGTCGAATTCAATGCCAAGCCAGGCCGCATCGTGGCACACTCGTTCCCGAATGTCGGACGAGTTCTCGCCGATGCCGCCGGTAAATACGATTGCGTCCAGCCCGCCGAGGGCCGCCGCGAGCGAGCCCAGCTCTTGCCGGATGCGATAGCAGAAAAGGTCGACTGCCAGCTTTGCCCGTGGATCGCTGGACGCCAGCAGTGTCCGCATGTCGCTGGAGAGACCGGACACCGCGAGCAGACCTGACTCGTTGTAGAGCAAGTGCTCGATCGCGCGCTCATCCATGTGACAGTTGTCCATAAGATAGAGGATCACTCCGGGGTCGAGCGACCCGGATCGGGTGCCCATCACCAGTCCCTCGGCTGGGGTGAATCCCATGGTGCTGGTGATACTGCGGCCGGCGTCCATGGCGCACATGCTCGCGCCGTTCCCTAAATGCAGGACGATCGTCCTGCCCGAGGCGGCCTTTGCATCATATTGTGGTAGCACCGAAGCGATGTATTCAAAAGACAGGCCGTGGAATCCATAGCGCCGCACGCCGGCCTTGTGGAATGTCTCAGGCAACGCAAAGCGTTCCGCGATTTCAGGATTGGTGCGGTGAAATGCCGTGTCGAAGCAGGCGACCTGGGCGATGTCGGGAGCCTGGTCGAGAAGGCGCTTGATTGGCGCCAGACTGTGCGGTTGATGCAGCGGCGCCAGCGGAATCAGCTTCTCGAGCCTTGCCGCCACACCCCGGTCCACGACCACCGGCTCCGCGTAATCCACCCTCCGTGAACCACGCGATGCCCCACGCCGATGATCTTGTCGTCCGCCAGCTCGGGACGCAGGAACTCGACCAACCGATCGAGCGCCGCATCATGATCCAACGTCTTGCCGCCGTTCCACGACTGATCGGCGAGGTTCGTCCCGTCGCGCCTCTTGGCGACGAAGTGGGGGGCAGTGTAGATCTCTTCGACCTGGCCGTGCAAATCGAGGTCGAGTTCGCTGCCACGCATAAGGAAAAGCGAGAACTTGATGCTGGAGGAGCCGGCGTTGAGCACTACGATCGCATTGGCCACAGATACTCCTTGTGCTGCGCTAATCGCCCGCTGCGAGCAGCCGATCGAAGGCATCCGTCTCCAGAAGATCGAGCGACTGAACCACGAGATCGGCCGGCAAATGTTTGCCGTTGTGGGTTACCCCGATGCTCCGCATTCCGGCGCTCCGTGCTCCCTCTATCCCCGCGAGCGCATCCTCAACAACAATGCATCTGTTTCGCGGAGCGCCGACGCCCGATGCAGCCGCCAGGTACACTTCCGGGTCCGGTTTTCCGGTCCGCACGTCTTCAGCCGAGATGACACACTGGAAACAGTGGGCAGCCCCCAGAGCCTCGAGAACAACGTCAATGTTGGGACGCGGCGCAGACGAAGCAATTGCCTGAAGCCACCCCTGTTGGTGTAGGCGATGTAGCCAACTCGCAACCCCGCGCAGAGCCTGGATTCCCTGCGTCCGAATGAGCTCGCGAAACCGTTCCTCTTTCGCCTGTGCAATTGCAGCGATTCGCTCCGGAGTGGCCGCGGCACCGAGCCAGCGGGGAATGATGGAGTCGTTGCGTTGACCGAATGAAGCCAGAAACTGGTCGTAACTAATCGTGATGCCTTCCCTCGCCAGAGCTTCCCGCCAGGAAATCCAGTGGAATTCCTCGGAGTCGATCAAAGTCCCATCCACGTCCCAAAGTACTGCTCGAACGTCCATTCAGATCCTTCCCTGCCGCGGATTGTGGGTGGCCGGTTCACCCTGAAGCCGGCCACCCCTCTTGGTTAAGCTCAGGCGGCCGGCCATCTCCAGCCGGTGATGTCCGGGCTGTCGATGCCATGCTGGTATGCGTGCGCGCGGCAGGCAATCTGCCGGTTGCGGAACTTCTCCTTGGCGTGTCCGCCGATCCGTTGCAGCTTGGGAACGCGGTCGATGGCATCGATCGCCAGGCTGAAGCGATCGGTTTCATTATTCATCGCCAGTTCCATAGGCGTGTTGATATTACCCTTCTCCTTGTAACCGCGCACGTGCAGCGTCTTATTCTTTCGGCCGTAGGTGAGCCGGTGGATCAGCCATGGATACCCGTGGAAGTTGAAGATAATCGGCCTGTCGCAGGTGAACAGCGAATCGTAATCCACATCCGTTAAGCCGTGCGGGTGTTCGGTGTTGGGTTGCAGCTTAAAGAGGTCGACCACATTGATGAAGCGAATCTTCAAGTCGGGGAACTCTTCGCGCAGCAGTACGGTCGCAGCCAGGGCCTCTTGCGTCGGGATGTCGCCGGCGGAAGCCATGACCAGGTCGGGTTCGCAACCATGATCGTTACTGGCCCAGTCCCAAATGCCGATACCTTTTGTACAGTGCTCGATCGCGGCATCCATGTTCAGATACTGGAGGTGCAGTTGCTTGTCGGAAACGATCACGTTGATATAGTTCTCGCTTCTTAGGCAATGATTGGCCACCGACAACAAACTGTTCGCGTCGGGCGGCAGGTAGATTCGAGTCACGGCGGCGCTCTTATTCAGGACCACGTCGAGGAAACCGGGATCCTGGTGCGTGAAGCCGTTGTGGTCCTGACGCCAGACCGTGGATGTGATCAGCAAGTTCAGGGACGCAATATCGCGCCGCCACGACAAGTGGTTACAGATCGACAGCCATTTGGCGTGCTGGTTGAACATGGAGTCGATCACGTGAATGAAGGCTTCGTAGGACGAAAAGAAGCCATTTCGCCCGGTAAGCAGGTAACCTTCTAGCATGCCCTCCATGGTGTGTTCGCTGAGCATCTCGATCACGCGGCCGTCGGTTGCCAGTTCGCCGCCATCCTGGTCTTCGGGAAAGTATTCAGCGATCCAGAATTTCTTGGCTGCTTCGTAGACCGCCTGCAGCTTGTTGGACGTGGTTTCGTCCGGGCCAAAGACGCGGAAGTTGGTCATGTTCAACTTCATCACGTCTCTCAAGAAATTTCCCAATGGCGGAACGTTCTCCGTTTCCACCACCCCGGGCCGATCGACCTTCACCGCGTAATCGGTGAACGCAGGCAAGCGCAGCGCCTCTTTGAGAATCCCGCCATTAGCGTGCGGATTGGCGCTCATGCGGCGGTTCCCGGCGGGGGCGAGCGCCTTGAGCTCCGGAAGGAGCTTGCCGGCCTGATCGAACAACTGATTCGGCCTCTGATCGCGCATCCACTTCTCAAGCATCTGCAACTGTTCCGGGTTTTTCTTGACGTCGGTAAGCGGAACCTGGTGAGCGCGCCAGAAACCCTCCAGCCGGTGGCCTCCCACGTGTTCCGGTGCGCCCCATCCTTTCGGCGATCGCAGCACGATCATCGGCCACCGAGGCCGGTGGGCCACCCCGGTTCGCCGGCATTCCTGCTGCTCCCGTCGAATCTCCTCAACGCAATGTTCCACTGTGGCCGCCATTGCCTGGTGCATGCTCTCCGGGTCAGACCCTTCCACGAAGTGGGGCGTCCAGCCATAGCCCTTTAATAAGTCCTCCAGTTCCTGGTGGCTGATACGAGCCAGCAGTGTTGGATTATTGATCTTGTATCCGTTCAAGTGCAGAATTGGAAGGACCGCGCCATCACGAATCGGGTTCAAGAATTTGCTGATGTGCCAGGATGTCGCCAGCGGTCCCGTTTCGGACTCGCCGTCTCCCACCACGGCAGCCACGATCAGGTCGGGATTGTCGAAAGCCGCACCACAGGCATGCGAAAGCACATAACCTAACTCGCCGCCTTCGTGGATCGAACCAGGTGTTTCCGGCGTGCAGTGACTGCCGATACCACCGGGAAACGAGAACTGTTTGAAGAACTCGCGCAGGCCGCGCGCGTCCTCGCTCTTCTCCGGATAGATTTCGGAGTAAGTCCCCTCCAGGTACCCCGGCCCGAGGATACCTGGAGCCCCGTGTCCGGGCCCAGCCATGAAAATCATGTCGAGGTCGAACTTCTTAATGAGCCGGTTGAGGTGGATGTAGATGAAGGCCAATCCCGGACTCGATCCCCAATGCCCCAGCAGGCGATTCTTAATATGTTCGGGCTTGAGCGGCTCTTTGAGCAATGGATTGTCCTGCAGATAGATCATGCCCAGTGCCAGATACTTGCAGGCGCGCCAGTAGGCGTCAATTTTCCGCAGTTCTTCGGCGCTCAGCGGCGCCCCTTGGATGGTGGATCTGGCTGTGCCATATGCGCTCAACGAGTCGCTGGATGTTATTTCAATTTCAACAGGTGTCATCTTTGTGGCTCCAAAGTATTTATAGTGGCGAGCAGTCTTGTCTAATATCTCCTCACCCCAAGGGAGTGCAAGCGCTCTAACAAGTCAGCTAATGCCTTCTCCTCATTCGCACCGGCCGGCTGATCGAGTCCACCGGGATGGCTGAGACGAATGCGCACCAAGGCCTCGGGCTGCAGGTGGCTCTGTGTGTCGAGAACGAGTGTCGTGTTGAAAGGGATGATTTCTATTTGGCAATTCTCCTTCGCGTGCGCGATGGCTTGCCCGCAAGCGGCGCAGAGTTCGTTCACTGTTTCCTGGAGCTCGCCGTTTTCGAACGAGAGTGAACCATGTTTAAGCCCGTTTGCGTACAGGTCGAGATCGAATCCGGCTTGAATTCTCTGTTGGATTGGGAGAGCTCCGAACGGTCTTACATCCAGCGCAACGACATAGGGCGACACCTCCACTCGTGTAAGATGCTTTGTGAAGAGCTCACTGGCGCCGCCATCCCCGTTCATCAGGCTCGTTTTCGTGTCCATAACGAGCCTATGCGGCGCGCACTTCCGTACCAGCCGCGGACGGCGTCTTCACCACGGGATTGTGCCAGCCGTCTGCAGGCACGATTCTGTCTTCTACCTGCTTGGGTCCCCAAGTGCCCGGCTCATACTCATAGACGGGAGTCTTCGCCTTTAAAAGGGGATCGACGATGCGCCATGCCTCTTCCACGTAGTCCTCGCGGGCAAATAGAGTCGCATCGCCGGTCATGGCGTCCCGAAGTACTCTTTCATAAGCGTCCATTTCGTTGGGATGGGTGCCGTCCTGAGCGATAAGTTCCACCTGCGCGCCCGACATTTCCGCGTCTACGGATTGGACCATCATGCTCTGTGCGAGCGTCACATCCGGACTGATCCGGAAGCGGAAATGATTCGGCTTAATGCCGTCGGCGCGGAAGATCTCGGGCGGCCGGCGCAGGCGGATCAGAAGTTCCGTGCAGGTTGCCGGCAGGCACTTGCCGGCCCGGATGTAAAACGGCACACCCTGCCAGCGCCAGGAGTTGATCTCAAACCGCAAGGCCGCGAAGGTCTCCACCTGAGAATCGGGCGCCACGCCCTTCTCCGATCGGTAGCCACGAAATTGACCGCGAACCACGTTGTTTCCTTCAAGAGGGGCGATCGCCTTCAGCACTTTGACTTTCTCATCCCGAATAGACTCGCTATCCGTTCGCACAGGCGCTTCCATTGTCAGATTGGTGAGAATCTGGAGCAGATGATTCTGCACGACGTCACGGATGGCGCCGGTTTGATCGTAAAAGGCGCCGCGGCCCTGGATGCCAAAATCCTCGGCCATGGTTATCTGGACGCTCTCGACATGAGTGCGATTCCACAGCGGCTCAAAGAGCGAATTCGCAAACCGCGCGTAAAACATGCTATTGACGGGTCGCTTGCCGAGGTAATGGTCGATGCGGAAAATGGATTTCTCCTCGAATGTGCCGAGTAGAATTGCATTCAACGCGCGCGCCGAGGCCAGATCCGTCCCGAAGGGCTTCTCCACGATCACCCGAGCGCCTTTGGCGCAGTTCAACTTCCCGAGTTGCTCCACAACCAGGCCGAAAAGCACAGGGGGGATCGCCAGATAGTGCGCCGGACTCCCACAGCCGCCGAGTTCCCGCCGAATGGCCGCGAAGGTTGCGGGATCCTGGTAATCGCCGTCGACGTAGTGCAGCAAGCCGCAGAGTTTGTCGAAAGCGGCCCGGTCAACTCCCCCATGTTTCTCGAGGCTGTCATACGCCCGGGCGCGAAACTGATCGAGGTTCCACCCGGACTTGGCGACGCCGACCACCGGCACGTTGAGGGTGCCGCGTTTTATCATCGCCTGAAGCGACGGGAAGATCTTCTTATAAGCGAGGTCGCCGGTTGCGCCGAAAAAGACCAAAGCATCGGAATGGGAATCGTTCATAACGTCTCATCTCCTTTTAGGCGGCTTGCTTTTCGCCCGATTTCTCCAAATGTCCGCCAAACTGATAGCGCATCGCCGATAGCAGCTTGTTGGGATAATCTGCTTCACCGCGTGAACTAAAACGCTGGTAAAGCGCTGCGGACAGGACGGGCGCCGGGACACCTTCATCGACCGCTGCGTTGATGGTCCAGCGGCCCTCACCCGAATCGGATACGCGTCCCGCGAACTTCGAAAGCGCCGGATCCTCGGCGAGGGCGGCGGCGGTTAAATCAAGCAGCCAGGATGCCACCACGCTCCCGCGACGCCAAAGTTCGGCGATGTCGCGCAGATTCAAATCATACTGGTAGTGCTCCGGTTGACGCAGTGGCGTCGTTTCCGCATCCACGTCCGTCTGTTCCTTGCCAATATTGGCTCGGCGTAGAACCCCTAATCCTTCGGCATACGCCGCCATCAAGCCGTACTCGATGCCGTTGTGGACCATTTTTACGAAGTGGCCGGCGCCGTTGGCGCCGCAGTGAAGATAGCCCAATTCCGCCGTGCCGCCGACCTTGTCGCGTCCCGGCGTGCGGGGAATATCTCCGGCCCCGGGCGCTAGCTGCCGGAAGATCGGATCGAGACGGTTGACGGCTTGCGCGTCGCCGCCGATCATCATGCAATAGCCGCGTTCCAAACCCCACACGCCCCCGCTGGTGCCGACGTCGACATAGTGAATTCCCTTCGAGGCTAGTTCCTTTGCCCGCCGAATATCGTCGATGTAATACGAATTGCCTCCATCGATCACGGTGTCGCCGGGAGCGAGGTGGGGCAGGAGACTGGAGATCGTTTTGTCCACGACGGCCGCCGGGACCATCAGCCAGATCGCCCGCGGCGTCTGTAGCTTATTCACAAAATCCCGTGGGTCAGACGCTCCCACGGCTTTCTCGCGGACGAGCTCATCCACGGCATTGACTGACATGTCGAATACCACCCATTCGTGGCCTCCCCGCAGAAGCCGCCGCACCATATTGGCGCCCATTCTTCCCAGACCGATCATTCCGAGTTGCATTTAGTGATCCTCTTTATTGAGCGTTATGAACGTACCAAATCCAGACTCGCCCTCAGATTCTTCATTCCGGCCGTTACTCCATCGAGATCTTCAAAAATCGCGGACCCGGCAACCAGAATGTTGGCCCCCGCCGCGACTGCAAAGCGGGCTGTGCCGGAATCGATCCCACCGTCTACTTCCAGATCACATCCGGGATTGAGACGCTCGATCATGCGCCGGACCGTGCTGATCTTGGGCAATGTTGTCTCGAGAAACCTTTGATGTCCGAATCCAGGGTCGACGGTCATGACCAGTACTTGATCGACGCCAGGGAGGATCTCTTCCAGTACGGCTGCCGGGGTTGCCGGATTGATAGCGATTCCAGCGCGCTTGCCAAGCGCCCTGATCCGATGCACCGTACGATGCGGGTTCAGGTTGCCCTCCCAATGCACGAGAAACGAATCGGAGCCGGCCTTGGCGAACTCCTCCAAGAGCGTATCCGGGTCGGTGACCATCAGGTGCGTTTCGAGCGGGAGTTTTGTGATGGGGCGAAGCGAAGCAACCACCGGAACCCCCATCGAGAGATTTGGCACGAAATGTCCGTCCATCACGTCGATATGGATGCGATCGGCCCCGGCCAGTTCCGCCTCGCGCACCTGCTGGCCGAGACGGGCAAAGTCGGCCGCAAGAATCGATGGCGCGATCTTCGCGTCGGCTGCGTCATGCGGCACGGAGCTGCTCCTCGAAGACATCCACGAACTGAACATAACGGCGGGCAATCTCGTTCACCGCGTCCTCCCGCATGGATTTCTCACCGCGCCAGTGCACTAGCGCGCTCCAGAAGCTCGTTCGGCCCACGGCGAATCCGATGAATCCGGGGACGCCGGAAGCGGTCGCCAACCACTCGAGTACCTTTTGGTCGTCTTCCCCTCGGCCGAGGATGATACAACCGACTTTGTCGCGGCCACTCCGGCGCGCAGCGGCCACGATGTTCTCGCAATCCTGCCGACGGTCGAGCCCTTCAATCTTCCAAACGTCCGGTTCGACGCCCGCATCCTGCAACTGCTCGATGGCATCCGCCATGAGATGCGGCCGAAACTCGAGATCGTAAGCTTTCTTGTCCCCGTTTAGGCGTTCCAGTTGCGCCTTTTCGGCCGGTACGAGCAGTTCGAACATGAAGCGGCTGGTGCTCTTCTCATGCAGGTAATCAGACAGCTTCTTCAATCGTGCTGCCTGCCGCGTGTTCAGTGCGCCGTCGCCCGCCGGGTTATAACGCACCAGGACCTTGCAGAAGGTCGGCCGAAAAAGCTCAATGTGTTTGGCAAAATCCTCGCCGTATTCAAAATCGAATTCGTCCTGACCGCTCTTTTCGGCCGGGCATGCAGTTGTGTATCCGTGGTTCCTGGCACTCTGCAGGATCGCGGAGCCAAACTGCTCATCCACCAGAATGCCCGCCTTCTCCTCGGGCACTCCGGCTTTGAGCGCAGCCTGGAAGCCGTCGTAGATCACCTGCTTGGAGGCGGCGATCTCCGCAGTTTGTGCCGCTGTCAGTGGGTCGGGCCAGCCGAACAGCTTCGTCTGGAACGAGCCTCGATGATCGAAGGGCAGGATGTAAAGAGGCTTGTCATAGCCGAGGGACTTCATGCATTCTCCTTATATTTGCGGTAGCGGCGAATCAAGCTGTTCGTCGAACTGTCGTGATCGAGCTTGG
>Ga0335081_10020524_pt1 | contig 10685 bp, 9 predicted proteins | sample Lox_Sample_35_FD_206713 | JGI IMG/M metagenome (GOLD analysis project Ga0335081, IMG submission 206713) | Soil microbial communities from Loxahatchee National Wildlife Refuge, Florida, United States - Lox_Sample_3.5 | ecosystem: Environmental > Terrestrial > Soil > Wetlands | place: USA: Florida... | reverse complement strand
GGAACCAGCTCGAGCTGTTCACCGCGCTGCTGCTGTCGCTGCCCGGCTCGCCGGTGCTGTACTACGGCGACGAGATCGGCATGGGCGACAACATCTGGCTGGGCGACCGGGACGGGGTGCGCACCCCGATGCAGTGGACGCCCGACCGCAACGGCGGGTTCTCCCAGTCCGACCCGCAGCGGCTGTACCTGCCGCCGATCATGGACGCGATCTACGGCTACCAGGCGCTCAACGTGGAGGCCCAGCAGCGCAACCCGGCCTCATTCCTGCAGTGGACCAGGCGGATGATCGAGATCCGCAAGCGGCACCCGGTGTTCGGCACCGGCATCTACGAGGAGCTGTCCTCCTCCAACCCGAGCGTGCTGGCCTTCGTGCGGCTGCCCGCGGCCTCGCAGGACGGGGACACCGACGGCTCGGACCGGATCTTGTGCGTGAACAACCTGTCCCGGTTCCCGCAGCCGGTCGAGCTGGACCTGCGGCGGTTCATCGGCGTCACGCCGGTGGAGTGCATGGGCGGCGTGGTCTTCCCGCGGATCGGCGAGCTCAGCTACCTGCTGACCCTGCCCGGTCACGGGTTCTACTGGTTCCAGCTGCCCGCCGCCCGCGAGGAGCGGGCGGCTTCGAAGCCGGACGCCGGCCCCCAGCTGTACCACGGTTGATGCCGCGGCGGCCGGGTAAAGGCAACCTCATGACCTTCGAGGACGTACTGGCCGCGTGGCTGGTCAAGCAGCGGTGGTTCGCCGGCAAGGGACGGACCGTGCACGACCTGGCGGTGGTGGCCGACACCGAGCTCGTCCCCGGTGACCCGGGCCTGCGGCACCTGCTGGTCACGGTCTCGCACGGCGCGACCTGCGACTGCTACCAGCTGTTCGTCGGGCAACGCGTCCGGCTGCCGGCCCGGCTGCGGCACGCCCGGATCGGCGCCTGGGACGGTCAGCAGGTCTACGACGCCTTGCACGACAGTGACCTGACCCGGACGCTGCTGGACGCGATCCTGGCCGACCGGACCGTCGGCGCGCTGCGGTTCTGCCGTCTCGCCGAAGCCGACTGGTCGTGGGTCCCGGCGCCGGAGCCCGGCGGCCTGGACAGCCTGGTGCTGACCGGCGAGCAGAGCAACACCAGCCTGGTGTTCGGCGAGGCGGCCATCTTCAAGGTGTTCCGGCGCGTCGCCCCGGGCCCGAACCCGGACCTGGAGGTGGCCGCGGCCCTGACCGAGCTCGGCTCGACGCACATCGCCGAGCCCTACGGCTGGATCGAGACCCGGATCGACGGCGCGACCACCGTGCTGGCCATCTTGTCCCGCTACCTGCGCGCGGCCTCGGACGGCTGGGCGCTGGCCGCGACGAGCGTCCGCGACCTGTACGCGCTGGAGCTGAGCACCGCGGGAGGCGGCGCCTCGGATGCCGGCGCGGCCGGGGGCGACTTCGCCGGTGAGGCCGAGCGGCTCGGGGTGGCCACGGCGCAGGTCCATGCGGACCTGGCCGAGGCGTTCGGCACCTCGGAGCTGGAACCCGAGGCCCTGCGCGAGCTGGCCGAGCAGATGTTCCGGCGGCTCGACCTGGCCGTGGCGGCGGTGCCCGAGCTCGCCCGGTACACCGACATGGTCGGCGACGCCTTCTCCAGCCTGGCCAAGCTGACCGATCCGGTGCCGGCCCAGCGGGTGCACGGCGACTACCACCTGGGCCAGGTCATGCGGACCCAGACCGGCTGGGTGGTGCTCGACTTCGAGGGCGAGCCCGCCAGCCCGCTGGCCCAGCGCCGGGCCCGGTCCACCCCGCTGCGGGACGTGGCCGGCATGCTCCGCTCGTTCGACTACGCGGCCCGGCACCAGCTGCTCACCCATCCGGAGCGGGCCAGCCTGGCCCCGGTGGCCAGCGAGTGGGCCCGGCGCAACGGCGAGGCGTTCTGCGCGGGCTACGCTGAGGGTGGCGGGCTCGACCCGGTCCGGAACGCGGTGCTGCTGCGGGCCCTGCTGCTGGACAAGGCGGTCTACGAGGTCATCTACGAGGCCAGGAACCGCCCGAACTGGCTGGCCATCCCCCTAGAGTCCATCGCCGAGATGTGAGCGTCATGACAGGTCCTTCTGCTGAGTCCGCTTCCTCTCCTGCCTCTCCTGCGTCCGCTGCCGCCGCCGCGGCCGCCGCCGCGGGTGAAACGAGCCTGGGCGAGATCGAGCGGCTGGTCTCCGGGCAGCACCACGATCCGCACTCGATCCTCGGCGCCCACCCCGGGCCAGACGGAGTGGTAGTCCGGGCGCTGCGGCCAATGGCCCGTTCGGTGACATTGATTCTGGACGACGGACGCCGGCTGCCGATGACCCACCTGTACCAGGGCGTGTTCACCGTCACCGTGCCGGACGAGAAGGTGCCGGGCTACCGGATCGCCACCTCGTACTCCCCGGAGGAAGAGGACGAGACGGTCGCCGACGACCCGTACCGGTTCCTGCCGCTGCTCGGCGAACTCGACCTGCACCTGATCGGGGAAGGGCGGCACGAGGAGCTGTGGCGGGTGCTCGGCGCGCACGTCCGCGAAGTCGACCAGGTCACCGGGACGTCGTTCGCCGTCTGGGCGCCGAACGCGCGCGGGATCCGCGTGGCCGGCGACTTCAACTACTGGGACGGCCGCGCGTTCCCGATGCGCTCGCTGGGCGCGTCGGGCGTGTGGGAGCTGTTCATCCCGCAGGTGGGCGACGGCGCCCGGTACAAGTACTCGGTCTGCGGCGCGGACGGGGTGTGGCGGGACAAGGCCGACCCGCTGGCCCTGTTCGCCGAGCGGCCGCCCGCCACGGCGTCGGTGGTGTACACGTCGCGGTACGCGTGGGACGACGCGTCCTGGATGCAGGCCCGGGCTTCGCGCCAGCCGGTGAGTCAGCCGATGTCCATCTACGAGGTGCACCTCGGTTCGTGGCGGCCGGGGCTGTCCTACCGGGAGCTGGCTACTGAGCTGGTGGCTTACGTGACCGAGCTGGGCTTCACGCACGTGGAGTTCCTGCCGGTGGCCGAGCACCCGTACGGCGGGTCGTGGGGCTACCAGGTCACGTCGTACTACGCGCCCACGTCGCGGTTCGGTGACCCGGACGACTTCCGCCACCTGGTCGACGCGCTGCACCAGGCGGGCATCGGCGTGCTGCTGGACTGGGTGCCCGCGCACTTCCCGCGGGACGAGTGGGCGCTGGCCCGGTTCGACGGCACCCCGCTGTACGAGCACCCCGACCCGCGCCGCGGCGCGCACCCCGACTGGGGCACGCTCATCTTCAACTTCGGCCGGACCGAGGTGCGTAACTTCCTGGTCGCCAACGCGGTCTACTGGCTGGAGGAATTCCACGTCGACGGGCTGCGGGTCGACGCGGTGGCGTCCATGTTGTACCTGGACTACTCGCGCGAGCCCGGCGAATGGGCGCCGAACGAGTACGGCGGCCGGGAGAACCTGGACGCGATCTCGTTCCTGCAGGAGACCAACGCCACGACCTACAAGCGCGTGCCCGGCATCTCGATCATCGCCGAGGAGTCAACCGCGTGGCCGGGGGTGTCCCGGCCGGTGTACCTGGGCGGGCTCGGATTCGGGTTCAAGTGGAACCTGGGCTGGATGCACGACACGCTCGGGTATCTCTCGCTCGACCCCATCTACCGGCAGTACCACCACAACGAGATGACGTTCTCGATGGTGTACGCGTACACCGAGAACTTCATCCTGCCGCTGTCCCACGACGAGGTGGTGCACGGGAAGGGCTCGCTGCTGGGCAAGATGCCCGGCGACGAATGGCGCCGGTTCGCCGGGGTCAGGTCGCTGCTGGCCTACATGTGGGCCCATCCGGGCAAGCAGCTGCTGTTCATGGGATCGGAGTTCGGCCAGGGCAGCGAGTGGTCCGACACCCGGGGACTGGACTGGTGGGTGCTGGACTTCGACGTCCACCAGGGCGTGCAGCGGCTGTCCCGGGACCTGAATCAGGCCTACCGGAATGCTCCCGCGCTGTGGCAGCTGGACACCTCGCCGGACGGGTTCCGCTGGATCGACGCCAACGACGCCCAGGGCAACGTGCTGTCCTTCCTGCGCTTCCCCGCCGCTGCTCCCGCCGGTTCGCCCGGGTCTTCCGGGGTGGTCGCGTGCATCGCCAACTTCTCGGCGGTACCGCACCTGAACTACCGGGTGGGGCTGCCCGCGGCGGGCCGCTGGCGCGAGGTCATCAACACCGACGCGATCGTGTACGGCGGCAGCGGCGTCGGCAACCTGGGCGGCATCGAGGCCGTGGCCGAGCCCTGGCACGGCCTGCCGGCCTCGGCCGTGATCGCGGTGCCGCCGCTGGGCGTCCTCTGGCTGACTCCCGAGGAGTAGGGGGCGCTGATCGCCGGTCCGTTCGGCCCATTTCTTAAAAGAGATGGCCGGAGCCGGCGTATCAGCGGTCCGGTTGGCCCCTCCGTGAAGGCGGGACATGTCTTTACGGGTGGGGGCCGGCATGTGGCGGTCGCGGCGGTGGTGCGGGGTGTACGCCGTCGCCGTGGCCGTCGTGGGGGCCGCGGCCCTGGCCTGGCCCGCCGTAGCGGTGGCCGGGTCGGGGGCGGTACCGGCAACCCCGGTCGGCTCGGGCACGCTGGTGGTATCGCCCTCCGGCACGGTGACCGCCTCGGTGGGCACCATCCTCACCTTCACTTTCACCGCCGCGGAGTCGACGCCGCCCACTACTTCGCTGCCGCACGCTAAGTTCGCCGCGCCGCCCGCCATCGTCACCCTGTTCATGCCGCAGGGCTGGACGGCATCCTCGCCGTCGGACCTGACCTGCAGCCCGAACCCCGACTGCACGACGGCCACCGCCAGCGCCACCGGCACCGCCACTCAGTTCACGGTCGAGCTGTATCAGGGCGCGAACAGCTTCACGCTCGAAGTGCAGGCCACGCCGCCCGGATCGGCCGGCCCAGCCAGCTTCACAGCCACCGAGGTGAGCCAGGTCAAGCCGCCCGCCACCCTCTCTACGGCCACCTCGTCGCCGCTCAACGTCATATGCCCGACCGGCGGGCTCGGGACCATGGCGGTGAATCCCGCCACCGTGGCCGTGACCAGCAGCGGGACTTTCACGTTCACCTACACGGCGGGTAGCTGCGAAGAGGGTGCTGACGGGATGGTCGGGGTCGCCGGGCCGGTCGGCTGGACGTCGCCGGGTCCGGTCGTGGTGTCGGCCGACAACTTGACCCCGGGTACTCGGGTCAGCCTCACGTACGGACCGGCCCAGGCCAGCTCCACCGGACCGGCCACGTTCTCCGCCTGGCAGGACGCGGCCGGCGGGCCGACGCAGGATCTGGCCTCGGCGCCGGTGGTCACGGTGACGCAGCCTCAGGTGGTCACCAGCTCGGCAACGTCCCCGTCCTCGACCTCGACTTCGCCTTCGACTTCGCCTTCGACCTCGACCTCGACCTCGACCTCGACCTCGCAGGCGACAGGCGGCGGGCCGACGGGCGGCACGTCCTCGCGGGTGACGGTGACGCCCCCGCCCACTTCGACCGGTGAGCGAGCGGGTCCGCCGGTCGCCCTGGTGGGCTACGGGGTGGGGGCGGGCAGCTTGGTCCTGCTCGCGGGCACGGCCGGGCTGCTGGCCTCACGCTCGCGGCGCCGGGGCGGGCGGCTGCGCCGCGGCGGGCACGGGACGGGCGGGGGGAGCGTCCAGGCCGTGCCGCGCGCCGGACCGCCGCCGTCGGTCGCCGTGCGGGACACCGGAAACCGGCCGACGCTGACCGTGCGCTTCGAGCCGCACGCCTACACCACCATGACCACGGTCAAGGAGAAGCAGCCATGACCACAACTGCCAGCGCCAGCCCGGTTACCGCCACGGAGCTGCTGTTCGGCCCGGCCGTGAACGCGGCCGACGCGCTGGCCGGGCAGATCGTGCCGGCCGGCAGCGATCTGGACCGGGCCCTGCGGCGGCTGCCGGAGGTCACTCGGAAGGCGGCCGTGGCCGAGGCCGCCGCCACGGCCGCCAGGCTGCTGGACGTCCGCCTGGACGCCCTGCTGCTGTCCGGCTGGCGCCTCCACCGTGACCTGGTGGGCGCCGCCCGGCGCACGCTGGCCTGGCCCGGCAGCACGGAGCTGGTGGACCTGATCCGGCACCAGGTCACCGCGGCCCAGGAACCGTCCGTCGCCGTCCTGGTGGACGGGCGTCAGGTGGCCTCGATCCGGCTCGGTCTGACCGTCGAGTTCGACATCAGCGCGCTGGTGGCCGGGATCAAGGCCGGGCTGCTGGTCGCCGTCCACGCCGGGAGCTGCGACATCACCGCCACGCTGGCCATCCAGGGGGCCGACGTGCAGGACGGGAGCACGCACCTGGACCTGCCCGCCGTGCTGACCGTCAGCCCCGGGATCCGGCTGCTGCCCGCCGAGAGCTACCCGGTCGGCCCGCCCGCCCCGCGGGGTTTACTCCGAGCGGATGTCGTAGTCGTCCTCCTCGACGACGTGCATGGCCGCCTCCTCCGCGGTCGCGGCGCCGCCGTCGATCCCGACGTCGCTGGCGACCAGGTCCTCCTCCTCGTCCGGATGAGCGCCCTCGTCCTCGGCCACCAGCCGGCCGGCCCGCGGGTCGGGGCCGTCGTCCAGCAGCAGGCCGTCAACGTCCTCGTCCGCGGCGTCCTCGTCCGCCTCGTACTCCTCGGCGTCCTCGGCGCCTTCGTCGTCATCCTCGAGCTCGTCTTCGGTGAGCTCCAGGGTGTCGTCCGGCTCCTCCTCGGCCAGCAGCTGGTCCAGGGACTCGCCCTCTTCCTGCTCCTCGCCGGTGACGCCGTACCTGATCCCGGCCGACCACCGCTCCGGGGGCACCACGCCCCGGTCCAGGGGATCGTCGCCCGGGGCGCCGTCCAGCGTGTCAGTGCTGTCCTGGACCTGGTAATCCGCCAGGTCCTCGGATTCGTGCCGGGTCTCGTCGGGCATTCTGTCAGCTCCTCTCAGTCTGGTCAGGCCGTGGCCAACTGGCCGCCGTCGACCACCAGGACCTGGCCGGTCATGTAGGACGAGGCGTCGCTGGCCAGGAACACGGCGGGGCCGGCCATCTCCTCGGCCCGGCCCCAGCGGCCCATCGGCACGTTGGCGACGGTGGCCCGGCCGCCGTCGGGCCCGTCCCACAGGTTCCGGTTCAGCTCGGTGGCGGTCCAGCCCGGGCACAGCGCGTTGACCCGGATCCCGGCCGGGGCCCATTCGACCGCGAGCGTCTTGGTGACCGAGATGACCGCGGCCTTGGCGGCACCGTACGGGGTCAGGCCGGGAGCCCCGGCCATGCCCGCGACCGACGCCACGTTGATCACCGAGCCGCGGCCGCGCTCGCGCATGTGCGCGCCGGCCGCCTGGCAGACGTAGATCGTAGAGTCCAGGTTCAGCCGCAGGATCTTCTCCCACCCGGAGATGCGCATGTCCAGGAAGGGCACCATGAAGTTCATGCCACCCGCGTTGTTGACCACGATGTCCAGCTGCCCGAGCAGCCGGATCGCCTCCTGGACGCTGGCGGTGACGTCATCGTGGCGGGTCACGTCGAGCGGGAAGACGAAGGCCTTGCGCCCCAGGTCGGTCACCTCGCGCGCCGTGGCGGCCAGCCCGTCCTGGCTGCGGGCCGCGATGGCCACGTCGGCGCCCGCGCCGGCCAGCGCGACCGCGACGATCCGGCCGATCCCGCGGGATGCGCCCGTCACGAACGCCTTCTTCCCGGTCAGATCAAACGCGGTCACGTTTCCTCCCAGTGTGTCGGTAGCGTCATCGTAGGCGGCACCAGCGCGGCCCGGTTGACCCGGCGCACGATCTCGGTCAGCGCGATGCGCACGTAGGATTCCCCGACCCACAGGTGCTTGGCCCCGGGGACGGCCACGACCTCGGCCCCGGGTACCCGCGCGAACCGCCGCCTGGCCTCATCGGGGCGCAGGTAGTCGTCGAACTCGGGGACCAGCGCGACCAGCGGCTTTCCCGACGCGGCCCAGCGGTCCAGGTCGGCGTCGCCGACCCGGCGCAGCGGCGGCGACAGCAGGATCGCGCCCTCGATGTCTAGGTCCGGGCCCCATTTCAGGGCCAGCTCGGTGCCGAACGACCAGCCGAGCAGCCAGCGGGCGGGCAGGCCCGCGTCCACGGCCCAGGAGACGGCGGCGGCCACGTCGTGCCGTTCGGTCTCTCCGGCGCCGAACTCCCCCTCGCTCGTGCCCCGCTCCGAGGACGTGCCGCGGGTGTTGAACCGCAGCACCGCCAGCTGGGCCAGGGCGGGCAGCCGGAAGGCCGCCTTCTTGAACAGGTGGCTGTCCATCATGCCGCCGTGAGTGGGCAGCGGGTGCAGGCAGATCAGCGTGGCGACCGGGTCGGCGTCCGCGGGCACGGCCAGTTCCCCGACCAGCCGCAGCCCGTCGGGGGTGAGCAGGGTAACCGGGGTGCGCTTGGCGGGCAGCACGGTGGCCGGCCTGATCTCGCTCATGTCTTCGTCCTTCGTATCCCACTGTGCTAGCTACGGGGGGCCGACCCCCCTGGCACCCCCCGAGGGCCGCGCCGCAGCCGGTTCTGCCAGCACGCGCGGTGCCAGTGCCTGCGCTCGTCGATGCCGACGTTGATCCCGTCGGCGGGCCAGGCCACCACGTGCGGCGTGCCGGGCCGGATCTCCTGGTCGCAGCCGGGGCAGCGGTAGGTCTTGGCCGTGCCCGCGCCGGGTTGCAGCCGGACCACCCAGTCCCCGTCGGGCCAGGATTCGACGCGCTCAGGCCCGGGCACAGGCGCAGGCGGGCCGGAGCGCTCGCGGCGGGTCCTGCGCGGGCTCACACCTGCCCACCTTATGCGGGCTTATGCGGGCTTATGCAGGCCCGCGGTATCCGCGGCTAGGCTCGCGGGGGTGAGCGCGGCGTGGGACCCGGCCCTGGCGGGCGTGCTGCGGCTGCCCTCGGGGCGGCTCGTCCGCGGCCGCGCGCTGCTCCGGCCCTGGCCGGCCGGGCCATCGCCGGATTTCGGGCTGTACCTGCTCGGCCGTGAGCCGCCCGCGGTGGAATGGGAGGCCCGGTGGCTGCGCTGGCCGGACTTCGGGCTGCCGTCCGATCCCGCGGCGGCACAGGACGCGCTGCGGGAGGCGTGGGCGCGGGCTTCTTCCGAGCGGGTGGAGATCGCCTGCGCGGGCGGGCACGGACGGACCGGCACGGCCCTGGCCTGCCTGGCCGTGCTGGACGGCGTGCCGCGGCGCGAGGCGGTCCGCTACGTCCGGGCGCACTACGCCCCGCGCGCGGTCGAGACACCCGGGCAGCGCCGCTTCGTCGCCCGGTTCCCCGCACTCTTATCACCGGCCAGTAGAGTTACCGGACGTGCGGCTCGTCATCGCCCGGTGCAGCGTCGACTACGTCGGCAGGCTCACCGCCCACCTGCCTTCCGCCCTGCGCCTGCTCATCGTCAAGGCGGACGGGTCGGTGCTCGTGCACAGCGACGGCGGCTCGTACAAGCCGCTGAACTGGATGTCACCGCCGTGCCGGCTGACCGAGCAGCCGGGCCACTGGTCGGTCACCAGCAAGGCCGGCGAGACGCTCGTGATCACGATCGACGAGGTGATCAGCGACACCTCGGTGGACCTGGGCGTCGATCCGGGGCTGGTCAAGGACGGCGTGGAGGCGCACCTGCAGGAACTGCTGGCCGCCCAGCTCGAGCTGCTCGGGGACGGCTGGCGGCTGGTCCGCCGCGAGTACCCCACCCCGATCGGCCCGGTCGACCTGATGTGCCGGGACGAGGCGGGGCACAGCGTCGCGGTGGAGATCAAGCGCCGCGGCGAAATCGATGGTTCTGATAACTCCCTACCCACCGCTTCGCACCCTAGGCACCACGCCGTCGAGATCAAGCGTCACGCTACGATCGATGCCGTGGAGCAGTTGACACGTTACTTGGAGTACTTGAACCGCGATCCGCTGCTGAGGCCGGTCGGAGGCGTGCTCGCGGCACAGAGCGTCACGCCCCAGGCCAGAACCCTCGCGGAGGACAGGGGGATGCGCGTGGTGGTGCTCGACTACGACGCGATGCGTGGAATCGAGCGCGATGACACGCTGTTTTAGCTATCGGCAACGTGTGGCAAAGCTGTACCGAGTGACCTACCGCGACGGTAGGACGCAGCTCATCCTGGCCGACAAGTACGGCCCGTACGGGGAATACTTCGTCTTCACACTCGACGGCGAAGAGAGCAGTATCGCCAGGCGGGATGTCGTGAGCGTGATGCTCGCGGCCATCCCTGAGCCTGAAGACCCAGTGGGACCGCCCGAGCCGCCGAAGCGGCCGATCGGCTTCGGTCACTAGTTCTCCAAGAAAGGCCGCTCAACGCTTAAGGCCGCGAGCGGTCCTTTCTTATTTTGGTCTGCATTGCCCTGTTGCGTAGAGGACTGGGACACGAGGTGGAGCAGCTGACGTGGTATCTGCAGCTGCTCAACCGGGACCCGTTGCTGAGCCCCGGTGCACGGCGCGTTCGCCGCCCAGGAGATCGGGCCGCAGGCCCGCGTGCTCGCGGTCCACCGCGCGGCATCCGCTGCAATCATCGGCCCGGGATTGTCGTACCTGCCTGTTACTGTCAAATGCATGTTCGATATCCTCCGGCCGGACTCCGGCCTCGATGACCCTGTCGCAGTCCCCGGCGAACCGGGCCCAGCGCCGGTGCCGCTGGAGCGGGTGGAGGCGCAGATCTGTGAGCTGGCTGGGCACCTGGCTGCGGCGACGTGCCG
>Ga0335081_10020523_pt1 | contig 10685 bp, 10 predicted proteins | sample Lox_Sample_35_FD_206713 | JGI IMG/M metagenome (GOLD analysis project Ga0335081, IMG submission 206713) | Soil microbial communities from Loxahatchee National Wildlife Refuge, Florida, United States - Lox_Sample_3.5 | ecosystem: Environmental > Terrestrial > Soil > Wetlands | place: USA... | reverse complement strand
GATGTCGACTACAGCACTCATCCGGCGGATGAGCGCCACGCCTACCCCGTCACCTTCGTGACGCTCGAGCGGCGCACCGCGCCGGCGGCGCCGCGCCCGCACTGACCGACGGGCCCCGGCGCGCGCCGCGACCGCTCAATATCCGATGGATATCAATTTCTCAGCCGACGAGGAGCGCTTTCGCAGCGAGGTGCGGGCGTTCGTGGCCGCGGAACTGCCCGGTGCGATTCGCGACAAGGTGCTCGGCCACAAGCGTCTCGACCGCGAGGACTTCCTCACCTGGGTGCGGATTCTCAACACGCGCGGCTGGGTCGCGCCGAGCTGGCCGAAGAGATTCGGCGGCCAGGAGTGGGATCCCGCCCGCGAACTCATCCTCGAGGAGGAGTGTGCGCTGGCGGGGGCGCCGCCGGTGCTGCCCTTCGGCCGGCGCATGGTCGCGCCGGTCATCATGGCCTTCGGCAACCCGGCGCAGCAGCAGTACTTCCTGCCACGGATCCTCAATGGCGAGCACTGGTGGTGTCAGGGCTATTCCGAGCCCGGCGCCGGCTCCGACCTCGCCTCGCTCAAGACCCGCGCCGAGCGCCGCGGCGAAACCTACGTCGTGAACGGTCAGAAGACCTGGACGACGCTCGCCCAGTACGCGAACTGGATTTTCTGTCTGGTGCGCACCGCGCAGGCGGGGCGCCCGCAGGAGGGCATCTCGTTCCTGCTCATCGACATGCAGTCCCCGGGTATCAGCGTGCGTCCGATCGTCATGCTCGATGGCGAGCACGAAATCAACGAGGTGTGGTTCGACAATGTCGAAGTCCCCGTCGCCAACCGGATCGGCGAGGAGAACGCCGGCTGGACCTATGCGAAGTTCCTGCTGGGTCACGAGCGGGTCTCGAATGCCGCCTTAGGTCCCAGCAAGCGCGCGCTGCGGGAGCTGAAAGCCATCGCCGCCGCCACGCCCGCGGGTGACGGGCGGCCGCTCATCGAAGTCGCGCGCTTCCGCGAGCGGATCGCGGAAGTCGAGATCGACCTCATGGCGCTCGAAGTGATGGTGCTGCGGGTGATTGCCATGGACCGCGAGCGTCACACGCCCGGACCCGAGGCGTCGCTCCTCAAGCTCCAGGGGAGCCAGATTCAGCAGGCGATCTCGGAGCTCGCCATGCAGGCGCTGGGACCCTATGCGCCGCTGCATCAGCCGCTGGCGCTGGGCGCGGACTGGACGGGCTCGCTGGCGGGTCCCGCGCTCGGGGTCGGCGTCACCGGCCGCTACCTCAACTATCGCAAGGTTTCCATCTACGCCGGGTCGAATGAGATTCAGCGCAACATCATTGCGCGGCACATGCTGGGACTGTAGCGACCGTGGATTTCTCCTTCTCCGAGGAACAGACCCAGATCCGCGCTTCCTTGCGCAGGTTTCTCAGCGAGAATTACACCCTGGAGCGTCGCCGTGCCATCGTGCGCGCGGGGAGCGGGTGCGACGCGGATATCTGGCGCCAGTTCGCCGAGCTCGGGATCCTGGGAGTCGGTATTCCGCAGTCGCTGGGGGGAGTCGGGGGCGATGCGTTCGATGCCCTGGTGGTCATGGAGGAGTTGGGCCGGGCCCTCGTCATCGAGCCGTTTCTCTCCACCGCGCTGGTCGGTGCCGGCATCCTCGTTCGGGCGGGGAGTCCGGCGCAGCAGCAGTTGCTCGCCGCGGTCGCCGCCGGAACAACCCGGCTCGCGTTCGCGCACGGCGAGCCCGACTCGCGCTGGCGCCTGGACGCCGTCGCGACCCGCGCGATGCGCGAGGCCACGGGCTGGGTACTGCATGGCCGCAAGGCGATGGTGCCGGATGGCGCGGGCGCCGATTACCTGGTCGTCTCGGCGCGAACCGAGTCCGGAATTTCGCTGTTTCTCGTGCCCGGCACACGCGAGCGCCTGACACGGACCGCGCTCATGACTCACGACGGCCCGGGCGTGGCCGAGATCAGTCTCGATGGGGTGCGGGTGCCGCCCGATGCGCTCATCGGGGCTGAAGGCGGCGGCCTGCCGCTCCTCGAGGCCGCGAGCGATGTGGCCGTCGCCGGCCTGTGCAGCGAGGCGGTCGGGGCGATGGATGCGTTGCTGGCGCTGACGCTCGAGTATGTGAAGACGCGCAGGCAGTTCGGCGCGCCGCTCGGAAGCTTCCAGGCCCTGCAGCATCGCATGGCTGACATGCTGCTCCACGCCGAGCTCGCCCGCTCGATGAGCTATCTGGCGAGCGCCAGGCTCGCCACCCCCGATGCCGGCGAGCGCCGCCGCACGATCTCCGCCGCCAAGTTCCTCGTCGGGCGCTCAGCGCGCCTGGTGGGCGAGGAGGCCGTGCAGATGCATGGCGGGATGGGAGTCACTGAGGAGCTCGCCACCTCCCACTACTTCAAGCGCCTCGCCCTCATCGACGCGAGCTTCGGGGACATGGCTCACCACCTCGAGCGCTTCAGCGCGTCGATGACGGCGTAAGCACGATCAACCGCAGCCATTCGGCGCTCAGCGCCGGCTTCTCGCTCCCCTCGATCTCGACCTGGACGCCGAGCACCAGCAGCCATTGGTGTGGGCGGCGCTGCCGCAGGTCCTTCAGCAGGAAGCGCCCGCGGAGATTCGCGCCGGCAGGGACCGGGGCGGGCAAGCGCAGCTTCTCGATGCCGTAGTTCACCGACATCACCGCTCCCGCCACCGGCGGCACGACCTCGCGGGCGAAGTGACTGAGGAGCGAGAGGGTCAGAAAGCCGTGCGCCACCGTGCCGCCAAACGCGGTCGCGCGAGCCCGCACCGGATCCACGTGGATGAACTGATGATCGAAAGTGAGGTCGGCAAAGGTATCGATGGCCGACTGATCGATGCGCTGCCAGCCCGAGACACCGAGCTCGCGGCCCACCAGCGCCTGGTAGGCGGCAGGCTCGAGAGGCGCGCGACTCATGGAGTGATCACGAGCTTCCCGCACGCCTTTCTCGCCAGCAGCGCCGACAGCGCCTGCGCGCCCCGCTCGAGGCTGTAGCGCCCGCCAATGTGCGGGCGCAGCCGGCCCGCGCGCAGCCACTCGAGGAGCGCGGCCAGGTCGCGCGCCCAGGCGGCCGGCTGACTCTTGACGTACCGGCCCCAGAACACGCCGATCAGCGAGCAACCCTTGAGGAGCAGGAGATTCGCGGGCACGCGCGGTATGTCGCCATTCGCGAAACCGATGACGAGGTGGCGTCCCCGCCAGGCGCAGCTGCGCAGCGCCGCCTCGGTGAACGCGCCACCGACGGGGTCGAAGATGACGTCGACGCCCGCGCCCGCCGTCAGTGTCGCAAGCGTCGACTTGAGATCCGCGGTCGCGTAGTCGATCACCTCATCGGCGCCGTGCTCGCGGCAGATGCCGCGCTTCTGCTCCGAAGACGCGGTGGCGATCACCCGCGCGCCGAGCGCCTTGCCGATCTCGACGGCAGCCAGACCCACGCCGCCGGCTGCGCCGAGCACCAGCAGCGTCTCGCCTCGCTGCAGGGCGCCGCGGTCCACCAGGGCGTGATAGGCCGTCCCATAGCTCAGGATGAGGGCGGCTCCGGTGGCGAAATCGACACCCTCCGGCAGAGGAGTCAACGCAGCGGCGGCCACCTGCACCCTCTCCGCGAAGGCACCCGAGCCGGTGAGGGCGATGACGCGATCGCCCGGTCTCACCTGGCTGACTCCGTCGCCCACGCTCTCGACCACACCGGCAGCCTCGCTCCCGGGTACGAATGGCAGTGGCGGCGTGAACTGGTACTTGTTCTGAATGATGAGCGCGTCGGGAAAATTGACCCCGGCGGCATGCACCCGCACCACCACCTGCCCCGGTCCGGCTTGCGGGTCGGCCAGGTCCTTGACGACCAGCGTCTCAGGCAATCCCCACGCCTCGCAGACGAGCGCCTTCATCAGGGCTGGAGAATCTCGAACACATTACCGGCGTTGGTCGCGCCAGCGCTTGTGCCGTACAGGTTCCCTGCAGCGTCGATTATCAGGGCGCCAGGTCCCGCCCCGCCGCTGCCGCCGCTGAAGCCGAACAGGAGCGATTCGGTGTAGCGTCCCCCTGCAGGCGAGAGCTCGAACACCGTGCCGCATCCGTTATTGCAATTGGCGCTGCCGCCGCCGCTGTCGGTTGTGCCATACAGATTCCCGGCGCTGTCCACGACCAGGCCGTTCACGGGTTGTTCGCCGTCGATCCCGCCCGTGAAACTGTACAACACCGAATAGTTGCCGCCCGAGCTCGAGACCTTGAACACAGTACCGAGGCCGATGCCGCTATTGCCGCTGCCGAGTCGTGTCGTGCCGTACAGATTGCCTGCGCTGTCCATGATCAAGCCGCCGGCGGGTACCGCACCGTCACTGGCGGCAGTGAAGACGTGCAGCGTCTGTTCGGTGTAGCCGCCACCCGCGGCAGGCATGAGCTTGAACACGGCGCCGAAGTCGCTGCTGTTCAGACTGCCGCTGGTTGTGCCGTACAGGTTCCCGGCGCCGTCCATGATCAGCCCCGCCTCAGGCGCAGCGCCATCGCCGCCGCCGCTGAAGGTGTACAGGATCGTCTCAGCGTAACCGCCGCCCGCGGCTGGCGAGAGCTCGAACACGATGCCCGTTTGGTTCATGCCGCCCACGCGGGTGGTGCCATACAGGTTGCCTGCGCTGTCCATGATGAGGGGGCCGTTGGGCTCACCGCCGTCAATGGAGCTGCCGTCGAAGGCGTGCAGAACTGATTCGGTATAGCCGCCCGCGGCGGGTGTGAGCTTGAACACGAAGCCGAAAGAGCCACTACCGCCGGTTTGAGTCGTGCCGTACAGATTGCCTGCGCCGTCCATGATCACGCCCCCGGAAGGAGCCAGCGCGGTGCTGTACAGCACCGATTCGGTGTAGCCGCCGCCCGCCGCAGGCGAGAGCTCAAACACCGTACCCGCACTCGTGCCATATAGATTCCCCACGGCGTCCCTGAGCAGTCTGCCATTGGGACTGCCGTCGCCACCGGCGCCGGTGAAGGCGTACAAGACCAGTTCAGTGTCGCAGGCAACCTGCACGTTGGTGACTGCCCCAGACATGATGCCGGTGCCGTTGTGGACGTTGCAGAACTGTTGGCTGGCCTGGCTCGGTTGGGTGCTGACTGTGATGCTGTAGGTACTGCCGTAGGCTACCTGGGTGGGGAAGCTGAACGCGCCATTGGCCGTGAGGGTGAACGAATCCGCGCCATTGTTCTCGAGGGTGACCTGCTGGCCGCCAGCGAGCCCGACGAGACTGCCGCCGAGAGAGTAGCTGTCAGCCGAGCACGTGACGGTCACGTTGCTGACGTCGGCGGTGACGTTCGTTCCCGAGCCATGACTGACGACGCACGTCCCCCCGGTGGGCTGTGCAGCGATGGTAACGCTGTAGTTACCGCCGCTCGGTACCTTGCTGGAGAAGGTGAACGCGCCATCGCTCTGGAGAATCAGCGGGTCGGTGCCGTTGTCCTGCAGAGTGAGCAGCTGATTGACGACCAGCCCGGTGACGTTGCCACCGACCGTGTAGCCAGGACTGGATCCGCCGCCGCCACTACCGCCCCCACCGCAGGCCGCGATGAGCAGAGTGGCAGCAAGCGGCATGGATCGCGCCATTTGCCTCATCTTGTTTTTCTCCCACGACGCGACGCTGGAGTCGCCGAGGATCTTGCCGTGGCATGCGCGAGCGATCAAGAGTCAGGCGACAGAATCCACGCGGCATCAGGGTCGGCCGACGAGAAGCTCGTCCAGCTGTCCGAACGCCTCGCTGAAACCACCTGTACTCCCGGAAGCAATGGCATTGTCGAGAGCTTCCTTCGAGGGATAAAGGTCTTGCATGATCACCAGGGTCCCGGCGCCTCGTTCCTCGAACGTCACCGAGGTGACGGCCCCACCTTCGCCACCGTCGCCGCCTTCGTCATTCGTCCAGACGAGACGGGCGTGCGGCGTCACTTCGATGTACCTGCCGAAGAACTCCATAGGCTGCTCGGAGGCAGGGTGGCCGAACACGAAACGATAGGTGCCGCCCGTACGAGCATCGACCTCGCAGGAAATGAAGGATATCTCACATGACTTCGGTGCCCACCACCGCTTGAGCAGCTCAGGATCGGTCCATGCCTCGAATACAATGCGCCCCGGGGCATCGAAGCTGCGTGTCACGAGCAGCTCACGCTCGGACTTGCGCTCGACCGTGGTGCGGTTCTTCATGGGCTAAAGCTCACTGTCCCTGCTTGCGTCCATCGATCTTCTCCCTCCGCCAGCCGCCGTCCCTACACGACGGGCGACAGGCGCTCCCTCACCAGCCGTTCGGCGAGCGCGGGGTCGGACTCGCTCCTCGCATCGAGCTGTGTCAGCAGCTGCGCCTGCAGCGCCCCACGGCGCTGCGCTTCGGCGTACGGAATCTCCGGATGGAACATCACCATCGAGTAGCGCGGGATGAAGCGCTCCGGGAAGCGTCGCTCGAGCGCCATGGCAAGCTGCTTGCGGCGAACGAAGCCCGCATCGAGCACCGCGTCGCGCATCTCGAGGTAGTTCTCGACCGCCATTTGTGCGATCGCCTCGGTGTTCGGCCGGCGCGCACTTTCGAAGTCCTGGAACAGCGGCTCCCAGGCCTCGTGCGCATCCAGCAGGCCGTCGAGCACTGCGCAGTCCTCGAAAGCGGCGTTCATTCCCTGGCCGTGGAACGGCACGATGGCGTGCGCCGCATCCCCGAGCAGCAGTACGCGGCCCGCGCACTGCCACGGCGTGCTGTGCACCGTGCCGAGCTGCCCCTGGGGGTTGCGCGCGAATTCCTCGAGCAGCCCCGGCAGGAGCGGTACGGCGTCGGGGAACTCGCGCCCGAAGAACTCACCGACCGCGGCCGGTGAGCTGAGCGCGGCGAAGCCCGAGGCGCCGGCGCGCGCGAGGAACAGGGTGGCGGTGAAGCTGCCGTCGGTATTGGGCAGCGCGATCAGCATGAAGCCGCCGCGCGGCCAGATGTGCAGCGCGTGCCGCTCGAGACCGCGTGCCGCCGCCGGCGGGATGGTGAGCTCCTTGTAATCGTGGTCGAGCCACTCCTCGCGCACCGTGACGCGGGATGCGGCCGCAAGGCTGGCACGTACGGCGGAGCCGGCGCCGTCGGTCGCGATGGTGGGCGTGAGCGGCACCTCGAGCTCGGCGCCGCTGCCCGAGTCGCGCAGCCGCAGGCGATCGTGCTCGAGGTCCGCGCCCAGGACCTGCTGGCTGAAGTGCACGGCGACCCGCGGGTGGCGCAGTGCCTCATCGATCAGCACGCGGTTGAGATCCGCACGGCCGACCGAGTAGATGACCTCATGGGCCCGTTGCCCGTAGGGCTGGAGCGAGGCGGAACCTGAGCGCTCGTGCACCATGCGGCCGCGCATCTCGATGGTGAGCGGCCGCACACGCGCCATCACTCCGGCGCGCTGCAGCGCCGCGATGCCGCGCGCGGCCAGCGCCAGGTTGATCGAGCGGCCGCGCTCGGGCATAGCCTGGCGCGGATCGGGACGCCGCTCGTAGAGCGTCACCGCAAAGCCGCGGCGCGCGAGCAGCACCGCGAGCAGCGCCCCGGCGAGGCCGGCGCCGACGATGTTGACCGGGGTGCCGACCGCGCTCTTCACGGGCACTCCTCCTCGAGCACCCGCTCGAGGCGCAGCGCGAAGCGCGTCACGTCCTCGAAGCGGTTGTAGAGCGGTACCGGCGCTACACGGATGATGTCCGGCGTGCGCCAGTCGCACACCACGCCGCCCGCGCGCAATCCCTCGAAGACCCGCCTGCCCAGGCCGGCACCGCCTGCTATGCGGATCGACAGCTGGCAGCCGCGCGCGCGGCTGTCGCGCGGCGTGATGAGCTGCACGCGCGGCTCGAGCGGCGCGAGCAGCTCCTCCATGAAGCCGGTGAGCGCCACCGATTTCGCGCGCAGCCGCTCCATGCCGGCCTCGGCGAAGATGCCGAGCGAGGCGAGGAGCGGCGCCGCCGCGAGGATCGGCGGATTGCTCACCTGCCAGGAATCGGCGCCCGCGGCGGCGTGAAACTCCGCCTCCATGAGGAAACGCGTCTGCGCCTCGTGGCCCCACCAGCCGGCGAGTCGCGCGCCGGGGAGGCCGCCGCGGTGCGCGGTACGCGGCAGCGCGGCGGTGTGCCGCTCGTGCACGAAGCAGCCGCCGATCGCCCCCGGCCCGCCGTTCAGATACTTGTAGCTGCACCACACCGCGAAATCCGCGGCGCTGTCGTGCAGCGCGAGCGGCGTGTTGCCGACGGAATGTGCGAGGTCGAAGCCCGCGAGGCAGCCGTGCGAGTGCGCGGCCCGCGCGATGCGCCCGATGTCGAAGGCCTGGCCGGTGCGAAACTGCACCCCCGGCCACCACACCAGTGCGACCTCGCCGCCGTGTGCGGCGAGGCAGGCCTCGATCGCGGACTCCTCGACCAGGTCGGCGCCCGGCCGCGGTGCGAGCTCGATGAGGCAGTCCTGCGGATCGAGACCGTGCCAGGCGATCTGCGAGGCGACCGCGTAACGGTCGGAGGAGAACGCGCCGGCCTCGATCAGGATCCGCCGGCGGCGGCCGACGGGGTGATAGAAGCTCGCGAACATGAGATGCAGGTTTACGGTGAGCGAATTCATCGCCACCACTTCGGCCGCCGCGGCACCGGTGAGCTGCGCGAGCCCGTGGCGGAGGTTCTCGTGATACGGCACCCACGGCCGGCGCGCATGCTCGTGTCCCTCGACCGCGCGCTGCGCCCACTCATCGAGCTCCTCGGTCACCAGCTCGCGGGCCGCGAGCGGCTGCAGTCCCAGGGAGTGGCCGCACAGATACACCAGCGGCGCGCCGTGCGCATCGAGCGGCAGCGCGAAGCGCCGCCGGAAGGCGCTCAGCGGGTCGGCGGCGTCGCGCTCGCGCGCCTGCGCGATCAGGGGTGCCTCGTTCATGCCTGGCTCATAGCAGCGGATAAAGCAGCGGGCGGCTCGGCACCGCATCCCCGCCGAGCGCCGGCAGCTGCAGCTCGAGGAGATACGCGCCGTCGCGCAGGCCTTCGGGGACGAAGGCGAGCTCGGTGATGGTGGAGTTGGCACGCGCCGCGCGCGCCAATTCGGTCGAGCCCGCAGGCAGTCCGAAGAAGATGCGATGTGCCGTGAGTACCCCCTCGTCGTGGGCGCGGTCGATCGAGGGCACATCGACGACCAGGTGGCGGATGCCGCGCTCGACCAGCAGCTGCGCTGCCGGCTGCGACAGATAGGGCGCGAGCTCCTCGCCGTAGTCACGGCTGCGCTTGTCGGCGCTGTTGGGACGCGTGCGGATGATGAGCGCACGCGGCGTGAACGGCAGCTCCGCGGGCCACTCCTCCTCGAGCGCCCTGCGGGTGATCAGCAGGTCGCCGAGCTGCGGAGCGGGCGCGCTGCTCTCGGCGGTGTCCGCGGCCGGCTGCGGCTCGAGCGACACCAGCAGCGCCGGCACGAAGCCGTAGGGTGCGATGCGACTCACGTCGAGCCGCTCGCGCGTCAGGTGGCCCACGCACTCGGTGTGTGTGCCGTTGCAATGCGGGATGAGCGTCAGCACCTCGCAGTTGCAGCTCGCGCCGCGCGCCACCGAGCCCTTGAAGCCGCCGATCTCGAACGGCCGCGCGCTCGCCGGCGGCGCGCCGAAGTGGCGCGGCTGCGCGGCCTCGAAGTCCAGCTCGAGCGCGAGACTCACCGGATTGGCGGTATCGATGCCCAGGTCGCGTCCGTCGAACACGATCCAGGCGGGCTGCGCCGGCAGGCTCACGTGCGCTCCAGCACCGTGCCGCAGCGCCGGCAGGTGCGCTGCTCGAGACTCGCGAAGAAGCGGTCGAACACCGGCGGGAACTGCTTCTCGATGTCGGTGAGCTGGAAGAATTCCTCGTACAGGCGGTTGCCGCAGCGCTCGCAGTACCACTGGAAGCCGTCGAGCTCCCCGGGGCGGCGCTGGCGCTCGATCACCAGGCCCACCGTGTTGGCGGGCCGCTGCGGCGAATGCGGCAGCAGCGGCGGGATCAGCAGGATCTCCCCGGCGCGGATCGGTACATCGACCGCGCGCCCGTCCTGCACGGTCTTCAGCACCATGTCGCCCTCGAGCTGGTAGAAGAATTCCTCACCCGGATCGACGTGGTAGTCCTTGCGGGCGTTCGGCCCGCCCACCACCATGATGATGAAATCACCGTCGCGGAACACGCGCTTGTTGCCCACCGGGGGCCGCAACTGCGACCGGTTGGCATCGATCCACTGCCGGAAGTTGAATGCTTGCAGCGACTCCATGTTTCCTCCGCGTGTTTCGCGTATGGTACGCGCTATGAAGGCGAGACTGGCAACGGCAACCGCGGCGCGCGTGCTGCTGCTCGCGGGGCTGCTGCCGCTCGGCGCCTGCAGTCACCTGCACTGGCCGTGGCATCACAAGCCCCCGCCGCCCCCGGTTGCGGTGCACGAGCTCGATATCACCGGCAGCGCCTCTGCCGCGCAATACTGGAAGCGCAACACCCTGGTCATCGATCTGTCGGCGGCGAGCGGCTCAGGGAACATCGTGCTCAAACCCGTCGCTGGCGGCGAGGGCTGGCCGGTGCGGCTCGCGTTCCGGGTGATGCCGGGCGGCTTCGGCGCACTCGAGGTGCGGGCCGCGCAGCGCGCGGTGCTGCCCATCCATCCGGGCGGCACGCAGGCGGTGGATCTCGAGCTCGCCCCGGGCCTCTACCGGCCCG
>Ga0335081_10020522_pt1 | contig 10685 bp, 5 predicted proteins | sample Lox_Sample_35_FD_206713 | JGI IMG/M metagenome (GOLD analysis project Ga0335081, IMG submission 206713) | Soil microbial communities from Loxahatchee National Wildlife Refuge, Florida, United States - Lox_Sample_3.5 | ecosystem: Environmental > Terrestrial > Soil > Wetlands | place: USA: Florida... | reverse complement strand
GCGTCGTGCGGATGGATCTCGAGGCGGTCCTCGCCATGCCAGACGACGTTGCCGGTGCGCCGGGTCTGCGTGCCGACGTTGTACTGGGTGAGGATTCGCCCGGTAGTCAGAATCAGCGGATAACGGCTGCTGGTGCGTTCGTCCGTCGGCACGTAGGCGGTCAGGAGAAAGCGTCCCTGGCCGCGCACGAACTCGCCGACATGCATCACCGGCGTGCCCTCGGGCGCGCTCTCGTTGCACGGCCACTGGACACTGCCCAGCCGCTCGAGCTTTTCGTAACTCACACCGGCGAAGGTCGGCGTCAGCCGAGCGATCTCGTCCATGATCTCGGAGGGATGGTGGTATCGCATCGGATAGCCGAAGGCCTCCGCAAGATCCGCGGTCACTTCCCAGTCCTGCTTGCCTGCCAGCGGCGGCAGCACCTTGCGCACGGGCGAGATTCGCCGCTCGGCGTTGGTGAAGGTGCCATCCTTTTCGAGGAACGACGAGCCGGGCAGGAAGACGTGCGCGTACTTGGCCGTCTCGTTAAGGAAAATATCGTGAACGATCACGATCTCCATCGCGCTCAGCGCCGCGGCGACGTGCTGCGAATTAGGATCGGACTGCGCGATATCCTCGCCCTCGATATAGATTCCCTTAAAGCTGCCGTCGAGCGCCGCGTCGAACATGTTGGGAATCCGCAGGCCGGGCTCGGGATCGAGCGTGACGCGCCATTCCCGCTCGAAATCCGCGCGCAGCGCGGGATCGGAAACATGGCGGTAGCCGGTCAGTTCATGCGGAAAGGAGCCAACGTCGTTCGAGCCCTGGACGTTATTCTGTCCGCGCAGCGGGTTCACGCCGACCCCGCGTCGGCCGAGATTTCCCGTGACCATCGCAAGATTCGCCATCGCCAGGACGGCGGTGCTGCCCTGGCTATGCTCGGTCACGCCGAGCCCGTAGTAGATCGCGGAATTCGGCCCCTTGGCATAAAGCCGAGCGGAGCCGCGAATCTGTCCCGCCGGGACTCCGATGGCGGTTTCCATCGCCTCGGGCGAGTTGCGCGGATCGACGATAAAGTCGCGCCAGAGTTTGAACTCGCGCGCGTCGCAGCGGCCGGCGACGAACTTTTCGTCGGTGAGGCCCTCGGTCACGACCACGTGCGCCATGGCGTTGAACAGGGCGACGTTGGTGCCCGGCGTGAGTTGCAGGAAATAGTCCGCCTCGATATGCGGCATGCGCACCAGTTCGATCTGCCGCGGGTCGGCCACGATCAGCCGCGCACCTGCGCGCAACCGCCGCTTCATGATCGAAGCGAACACCGGATGGCCCTCGGTCGGATTCGCGCCGATCACCATGATCACGTCGGCGCTTTCGATCGAATCGAAGTCCTGCGTTCCGGCCGGCGTCCCGAAGGCGGTTTTAAGCCCGTAGCCGGTGGGCGAATGGCAGACTCGCGCGCAGGTATCGACGTTGTTGTTGCCGAAGGCCGCGCGCACCATCTTCTGGACCAGGTACGCTTCCTCGTTGGTGCAGCGCGACGAGGTGATTCCGCCGATTGCGCCGCGCCCGTAGCGGTTTTGCACGCGCCTCAGTTCGGACGCGGCGAAAGCGATCGCCTCCTCCCACGAGACCTCGCGCCAGGGGTCGGCGGTCCGCTCGCGGATCATCGGCCTCTTGACGCGGTCCGGATGGGTGGCGTAGCCCCAGGCGAAGCGCCCCTTGACGCAGGAATGGCCGTGGTTGGGGAAGCCGTCCTTGTTCGGGACCATGCGGACGACTTCGTCTCCCGCGACTTCGGCCTTGAACGAGCATCCGACCCCGCAATAGCCGCAGGTGGTGACGATCGCGCGATCGGCGCGGCCCTTTTCGAGCAGGGTTTTTTCCATCAAGGCGTCGGTCGGGCACGCCTGCACGCAGGCGCCGCAGGAGACGCATTCGGAGTCGAGATAGTGCTGATGCTGCCCGGGCGACATCAGGGAGTTGAAGCCGCGCCCTTCGATCGTGAGCGCGAACGTCCCTTGGATATCGTCGCACGCGCGCACGCAGCGCGAGCACAGGATACAGCGCGAGGGATCGAAGCTGAAATACGGATTGGAATCGTCGATCGCGAGCCCGAGATGGTTCTTGCCGCCGTGGTTGTAGCGCACGCGTTCGAGCCCGACCGCCTGCGCCATCTCATGCAGCTCGCATTTGCCGCCTGCCTTGCACTCGAAGGGATCCAGCGGATGGTCCGACATGTAGAGTTCCATCACGCCGCGGCGCAACCCGGTGAGTTTTTCGCTGTGCGTGCTCACCTTCATCCCGGGCTCGACCGGGGTGGTGCACGAGGCGGGATAACCGTTGCGCCCTTCGACCTGAATCAGGCAGAGCCGGCACGATCCGAAAGGTTCGAGCGAATCGGTCGCACAGAGTTTGGGAATCGCGATCCCGGCGAGGGCGGCCGCGCGGAGCACCGAAGTGCCTTCCGCCACGGTGACGCTGCGCCCGTCCACTTCGAGCGTGACGAGTTTCGCCGATTGGCGCGCCGGCGTACCGAAATCCTTGTCGTTAATCGCTAGCACGGCTGCTTCACCTCAGTGCCGAACCGGAAGGGGTACCCTCAGGCGCAAGACCGAAGTCCTGGGGAAAATGCTTCAGCGCGCTCATCACCGGCAGGGGCGTCAACCCGCCCAGCGCGCATAACGAAGCTGCGGTCATAGTATCACATAGTTCGCGCAGGACCTGCGCGCTTTCGCGGTTACCCGCAACAAGCTGATCGATCAACTCCACTCCGCGCGTCGAACCGATCCGGCACGGCGTGCACTTCCCGCACGATTCAAGCGCGCAGAATTCCATCGCATAGCGCGCCTGCTGAGCAAGGTCGACCGTGTCGTCAAACACCACGACACCGCCGTGGCCGAGCAGGCCGCCATTGGCAGCGAGCGCCTCGTAATCCAGCGGCAGGTCGAGCATCGACTCCGGGAAGTACGCCCCGAGCGGTCCTCCGACCTGGACGGCGCGCACCGGACGCCCGCTGGCGGTGCCGCCGCCGTAACCGTAGACGATTTCGCGCAGGCTCACTCCGAATGCCTTCTCGATAAGGCCCGGATGGCTGACGTTGCCCGCGAGCTGAATCGGCAGGGTCCCGCGCGATCGGCCCATCCCATAGTCTTTGTAGAAATTCGCTCCGCGTTCGAGGATCACCGGCACCGAGGCGAGCGTTATCACATTGTTGATTATGGTGGGGCGCCCAAAGAGTCCGGAAATCGCGGGCAGCGGCGGCTTGAACCGGACCATTCCGCGCCTGCCTTCGAGACTTTCGAGCATCGCGGTCTCTTCGCCGCAGATGTACGCGCCTGCACCGACGCGCACTTCGAGGTTGAAGGCTTTGCCGCTGCCGCACAGATTGGCGCCGAGATAGCCCTTGCGCGCCGCGGCCGCGAGCGCTTCGTTGAGCGTGCGCAGCGCGTCGGGATATTCCGAGCGCAGATAAATGAGGCCCTCGGTTGCGCCAACGGCGATCGCCGCAATCGTCATCCCTTCGATCAGGAGAAGCGGATCACCCTCCATGATCATGCGGTCGGAGAAGGTGCCGGAGTCGCCCTCGTCGGCGTTGCACACGATGTACTTCTGCGCCGCCTCGACGCCGAGAGTGGTCTTCCATTTGATGCCGGCAGGAAAGCCTGCGCCGCCACGTCCGCGTAATCCGGAGAGCGTGACTTCCTCGACGATTTGCGCGCCGTTCATCGCGAGGGCGCGCTCGAGTCCGCGGTAACCGCCATGACCGACATAGTCGTCGACCGACACCGGGTCGGTGACACCCACGCGAGCGAAGGTCAAGCGCTGCTGATTCCTGAGATAGGGGATCTCCGCGGTCGGGCCCAGCGCGAGACGATGTTGCCCGCCGGCGAGAAAATTCGCGTCGAACAGGGAGGCGACGTCCGAGGGTGCGACCGGGCCATAGGCCAAACGGCCGCGCGCCGTTTCAACCTCTACCATCGGCTCCAGCCAATAGAGCCCGCGTGAACCATTGCGCACGAGCGTGAGATCGGCGCGGCGCCTGCCTGCCTCCGCTGCGATCGCATCAGCCACCTCGCCGGCACCCAGCGAGACCGCTCCCGAGTCGCGCGGGACGCAGACGGTCGGGTTCATCGCAGCCGAGCCTCAAGCCGCGCCAGTGCGGCGTCGAAGCGCTCCGACGTCGTGCGGCCAATCAATTCGCCGTTGATTACAACTGCCGGCGAGCATGCGCAGTTTCCCAGGCAGTAGACCGGCTCGAGTGTGAACACGCGGTCCGCGCTGGTTGCACCGAACTCGCACTTGAGACGCTGCTTGATGTGATTGGCGAGTGCAACCCCGCCCATCGCCTGGCAGGATTCCGCGCGGCATACCTTAATCACGTTGCGCGCGGGCGGTTCGCGACGAAAGTCGTGGTAAAAGCTGACGACGCCGTAGACTTCGGCCCGTGAGAGATTGAGGATTTGCGCGAGCAGCGGAATGCTGTCGGGCGGAATCCATCCAAGTTCATCCTGAACGCGGCGCAGGATCGGCATCAGCGCGCCCGGCTTGCCCTTGAGCGCGTTAGCGATTGCCTCGACCGCGCTCTTGTCCAACTGCTTAGCCATCTCTTTTTTACGTATCACGCTGTCGCATCGAGTGCCACGGCGATTGACGGGGGCGCGCTTCGAGACGGCATCACCCGGAACGGCCTGATGCGACATTCGGCGAATTCCCGGGATTTCACAAAACAGATTCGGCCGGGGTTCTACTGATAAGAGCGATTACCGTCCCGGCCTTCCGATTGCTGGTCGCCGAGGCCACGCGAGGAGCTATGCCCAAGGTCTATTACAGTACAATCCTGGATCATTCTGCGGACGCGGTGTGGGCCGTCATCCGCGACTTCAACAGTTACCCGGGGTGTCCATTACTCCGACGTAATCTGCGGATATAGCCTGGCGATTGGCTCAAAGCGGGCATTTCCCGCAGTCCCGTGCACTGGAACTTGACGATCGTCGTGTTTCGCCGACGACGATGGCATGCCTTTCGGCAGCGATACCGCTATGATGGTCCGAGGTGAAACCGCGCTTGCGGCTCACGAGGTCGAACGATGCTTCGCCGGTTCAAGTTCGAAGAAGAGGTCTACAAGAGTCTGAGCTGCGTCCCGATGGCAGTGCGCCGCAAACTCGACCAGGTCGGTGTCAAGATCAGCCTCGAGCAGTGGCAGGGACTCTCGCGTGGCGAGCGGCTCGCGATCTGTCATCTGCCTGCCGAGTCGGCCGAGGAACGCGAGGTGATGAAGGTTTTCATCGAGCAGGCGGTGCACGACCGCTGCGGTTCCGCGACCAAGCCGGTGGCAGAAGAGATGCGGCGCGCGGCGGAGCCACCGGCTTCTCCGCCGCCGGCGCTGGTTGCCGGCGCTAAGGCCGAAGGTGTGGAGTTAAGCCAGTCGGCGTGGGAGTTACTCAATGCGGACGAGCGATACGCGCTGATCAAGCTGGGGGGTGGCGACAAGCACAGCCACAACTTTGGCACGGCGCTGCGCGAATTGGTCGGCTAGCACGATCGAGCAACTTCAAGCGCTGGTTGAAGTCAGACGATCCAGCAACTCGCGCGCCTCGCGCAGGTCGGGAGTGTCGAGGCCTTCGCTGAACCAATGATAGATCGCGGTGAGTAGCGCGCGGGCCTCGCCGCGCCGGCCGGTGGATTCGAGCAGCCGGGCGAGGACAACCGTCGCGCGAAGCTCGTATAGCTTGGCGTGCTGGCGCTGAGCGGTGTCCATGGCCTTGCGAAGCAAATTTTCGCCCGCTGCTTGCGCGCCGGCGCCGCCGTTCATCAGCGTCAGTTCGCCCTCGACACGATAGGTCTCGGCCTCGATGAGTCCGAGTCGCGCCCGTTCGACGCGCTCGCGCACGTCAGCAAGAAGGGTAAGACCCTGGGCGGGTTTGCCGATCCGGCCGTAGGCTTCGGCGGCGATCAGGCGCCACATGCCGCCGACGGCGCCGGTAGTCTCGTAAGCGGCCGCACCCTGCTGCAGCGTGGCGATGCCCTCTTCGACCCGCCCAAGCTGGATCAATGCCTCGCCGCGCAGCGCGTCGGCCTGCGCCGACCACATCGAAAATCCGCTCTCCGCCGACAGGTCCGTCATGGTCTGCACCATCTCGAGCGCGCTCCTGGGGTCGCGCAGGCGCAAACGCGTTTGGGCGACATAATTCAGGGCCAGCGCAAGAGAATGCGCGCCGGAGCGATGGGCTTCTGAAATCGCTTCGCGGCCGCGCTCGAGCGCGCGCAGCGGATAGCCGAGAACCGAGAGCACCGAGGTGGAAAGCGCCAGCGTCATCGTGCGGGGATCGCCGACGTCGGAGAGCGGAGAGGCCGGCAGATCGCCAGGAAGGCTCAATGCGCGCTCACACAGCTCTGCGGCAAAGCTGAATTCGCCGACAAAAAACATAAGTTGTCCGAGCGCGACGTAGGCGGCCATCCGCATTGCCGGGTCGCCCGTCTGCTCGGCGATGCTCAACTGCCGCATCCCGAGTTCGCGCGCGGTTCTGAACTCCAGCCGCAACATGTAAAAGAACTGCAAGCCGTAGACGGCCCAAAAGAGCTGCTCGACCTCGCCGAGCCGCTCGCACAGCTCGCGCGCGCGGTCGAAAGCCGCGCGGACCTCGTCGGCGGCGGGACCTTTAAGTGGCAGGAGATACTGTCCTAGCGCGGATCGCGCTTTGATTTCCAGCCGGTCGCGTTGCGGGCCTTCGGGCAAGGTTTCGATAGTCCTGAGACTCGCCTCGAGATGATCGATCGCATCGACATACTCAGTCCGGAGGGCCGCCTGATCCGCCGCGCGGCCGAGATATTCGACGGCCTTGAGCGGATTACCACCGCGCGCGTAGTGGTAGGCAAGCGCTGGCAGATGATCGTCGAGGTGGGCGGCGAAAAGCGCCTCGATACGCCCGGCAATTCTTTCATGCAGCGCCTTGCGCCGTTCAGAGAGCACCGAATTGTAGGCGACCTCCTGCGTAAGCGCGTGCTTGAAGGAATAGATGGTGTCGGGAACCGCGGGTTCTTCGAAAACGAAATCGGCGGCCTGGAGATCGGAGAGCATCTGATCGATCCGATCCTCGGGCAGATCTATCGCCTCGCGCGCGAGGGAACGTGGAAATTCGCGTCCGATTACGGCGAGAGTCTGTAGGAATTCCTTATCCGCTACCGGCAGGCGATCGATGCGAGCGGCGAGAATACCTTCGACCGTGGCGGGGATTTTCACCTCTTCGACTGGACGCGCCAACTTGACCGCGCCGTTACGCACCAGAATTTCCTGCTCGAACAACGCCCGGACCATCTCTTCGATGAACAGCGGATTACCGGCGGTTCGCTGCGCGATCAGGTGCTTCACCTGGGCGAGCCCGTTGGAAGACGGCCCGTCGCTCAGCAGCGAAGAGAGCATTTCGCCGGCAACGTCGTTGCCGAAAGGCTCGAGCCGAAGCTCGCTGTAATACGATCGGCCCTCCCATTGATGGCGGTACTCGGGCCGGTAATTAAGCAACATCAGGACCCGCTCGGTGCTGATGGTTTCGACCATCAGGTCGAGCAGCGCCTGGGTCGCGCTATCGATCCAATGGAGGTCCTCGAAAACGAGGACCAGCGGCTGATTGCGGCTTTCGCGCAGCAAGATCCAGTTGATCGCGGTGAGAGTGCGCTGGCGCTTGATCTGGGCGTCCATCTGCACCAGCGGATCGTTGCCCGCCTGAATGCCCAACAGCGCGAAGAGGTAAGGCAACGTGCTCTCCAGTTCACGGTCAAGGGTAAGCACCTTGCCGGTGACGCGCTCGCGGCGCTGCCGGGCATTGTCGGCAGGCGCGATACCGAAATAGTCGACCAGCAAGTCGACCACGGGCAGGTAGGCGGAATTGCGGCCATGCGAGACCGCCAACCCCTCAAGCACCGTGCATCCGCTGCGGGCCGCGGCTTTGAACTCATAAAACAGGCGTGACTTGCCGACCCCGGCCTCGCCGACCGCGGCAACCACCTGGCCGCGGCCGGCTACGGCCAGTTCGCGCGCCCGCGCGATCTTTTCCAGTTCGTCGCGGCGTCCCACGAATTTCGAGAGTCCTCGCAACGCCGAGGCTTGAAGCCTGGATCGCAGCGGTCCCAGCCCGGTTGCTTCGTAAATCACGACCGGTTCACTCACACCGCGGACTTTCACCGGGCCCATCGATTTGAGTTCGAAGTAGCCCGCGACCAATCTTGCGGTGGCGCTGCTGAGCACGATCGCCCCGGTCGGAGCCAGGGTCTGCAGGCGTGAGGCCAGATTCGTGGTGTGGCCGATCGGAGTGTATTCGGCGCTGCGGTCGCCGGTCTTGATCGATCGTACGACAACCTCGCCGGTGTTGACGCCGATACGGATTTCGATCGGGGGGCGGCCGTCGGCGCGCAGCCGGGCAGCGTACTGGCGAATGCCTTCCTGCATCCGCAGCGCAGCATAGAGGGTCCGCTGTGGATGGTCTTCGTGGGCTATCGGTGCACCGAACAGGGCGAAGATTCCGTCGCCGGTGGATTGTACAATGTAGCCATCGTAGTGGCGTACCGCTTCGATCATCAGTTGCAAGGCCGGGTCGACCAGCGCGCGCGCTTCCTCGGGATCGAGATCCTCCATCAGTTCGGTGGAACCCTTGATATCGGCGAAGAGCGCGGTGACGGTCTTGCGCTCGCCGTCGGCGGCGGGCACGGCGGCGTCGGAGTGGACAATACGGATAGAAGTCGCCGCGGTGCTGGTTCCCGGGCGACCGTCGGCGCGGGCGGGTTCGGCAAGGTTCGCGCCGCATTCACTGCAGAACTTCGCCGCTGGCGGGCTGAGCGTGCCACAGCGATCACATCGGCGCCCGAGCGGCTTCCCGCATTCGTTGCAGAAGCGCGCGGCCGAGGAATTCTCAGCCTGACAGTTGATACAGGTCATCGCCCGCCTCAGTGCGGAGTGCCATCGTGTCTACAGGATATTGGCGGCTCTCGCCGCAGGCAATTCGGCAAAGAGTTCTCGAACGCACGGCCATCGCCAACGACTATTTCCGTGCAAAATGATCGAGCAAAGTGCGGCCCGCGCCGAAGGTGAAGCCGTTGTGCAATGCGCGGGCAACGAACGATTTGGCGCGACGCACCGCCGTCTCCAAATCGACGCCCCGCGCAAGCCAGGCGGCGATAGCGGCTGCGAACGCGCATCCGGTTCCATGCGCGCCCCCACCCGGAATGCGCGCGCCGACAAATTCGACGAATTTGCGGCCGTCGTAGTACAGGTCGGCGGACTTTGCGGGCCGGTCGGAGCCGGCACCCCCTTCGCGCGTGAAAGGATGTCCGCCCTTGATTACCACGGTGCGCACGCCTAGCCGGCGAATCGCGCGCGCGGCCGCCCGCATCGCCTCGGGCCCGTCGATCGCGAGGCCGCTCAGGGCTTCGGCTTCCGGAATGTTCGGCGTCACGATCCTCGCGAGCGGTAGCAACCGTTCACGCAACATCCGCTCGCCCCGAAGGTCGAGCAGGCGCCCGCCGCTGCTCGAGACCATCACCGGATCCACCACCGGCGCCGGCAGCCGCAGGACGCGAATTGCCTCTGCGATAGTCTCCACTATGGCGGCCGAGGCAAGCGCGCCGGTCTTGAGCGAGTCGGGCCGGCGCTCGGCGACGATGATTTCGAGCTGTGCGGCGACGAGCGAGGGATCCACCGGGTCGAGACGCGCGAGCTGGGTGCTGTTCTGCGCGATCACGGCCGTGATCACTGAAAAGCCATAAACGCGAAGCGCCGCAAAGGTCTTCAAGTCGGCCTGAAGACCCGCGCCGCCGCCGGGATCGCTTCCCGCAATCGTCATCGCGACCGCTATGTCGGAGCGTCTGGCCAATTTCAGGAGTTTAACACAGTTGAGCAATCGCTTTTTTGATCGCGGCGAACTTGCAGCGATGACCGGTTCGGCTTTTGTGCTAATCTTGGAGCAGGTGCCTTGATCGTTCGCGGAAGCGGGGAGTAATTTGCCCAGTCAGATGGGGCAACGCGTACCATTGACATGCCCGACACGAGGCAAGAGGAATTTCTCAATCTGCCGTTTCAGGAGAAGCTGGAGTTTCTCTACGGCCTACCCGCACGCCAAAAACGCGACCTGATCCTTTCCGCGCCTGAAGCCGAACGCCTGGTACAGTCGTTCGCGCCCGAAACCCTCTTTTATACGCTCAAGGAAATCGGCATCGCCGACGCGAGCGACCTGCTGAGCCTGGCGGTCCCGGAGCAGGTGAAATCGCTGTTTGACCTCGATTGCTGGGACAAGGATCGTCCCAACCTCGGACGGATGCGCGAATGGATCGAGGCCATGGCAGAGGGTGGACGCAAGCGGATGGCCGACGGGTTGATGGAGCTCGATCTGGAATTGGTCTCGCTGCTGTTACGTCAGTACCTGCGGGTGCATCGCCTCGACGAGCCGCAGGAGGCGACCGACGCTCCTTCGGATCGCTTCGTGCAGTTCGACGAACATTACCTGATAGAATTCATCCGTCACGACGCGATCCAGGCTCATATCCTGGAGTTCCTCGAAGAGGCGTTCGAGCGCGACTATAAGCATTTCACTGGGCTGATGGAGGAAGTTTACTGGGGCGTCGAAGCCGAACTGGAAGAGGAAGCCTACCAGTTTCGCAGCGCACGCCTGGCCGACCGTGGTTTTCCCGATTACTTCGAGGCACAAGGGGTCTTCGGC